>Ga0307512_10005646_pt1 | contig 12938 bp, 13 predicted proteins | sample 14_EM_MG_FD_200267 | JGI IMG/M metagenome (GOLD analysis project Ga0307512, IMG submission 200267) | Populus trichocarpa ectomycorrhiza microbial communities from riparian zone in the Pacific Northwest, United States - 14_EM | ecosystem: Host-associated > Plants > Roots > Unclassified | place... | reverse complement strand
TTCATCCCGCACGACCTGGAGCAGGGCAAGGTCGTCATGGCCGCGGTCTACGGCGGCGAGCTCGTCGGCATCGAGGGCAACTACGACGACGTGAACCGCTTCTGCTCCGAGCTCATCGGCGACCCGGCCGGCGAGGGCTGGGGCTTCGTCAACGTCAACCTGCGGCCGTACTACGCGGAGGGCTCCAAGACCCTGGCGTACGAGATCTGCGAGCAGCTCGGCTGGCAGCTCCCCGACCAGCTGGTCGTGCCGATCGCCTCGGGCTCGCAGCTCACGAAGATCGACAAGGGGCTGCAGGAGCTGATCAAGCTCGGGCTCGTCGAGGACAAGCCGTACAAGATCTTCGGTGCGCAGGCCGAGGGGTGCTCGCCGGTGTCCGTCGCCTACAAGGCCGGGCACGACGTGGTGCGGCCGCAGAAGCCGAACACGATCGCCAAGTCGCTGGCCATCGGCAACCCCGCGGACGGTCCTTACGTCCTCGACATCGCTCGTCGTACCGGCGGGGCGGTGGAGGACGTGAACGACGAGCAGGTTGTCGACGCGATTCGGCTGCTCGCCCAGACCGAGGGCATCTTCGCGGAGACCGCCGGTGGTGTGACCGTTGGTGTGGCGAAGAAGCTGATCGAGAACGGGCTGCTGGATCCGACCCTGACGACTGTCGTGCTGAACACCGGTGACGGTCTCAAGACGCTGGATGCGGTGGCCGGCACGGGGCTGACCGCGACCATTCGCCCCAACCTGGAATCGTTCCGGGAAGCTGGTCTCGTCTAGACCGTTGTCGTCTGCGGGCCGGTGGGGGCTGGTCGCGCCCACGCGGCGGTAGCCGCAGATTCAACACAGCCCCGCGCCCCTCAAGCCCGTTTACCTGACCGGAGGTCACATCGTGAGCGTCAACGTCCGTATCCCCACCATCCTGCGCACCTACACCGGCGGTCAGGCCGAGGTCGCCGCCGAAGGTGGCACCCTTGGCGAGGTCATCGCCGATCTCGAGAAGAACCACACCGGGATCGCCGCCCGGGTTCTCGACGACCAGGGCAAGCTGCGTCGGTTCGTCAACGTGTACGTGAACGACGACGATGTGCGGTTCGAGCACGGGCTGGAGACGGCGACTCCGGACGGTGCGGGCGTCTCGATCATCCCGGCCGTCGCCGGAGGCTGACCGGAACAGGTCGAACGACCCGATTATTACCGTCGGTAACGTCGATTACCCAGAGTTCATCGAATTGCCCCCTCCGTGAGAGAAGCGGAGGGGGCAATTCTGCATGGTTGAGCACGGTACAGTTGGGGAACCTGCTCCACTCCGCATGCCGGACGCATATGAGTTCCCGCTTCTCGGGCAGCAATAAGTCGCCAAAGTGTGCAGGTTTTTTGTGTCTTATGCTCCTTTTGTGGGGCCCGACTTGCCCTGAATTCGGGCGAATTCTCAGTAAATTCCCGACCGGTCGTGCCCGGAATTCTCGTCCGATTGACCTGTTGCAGACGGCAGTTGGACAGATACATTCAGCCGCGGTCGACGCGTTCCGGCGCACGCCCCCAACCGTGGGGGGTGAGGTCTGACCCGGATCCGCGAAGTGTGGATCTGTGCAAGGGCCAGTAATAGGGGAGTTAGGCATGGCTCAGGGCACCGTCAAGTGGTTCAACGCGGAGAAGGGGTACGGCTTCATCGCGGTCGACGGTGGTGCGGATGTTTTCGTCCACTACAGTGCGATTCAGATGGACGGCTACCGCACCCTGGAAGAGGGTCAGCGGGTCGATTTCGAGATCTCGCAGGGCCAGAAGGGGCCGCAGGCGGACATGGTCCGACTGGCGACCAGCTGAAGCACGCGCCGGGTTAACTGCAGCGACGTTCTTCTTTTCTTGATCGAAGGGCCCGCACCCCAGGGTGCGGGCCCTTCGGCATGTCCGGAGGGCCCGGGCCGGTGCCCCGTGGGCAGGTGCCCGATCCCCGGGAGGCGCTTGCACTCGCAGGGGGCGAGTGCTAATCATTGCGTTAGCACTCTGAAGGTGAGAGTGACAACGAAGGACCGGGTCGGTGAGGCCCGCAGGCCGGGTGGGGCAAGGAACCACGAGGTGTGCGAGCCGTCCGTCGCGGGCGCGGGCGCGGTCCGAAGGAATCACCCCCAGTCCTGGAGGGACCACTTCACATGGCCAAGATCATCGCGTTCGACGAGGAGGCGCGGCGCGGCCTCGAGCGCGGCATGAACCAGCTCGCGGACGCCGTGAAGGTGACGCTCGGCCCCAAGGGCCGCAACGTCGTCCTCGAGAAGAAGTGGGGCGCCCCCACGATCACCAACGATGGCGTCTCCATCGCCAAGGAGATCGAGCTCGAGGACCCGTACGAGAAGATCGGCGCCGAGCTGGTCAAGGAAGTCGCCAAGAAGACGGACGACGTCGCCGGTGACGGTACGACCACGGCGACCGTTCTCGCCCAGGCCCTCGTCAAGGAAGGCCTGCGCAACGTAGCCGCCGGCGCCAACCCGATGGCCCTCAAGCGCGGTATCGAGAAGGCCGTCGAGGCCGTCTCCGGTGCCCTGCTGGAGCAGGCCAAGGATGTCGAGACCAAGGAGCAGATCGCTTCCACGGCCTCCATCTCCGCCGCCGACACCCAGATCGGCGAGCTCATCGCCGAGGCGATGGACAAGGTCGGCAAGGAAGGCGTCATCACCGTCGAGGAGTCCCAGACCTTCGGTCTGGAGCTGGAGCTCACCGAGGGTATGCGCTTCGACAAGGGCTACATCTCGGCGTACTTCGCCACCGACATGGAGCGGATGGAGGCGTCGCTCGACGACCCGTACATCCTGATCGCCAACTCCAAGATCGGTTCCGTCAAGGACCTGCTCCCGCTCCTGGAGAAGGTCATGCAGTCGGGCAAGCCGCTGCTGATCATCGCCGAGGACGTCGAGGGCGAGGCCCTGTCGACCCTGGTCGTCAACAAGATCCGCGGCACCTTCAAGTCCGTCGCCGTCAAGGCCCCGGGCTTCGGTGACCGCCGCAAGGCGATGCTGAACGACATCGCCATCCTCACCGGCGGCGAGGTCATCTCCGAGGAGGTCGGTCTCAAGCTCGAGAACACCTCCGTGGACCTGCTGGGCCGCGCCCGCAAGGTGGTCATCACCAAGGACGAGACCACCATCGTCGACGGCGCCGGCTCCACGGAGCAGGTGCAGGGCCGGGTCAACCAGATCCGCGCCGAGATCGAGAACAGCGACTCGGACTACGACCGCGAGAAGCTGCAGGAGCGCCTGGCGAAGCTCGCCGGCGGTGTCGCGGTCATCAAGGCCGGTGCCGCCACCGAGGTGGAGCTCAAGGAGCGCAAGCACCGCATCGAGGACGCCGTGCGCAACGCGAAGGCGGCCGTCGAGGAGGGCATCGTCGCCGGTGGTGGCGTGGCGCTCATCCAGGCCTCCTCCGTCTTCGAGAAGCTGGACCTGGAGGGTGACGAGGCGACCGGCGCCAACGCCGTGCGCATCGCGCTGGAGGCCCCGCTGAAGCAGATCGCCGTCAACGCCGGCCTCGAGGGCGGTGTCGTGGTGGAGAAGGTGCGCAACCTGACCCCGGGCCACGGCCTGAACGCCGCGACCGGCGAGTACGTCGACCTGATCAAGGAAGGCATCATCGACCCGGCGAAGGTCACGCGCTCTGCCCTGCAGAACGCCGCCTCCATCGCCGCGCTCTTCCTCACCACCGAGGCCGTCATCGCCGACAAGCCGGAGAAGACCGCCGCGCCTGCCGGTGGCGGTATGCCGGGCGGTGACATGGACTTCTGATCCTTCCGAGGATCACGAGTTCATAGCCGTACGAGTCTGTACGTCTGAACGTCTGCATTCTGTACGTCTGCACGACACCGAGGGCGGCACTCCCTGGAAGCAGGGGGTGCCGCCCTCGGGCGTGTTCTGGGTCACGGGGACTCTTTCGGCGGCCCGGAATGTGGGGCAGCCCATACGCCGTTGCTTAAGGAGGTGCAACAATGCGTGTGCACATACCAAGCGGTTAACACTGCCCTTTACGAGGAGTCCCCCACGTGACCGTCACCACGCCCGCCTCCCGAGCGGCCCAGATCCTGTCCCGCCCGATCGCGCTGGGTGGTCTCACCGTCCCGAACCGCATCGTGATGGCGCCCATGACCCGCCAGTTCTCCCCGGGCGGCATCCCCGGCGAGGACGTGCGCTCCTACTACGCGCGCCGCGCCGCCGCCGGCGTCGGGCTCATCGTCACCGAGGGCACGTACGTCGGCCACGACTCGGCCGGCAACAGCGGCCGCGTACCGCGCTTCCACGGCGAGGAGCAGCTCGCGGGCTGGGCCAAGGTCGCCGAGGACGTGCACGCGGCCGGCGGCACGATCGTCCCGCAGCTGTGGCACATCGGCATGGTGCGTGAGCAGGGGCAGGCGCCGTACGCCGACGCCCCGGCCGTGGGCCCCTCCGGCCTGGTGTCCGCGGGCGCCGAACGGACCGGCAGGGCGATGACCCAGCAGGACGTGGACGACGTCGTCCGTGCGTTCGCCGAGGCCGCTGCCGCCGCCGAGCGCATCGGCTTCGACGGCGTGGAGCTCCACGGCGCCCACGGCTATCTCCTCGACCAGTTCCTGTGGGCGGGCACGAACCGCCGTACGGATGTGTACGGCGGTGACGCCGTCGCACGCGTCAAGTTCGCTGCCGAGATCGTCGCGGCGGTCCGCGAGGCGGTGTCCCCCGACTTCCCGATCCTCTTCCGCTACTCGCAGTGGAAGCAGCAGGAGTACACCGCGCGGCTCGCCGAGACCCCCGAGGAGCTGGAGGCGATCCTCAGCCCGCTGGCCGCCGCCGGCGTCGACGCCTTCCACGCCTCTACGCGGCGTTACTGGCTCCCCGAGTTCGAGGGCTCCGACCTCAACCTCGCCGGCTGGACCAAGAAGCTCACCGGCAAGCCGGTCATCACCGTCGGCTCGGTCGGCCTCGACAGTGACTTCCTCAAGGGCCTCCAGGGCGAAGGGGCCCCGGTCAAGGGCATCGACAACCTCCTCGACCGCATGGAGGCCGAGGAGTTCGACATGGTCGCGGTCGGTCGGGCGCTGCTGCAGGATCCGGAGTGGGCGGCGAAGGTTCTTTCTGACCGGTACTCGGAGTTGAAGCCTTACGATGCGGTTGCGCTGCGCTCGCTTAGCTGAGCGGTGCGTGCGGTGCGGTGCCGGTTGGTGCGGTGCGGGTTGGTGGGGGTGCGCGTCCCTGGGGGCTGCGCCCCCAGACCCCCGCTTCGGCCTTCGGCCTCGTCCTCAAACGCCGGACGGGCTGAGAGGAGCGACCCAGCGCTGGACGGGCTGAGAGGAGCGACCCGGCGTGGGCTGCGTCCCCAGACCCCCGCTTCGGCTTTCGGCCTCGTCCTCAAGCGTTGGACGGGCTGAGAGGAGCGACCCGGTGGGCTGGAAGAGACGGACCGGGCGGGCTGAATATAGGTGCATGCCGAATGCCCTCGCCCGCATTGCCACGCCCGCCGACATCGACGCCATCGTCTCCACCTTCACCAGCGCCTTCTTTCATGATCCGGTGTGGGGGCCGGCCTTTCCGGATGAGGGGCGGCGGGGGGTGCAGGCTGCTGTTATGTGGCGGGTTTATGTGACCTCCGCCCTGCGCTACCCGTGGACGCTGGTGACGTCGAATGCCGAGGCCGCGGCGGTCTGGATTCCGCCGGAGGGCATTGAGCTCACGTCCGAGGAGGCGAGCGGGCTGGAAGGGCGGCTTGCCCAGGTGACGACCGCCGACGCGGCGCGGGCGATCATGAGCGTCGGGGAGCAGTTCGACGCGGCGCATCCCAGGGAGCCGTTCTTCTACCTGACCATTCTGGGCACCCATGCCGACCATCGCGGCAAGGGGCTGGGCATGGCCCTGCTGGCCGACGGTCTTGCCCGTATCGACGAGCTCGGCGTCCCCGCCTACCTGGAGTCGACCAATCCCGCCAATCTCAAGCGGTACCAGAGTGTCGGATTCGCCGTGCGGGACGAGATCACCATCGCGACCGGGCAGGTGGTCACGACGATGTGGCGGCCGGCGGCCTGACACTCTGGTTGCGGAGGTCAACTCCGGCTAGCGTGCTGAGGCATGAGGATCCTGCACCTCTCAGACACCCACATTGAGCGCACCGACGCTCCCAACAGGCACGGCGTCAACGCGACCGACTCCCTGCGCCTCATGCTCGCCCAACTGCGCCACCAGCGCGGCGTGGACGCGATCGTCGTCACCGGTGACATCGCCAACGACGGGGCGGTGGAGGCGTACACGACCGTACGAGAGCTGGTGACCAGGTTCGCGCTGCCGCTGGACGCGCCCGTGTTCTGCACGACCGGCAACCACGACGAGCGCGAGGCCTTCGGCAAGGTGCTGGGCAGCGGGCACCTGAGCGCGGACGGTACCGAGCGGGCGGAGGCGGTCATCGCGTCCGCGGCCGGGGAGCGGGCCGCGGTGAGCACCGTGGACGGTTGGCGTTTCGTCACGCTGGACTCGCTGGTGCCGGGCAAGGTGCACGGGTGGCTCGGTGCCGAGCAACTCGCATGGCTGCGAGGCGTGTTGGCGACCTCCGCGCCGAAGGGGACGGTCCTCGCCCTCCATCACCCGCCGATCGCCCTGGACGTCGAGACACAGCGCGTCTTCGGCCTGCGCAATCCGTCGGCGCTGGCGGAGGCGATCCGCGGCACCGACGTCCGGGTCGTGCTCACCGGCCACTTCCACCTCCAGCTGTTCGGCCTCCTGGAGGCGACCCCGGTGTGGGTCACCCCGGGCGTGGTCAACCGCATCGACCTGACGACACCGCCCGGCACGGAGCGCGCCGTGCGCGGGGCGTCGGCCTCGCTGGTGGAGCTGGGCGAGGGCTCGGCGGGACCGATGTTCCACACCTTCCACGCGCGTGACCCGCAGGCCCACGAGACGGTGTACGAGATCGACGAGCAGCAGACGCGGGCCCTGATCGAGCGGCTCGGTTAGCGAGGAGTGAAGGATGACGACAGTCGTGCGTACCGCCGCCGGATCGGTGCGTGGGCGCCTGGAGGACGGGCTGACCGTGTTCCGCGGCATTCCGTTCGCCGAACCGCCGGTGGGGGAGGCCCGGTTCGGGGCGCCGCGCCCGGTGCGGGACTGGGAGGGAACCCGGGAGGCGTACGCCTTCGGTCCGCCACCCCCGCAGGAGTCCGGCATCCAGGGCCGTAGAGGCGTACTGGACGCTCCCGAGGGCGACGACTGGCTGACCGTCAACGTCTGGACGCCGGAGGCGGATTCGGCCGCTCGTCGTCCGGTGATGGTGTGGATCTACGGCGGGGCGTACAAGCTCGGACACTCGGGCAGCCCCGGTTACGACGCGCAACGCATCGCACGCGACGGGGACTTGGTCGTCGTGACCCTCAACTACCGGGTGGGAATGGAGGGTTTCGCCCGGATCGAGGGGGCGCCCGCCAATCGCGGCCTGCTCGACCAGGTGGCCGCCCTGGAATGGGTACGGGACAACATCACGGCGTTCGGCGGCGACCCCGGGCAGGTCACGGTGTTCGGCGAGTCGGCCGGCGCGGGGTCGGTGGCCGCGCTGCTGGCCATGCCGAGCGCGCGCGGGCTCTTCCGGCGCGCGGTCGCGCAGAGCGTGCCGGGGACGTACTTCTCCGACGAGTTGGCCCGCGACATCGCGTCCGCCCTCGCAGAGGAGGCGGGCCTGCGCCCGACGGCGGCCGATCTCGCCACCGTCGATCCCCGCCGACTGACCTCGGCGGGCGAGACGCTGGGCGCCAAGATGCGGTCGTACATGGACCGGTGGGGCCAAGTGGCGCCCACGGCCTCGCCCTTCTCCCCGGTGGTCGACGGCGAGGTGCTGCCGTGCACTCCCTGGGAGGCGCTGGCGGCGGGCGCGGGCAGAGACGTGGACCTCCTCGTCGGTCACAACCGGGACGAGTTCCGGCTGTTCCTCTTCCTCGGCGGGCTGCAGGACAAGATCGGGGAGGAGCAGGCGGCGTGGGCACTGCGGACGTTCGGGCCGGGGCCGGACGGCGAGCGGTCGTATCGCGCGGCCTTCCCGGAAGCCACCCCGGGTGAACTGTTCGAACGCGTCCAGACCGACTGGCTGTTCAACATGCCTTCCCTGCACCTGGCCGAGGCACAGCTCGCGGGCGGCGGTCGCGCTCACGTCTACGAACTGACCTGGCCGGCCCCGGGAAGCGGGGGCGTCTTCGGCGCGTGCCACGGGCTGGACATTCCACTGCTGTTCGGCACGTTCGAGGCGGACCTGGGGCTTCTGCTGTTCGCGGGGAGCGGCGTTCCGGCGGAGGCGGAAGAGCTGTCGGCCCGTTTCCGGGCGTCGTGGACGGGCTTTGCGAGGACCGGGGATCCGGGCTGGCCGGCGTACGCGGATACGCCCGGGGATGTGCCCGAGGGGCGGCGGCTGGTGCAGGTGCTGGACGCGGAGCCGGAGGTCGTGCCGTACCCGGAGGAGGCGTCGCGGCGGCTGTGGGAGGGATACGAGTTCGCACCACTTCCGCTCCTCAAATGACCTCAAACAACCTTAAACAAGAGGCGGCCTACAGGTTCCCCAACGGCTCGATGTCGACCTTCACCGGCGTGCCCCAGACGCGCAGCACCTCGTAGTCGGTGAACTCGTGCACGAGTCGGTACGCCATGGCGGGGCGAGGGCCGCGCCGCTGGGCGGTGATGTACAGCTCGGCCTCGCGTCGGTCCCGCCGCGGGGTGCCGCACAGCTGCCATGTCTGCCCGGTCCACAGCTCGGGCAGCCAGCGCTGCTGGGGCTGGGGGCGGTCGGCGCTGACGCCGTAGCGGGAAGGCGCGGTCTCGGTGGAGTGCGCGGGCACGGGGCCGCCGTTGTACTCGGCGCGGCGGGCCGCCCGGCGCCGGGTCTCGCAGAGCAGGCAGAGGTCTTGGGCGTTCTCGTCGACCGGTCCGTTGGGGTGCTCGGGGCAGCGGGTGGTGGGCGCGGCGCCGCTGACACTGTCTTGAAGGAGGTCGAGGGCGCGCTTCAGGTCGGCCTTGACCTCGTGCAGCTTGGCGTCGCGGGTGTCGCCTGTGAGGGCCTCGCCGTGCTCGCCGAGGAGGCGGAGGGCGCGGCCCAGGGCGGTCAGTTGGGCGTGGTTCACGTGGGGCTCCGGGCGGGTCAGTCGGCGTAGTCCTTGAGTTCTTCGGTGTCCAGGGTGAAGCCGAGGGGGTCGGGGAGCGCAACGGGGGTGCCCCAAGGGTAGGAGACGATCTGCTGGTAGCGGCCGTCCTTGGGTTCGCTGTACACGACGACGGTGTCGTTGTCGCGGTCGATGAGGAGGTAGACGGGGATGTCGGCTCCGGCGTAGCCGATGGGCTTGTCGACTCGGTCACGGCGGTCGGTGTCGTGGTCGTGGGAAGTGATCTCCACGGCCACGAGGACACCGTCGGTGTCGGACCACTCGCCGTGCCCCTTGAAGTGGCCCTTGCGTGCGACCGCGCCGTCCGTGCGGGCGCGACCCTTGCGGTAGGCCTCGGCCTTGACGCCGGACTCGCCGTAGACGCGAAGGTCGGGGCGGTGCTGCATGCATTGTTCCTGCAGCCAGACGAAGATCTCCCGGTGATTGCCGTCCGGCACTGCCTTGACCTCTAGTTTTCCGTTGATGTACTCAAGCCGGACGGTCTCCGGGGCGCGGCGTTCCAGTTCCTCGAAGTCCTCGACGCTCAGTGGATCCGCGGTGCGGACTCGCCCGTCGACGTATTCGAGCCGGATGTGCTCCGGGGCCACGCCGGCGAGTTCCTCGAAGTCCTCGATGGGCATCTGCGGGCCTTCAGCGGTGCTGGGGGTCATGGCGGCGCCTCCTCCCTTCCATCCTGCCCCGGGATGGCGTCGTCGCACTGTTGGAGCCGTCATACGCGTGGCCTTTCTGCTCGGGGGACCATCGCCGCGCGGGCTGCGGCGGCGTGGGCGCGGATCGCCGGGATCGTCCGAGGCTCAGTGGGCCGGGCGGGCCCGGGCTCACCCCGGCACGCGTCGCACACCCCACCCGGCAGCGCCTCCGGCCGCCCCGGCGCCCCGCACTTCGCGCACTCCAGGACGCGGAGAGGCGGACGTGGGGCGGGTTCTGGCGGCAGCTTGCCGATCAGACGCCTGCGGACCAGGGCGGCCGGGTGGTGGACCGGGGTGGGCAGACCATCGGTAAGGGCGCGGACCACGGCCTCGTCGGTGGCTCCCCGTGCGAACCACTCCGTCAGCAGCGGGGCGAGGGCCACGCAGTCGCCCTCGGAGAGGGACAGGACGGGGGCCGTACGGCCGAGGGCGGCGAGGAGGATGTGGGCGCGGGAGCGGGTCGGGCGGGACGGTTCGGGCGGTGCTTCCGGTACGTCGCCTCGCGTGAAAGTCGCCCACCAGTCGTCGTCGCGGGCTGTCCGGGTGAACCACGTTCGGGTGATCCAGTGTTGGCTGCCGGAGTCGGCCAGGTGTTCGCGCCCTCGGCGCAAGTGCCCGGCCCGCTGAAGGTTGTTGAGCGCGGTGCGGAGGGCGCACTGCCCGTACGGCAGCGTCTTGGCCAGCGTCTTTACGGAGATGTCGGCGCCCTCGGTGAGGCGGTCGATGTAGGCCGCGATGGCGGCTTCGCGGGGTGGGAGGTGGGCGAAGTCGTGAGCGGTGCGGCGGAGTTGGTCAGGAGCGGAGCGCTTGCCGTAGCCCGGATTGGCCATGGGGTGCGGGGAAGCGTGCGCGGGCAGGAAGGCGGCACTAAGCTTGGCGTCAGCCACGGGATCGGATCCTTGTCAGTCGATCTCGTTGGTCAAGCCCCCGCAGGTGTTGCTAGCACCTGGCGGGGGCTGTTCGTTATGCGGGCACGCTAGACGATCGTCACTTTGCGTGGCAAGTCGAACGCGTCAAGTCAACTCGCAGGGCGGGAGGGTGGGTTGAGGCCCTCCACCCATTCCTTGAAAAGAGGGCTCGGAGCTGGGGGCTTGAGCTTCGGCAAGGTCATGACGGGGCAACACTTCCCCAGGAAACCGGGGAGGCATAGTGCGTGAGCGTGACAAGGCGCTGGCGATGGGGGCGGACGCGCGCTACGGCCGCTACGTGAGGTTCGCGTGCCCTGCTTACTCGCACGCGTGGATCTTCTTCGGGCCTCTTGCCGTGGGCATGGGATGGGGCACCGCGCTCGATCTCATGCACATCTTCAAGGGTGAAGGTGGCATGTGGCACGGCTGGTTCGCCCCCTTCAGCGGGCTCATGACCGTGTTCATGACCTACTGCACTCTCGTGTCCCGAATCGAGCGGCGCGTGGGTGGCCCCACTCCCCGGCTCTACTGCTTCCAGCTCGGCGTCGTGGTGGCCACCGGCGACGTCCTACGGGCCTATCGCTGGACCGAACTCACCATTCATCGCAAGGAATGGCGGAGCGGGAGCGGGGAGAGCGCGGACTGGGGAACGCGAATTACCGTGATGGCGCGGGACGGCAGCGTGGTCGTCGTGTTCCCGGGGAACGAGCCGGATGGCGCCGGTTGCTGGGAGATGGAGAAGCTCCACAAGGCGGCGATGCGCGGACCCGGGGAACCCAGGCCCACGAAGCCGTGACGGTCACGTCATCAACTGACCGTCGCCTTCACGCCCTCCACGAACGCCGACCAGGCCTTCGGCCGGAACGCGAGCTTCGGGCCTCGGGGGTTTTTGGAGTCGCGGACGGGGATGAGGGCGGGGTGGCCGTCGGCGACTTCCAGGCAGTCATTGCCGCCTCCGCCGCTGTAGCTCGACTTGCGCCAGATGGCCGGGCTCAGGTCGTCGTCAGGGATGTTCCTCATAGGCGTAATCCTGCGCCAACGCCTCGATCAACGCTAGGGACTTCTCCGGCGAGAGTGCGGAGGCAGTGAGGAGTTCGAAGGTGAACTTCAGCTGGGCGACGGTGGCAGGGTCGTCCTCCAGCCGTCCGGTGCTGGGCCCCTCGAAGTAGACCAGCGGAGGGGCGTCCTCGAAGTCCATCAGCTTCAGCGAGCCGTCCATCCCCTTGTGCGCTCCCGCGCTGAACGGCAGTACCTGCACGATGATCCGGCCCCGGTGGGCCAGGCCTGCCACATGGTCCAGCGCCTCCGCCATCACCTCTCGGCCACCGGTCACCCGGCGTAGTGCCGCCTCATCAAGCACCACCCACAACAATGGAGTTGTTGGATCGTCGAGTAGACGGGTCCGCACCATCCGGCCTTCCACCCACTCGTCGATGGTCTTCTCGGGTGCCGTCGGGTCGTACGCACGGTTCACGGCCCTTGCGTACGCGGGCGTCTGCAGCAGCCCGGGGATCAGCATCGGCGCATAGTGGCGGATTGCCGTGGCGACCGCCTCTGCCTCCGCCGCCTCGGCGAAGTGCTCGGGATAGCGGGACTTGGCCGCCGCCCCACAGTTCCGCTGAAAGAAGTCCCCCGTCCCGAGCACCTCGTCCAGCAACCGCGCGTACTCCGGCTGCATCCGCCGCGTCGCCGCCTCCAACTGCCCGATGAACGACCCGCTCACGAACAGCCGCTGGCCCAGTTCCTCCTGGCTCAACCCGGCCTTCTCGCGCGCGTGCCGCAACTCGGCGCCCAGCAGCGCGCGCGGGGATGACGACGGATCGAGGTCGTTCGGTCCCGGCATGTGCAACTCCCTGTCCAACAAAAGAGGTTGTTGGGGCGGTCCGTATGGCCAGGTTAGAGGCCTGACGGACACGCTGTGTTGCGAATCGCAAACTCAGCGTGGAGGTACGAGCAACGTGCGGTCGACCGAAGAAGTCGTCGAAACCCTGCGGGAGGCCCTCGTGGGAGTGGGGGTCGTCCTGCCCTCGCTCACCGTCGACCCCGTCACCGGCGCGAGCGACGAGCCGTTCGCGCTCGTCGACCTCGGCCGCTGCAACACCCGTACCGCCGAGCGGCTGGCCTCGGTCCTGCGCGGCGAGCGGCCGGCGGTCGGTACGTACGCGACCGACGTACGGGACGGGCGGATCGGCGAGGTCATGGGGC
>Ga0307512_10005645_pt1 | contig 12939 bp, 11 predicted proteins | sample 14_EM_MG_FD_200267 | JGI IMG/M metagenome (GOLD analysis project Ga0307512, IMG submission 200267) | Populus trichocarpa ectomycorrhiza microbial communities from riparian zone in the Pacific Northwest, United States - 14_EM | ecosystem: Host-associated > Plants > Roots > Unclassified | place... | reverse complement strand
GAGATGAGCTCTTCATGCAGCTGAGCGGGGAACTTTCTTGCTCCAGACTAGTACGTGGCCTCCCCAGCAGGGCCCAGACCTCTCGTATGTGGTTCCTCCATAAGCACTCGGATCTCTCATACGAGACCCCTCCCGTAAGGATCCCAACCAGCGTCTGCCAAGATTCCTCTTCGCTCGTTTGCACTTCGACCCCTCATCTCGGAGTTATTCCTTTACGACCGATCTTCTCGGCTGCAAGCTAACTCTGGCTCCTTAACTCCCGCCCAGACTCTAGATCCACCATTGGTCACCTGATAGTCCCACTCCTTCCCTATCGCTAAGTAATCTAGATACTCGGGTGTAACACTACCTCCCCTCTCCCTTAGCCTCGTCCTGAGCGCTAATTTAGTTTTTTTATCTAAGTAGCCCGTCTCTTTCTGGGATCGTGAGATTCTTTCAACGCCGATTCCTTTTCAGCGTCACGGACTGCAGTCCTCCTACCCTGCAGCCCTCCCAGCCACTGGATCAGGGCATGTAGTCTCAGAGACCCTCTGTAATCTGTTGAAATGGCTGGGCCCTCAGAGCAAGCCGGTGCATGCTCTTACTGTCATGTAGGTTCGTACTGGGAGCAGCGCTCAAGCCTAGCCGATTCCAGTCTTTGGGTTCGCACGTTCTTGCTGCAAAGAACAAAGGTGGACCCCACGGTCGAGAGGGACGCGGCGCTTCCTCGTTCGGCAATTCAGCAGGGTCCCAAACAATATTCGCAAGCGTACCGGATCCCGGGCTTTTAGCGAGGGGGTCTTCTGGGTACCATCGTTGAGAGTGCTTGTTCTAGGGAGCAGTCCTGTAGCACGTCGCCGGGGTTGGCCGGCTGTCATTCTTAACCGCGCCTTCCATCAAAGTGCTCGAAGATCTATCGGGAGACGAGACTGTTTTTCCCTCTTTTGGGAGTTCCCACCACCTTGCAGAATACCATGGGCTTTTGGAGGTCTTCCTGGGCGATCGTTGGGGTTGCCCGAGAAGCGGGTCCTTTCGCGTGGCATGAAGTCCTCCACCCCTTCATCCCTACCCCCACTCGTGCTTCGCTGGGCCCTTTCATGGTCATCGCGCCTAGGCGTCGGTGAGTCGGTAGTCCCTCGGCGCGTCTGGGTTTCGTCGATGAAACACCTGGACTTTCTCCAGACCGCCTACCGAAAAATTGTCAAATGGTTCTTCCGTCCAGTCTTTGCGTTCTGGGTAGTCGAGCCATTTGACCAAGTATAGGATGCATCGGCCGTGCTTTCGTGACGACATAACTTCCTCGACATCATATTCTTCCACTTGTTCGACGTCGTCGGCTTCTCGCAGTATTTTTGCTGGGTCCGGTGGGGCCTGATGTTCGCTGGTTCAATAGGGCTCAAGTAGTGAAACATGGAAGACATTGTGTATTTTCCATTTGTGGGGTAGCATTAGTTGTACCGCGAGCGGGGAGATGATTTTCTTGATTTGAAAAGAACCATGATTTTTATGATCCATTTTCCTCGATGGGCGGCATGTCCTGATGTTGCGTCCGTTGAGCATTACCAAGTTTCATACTTGGTATGCCGGAGGTTCCTCGCGTGTCAGATCCGTGTAGCAGCGTATTCGTTCCTGGGCAGCTTCTAAACCCTTTCGGGTTTCCTCGTGATTACCCCTCATCCAGTGGGCGTAGTTAGTACTGGCCGGATTGAGAGGTTCCGTGGATGGAGGATCCGGCGTCGCTGGGTGGAAGCCATAGTTGGCATAAAACGGCGAGATTTCGTTTCCTGCCATGGCGGAGTTGTTGTAAGCAAATTCTGCCATTGGTAGTAGTTGTACCCAGTCGTCCTGCTCTTGTCTGACAAAAGTTTGTAGGTAAGCCTCGATAGTCTGGTTGAGTCTTTCCGTTTGTCCGTCGGTTTGCGGGTGGAAGGCTGTACTCATCCGGGGTCGGATTCCCAGGCTCCTTAGAAACTCTTGCCATGATTCTGAGGTAAAGAGCGAGTTTTGATCTGACACAATATCGGTGGGGAGGCCGTGAAATCTCCATACCTCTTTTGCAAAGATCTTGGCTAGGTCCGACGCCGTCTTTTCTTTGAGTGGGAGGAAGTGTGCCATCTTGGTGAACCTGTCGATGATTACCCATAGTTGGTCACATTCCTCCGAAACCGGGAGGTCCATAATGAAATCCATCGCTATTGACTGCCAAGGAGCGTACGGGAGTTCCAGTGGAGATATCAGTCCGTAGGTCTGGTGCCGGGATTCTTTATTCCTTTGGCATTCCGGGCAGCTTCTGACGAAATCGATGATTCGCTTATTCATTTTGGGCCCCCAGAAGTTTTATCGGATTAACTCGATGGTTTTATCTTGCCCCATGTGCCTGGCTACCTTCGTGTCGTGTTCTGACTCGATGACATGCTGGACAGTTCCCGCCGGGATCCATAGCTTACCTTTTCTGTATTGAAGGTTGTCTTGGATTTCTAATCCCTTGCTTTGTTGGTTCCCTCGTTCCCTAGTTTTTTGACCTTCCAACGTTTCTTCTTTTCTCATTTGCTCCCGAGTTTGCTGGTATTGGGGATCCTTTTTCCCCTCCCCTTCCACTGTCGCTAGGAATTCCTTCGACCATTTTCTTATTGGGAGCGATGCCAACCTTGCTGCTGAGCAGATGAAGGAGCTGGCTCTTCTTTCGAAGTGTTTTTCTCCTAAAACTGTCGTTATCGGCTGGTTTTCTACCCCCCCCTTTTCTGGGCGGTGCTCCGAATGCCTTGACAGTGCATCCGGTTTCCCATTTTGTGTCCCCGGTCGGTAGCTGATCCTGAATCGATACCGGCCAATTCCTGAGCCCAGAGGGCCTGCCGACGATTTAATACTTTCGTGGTCGTAAAGTATTCCAGATTCTGGTGGTCTGAGAAAACCTGGATTTGGTGGGTCACTCCTTCGCAGTAGCATCTCCAGTGTTTGAAGGCGTCTACTACTGCCAGGAGCTCCTTATCGTGGATTTCGTAGTTGATTTCTGCTGGCTGGAACTTTCTGGAGTGGAACACCACTGGGTGTAGGCGATTTTCGTCGTCCCGTTGGGACAGGACTGCCCTGATTGCGAAATCTGAGGCGTCCGTTTCGATGATTACTAGTTTCACCGGGTCAAAATGGGCCAGTATGGGTGCCATGGTAAATCGCCTTTTTAATTCTTCGAAGGCTCTCCCCACATCCTCATTCCAAGACTACTTTCCGGTTTTCTTGGTTAACTCCGTTAATGGTCTGGTGACCTTGGTGTCGTCTTTGACGAAGCACCTGTAGAAGTTGGCGAATCCTAAGAAGGCCTGTGTTTCTGTGAGCGACGTTGGAGGCTGCCATGACAGTATCGCTTCCACCTTGTCCTGGTTCATTCGGATACCGTTTTGTCCGATGACATACCCTAGGAATTCTACCTCGTGAGTTTTCCAGACACATTTTTCAGGGGAGACTGCCAATCCTTTTTGTTGCAGCCGGTCCAGCACTTCCTTGACGAGCTGGTCATGCTCTTCTTCTGTATTGGCGTATATTAAAATGTCATCCATGTATGCCAGGACACCAACGTCCAGTATGTTGGACAGGACATGATTCATCATATCTTGGAAGGTCGACGGTGAGTTAGTGAGTCCGAATGGCATTACCTGGAATTCGTAAAGCCCGTAGCGCGTTCGGAACGCGGTCTTCCATTCGTCCCCCTCTCGGATTCGGATGAGGTTAAACCCGTTTTTGAGGTCCAATTTTGTGAACCATTGCGCACCTTGTACTCGATCCTGCAGTTCCTGCATTAATGGGAGCGGGTATCTGTTGGGGATTGTAATGGCGTTTAGCCCCCGATAGTCGACACACAGTCGTAACCCTCATCCATTGGGTTTGGGGACGAACAGGATAGGAGAGCCCACTGGAGAAGTGGATTTCCTTATTTCCCCTGTTTTCTCCATTTCTTTTAGCCAATCCCGGAGTATTTGGAGCTCTACTTCCAATAGTGGGTAAATTGGGCCCCAGGGTGCTGTGGTTCCTTCTTTGAGGTCAATCTTGCAGTCGTATGGCCTGTGTTCTGGGAGCCGGTCGGCTGCTTCCTGGCTCATGATTCCAAGGTATTGGCGAAATTCCATCAGTACGTCTTCCCATGGGTCGTCTGATACCCCTGATACATACCCAATAATTTGGACATTATCGTTGGTCGCTACTGACTCATCCCAACTTAAGAGAATTCGTTGGTTTCGTATTTGGTGTAGGCGTTCAAGTAGCCAGTGCTGTTGAATCTGATTTCCTCCGAAGTCTACGCTCCCTGTGGCAGGTGTTGCTCTTCTTTCTTTTCTTTCTTGGCGCCGAGTCTTCTGGGCCCAGCTCCTCCTTTTCCCTTTTTGAGGTGCCGCATACAAGGTAACTTACTCCGGTTCGCGGTGGGGCGGAGTTCCTCAAAAATCCAAGTCCTCAGAATCGGCCCAAAGCGGTAGATCCGTGGTCATTGCCTCGACCGCTGCCACCTTCTGCTGTTTTGCCGTCAGGGGTTCCTCAGTCTCGTTTTCTCTCTTTCGTTTCGTTGTTTCTACGGCTGCGACCTTCCATGGTGCTGGTGGCAAGGCTGTTCCCTGTACCTTCTGGAAGGAGAAGCAGTTGTAGGTCCTGTGGCCTGGTCGGCCGCATCGCCAGCAGTCTTCCCAGTTTTTTCGGTATTCTTCTGCCTCTTTACTTGGTACCCCTTTGAGGGCCACCTCTTGCAACGGCCAGGAGTCCTTTTTCGGTGGCCTAGTGTTGCTTGGCCTGGGTTCCGGAGCTCCTTCCTTGGGATTTGGTCGTGTGTTGTTTTTCTTTCCGTGTTCCTTAGGGCGGTCGTTTTTCGTCCCATCCCTGTTGGGTGTTGCCCCACTTTGCCTTGCTTCCTTGGCTGCTTTGAGCGCCTTTTTCTTTTCCACCTGTAGGCCGACTTGGTGGGTGGCCTGCAGGAAGACCTCGTCGTCCGCAAAGTCCTCAAGGTAGTGGGCAAATCGCATGTCCAGTACTGCGTCGGGCATAGCCAGGTCCACTTTTTCTCTTAGTGCTTCCCCGGTTGCACATGCGAAGTTATTGAGCGCTCGAAACTCCGTTAGGTAGACGCGGATGGACCCTTGGTATTTGAGCTGCCCTAACTTGAGTTGGGCGTCTGCTGCTTCCTGTTCGTTCTGATACTCCGTTCAGATAGCCGCGGAGTAGTTGGCCCATGTGTCGTTGTCCTGTAGCTCCCGATACCGGTGGAGATGCTATACCAAGGTGGTGTCCGCTAGGAGGGTCCCGATGCAGGCGATCTTTTGGCGGTCGGTCGTCTCTGGGTAGAAGCCTAGGTACATGGTTACCGATTTCCACCACTGGTTGAACGCCATCGAGTTTTTCCCATCAAATTTTTCTGGGTTCTCCATCTTGAGTCTGGAGGTCCGGATCGCTTCCCTTCGAGGTTCTCTGTCTGTCTGGGCACGGGTCAGCGCTTCCGCCACGCCGTTCGCTACTTCGCTAGCCACTATTCGGGTGAGCACCTGCGGGGTGGGTCCTGGGTTTCACGGGCCCGGTGGTGAGGGGAGCCTAAACAGCCGGCTCGGAGGCCTTGGAGGCGACGGTGGGGAGGGCGACCGTCGAGGTGGTGGGTTTGACGCTGGTGGTCCTCCACCCGTCCCTCCTGCCGTCAATGGCCCTTGTAGCGGGGGCGCAATTGCCCATCTGGGTGGGGTGTTTGGGATCGCCAGGGGTCTGTGCCTTCGGGTTCCAATGCTCAGGGGGCTTCGCAAGGCGAGGCGCGTAGCGTCGTGGTTCCTGATGCTGGTTGGGCTGGGGGACGCTGTGGGGCTCAGCTCCCTAGGAATTTGTCGCGGCGACGGCCTAGTCGGAGTTCGGGGTAGGGACACAGCAGTTGCTACCCGTATTAACTCGTCCTGTGCTTTGGCCAATTGCTGCTCCAGTCCAGCCATGCGTGCTCGATCTTCGTCTCTTTGGTGCTCAAGCGTTTCCACTTTTTGCTGATGATTAGTGGCCCATTTTTCTACATTACCTTGGAACTACATCAGGTTCACGTTCCGGGCCAGATTGGCCTCTGTCAGGAATGTGATTGCGTCGTGCATACGGGCCACCTGGGTAGCTTCGTGCATTCGCTGCGTTTCGGCTTCCTGGGAACGCTCGATGATGACTTCCCAGACTTGTCGGGTGAAGGCCTGGTACGCATTAGCAAACCATGAGTTCGTTCCTTACCCATTCTTGTGCGATCTGCTCCTTGGCTTCCATCCGCTCATACACGTATTGCGCTCCTTACGCTAAGCGGCTGTACGCAGCTTCTATCCGCTGGATTTGGTGGTCTGTTCGGTCCACCGTGTCACCGCAGGCCTCCATTAATTGGCCCAGATCCTGCTCGGCTTGCTGTTGGTGATTGGCCAATGCTCTCATCCATTCGAGTGGGTTGGCGATCTCCAGGGTTTCCATTGTTGGTTCTTCATCGTTGGTGATTTATAACAGCCCGCGGGGTGCTTCCAGGCAGAGCATGTTGAAATCTGAGGAGGTCGACATTTTCTCTTGATATAAGTCGAGGAAGTGTCCCGTGTAGATTGTTTCGTCATAGTCGCCGAAGTCGTACCCATTGTGGAGTGAATACTGGTAATCGAGGTGATACGTGAAAGTAGGGTGATTTTGGATCGAAGATTATAGTGTGACACTGGGATAGTATTGGAACTGGAGTGCGGAGAATCAAAAGGTAATCAGGCTACTTTTGATAATTCACAACGGAATAATCTTAGATCTTGTGCGTGGTTCGGTGGTAGTGTTGTGTGTGAGGTTCGTGCTGTGTTCTCCTCCCTCGAGACGAGAAATCTCCTCTTTTTTATCTGAGAAAGAGTGAGGTGAGATCTGATGACTTGGTGTGAGAAGTTGTGACTCGGGTTTGGATTCCCCAAGGTGCATGGACCTCGTGGGGGGGATCATTGGCTAGGGCTGGGGTGTAGATAAGGGAGATGAGCTCTTCATGCAGCTGAGCAGGGAACTTTCTTCCTCCAGATTTGTACGTGGCCTCCCCTACAGGGCCCAGACCTCTCGTACGTGGTTCCTCCGTAAGGACTCGGATCTCTCGTACGAGACCCCTCCCATAAGGAGCCCAACCAGTGTCTGCCAAGATTCTTCTTCGCTCGTTTGCACTTCGACCGCTCATCTCGGAGTTATTCCTTTACGACTGATCTTCTCGGCCGCAAGCTAACTCTGGCTCCTTAACTCGCGCCCAGACTCTAGATCCACCATTGGTCACCCGATAGTCCCACTCCTTCCCTATCGCTAAGTAATCTAGATACTCGGGTGTAACAGAGGAAGACGAGTGGAAGACAGCTTTCCGGACCCGATACGGCCTCTACGAGTTCATGGTTATGCCCTTTGGGCTAACCAATGCGCCAGCAACCTTCCAGAACATGATGAATCATATCTTCCACGATATGATCGACCTGGGCCTTCTCGCCTACATGGATGACCTCTTGGTATATGCTAAAACCATTGAGAAGCACGATAGAATCATCCAAGAAGTACTAAGAAGGTTGCGTGCGAACCGGCTAGCCGTGTCCCCAGACAAATGCGTCTGGAGGACCCACACGGTGGAGTTTCTGGGGTATCTTGTTGGCCAGGATGGCATCAAGATGTCTCCTTTGAAGATCGAGGCGGTACTGGAGTGGAAGACCCCAGGTACCCTGACCGAAGTCCAGAGTTTTCTGGGCTTCGCAAACTTCTACCGGCGCTTTATCCAGGATTATTCGCGAGTGGCCCGTCCACTGACGGAACTCGCGAAGGGTAGCACTAAGGATTGGAAATGGACCCCCAAGGCAGATCGAGCGTTCACCGAACTAAAGGAACGCTTCACATCCGCGCCAATCTTGGCCCACTTTGGCCCAGAGAAGGAAGTCATCGTGGAAACCGACACCTCGAATTTTGCGCTGGGAGCAGTCCTCTCCCAACACGATGAAGGAAACTGCCTGCACCCTGTCGCCTTCCACTAGAGAAAGTTCATGCCTGCAGAGATCAACTACGAGATCCATGACAAGGAGCTACTCGCGATCGCAGACTTCTTCAAGCATTGGCGACGCTACCTCGAGGGAGCAAAACACCAGGTGCAGGTGTTCTCGGACCACCAGAACCTTGAATACTTTACCACCACTAAGGTACTCAACTGGCAACAGGGCCTGATGGGCACAGGAGCTCGCCGGCATCGACTTCAAAATCTACTTCCGCCCCGGATCAAAAAATGGGAAGCCCGATGCTTGTCCAGATGGACGGAGTACCGTCCTGAAAAAGGGGGAGATAGTGACCAACCGATCACGACAGTCCTGCGAAAAAGTCACTTCGCAAGCGCCATCAGTACTAGGGAGTACTGGTCCAACGTTACCTATATCGTTGGTGCAGCACGGTTGGCAACAATCCCAGTTAGGGAGTGGCATGAGGAGTTTGTGAAACTGGTGAAGGAAAAGGGATCGGCCGACCCGGAGTATCAAAAAGGACTCTGGGAAGTCGAAAGAGAAACTCGGGAATGGGAAGTGGCTCAGCGAGAAACTGAGCCAAATGGCAGGAATGCCAAGGAGGTAGCCATTCTCCCTTGTGAGGAGCAACGGATGGCCCGAAATGCCAGGAGTGAGGGAATCCTCGGGATCAAGGACAGGCTGCTCTACCGATATGGCATGCTCTGGATCCCGGAGGATAGGCAGCTAATCCGACAGCTCCTTGCGTCCGAACACGATAGCCGGGTCACTGGTCATATGGGTCAGGACAAGATTATCGAGCTGGTACGCCAACACTTTTGGTGGCCCAAGATGAACGAGCAGATTATCGACTACGTTCGGGCGTGCGCAGAATGCCAGCGAAACAAGGCAGCGCAATACCATTCATATGGATTGCTCTCCCCTCTTGAGCTCCCGTACACCCCATGGCAATCGATCGCCATGGACTTCATCACCGACTTGCCACTGTCGGAAGACTGCAACCAGTTGTGGGCTGTCATCGACCGGTTCACAAAGATGGTGCATTTCATCCACCTACCAAAGGATGGAAAGACGGCAAGTGACCTCGCCAGAATTTTTGTGCGCGAGGTTTGGTGGTTCCATAGACTGCCAAGTGACATCGTGTCGGATAGGGATTCTCGTTTCACATCGGAAACATGGAAGGAGTTCCTGAAGTTGAGTGGCATCCGATCCCAGATGTCTACAGCCTTCCACCCCCAAACGGACGGCCAAACCGAAAGGCTCAACCAGACGATCGAGGCTTACCTGCACTCGTTCGTCTGCCATAAACAAGATGACTGGGTCTCCCTGCTACCAATGGCTGAGTTCGCCTACAACAACTCGGTCACGTCTGCCACAGGTATGTCCCTGTTCTACGCTAATTACGGATTCCACCCGACAGCGACAAACCCTGCGGTGGTTAATATTCTCAACCCCGCCAGCAAGGTCTACGCGCATTGGATGCACAGCGTACACGCTCAGGCCAGGAAGGGCTTGGAGTCGGCACAGGAGCGAATGTGTAGGTACGCAGACCCCAGCCGTAAGGAGGCTCCTGCTAACCAGATCGGCGACCTGGTAATGCTGAATGGGCAGATTATTTAAACCCGCCGGCCATCGCGGAAGTTGGACCACAAAAATCATGGTCCCTTCCAGGTGGAAAAAATCGTTTCCCCGCTGGCCGTTCGCCTCACTCTCCCCCAGAAATGGAAGATACACCCCGTCTTCTACGTCTCGCTCGTCAAACCATTCCAAACGGGGTGACTCCAGGATAAACCGGACCCTGCGAAGGTGCTCTGGGAAGCGGACGACATCGAGCAGTCGGAGGAATACGATGTTGAGGAGGTTATGAGCAGCTCCAAGCGAGGACGCCGAAGACTCTACCTCGTGAAGTGGCTTGACTATCCGGATCGACAAGACTGGACAGAAGAGCCCTTTGAGAACTTTTCGGTAGGCGGTCTGAAAAAGATACGGGAATTTCATCGAAGGAATCCAGATGTGCCGAGGGACTTCCGTCTCACCGACGCTTAGGTGGGATCACCCTGCGGGGACCAGCCGACAGCAAGAGCGGTAGTAGGATGGAGGGGCGGAGGACTCCATTCACAGAACAACACGGAGGCCTTTAGGCCAGACACAGCACCCTTCGGTTCACACCTTGAGTCGCCGCCCTTGGATGAGAAGCTCAGGATGGATTTCTACAAACGAAGTACTCCTCCTCAGGAAGCACGGCTTCACCTCACCGAGTCGAAGGAGGGCGCTCACGACATGACCAACTTGGAGAGTTTTTTACTGTTAGAGGGTTTTCTCACTGAGGTCGTGAGGGATGCAGGGGAAGGAGGACTGCATTCACAGGATCATCATCCTGCGCATACAGGAAGAATCACGAGAAGACTATAACCACGAACACCGCTTCGGGACGAAGCTAGGAAAGGGGGAGATAGTGTCACACCCTGGCACTTGGCCCCTCACATGACGACGCTGAGCCGCAAAAGCTGGGAAGCACCAAGGTTGCCAAGCGGCTTCGGGAAAGACACAAGAACAGGAAGGACTGGAAGCAAAGAAGATACCCCGACCTGGCCCCACCTCTCGGCCCGACCGCAAGGCAAGGGTGCAATGAGAGTCACGCCTCATGTCAAGTACCCAGCAAAAGCTCCTACTTTGGAAAGTACCCAGGCACCCTATTGATGGAAAAGTACTCAGGCCGTAACCATGCACCCGGGACCTGGGCAGCGGGAGTCTGGGTGACTACAGCCACAGACCCTGGCAAACAGGCTGAACGCGCAGGTACGAGCCCACAGTGGAAAAGTACTCGGGGTTCACCTATGCGGGAATGGTACACGGGAGCGGGGAATGCTCGAAGTTAGCCTGCACCCCTGATATAAGTATATAGGCAGATAGTCACAAAAGCCAAAGCTAGAGCACAGGTAGTTCAGCAAGAGGAAGTGGCGAAAAGGGTAACCTCGGCAGGTGATGGATTTTAGGCCAGCCTGTTGGGTAGACTCTGCACCCTACCGACTCTTGTAGCCACTGCATCGCTCCCCTGCTAAGGCACTCCTCTCTAGTGCCAGAGTTGTGCGCCCTAAGGGACCAATGACGGACAAGTCTGAGAGAGTCTAGACGGGAGATAAGATCCGGAGTTAGGACCTTACGGCCGAGACGAGCGGACGTAAGAATAACTCCGGAGCGGGGCCAGCGGCAAACTAGAAGGGTGGTGAGCTCTGAAAGAGCCACGTCTAATCCCGACTAGGATCTCGATTGGAACCCAGCATAGTCCGAAAGACTAGTGCCAGGTGGAATACAAGGTCGCCGACTGATAAGCCTCCACCCTTATCACCAGTACCAATCAGGACCAATCAGACTCTTGCATGAGTTGCTGTGCCTAGCGACACACGTCCACCAGTCGTGCCCCAAAAAGGAGTGACATGCTGGCTGATAGATGGGACGACATCTTCGCAACCGAAGGGCTGCCTACATCGCCCTGATGAGAGGAGATATTGCAAACGAACGCCGGCCTGGGTGACTCCACGACCAGCGCTCCCAATGCAGGCGAAAGAAGCTGATGGGGGTGACTCCTCGAAAGGCTTGTGAGCACCCGACAACGAACGGCTGGGCATGGTACTCTGCGACCAACACACTGACAAAAGACACGTGACTGCTGGCCGAGCTACGTAAACCGACCAAAGCATGCCGAGCTGGGAGACCGACTTCCCAGCGAAAGCACAAACCACGAAAGGCACCCCTTAGTTCATTCTCATGTGAATTATTGAACAACCTGATCTTCTGCTCTTATTTGATTCTACTACGCCTCCGGCATACCCATGGACGGACACTGAGCCCAGGTAGTCCCAGGTTTACACTCAATGCTGACAATAGACAGATTTTCAAATGGATCGGCCTCGGAATTGGCCTGGTATCCAGGGGAAGCTTCTGGTGAAGCACGTGGCGGGTGGTTAAACAGGTTTTCTTTCCCTCACCTTTCTTACTTTGGTGGATACACTCTTTCTCCTATGTTCGTGACTTTCCCATGAGGTTTTTTTTACACGGTTATGAGTTTTAACAAGGTATCCAAGGATACTGGGGTTCAATGTTTTCTCCACTGCTGCTGTTTCTTGCTATAGAAATAATGTTCCGCCTACGACCATGTATCTTTAATCCAATCCACTATGTTCATCTCTATCGATCCCTATATCAGCAAGGGGCACATGTAGTGGGCCCAAGGAGAGAAGGATCAGAAAAGTTGAGAAAAAAGTGCAGGGTCTGTGCACAAATAGCGGACAATTCTCCCTGAGCTGTACCGAGTGGGGTAATGCGGGACATAACAGCACCACTTGCAATGAAGTTCTGTCAGCTTCCAATTGTTTACCCTGTGGAATAGAGGGCAGTTTCAAATGGATTGATTTACTCCTGTCGACTGCTGTTTACCCCATTATTGTAACCGCGTTGAATTGAGGTGCCGTCAAGGCCAACCCTGTCCAGAGATAAAAATATGGCATCTTTGACTTTTTTCCCCAAAACTATGGCATTTTAGACGTTTGCCGTTAAATTATACGTCACCATGGGGAGTACAGGGAATAACTAGGTATTTTGAGGGGAGCATTGTGGCCGAAGGGCAGCGGGAATCGAACTGGCCCCCGGGCTCGAGTAATTTTATTTTTCACTCAAGTCATCCGATTTATGGACTCGCGTTTCTATACATGACTCCAGTCATTCTTCTTCTTGACTATAGCCATTTGTTTTGTTGTCAGTGCAGCCCGAGTGAGAAAGGGTGCTGGGCGACCGTTATAATCATTTCATACCCCATCACCACATCATACGTATAAGACAATACCTATGTAATTGAGCATTGCTGCTTGACGTTTAAAGTCATTACGCTAAATCGTACTTTGCACCGTCCTGCCAACACAAAGATCAACTTACAGCGAAAACGTCTTGCATCGGTTTATAACTACCTGAGCTCAATTACCACACC
>Ga0307512_10005644_pt1 | contig 12941 bp, 12 predicted proteins | sample 14_EM_MG_FD_200267 | JGI IMG/M metagenome (GOLD analysis project Ga0307512, IMG submission 200267) | Populus trichocarpa ectomycorrhiza microbial communities from riparian zone in the Pacific Northwest, United States - 14_EM | ecosystem: Host-associated > Plants > Roots > Unclassified | place... | reverse complement strand
GCCGACGATCTGGCCGTCGGCGAGCAAGGCGTCGAGGCGCTGCTGGCCGGCCAGCGGCGTGCGGAAGGTCTCGAAGCGAAAGCGCGCGGCCAGCGGTGCCATCAATCCCTTGATGATGGAGCGTGGCAGCGCGCGGTAGGCAATGACCGGCAGGCCATTGACCTTGATGAAGGGCAGGTAGGCAAACGCGAGGCTCGCAGACAGGCCGAAGGCCAGGCTCTCCGACATTGGAACGCCGTGGTGGCGCAGCAGGTTCGAGATGACGCCGCTTTCGCAGTGCGCCGCGTGCTGGTGCTGAAAACTCATGGCAACTTTTGAAGGGCGGCTGGCGAAATGCCCAGCGCGTCGGAATAGCGTTCGATCTGCTTCAGCGACAACTTCGCGAAGTTGCCGGGAAGGAGGTGGCGCTTCACGCGCCATTGCCAGAAGCCGCTGGTCTGCGACAGCAGCGGCACGTCCATGCGGCGCTCGTACATCCAGAACTCCAGCGGCGAGCTCACGCCGGCCTTGACGCGTTCGCGCGCTTGTTCGGCCTGGGCGTGGATGGTTTCGACGGCATGGCTGGTGACGATCTCTTCGGCCTCCCACCCGGCCGATGGCGCGAGCACCATGCGGCCATTGGCGTCTTTGGCGTACATGGCCTTGCGATGCCCGCCCTGGGTGGCGTTGCCTTCTTGAGGTACGGCGTTCACGTCCATCTAGACGGCTTCCATGTAGACGAAACCGCTCGAAAAACGGCCGCTCTCCGGCACGAACATCAAGAGCTTGTGTCCGGGCTTGATACGCCCTGAGCGGAACAACTCGTCCAGCATGATGTAGGGCGAGGCCGAGCCGGTGTTGCCCTTGCTGGTGAGGTTGCTGAACCAGCGCTCGCGCGGGATCGGCAAACCCACTTCGGCCAGCGCGCGAATGCCGGGCTCGATGAAGTACTGCGACGACAGATGCGGCAGGAACCAGTCGATGTCGTCGACACGCAATTTGTGCTTGATCATCACTTCGGCCAGCGGCTCGCTCAGCGTAGCCCGCATGATGTTGTCGTTGAGCAAGCGAACGTCTTGCTTCACCGCGAACACCGACTTGGCCTGCCAGTCGCTGGTGGAGAAGCGAAGCCAGCCGCGCAGCGATTCGTCTTCGTTCTTGTCGGCACCGGCGTACATGCAAGCCGGCAGTTCGTGCGCGGCGGACGAGAGCTCGATCCAGTCGATGCGCAGCGACAACGGGCCGCGCGGTGCGGTTTCGAGCAGCACGGCACCCGCACCGTCCGACAGCATCCAGCGCAGAAAGTCTTTCTCGAACGCGATCTCGGGTCGCTCTTCGAGGGCCTGCAGCTTTTGCTCGACCTCGGCGTCGAAGTTGCGCGCGAGCAGGATGGGTGAGGCGAGTTCGGAACCGGTGGCGACCGCGCGTTGCGACTCGCCGGCGCGCACTGACAACCACGCGTGCTTCAGCGCGGCGGTGCCGGCGAGACAGATGCCGGCGCACGAGACCACTTCCAGGCGTGGCCAGCCGAGCTCACCGTGCACCATCACCGCATGGTTGGGCATCAGCTGGTCGGGCAGCGAGGTGCCGGTGACCAGGCAGTCGACGTGGCCGATGTCGCCCATCGCGCGGATGGCCGCCGCGGTGAGTTGCGCATTGCTCATCGCTGGCTCGCCGGTGGTGCGGTCGATGGCGTAGTGGCGTGACTGGATGCCGTTGCTGCGCAAGACGATGCGCCTTGCCCGCGAAGGCTTGCCACCCACGCGGCCGAGAACGTCTTCGATCTCTTCGTTGCCGACGGGCGCGAAAGGCAAGAAAGCGCCGGTGCGCGTGAGAAAGACTTCAGTCCTCATAGATGTGGCTGCGCTCTTTGGACGAGCCCGAGGGCTGCTCATACTGGGTCTTGATTTTAGTCAGCCACCCGCCCATGAATGGCCGCAGCAGCGCCTGCAACCCGAGGCTTGCCGGCACAAGCGTGATGATCATCACGATGAGGAAGGTCACGTACAACGCCAACACCGGAACGCGCTGCCACGCGCCGGGGCGGCCCACGGCGAGCAGCAACTTGCCCCAGATGAAAAAGCCGCGGGTACCTGCGCGTTCACTGAAGTAGAGCCGGGGCTCTACTTCGACGGCGCCGAGGCCGCTGAGCAGTGGTGCGCTGCCCTTTTCGCGGTCGTTCAACATGGCGTCGCGCAATGCGAGGCCGAAGCGTCGCGAGCCCTTGATCTGCGCATCGTTCAGACCCGCTGGCGGCATGCCCCAGAAGCCCGCCTTGTTGCCGGTTAGCACCCAGCGTGGCGTGGTGATGAAGGTGGCGAGCGTGGGGCCCGGGTCGATGAGCACGACGTTGTCGATCAGGCGCGCGCCGGCAGCGGCAAGCATCACCTTGAGCTTGTCTTGCGCCGACAGCCACATGTTGCGGCAGGCAATCACCGTGACCACCGGTTTGCCGCGCAGCACGCGCTGTGCGACTGGGTGCTTGAGGAAGGCGGTGATGGGCTGCGAAGGCGCGAGAAACCACACCTGGTAGGGCAGCACGATCAGGTCGAAGTCTTCATCACCGGTCAGCGAGAGCGGCTCCAGCGCAGGCGGTCGGAGGTGCGCCGATTCGGGGAAGGCATCGAGGAACTTGAAGAAGCTCCACGGGAAGGGAAACGGCTTTTGTGGCACCAGCGTCTGCACTTGCACCGCGATGCGCGGGTCGGCCCGAAGCGGCGCGACGATCTGTTCGGTGAGGGTGGTCAGTTGTCCGGATTGCGAATACTGGATGACCAGCACTTTCTTGATCGGGCCAAGCGCGTTTGCTTCGGAGGTGCCAGTGTTCACAGGGGCAGTTCTTCAGTTCTTTTGAGCCAGTGCCAATGGTAGGCGACGGCGGTGCAGGGTAAGCCCTGCAAAGTGGGGAGGCGCTATCGCGCAAACCCTTGCAACGGTTGTGCCACGAGACGCTATTCAGGCCACGCGAGCACCTTGGCTGCGCGTCCACCACCAGCTTTCGGCGCTGTACATCGCCAGCGCCAGCCAGATCAGCGAGAAGCCGAACAGCCGGCCGGCCGAGAAGGGCTCGTGAAACAGCCACAGGCCGAGCCCGAGCTGGATGGTCGGGCCGATGTACTGCAGCAGGCCGAGCGTGGTGAGGGAGATGCGGCGTGCGCCAGCGGCGAACAGCAGCAAGGGGATGGCGGTGATGGGGCCGGCGGCGATCAGCCAGACGTTGGTCGTGGCGTCAGCCGAAGGGAATTGGCTGCTGCCCTGAGCCATCCACACGCCGAGCACCAGTGCGGCAATGGGCGCCAGCAGCAGCGTCTCGAGCGTCAGGCCTTCGAGCGCGCCCAGCATGGCCACCTTGCGCAGCAGGCCGTAGCAACCGAACGAGCCGGCCAGTGCCAGCGCGATCCACGGCAGGTGGCCGGCCTGCACCGTGAGCCACAGCACGCCGGCAGCGGCCAGGGCGAGCGCCATCCATTGCAGGCGGCGCAGGCGCTCATGCAGCACGGTGTAGCCCAGCAGCACGTTGACCAGCGGGTTGATGAAATAGCCCAGGCTCGCGTCGATCACGTGGCCGTTGTTGACGGCCCAGATGTAGGTCAGCCAGTTGATCGACAGCAGCAGTGCACTGGCGGTGAAGGCGGCCAGCACGCGCGGCTGGCGCAGCACCGGCTTGAGCCAGGCCCACTGGCGGCGCACGCTCAGCACCACGATCACGAACACCAGCGACCAGACGATGCGGTGGATCAGGATCTCGCTCGGAGGCACCGAGGCGATCTGCCTGAAGTAGAGCGGGAAGATGCCCCACAGCGCAAAGGCGAGGGCGGCGTAGAGGGCACCAGTGGACATGGGCGAGGCGAGAGACGGCGGAGGCGCATTGTCCCAGCGTCTTCGCCATGGCATGAACGACCGGCGAATTCATTTACCTGTAAAGAAGGTGTGGTGAAAGGCGCACACACGCCCCCCTGCAACGCGGGGGAGCCCGTGCGCGAGGGAATGACAGCGTCACGAAGCCTCCAGACAATTCACTCATTCCGTGGAGGAGTCGTGCCATGCCCATCACCATCGCTGTCGGAGCCCGTTCGCTGTTCGTCACTGCAACCGCGTGGGTGTTCATCCTGCTGGGCATGATGGCGAGCCTGTCGGCGCTGGTTCAGAACGCGATGCTCGCGTCGCTGTTGCCGGTGCCCGTGAACTCTGGCGTGATGGGTTTGCTGATGGACTACCTGCCTTGGGTGGTCGGCACCGGTCTCGTGATATCGCTGGCCACGTTGGCTTCGGCCATCGGCCTGTTGCTGCGCCTCGACTGGGCGCGCCGTACCTTCATCACCCTGCTGGCCATTGCCATCGTTGCCAACCTGTTGGGCCTGTGGCTGCAGCAGGAAATGATGCAATCAGTGGTGAGCAACACGCTGGGCACGGTGGCCCTGCCGCCGCAGGCGCTGGGCGTGTTCGGTGGCTTCGTCACCGCCGTGCGGGTGATGGCGGTGGTGGTCACGCTGGGCGCTTGCGCCTTGCTGGGCTGGATCATCCGCCGCCTGATGTCGCCTGGCGTGCGGCAAGAGTTCGCTTGAATGGGCCCCCCAGTCGCTTCGCTGCCGCCTTGCAGGCCGCGTTGGGCCAGAGGCCCAACTCTTCGCCAGGCACAAACAGTCCACTGGACTGTTTGAGTCCGGGCTCAGCCCCCAAGGTGCGCCGCCTGGCGGACCGGCAAAGCCGGATCCGCGGGCGTTGCTTGATGGTCACCTCGCTTCGCGGGTGTCGCGCAGTCGCTAGCGCATGTCTCCGTCGACGTAGAACCAGCGGTTGCCTTCCCTGACGAAGCGGCTGATCTCGTGCAGCCGCTGCGCGCGTCCGCCGAGCTTGCTGCGCGCCACGAACTCCACCGTGGCATGGTCGTTGTCTTGCACCGTGTGGCGGCGAACCTCCAGGCCTAGCCAGCGCAGGCCTTCGGGGTTGGGCTCGAGCGTCACCGGGCGCGTGCTCGGGTGCCAGGTGGCAAGAAGGTAGTCGCTCAGGTCGCGCACGAAGGCGCTATAGCGCGATCGCATCAGCGCTTCGGCGGTGGGCGCTTGCAGGTGCAGCGGGCCGGCGTGGTAGCGGCTGCAGCAATCGGCGTACGGTTGCGGGTTGCCGCAGTCGCAGTTCATGTCAATTCTTTCTGCCAGGTCTCGCCGATCAGATCGTGCCCGAAGCTGTGGTGCGATTCGCTGGCCACCAGGGCATAGCCAGCCTTCTGGTAGATGCCTCGGGCCGCATACAGGAGGCTGTTGGTCCACAACGTGATCTTTTGGTAGCCGACCAGGCGTGCAAAGCGCTCGCACTCGTCCACCAGCCGAGCGCCGATGCCCAGCCCTCGCGCCGTGGGCTCGACCAGCAGCATGCGCAGTTGCGCGACGCCGGGCAAGGGTTCGTGGCTTGTCTCATCGCGCGCCTGCACGAGGAAGACGCAGCCGACGTTGCTGCCCTCGCGTTCGGCCATCCAGCAGGCCTCGCGTGCGGGGTCGAAGCGGTTGACGAAGTCGGCAGCGATGCGTGCCACCAGCGCTTCGAAGCGCATGTCCCAGTGGTACTCCTTGGCGTAGAGGGCACCGTGACGGGCGATCACCCAGCCGATGTCACCGGGGCGGTGCGGCCGAAGCAGGTAGGGCGGGGCGCCGTGCTGTGGGGCTTGGTCGCCCAACAGATGTTCGATGGTGCCCATGGCTTGCAGCAATTGCTGCTGGCCCGCCTCGGGCAGCGCACCCAACAGGCCGGCCACCTGCTCGCGCGAGCGGGTGTTCAGCGGCGCGAAGGCCTTGCGGCCGGCCGCGGTGAGGCTCAAATGCACATGGCGCGCATCGGTGCTGGAGCGGGTGCTCTTGATCAGCCCGCGCTCCTTGAAGCTGCGCAGCAGGCGGCTCAGGTAGCCGGCGTCGAGATCGAGCGCATGGGCCAGGTCGGTAGCGGTGGGGTTCTCGTGGTGGGCGAACTCCCACAGCAGACGCGATTCGGCCAGGGTGTAGGGCGAGTCCAGCAAACCTTCGTGCAGCACGCCGATGCGGCGCGTGTAGAAGCGGTTGAAGGCGCGGATCGTCTCGATGTGGTCGGTCGTCATGGCGTGGGCATTCTGCCTATATGTTTGCCAAAAGCAAGTATCTGTTTGCCAAAGACAATCCATCTTAGAGTCGGGTCATTTGCATAAATGACTGTATGAACATACAGTGTTCTCATGGATGCGATGCCCACCTCCTTGCTGCCTCCAGCCTCTGCGCCGGTGCGGTCGGCGCGCGGGCCGCTGGCATCCCCAGAGACCTTGCATCCCAGCCTGTGGCTTGCGCACCAGTTCGGCCGCAGCGCCGACAACGCACTGCCCAGCGGCTTCGGCCTGCTGGACGCGCAGCTCCCCGGTGGCGGCTGGCCGCGCCGGGTGTTGAGCGAGCTGCTGCTGCCGCACCCTGGCATCGGCGAGATCCGCCTGCTGGCCGCCAGCCTCGCGGCAGTGCAGCGCTCGGGGCGCTTGGTGATGATGTTCGACCCGCCTGCCGCGGTGTCGGCCCCGGCCCTGCAAGAACTGGGGCTCGATGTGGCGCAGCTGCTGGTGGTCCAGACCCACCTTCAAGTGCGCCCTGGCGCCGACCGCCTGTGGGCGCTCGAGCAGGCCCTCAAGAGCGGCCATGTCGGTGCGGTGGTGGCCTGGTTGCCGCAGCGCCTGCGCTCCGAGCGCTTGCGTCGGCTGCAACTGGCGGCGCATGCGCACGACGGGCCGGCCTTCGTGCTGCGAGAGATGGCGGCGCAAGGCCACGCCAGCGCCGCGCCGCTGCGCCTGGCCTTGCACCCGGCCGGCGCCGATCAGCTGGCGCTGCGCCTGCTCAAGCGGCGCGGGCCTCCCTTGCTCACGCCCTTGCACCTGGCCTTGCCGCCGGTCTTGTCGGCCGTGGCGCTGCGCCGGGCGCAGGCCTGGAGCGAGGGCCTGGCCGAGGCCCCGCAGCCGCTGCGCGCGGCCACCTTCATCAACCTGGCGTGATGGTTGTGGGCTGCGGCGGCCATGTTGTGGGTCGGTCTTCATCTGCCGTGGCTGTCGCTCGAATCGTTTGCGGCTACCTTGCCGCCAGCGCAGGCGGGGCAGCCGCTGGCGCTGATCGATGCGCATCACATCGTCAGTGCCAATGCCTGTGCCCAGGCGCTGGGTGTGATGCCGGGGTTGAAGCGGGCCACAGCGCTGTCGCTCGCGCCTCACCTGGTGCTGGGCCAGGCCGATGAGCTGCGCGATGCCCAGGCGCTGACCAGCGTGGCGCATGCCGCGCTGGCGTTCACGCCGGCGGTGAGCCTGGCACCCCCTGATGGCGTGCTGCTCGAGGTGCAGGCAAGCCTGCGCTATTTCGGTGGGCTGCAGCCGCTGGTCCAGCAACTGAGGGCCACGCTCGCGCCCTTGAGCCACCAGGTGCATTGCGTGAGTGCGCCCACGGCGCAAGGGGCGGCTCTGCTGTCGCGCTTGCATGACGGCTTGCATTGCGCAGACCGGCCGGCTTTGCAGAAGGCGCTGGATGCTGCGCCCGTGTGGCTGCTGGCGGCCGGGGGCGAGCACCGCGAGGCCTTGCAAGGCATGGGCTTGCGCACGCTGGGCGAGTTGCGCCGCTTGCCGCGCGCCGGGTTGGCGCGGCGTTTCGGCGTGGCACTGCTGCAGGAGCTCGACTGCGCGCTCGGCGACCGGCCCGACCCGCGCGAGCCCGTGAGCCTGCCGCCGGCCTTTCACAGCCAGCTGGAGCTGTTTGCCCGTGCCGACACCACCGAGCAGTTGCTCTACGGGGCGCAGGTGCTGCTGGCTCGACTGGTGGCATGGCTGTCGGCCCAGCATGCCTTCGTGCGCCGCTTCACCTTGCAGATGAAGCACGAGCCGCGATGGCGCCACAGCACCGAGTCACCTGCCGTCACGGTGCTCGAGGTGGCTTTGGCCGAGCCCTCGCGCGACGCGGCCCACATGCTCGCGCTGCTGCGAGAGCGCCTGGGTGCCTTGCAACTGCCCGCGCCCACGCTCGAGCTGGGCCTGCAGTCGGACGACATCTCGCACCGCCCGCCGCCCAACACCGAACTCTTCCCCACGCCGCAGAGCGAGCACGCCGGCCTCACGCGCCTGATCGAGCGTCTGCAGGCCCGCCTGGGGCGCGAACAGGTGCAACGCCTGGAGGCGGTGGCCGACCACCGGCCCGAGCGAGCCACGGCCGTTCACCCGGCCGAGCCGCTCTGGCTGCGCGCCCGCGAAGCCGCCGCGCATCGGCATGAAGACGTGTGCAGCGCGGCGCCCAAGCGCGCGCTCACCCGCCCGCTGTGGCTGCTGCCGCAGGCCCTGCCGCTGCAGGAGCGCCACTCCCGCCCCGTGCTCGATGGCCAGGTGCTGCATGTGCTGGCTGGGCCCGAGCGCATCGAATCCGGTTGGTGGGACAACAGCCTGGCCGAGCGCGACTACTTCATCGCCCAGACGATCGAGGGCGCGCTGGTCTGGCTCTATCGCGCGCGTCTGCCTCTGTCGGCCGAGCGTGACGGGTGGTATTTGCACGGCCGCTTTGCCTGAATTCGTGCACCGTCTGCGGAGCATCAGCAAGAGGCTGAGGCCGCTCAAGCTACGGCGGCAAATGCCACACCACCTGGGAAGCCAGCGGTGTCCATACGCTGCCCTTCACGCCGGCTTGCCGCAGCCCGCGCCCGATCCACACATTGCAGGTGGTGAAGAGGCTGTAGGCGCCCCGGGCTTCATAGAACGCGTCGTCGGCCCCGTAGTGCTGGCCCGGCACGTTCACGCCTTGCCCGGGACCTGAGCGCACGAGCGCGGCATCGACATACCTCACCAGCGACGCGTACTGCGCCGCCGACAGGGGCAGGGGACGGCTGCCTTCTCGCAAGTCGCTCTGGCGCAGATAGGTCACGTGCAGCAACGAACGCCCGCTGCCGGACAAGGCCTGCAACGCGCGGCCCGTCGTGAGGTCTTGCCAGCGTGGCGTGTGGAGATAGAACTCGCGGTCTCCCCAGCCGATGGCGATGAACGCCGAATCGACCGGGATCTTGGGAAAGTGCCCCGCCGGAAACGCGAGTGTCCAATCGACACCTTCGGCGCGGAGGGGAAAGACGAAATCGGTGTGCACGCCATTCGAGTGGACGTACGCGTTCACCGCCGCTGGTTCAGTGCGTTCGTGCGAGCCGACAGGCCACAACACCAACGCGTAAGCCACGGCAAAGTACACGGCCACCAGGCTCACTGGCACCAGCAGCAAGCACAGCAAAAGCTTCAATGCGCGCCGCAACAGGGTGGCCTGGAATCGAGCGGATACCACGCGTCAACGATCGGCATGCTTGCCGGCCAGGCGCACGACGGTGTTCCATGCACGCGTGGTTGCCGGCAGCGCGAGCGCCTTCTCCAGGAATGCATTCGGGCTACCCGGCGTCTTGCCGGGTTTGTACGAGATGGACAAGACCTCCGAGTCGGTGACCTGAACGATCTTCACGTCACCCCGTGGCGAAGCTCGCGGAAAGCCGCGCGGGATCGCCGCCTTGGGGTGAAGAAAGGTGACGCAGCATTCGTAGACGGTATCGAGGTCGATCGACTGGAACGGCTGCGCATCGACCAGCGCGGCGAGGTACGGTATCTCGCGCAAGAACGCGGGCTCCACGAGACCGCAGCGGGCCCCCATCGACTCGGAAGCCGTGGCCAGAATTTTCTTGGCAGAGCGGATGCCGCTCGCATGAAACGCGATCGTTCCGTTCGTCAGGAAGGACTGCGCCTCGCTGGCGCCGGCTTCGAGAAAGGCGCTTTCCAGTTGGACACGCGTGGGGCAGCGCGGGCGACCCAGGTTGAGGTTGCGGAAGAACGCTGCGTATCGCATGGCAAGTGCTGCGGGTCGACGGTCAGAGATCGGCTGGATCAGTTGAACACAGGTCCTGCTGTGAGTCGATTGGCCGACAGCCTGTGGCGAGGCAGCCCGTGTCGGTCTGCGCGGCCACGGGCTGGCGGCAATCGACGTCGAGTCAACCCTCAGTGCTGGCCACGCCCATGACGCGGGCGACCAGCTCGCGTTGCTGACGCTGATGGACTGCATTGGAAGACGTCGCGCCCGAAGCGGTGACCGGTCGCGCCACTTCCAGCAGCGCGGCACCGGGTGGGCACAGCGCGGCCAGATCATCGCGCACGAAAGCCCACGCGCCCTGGTTCTTCGTTTCCTCCTGAGCCCACACCATGGTGTGCAGACGGGGGTAGCGCCCGAGAACCTGGGCCAGCGGCGCCTGCGGGAAGGGGTAGTACTGCTCCAGGCGCAGCAAGGCCACGTCGGTGCGGGCACCGGCGGCGCGGGCGCGCTGGAGGTCGTAGTACAGCTTGCCGCTGCACACCACCACGCGGGTCACGTCCGACGGAGAAGCCACCTCGGCATCGTCCAGTACGGGCTGGAACTCTCCCTCCAGCAGTTGCGCGACGGGTGAGTGCGATGCCGTCTCCTTGTAGAGCACGGCCTTGGGTGTCATCACGATCAGCGGTTTGCGCACCTCGCTGAAGGCTTGCCGCCGCAACAGATGGAACCACTGCGCCGAGGTCGACGGGCAGGCCACGCGCAGGTTGTCTGCTCCGCACAGCTGCAGGAACCGGCTCAAGTAGGCATTCGAATGCTCCGGTCCCACACCCTCGTACCCATGCGGAAGCAACAGCGCCAGCGCCGAGCGGCAGCCCCACTTCTCTTCACCGGCACTGATGTACTGGTCGACGTAGACCTGGGCGCCGTTGATGAAGTCACCGAACTGCGCTTCCCAGACGGTGAGGGAGCGCTGGTCCTGCACGCTGTAGCCGTACTCGAAACCCAGCACGGCCTCTTCGGACAGCACCGAGTTGACGACGTCGAAGCGCGCCGCCCCCGTGCCCAGCTGTTGCAAGGGGATGAACTCGGCGCCCACGCCCGCGGTCGATGCCTGGTTGTGCCACACCGCGTGCCGGTGCATGAAGGTTCCGCGGCGCACGTCGAGCCCCGACACGCGCACGCCGATGCCGGCGCCCAGCGTCGAGGCATAGGCCATGTTCTCTGCAAAACACCAGTCGGCCGAAGCGGCTTCGTCCTGGGCGACACGCTGCCATTGCTGAACCAGCGACTGGATGAACGGGTGCGCCTGAAAGCCCTCGGGCAGCCGGGTCATTGCCGACACCGCGGCCTGAAGCTCGGCGCTCGACAGCGAGGACGCTGGTGAGGAAGCGTGCGAAGCGGCGGGCGACACAGAAGCCAGCGCCGCGCGCATCGGGCCTGCAGCCCCCACGGCATGGCGCGAGAAGGCCTCGTTTGCCGCCAGCCGGCCGCTGGCAATGTAGGCCGCCATGTCGGCGTCCGTGGCCACGCCGGCGGCGGCCAGGTCGGCCCCGTACACGTCGACGACCGAGGGCTTGTGCTCGGCCTTCGGGTACACCCGCGGGCTGGTGATCGCGGGCTCGTCATGTTCCGAATGGCCCAGCCGGCGGTAGCCGATCAGGTCGATGACCACGTCGGCACCGAACTTCATGCGGTAGTCGACGGCGATTTGCGCGGCGCGCAGCACCTGCTCCGGCGCGTCCGCGTTGACCCGCAGCACGGGCACATCGATCATGCGCGTGATGTCGGTGCAATAGCGCGGCTGCTGGGCATCCATCAGGTTGGGCTCGGTGAAGCCCAGCTGGTTGTTGATGATCACGTGCACCGTGCCGCCGACCGAGTAGCCCGGCTTCTGCGTCAGCACCAGCGTTTCCATCACCACGCCCTGGCCTGCGAAGGCCGCGTCGCCGTGCAGCACGAGCGCCATGGCTTTGCGGATGCCCAAGCGAGACGTTTGCCGTGCCTGGCTGGCACGCGTCATTCCCATGACGACCGGGTAGACGCTTTGCAGATGCGACGGGTTGTGCGCCAGCGCGACCGAGATCTCACCGTGGCGAGTCGCCACGGCGCGCTGGCCGCCCAGGTGATAGACCAGGTCGCTGTGCAGCTCCGGGTGGGGGGACGCGGGGTCGAAATAGTCCAGCACGTCGGCTGGCGACATGCCGAGCACGTTGACCAGCACGTTGATGCGCCCGCGATGGGGCATGCCCATGAAGACTTCTCCGACGCTGTGCGCAGCGGCTTGCTCGATCAAGGCATCGAGCAACGGCACCAGCGCTTCGCACCCTTCCAGCGAGAAGCGCTTGGCATGCGGAAAGCGCCTGACCACGTGCTGCTCCCAGGTCTGCACTTCGATGAGCCGGTCCAGCAGATCGCTGCCGCTGACATCCGAAGGCACTGCGGTGGACTCCATCTGGGCATAGAGCCACGCGCAGCGCGCCTGGTCCCGCACGCCGGAGCAGTCCAGTGCCAGTGGCCCGCAGTAAATGGCCTTGAGGCGTTGATCCAACTCTTGGACGCTGTGGGTGCCCAACCATGCCGAGCCGTCCGCCGTCAGGGTATCGGCAGCCGACAGCCCGAATCGCTGTGGAGACAGATGCAGCGCATCCAGCGGATTCGCCACGCCCAAGGGGTCGAGTGCGGCACAGCGGTAACCCTGCTGTCGATGCGCGTCGATGAGGCGCTGAACGTCTGGTTTGGCTCGGGTTGCAGTGGGTGCAGGCGCTGCAACCAGATCTGCGTCCAACCTGAAATGGCGCCGATGCAGCCACGGGCGCTGATGAAACGAAGTCGATGACATTTGATTTGCCTAAAGCAATGCGGAGCCTCAGCTCCATCGCCTCGTCATGACGGATTGGCACGCTTGTTGGCGCCTGGCCGCCATGGGTTTGGCCAGCACAGGCCGCATTCATCGGTGGATGACCGCGGCCTACCCAAGAACACCGGGTCTTCGCCCGGGCTGTGTCTCCTTGGTCTCCCCTCACCCACCCGCCACGTGCCCCATGGCGTGGGGTTTGCGGCGCGCTGTGCGCCGCGCTGGCCGCTAGAGCGCGAAGGCTCGTACGACGTCAGTCAGTTGCTTGGCCTGGTCCTGCAGCGAGCGCGCCGAGGCTG
>Ga0307512_10005643_pt1 | contig 12942 bp, 15 predicted proteins | sample 14_EM_MG_FD_200267 | JGI IMG/M metagenome (GOLD analysis project Ga0307512, IMG submission 200267) | Populus trichocarpa ectomycorrhiza microbial communities from riparian zone in the Pacific Northwest, United States - 14_EM | ecosystem: Host-associated > Plants > Roots > Unclassified | place... | reverse complement strand
ATTCCAAAACACACCCGATGACCTACACAACGTTGTACATTCGCTCAGGGCTTCCTTCCGCTACATGCAACTGTATCGTACTGCTATTGCCTCGGATGTAGATTCATTTTCATCTCACATCAATGGCACCAAAGGGCAGCCGCAATGAAAAGAGGGAGGCAATAGGTAGGGCAAGAATGCCGACATCGGGTATAAATCGACGCCTGTCGTTGCATCAGGCCCGTATGAATGGATGAATCTTGGAATGCATACATGGACGGGTACCGATATACCATCTTGTCGGTGTCAAGGATGAGCTGGCATGTGACCTCTTTTATGGTATAATCTTTCTTGATCCAGTCACCACTTGCCACTTATCACAATTCCAGCTAATATGGCCACACCGCAGGAGCAGGACTTCGCCATTTTGGGAGTGGTGGGCAGCCTTCCACTCATTTATGGGGCAAAGGTTTGACAAAACCCGTGACCAATCGAACAATGGGAGGTCGGACAACCTTGGCGTCTGTGGAGATCAAGTCGATCACTCATATCTGCAAAAAAACCAGCTTGGTGATCCTTAAATGCACTAGTGAGCGTTACTCTTGGTATGGTAGTGATGATCTCAGGGCAAAGATTGAGACACCACGCTACCAGTAGTACAAGCCAGGTGACTCACTGGCCATTAGACCGCTGAATTGGGATGACATAATGGGCGAGGATGATCATGATGAGAACTTGGTGCATCCTGGAGCGAAGAGCGGTGGAAGTAGTCGTCCTAGCAATGGCAATGACAATGACAATGGCCAGGATGAGGAGGACACGCAGGGCAGTGAGAAAGGGACCAGGAAAGAGAAGGGAACGAAGGATTGGAAGCGGAAAGGGATGGAGAACGGGAAGGGGAAGGGGAAGGCATCAGAGGAAGGGACGGGGAAGGGGAAGGGAAACCGTAAAGGGATAGGTATTGTTGAACAAACACCAGCTGGAGATAATATCTCTCGTGCGATTGTTTTGCGGTCGCAGAGCGCAACGTATTAGGCAGACTCAGGCACGGAGGGCTAACTAGAGAGGGTATGTTGAGAGCCGGAAGTACCGTCTGCCGTGTTAATTTCCTCACATGATCATACCGCCTCTACCGATTTGGACGGTGAATATGACTGAGAACATGCTACTGATGTGGATATGCGCACGGAGGATGATGTGGACGCATGGGACAGTGATGATTTAGACTTCGATCTGGACGTGGAAAGGGACAGTGACAATGACGAGGAGGAAGATGAAGTGGAGGAACATGAAGAGGAGGAGGATGAGGATGAGGAGGCAGATATGAATGAGGAGGAGCATAAGGATTAGGATGATGGCAAAGAACCTCGGACGATTGGCCAGGGAGAGACAGTAAATGCATCAGCTGACTATGTAAATACCATGGTAGACGATCAGCCAATTGGCTACCTGAGCAACACCAGGAGATGTGAGAATACCCCACAGCCACAACCTCCGGCGCCTGCCCCACGGCCACAAACCCTCCAGTCTGGCCCACGACCATGAACTCGGGAGACTGATCGCCCCAGTGGACTGAAGGATCAGCGACTTGTGACACCGCGAATACCTCCCCCAGCAGTGCTAACTCTGGGAGAAGCCGAGGCAGCCAGAAACACCTCGGATGTGGATGTGGATCAGCTGCTGCTGGGTGAATCAGCAGGTGGCGACAGTCTCCCCTAGGTCCCTCTCCTGATGGGTCTATATAGGAGGCACACCTGGATGGCTTGGTTGGCGAGGAGTGAACCAGTCCTCGCATTGCATAGGAGGCGATGGTTGATGTTTTCAGGTTATGGTCCGGTTCTTGTCTTGTGCAGTTCCTTTGTTCTAATCTATTTATCTCGGGCATCGACTATTACATGTGTCGCAATGTCTTCGATCGCTCAGGGTCTATTTTAACCATGTGTTTTGTATCGGTTGTATTTTATTCATGGTGTCATGGGTCATCGCGTATGCAACGTTTTTGCAACTCCTGCCCTGAAAGGACCCTCCTTGTGATGGTGTTGAGGCTCTATGAACCTCTCAAGTTAGCTGAAAGTATCGTGAGGTTACACAGCAGGCTACTCAGGCCCAGCATCAACTTGCGTCCCTGTCTACTGTGTATACTCCACTCCTCGCATGTCGTCGATGATGCCGGAGATGACTCCTCTCTGGTGGCCCGAATTATCACGCCGAAAGAAGTTCACCTCAGCAGTGTTCGCAATGGTTCCAACCCGCTAGAACGGTTCCTGGTCCAGGTTGGAACCAGAACAGAACTGTTAGAATGGGTTTTACCAGACGAAAACCTCGACCGTCGTAATTTGGCCGGTTTTTCCACCAAAAATCAGCCATTTCAACTTCCCATATTTGCCTGCAATTAAGTATCTGAGTTATGATCGTATTGTGATATGATCAATATGTACGTTGTGCAGTGTTAGCCGATCTGTCACATCCCACAGGCAGAGTTGCGATCTGACCAATATTTGTGGAGTAGCTATTGAACACCCGCGGATTTCGCGTGAAATGTGCCCTTATTTCATAGTCACCCAATGAATATCACTAGGATCGCAAATCTGAATGCTTGAGGCAATAGAGCGGCTAATAGTGCACAATCTACGTATCGATCATGCCATGATACGATCAGAAATCAGATACTGCATTAGAGCGAAAGTTGCAGGAACCATGTTATGAAACCGTGGTCCGGATGCAACATGGCCGAAAAACGCCAGGTTTATGTCGGGTCCAGGTACCAACCATGCCCAGACAGAGTGTGTCATGTTTGTGGACGGTTCTAGAACTGAACCGAACCGTGTATCAGGTCCAAATCTTGACCGCTGCCTGGTTCCACCGAACAGTTGTAAACACTACAACTCAGACAGCAGGCGACATCAATATATCAAATTACCTCATCCTGGACTCCTTCAAGTTGCATGCTAGCAGAATCGGACTATTTGCAACGCACACACACTCGTTGAACCCGCTTAGCGTCGTTAATCCAACTCCAACCAGGAATCAGTTGAGGTCCTGGATGCATTTCCCTACATGGAATACATCAAAAACATTGCTGGCTCGGAGTTTCAATCACTGCCACCTCCCCTGCCGCGGATGGAATTATACCCCAGCGCCGGCGCTCTGCTGATCTATTACATTGCTGATCCATGGGAAAGTGACGCTCAGGGTTGCCTTGAGACGAACCTTCACAGCAATCTCTACTACCTGTTGGTGACGCGTGAAGAGTACAAATATATGCAGTGTGCGATCAAGAAGATAGTCATGAAGACGTACTATGACAACGTGCTGATGGAAGAAAACACCGCTTGGCGTTTCGCAAGATTCAAAAACGTGGATAGTGTCCAGCAACTGGAGCTAGCATGCCAGATGAAGAGGCTCTCGGGGAGTGGGAACTACACACTTTCGACAATTTGAGATGGAATGACGATCACCAACGTTCTATCAAATACTAGAGTGGAAACATCATCAAAAGCATTACATGGTTGATGCAGCAGCCAGCCTACGCCGAGCATCTCATGTAAGCTCGTCAGCGTTGGTTTAACAGCGATATGCCACCAAAACACCTGTATACCGAAATGCACACTGCCGACTGGTCGTGGGAGTCACTGGTAAGAAGAGATACACCAGGATAATATTTTGCTAATCAACGTTTAGTCAACACGCAGAGTGGGGAAACCATTGGTCCCCTTGATCTTGTTGTCTGACGGAACACATCTCTGGAATTTTGCTAGTGACCAGGATATGTGGCATGTATATATGACAATTGTACATAATCTTCGATGATCCGCCAGATGCCTGCAACGCACAGCATCGTAATGGTCGCTCTCCTGCCAATTCCAATCAATGAACAGAAATATTCCTCTGAAGCAGCTGGATAAGCAGCGGCAAACAAAGTGAGACGCACTGAAAGATGTGCCCCGGCAGGTACTCGAGCCTCTCACCTTCAAACAAAATCCCAGTGCCAAGAGCAAGTATTAAAATGTTCTCTCTGACGATGGCATCTCCAGGCGTAGCACTCCGGATTTACCAGCAAGGTTTTCAGGTTGCCCTGAGTATTGCGACCTACATCATCTCGAGAGGCAGGTCTGTTTTGTGTGCAAGCATCCAAAGAACAAACTTGGAGATTATGCCCCTCCTGGCAAGCAACACCCCCGGTGGGATTATAACCTGTATAGAACGCTCAGCGATGCCAACACCAAGGCAGCCAATGCTGAACTCTCGTCGGGCCATATTCAGTGAAGATTTAACGTGTTTCAACATATTCCCTGTATTGTGAGCATCCTCCCTATGCTCGACCTTCTCCATACCATGCAGATTGGTATGCTTGACCACCTCCAGATGTGGATTGTCCGCTTCATGAAGACGCACAAACGGCTCGACAAGCCCAACGCAATCTGGTTATCTATGCCTGCATACCACGACCTCACACCAATACATAAGTCATATGAAGAAGTTTCTCAATGAAATGGGAAGAAGATGAAGGAAATGAGCCGGTACCTGAATGGAGTTGTAACATAGGCTCTATGAGGCGGAAGCCCCACTCAGTGTCCCTTATTCAATCACCCAATCAAGTGCACATGGACATTGTTTGAATTCTATACATATGCTGGATATGAATCTCACGATAATGCAACATTGTGCTACACGCAGGTCGCCTTGCATCTCCTTCAGACCTTCAAAGATCTTTTCTTACTCGGGCGAGCCATCGAGAAGGCGAAGTCCAGAGCCAATGCCCTGAGAACGTAACTTCTGAGGAAGCGAAAGGTTGACGAGTAAAAAAATTCTGAAACTTGGATCCATTCCACGAAGTGGCACGAAATGAATGCCTAGCGGAATTATCTCAGCCACAAGATAGATGTTTCCATCCAGTTTGATGCCGACTGCAACTGTCCGAAGATCAACTTGATGTCTTATTGGGTTGACCAGATTCGTTTATACGGAGCCGTGCAACAGTATTCTGCCGAGAGACACGAACAAGGTCATCAAACGATCATCAACGACAGTTGGAATGCCTCCAATCACAATCTCAACATCCTAACACAAGTAATCACCTTTCAGCGTCGCATTCTCTTCTTCCATGTCAGAGAGCTTAATCTCCAAGCCCTCACTCAGCGTCGGGAGACCAACGCTGCCGCCTTCAAGGTTCTCCCTCCCGGTGCTGATCAGGCTGCTCCCCTGAGCCCCCAGTCATATGCACAGCCAGAATGCATGGGACCCCAAAACCGGCGAGATGGAAAGCATCCTAACACCATGATCAAAGACTTCAAATCCTTACTCGAAAATACCCCAGACGTGACACACAGCATGGCAATGTACAGCAGCACGTGTGTGTTTATCAAGCGTAAGCATCATAACAAGTCATCTATATCCGATGAACAACTGCAGGCAATGGAGCTCTCCATTTACCATGGTCTTAAGGTTCAAGTTGAGGGTTTTGATGGTGAACGCATGTCTCGAATGGGTCCATGCACAAGAAGCCCGAGCTGGCGTGAGGAGGATCCACGCAACGACTGGGTGTGGTTAATGCAACAGCCGGGGAGGTGGTATGGCACGCTGCATGGGAGTCTCCCGTGGCAACTGCAACGACTATTCACAATACAATTCCTAAACAACGATGGAGCTTTCATTGAGACCTGGTTAGCCGTGGCGCTCACCACAATACCTGAAAACTCTAGTAACTTGGATCCCATCTCGAAATTTGTACAAGTGAGAAAAGCACCGGCAGCTGTTGCTTCGCACGTGTTCAGCAGGCGAAACATCATCGGCTGTGCGCACGGAATTCCAGAAATAGCTACTACTGTCATGACAGGAGACGGACAGAACGGGCAATGGATTGTCAATAGCCTCATCAATCTGGCGACTTGGAATGTTGTGTATAATCAGTTCAGAGAGAATTGCACGTTGCACTCAGGTAGAAGGAGTGCGAGGAGCGATTTCCGCAGCATCACCCATCACATTGCAATCCCGATGCAAGCGCGTACCCAATCAACCCATTCTGACGTCTGGTCGCAGATGGCCACAACGCCAGAGTGATCGTTTAAAATCCAAGACCAACAGGAAGAGAAGCATCGGTGAAACAGCAATCGGAGGGCGTTATACAACACAATCAGTTGAATTGATGACAGACGTGGAGCAATCGGCCGCCAGGGTGTCACTGACGGTTCAGACAGAGTGCGCCCACTGCGAGGGAGCCATTCCGCCCAAACGGAATATTTTCTTGCTGATGGTAGTGATGCAGCAGAAAGTGATTATTCATGGAAACCGGTATGTGAAATGTATTTGATCATGTAAGTGCGATAATAGTATAATGACATAAGTCAGTAAATCTCCCTGAATGAAGGTATATAGCTAGATATGGTTTCAAAAGTGGATGTTGATCGCGTAGTGTTGTATAAGGTAGTTATTGTGGCATATGATTATCACTACAGATCTAAGGCTTCAGGCAATCTGACAACATACAGATGGTATTACCTGGCACTGGACAAGTTATGTGCAGCCTTGCTGTTACAGGTGGTTAGATGTTTCTTCATATTAGTTCCTAATGTCATAGTGCTGGTGTTACAGTATGGCAATACAAGTTGTGGTGGATGTTACCAGTCATAAGTAACAGAGGGTGTTATAAATGTTTTTTGATTGCCAGAGAGCTAAGAATAATATGATCATTAAAAGCAGGGGTGCTGGTATAATTTAGAATCATACAATAGTACTCTAATGTATTGTAACATCAGATATTGTGGCATGCAGTGTTTGAGCTGCAATCCATGGATGGTCCGCATAATTACAGTTCCGCATTCAGACAGTACAACTGGGAACAAATGAATGTTCATGGGGAATGGATAAACTGTATATATATTAAATGTTGTTCGGTATTGCAGGATTTCATTTTCTTTTCTTTTTACTTGTACTCTGGTGAGTATAACTAATAGATGACAATGTAATATCTCTATCACTTGTTTAGCTTCTCAAATAAACTTTCCCTTATGGTTTGAATATCTATTAACATTTTGTTTTCATATTGTTGATGTTCGACACTATCAGTTTTACCAGAGTGAGTCATAACAACAGTAGTCAGTTTCTTATTGTATTTAAATTCATCGTTTTGATGCTAGAATTGTATTGAACTATGTATTCTGTTCATATTGGGTATACCCAGTAGCCAGTTGCAATTAGATTTATATGTGTTACTATTGGATTAGCCACAAGCAGTGTTAGCGACGGATCCGGGTAACCTGCCAGCGGTCCAGGTTTGGAAGAGAAAAAGTGTTCGTTTCGGTTCCAGAACCATTCAAAAACCCAACCAGCTGCTTCTTCGCTGTCTAAACCCGGCCCAGTATTCGTCAACCGGCGGGTTTTGCCGGATTTGGCTTAACCCGTCAGGTGCAATTTCCAGTTTTGCATTTCGGGTAATTCTATTTATGGTCGGATTCAAATGTGACGCTCCCTGCCCCATGGTGAAAATGAGGTTCAAATGAGCGTCAACGATTTAAGGTCTCGCATCTTGGGTAATATAAGTGGCGCATGATTGCAAACCTCTATTAAGGAGGAATTGACTGCCTCTGTAGGCAGGAAAGCAAGCGACATTCCTGCGACAGCCTCCCGGACAGTAACGACTAATTTCTTCAACAATCATGCCACGAAAAGTTCATGACCGTGTTCGCCTAGAAAAACTGTCATAACATCGTGTATACACAATGACAAATGCATCCCGCTTTGATTAACAATCCTGCAAGGGCAAAAATCTTTGAGGCTCCATTGACGCCCATTTTCATGACCGGGCACGGAGCGTCTCACTATCTGTTTTCCCTATAATGGCTGCCAATACTTCGATTATAGATAGGAATAACCATATCACTTTTGACTTACCCCACTGACAAGACGACAAATCGTGGACGCTCCGCTGACGCCCATTCTCATGAAGAGGCGACGAGCGTGTCGCTATCTGTTTTCCGTATAAAAGCGGCCAATACTTTGAATATAATTAGGAACGACCATTTCGCTTTTGACTTACATGATTTCCAAGACCAAACATCGTTGACGCTGTGTTGACACTCCATTTCAGAATGGGGCAGGAAGCGTGAGGCTCACTCATTTGCCTGTAAAGGCAGCCAATACCCTATTTCTGAATGGTCTCAGCCGATCGCCAAGCAGATTACCAATGATGCAAGACCAAAAATCGTTGACGCTCCGTTGACGATGATTTTGCCAGGGGCGTATCCACAATATGTTATCATTTATTTTGGCGTAATATATTATTAATGGTGTTTTGGCAGCCTTTGTACCATCTTCATATACTTTCTCCTTCACCAATACATTGTTTTTTAATAATACATATAAATATATCCTTTAAAATATACTGTAAAGTGTCTGCTAATTGTAGATAATAATACACCGAAAAATCCCGTTTCATTTGATCAATGCTCATCCTCACTGTCAGGTTCGCTCAATTGGCTGCTGTCGTCCGCAAAATGGATGTCAGCTGCATTACCACGCACCAGATAGTGTAGTAACCAGTGGATGTTTCTTCATCAGTCAGCAAATCTGGATCAAAATCTTTATCACCCTTGTGATCCTTGGCATATGCATCATGATTGAAAAATTGAGCACTGGGAAGTGCAGTATGTATGTACACATATCCGGTAGGCGCACCGTCAATTTCGGACATATGAGCCGCCTCATTCTTACTGGGTGGAACAAGTGGCATATCTGGTGGTTGTGGTGTTGGTTCTGGAGTCGGCTATCTGAGTCGCTCTGGGGGAGGTGCACACATTACTTTGGGTATCCAGCGTGTCTGGTGATTCTGTGCTGTGCCACTTTGGCAAAGAAGGCAGCTGTCGGTCAGATTTTCCCGAAGCATAGCCGGGAGTCTCTCTGTCGCAGCCTTCACATTGTTATGCCCAGGAGACTCAACTCCCCGCTTCTTCCCTTCTCAGACTTCTGCACGAGGTCTCTGCATTAGGATTTGCGTTTCCTCCATTGCGGCACGCGAAATCCCCCCTTGGGCTATTTTGGCCGTATTCAAAGCCAGGTGCATGTCAGACTGTTCTAGCTGTACCCGACCTCCTTGCTCTGCCATTGTTGCAGACATGTTCAAATCCTACAAGGAAATTAGTTGCTGCATCTACATATTAGATTGTGCCATTACCTCAACCATATACACTTCCGTAGCGTCCTCTAATGTGGTTACAGCCTGTTTGGTCCACTCTCGGTGATTCTTATCACTAAACTCGTCCGCAAAAATCCCAGAGCTGACAACATCATGATCTTCGATTTCGCAGACTGTGCAGACAGATGCCTTGGTTGACCATGGAGGGTTCCCAGTTCAGGCTGCTAGAAATTGGTCATGCAGCTCTCTATATTAATCCGCTGCAGGTTATATCATTAGTTGACGGTCGTCTACCTCGATTCGACTATACTCGCATCCAATCGCGTCCTGCTTGTTGTTCCGCCTGCTTCCGGTAATCCGGACAATTTTCAACTGTGCGTCCAGGGTCATGTTTTCGCTGGCTGCATTTGCCGCGTTGCAGTGAGCTAAGTGGTGTCAGCGTTGTAGTTGGGTTTCAGAGGGTCGAGGATTGACAGAAGTGCCCATTGTCCTACTCGATTTTGTTCCATGATCAACTTGCTGAGGTGTTTGTGGAACCATGGTTTGCTGCTGTGGAAGTGAAGAGATGATGATAACGAAACGAAGTGGGAAGTTCTGAGGAAGATAACGAAAAGAACTGGGAAGTCCTGAGGAATATATAGTTTGCTTTAAGTCAAAATGGCATGCGTAACAGCCAACTTGCTCGTTCTACACAAGATGAATCTAGTTGCGCATAGCTGCAGGTTTCACTGGTTGCCAACCGTCCTGCGATTCGCACCGAGTCGGTCTGATGTTGTGTCTTTGTTTACAGGGATACATCATGATGATCAACCATCTAAAGCTCGTCTTTGTGTGATAAAAACGGTAGATTTGTCATCGGAAAGGACGTCTGCCGATATTTGTCTCAAGAAATCCCTGGGATCTTACATGATACAGATGCTAAACATGAGGTCGTGATGTACAGTTAGCATTGCAATTCCCGATGTTGTGATAATCAAAACGCAGATTTTGCTTTGTTCAAGTCGATTATCAGTACCCATGTCGACATAAAAGATGCAGCTTGCCTCTATGTTGTCCATATCTTGCAACATCCAACATCTCGTCCATCAACAAAGTCAACACAAAATACAATTGTCAATGTTCCAAAAAATAACCTTTTGCCACATCCGGCAGGCCAATACGGCAAATTTGCAAAGCATTCCATATGACGTCATCATCAAGCAAATCGGGGCAAAAGAGGTTTGGAAGCAGAACGGGTCCGAGACCATGGAGCGTTGCGTAGCTTGCGATCCAAAAAGATGCTTGGGGTGAGGAATAGATGAGAAACGAACTTTCTAAGCAACGAAGAGGGGGAGAAATGAATCGAGGATTATGTGGAAAGAGAGACTGCTGTGGCAAGAAAGCAAGTTGAAGACACAGATACTGCAATTAAACAGGAGCAGGATGATATGAGAAATGCTGAAAAGGTGGGATTGACAACCACCAAGCCTGAAACAACATTCCAGGATAAGTTGAACGCCATTGGAGATAGTCTGAGCGACCTTGGAAGTTCCGACGATGAGGAGGATAGGGAAGACGAGGATGACTATGAAGAAGAACCTGCGGGGGGCAAGCTTAGCCAAGATGACGAACCCGCGTGGGTGATTGGCACATTCTCCAACATGATTCCGCATCGCATGGAGCGTTTTCGGCAGAAGCAGATGCAGCTTGACAAATTGACACAACCAGGCTGGGGAGACGCGGCTGACTACTTCCGTGAGATCGGTAAGGAGTATGGGATGACTGCATTGAAGGTTTTGGCTGTTGTTCAACCTCAAATGGCAGATAATGCAGCATCATCTGTGCCAACGACATTGAGTGAGCCTCTGGAGACTCATGATAGCGTCCCCGGAAAATTGCAAATGCCGCAAGTGACTTCTCGACCAAGGAGTAGCCATATGAGGCTGGTGGGCAGAAGCTGCAGACACACCAACGCATTCCGTCCTTCTCGCCCGCCCCAATGCCCAATTGGTCACCAACTCAGCAATCCAAACATGTTCAGCCCGTAAGCTATAACCCCTCCATATCGCACCGCAAGGTAATTACCATATAGAAGTCGGAGTCCGACAAGGACTTGGTGACAGCTCCTGCGTCACCAGAGGAATGAATAGGCAAATTGGCATTTGTGAAGATGTGTAAAGGCATACGCCCGTGTAGGGCCTCATACGAAGGTATATCTGTAGATACGGTTGCAAACATGGATGTCAATATTGTAGAGTAGAATAAAGGTAAGATTATCGCTAGAGATCTAAGGCTCGTGGCGAGCCGACTATATAAAGCTGGTATTACCCGGCCCTGGACACGTCACGTGCAGCCGTGCCATTACATTATCCCCCTCTTTAGGTGCAGACCCCCTGGGCTGCATAATCCCGTACAAGAGTAGAAATGGAAAGGAAACAATCAAACAACCGTTCAACGTACGCAAACGTACGAACCCATAAGTCCCACAGCCGATCAGTACCATATGGTAGCCATTCGGCGGATCCGGCGCACGGGGAAACTCCACCTCCACTTGACTTATCTCTGGAGGTGGTAAAAACCCGTGCCGACGCCATTTGTACTGGGCCGCGATCCAAAGAAGATATAAAGTAAAGAGAAGAGAAGATCAGAGAAAGAAGGAACATCCAAAGTAACACTCTCCTCCATATCTCCACTTCGTAACTTGTATCAAGTGTCGGTCATTGCCGGAATTAGACACAGTAATCTCGGTGAAATCCCCAATCATTGTATGAGTCTCGTCTTGACTCGGCGGCATCGATGGTGGCTTCCGCTCGCTGCTCATCATCATCATCGCCATCGCCATTGCATCGGTATATCTAACTTGTAAGCATCCCAGTAACCGGTCATACTCACCATACTTTCAAGTGCGCTAGCACTCGAGCTCTCCTAATTCCAGGTAAACAACTCCGCAGGCCCTGCCCATCAGTGATCATCGTTGGTGCTTTGGAAGCAGCTTCGGTAGTCATATTCGCGCTCAGTCTGCACGGATGAAGCGGGCTTGGCTTCTGGGCATGGATTGTAGCTTCTGCTCGGTATCATAGCCGTCGGTGATGGTCAATCATATATGACCTCGTATCTATCTCGTAAGCTTCTCATCAAACGGTCATTCATACCATGTATATTCAAGCGCATTTGCGCTCTCCCGGGCTCTCGTGCATAGACGGTGCCCGTCAGTAGTTATATTCATCCTCCTTCAGCCTCGGCCAAGCAGGCTTATAGCCCTCCAGTATGGTCGTTCAACATCCAGTTCGGTAAGCCGTTTGGTAAACATCTCAGTCGGTGCCTTCGGTAGAGGGCTCCCGATAATCCTCTTATTCAATCCCAATTTGGAGTCATTCGGCCATGATCTTGGTCGCTATGCTCAGTCATCATCTCTCGGTAGTTGTCTCAACTGTCTCTCATGATGCCGTTCGGTAGACTATTTGGTACGTTCGGAGATCATTTTCGGTCTCGTTCGGAACTGCTTCGGTAGACATAAATACACTTGTTCGGCATAGATCACACTCGCTTGATCTTCTCATCGTCTCTCCGGTACTCTTGCAGTCGCACTGATCATCCTCCTAGTCGGTGCACTTGTAGGTACACTTGACATCCGCCCTGTGCTCGGTGCACTTATCATCTCCAATTGCTCGCCGGCTTTCCTCCGGGTATGCTTTCCGCTCCATCTCCAGGTGTGCTCGCTGTCACCTGTCTGGGTATCCACATCGTCGTTTCCTGAGTTCACTTGTCGTTTCATCTGGTTGACTCTTCTCCACGTGCTTGTTGACTCTGCTAGTGATCTCTTCCAAGGTACACTCATCGACTAATCTCCAGCT
>Ga0307512_10005642_pt1 | contig 12944 bp, 10 predicted proteins | sample 14_EM_MG_FD_200267 | JGI IMG/M metagenome (GOLD analysis project Ga0307512, IMG submission 200267) | Populus trichocarpa ectomycorrhiza microbial communities from riparian zone in the Pacific Northwest, United States - 14_EM | ecosystem: Host-associated > Plants > Roots > Unclassified | place... | reverse complement strand
CTGATCCGCATCGACGACCAGGGTGACCGGGGCGACCACGGCACAGTCCGCCTCGCCCACCCCCTGCACGGCCCGGTGCTGCGGGCCGCGGCCGGCCGGCTCCGGGCGAGGCGGCTGGCCCGCACACCGGCCGAGTGCGATACGGCCCTCGCCGCCGAGTCGGCCGCGCTGACCCGACGGATCGAGCAGGCAGACGTACGGGCGCTGCCGACGCCCGTGGGGGAGTGGCTCGCGCAGGAGGGCGCACCGGTGCCGGCCGGGTACGCGGCCGTACGCGCGAGGTTCGCGCGGCTTCGGGGGGAGCTGCGGGAGGCGGCGGCCTGGGCGAGGGAGGGGCTGCGGGGCGCTGGGGACGACGCGCCCTGCCGCGCCGAACTCGCCCTGGCCGCAGCGCAGTCGGGGGATGCGGCGACCGCGCAGGAAGCCGTGGCGGGGTGCCCGGACCTCGACGAGCCGGCCGCGTGGCTGGTCGCGGCCCGCGGGGACGTCGACGGGGCGCTGGCGGCGATCGGCGACACCGCGGACGGCATGGTGCAGCGCTACGGGGGGCGCGGCGACCGCACGGCGGACAGCGCGGACAGCGCGGACAGCGCGGACAGCGCGGACAGCGCGGACAGCGACGGGACGAGTGAAATCGCCGCTGTAGGCAGCGTGTTCGCGCTCTACGACCTCGTGCGCCTCGGAGCACCGGAGAAGGCCGCCGAGCGCCTCCCGGCCGACGGTGTGTTCGCCCTGCACGCAGGCGCGCTGGCCCGTGCGGACGGTCCGGCCCTGGACCGGGCGGCCGAGGCGCTGGAGGAGCGCGGGTTCCTGCTGTTCGCCGCCGAGGCATACGCCCAGGCCGTACGCGCCCACCGCGACCCGCGCGCCGCACGCACCGCGCGCAGCCGTGCCGTCGCCCTGGCCCGCCGCTGCCAGGGCGCCCGCACCCCGGCCCTGTCCGGCCTGGTCCTGGGCGAACTGACCACCCGCCAGCGGCAGATCGTCACCCTCGCGGCCGCGGGCCTGAGCAACCGGCAGATCGCGGAACAGCTCACGCTGTCCATCCGCACCGTCGGCAACCACCTCTACAGCGCGTACGCCCGGCTCGGCGCGAGCGACCGGGGCGCGCTGCCGTGGCTCGTGGAGCAGCCGGAGGAGCAGTCGGCCTGAGCCGCGCCCATGAACCGGCGGTCTGACCCCCAGTATTCGGGGGAGGGGTCAGGCCGCCGACCCGCCGCAACGCCCTTGTGGGACCCGCGGGTTCAGGCCGCCCCGAATGCCGTGAACGCCCACCCCGTCGCCTGGTGCAGCGCGTCCCCCGGCAGCGCGGCGCGCGCGTCGCGCAGGGCCTCCGCCAGCGACAGACCCGCGCTCAGCCCCTTGTGCAGCGCGAGCATCAGCTCCACCACGGCGGCGTCGTTGACGGGCGCACTGCTCGCCACCACTCCCGCCGTGCCCAGCGGCAGCAGCGCGGTGACCAGGCCGAGGAGCTCGTCCGCGCCGACCGAGGCGAGCCGGGCCGTGTCGCAGCTGGACAGGATGATCCGGTACGGGCTGCGGTCCAGGCGCTCGAAGTCGTGGACGATGAGCGGGCCGTCGGCCATCCGCAGCGAGGAGAACAGAGGGCTGTCCGCGCGGAAGGTGCCGTGCGCGGCGATGTGGGCCAGGGTGGCGCCGTCGAGTTCCTCCAGGACGCGCGGCACGCGCGCGTCGTCGTGTTCCAGGAGGGTCGGCCTGCCGTAGCGGTCGGCGAGTTCGGGCACCTCGGCACCGCCGGTGGCCAGCCCCGGCCCGCGGACCAGGACGTGGCGGCCGCCGGGCGGCGGCTCGGTCTCGCGGGCGCGCAGCCAGCTGCTCGCCGACGGCGACACGCTGAGCACCCGCTCCCGCAGGCACGGCAGCAGCGCCCACGGCACGCGGTGCAGCCGGCCCGGCGGTACGACCACGACCGGACCGGAGCCCAGGTGTGCGACGGCCGGGCCGAGCAGCAGTTCCTCCAGACGGCGGCCCATGGCCTCCACCACCGGAAGCCGGCCCTCCGCCCCGGGGTGGGCCAGCCGACGCAGCCCGGCCTGCACATGCTCGGCCTCGATCTCGGCGTCGAGGAGCAGCCCCGCCTCGAATCGCCGCACCCGCCCGTCCGCGCACAGCAGCACCTGGACCCGCCCGTCGAGGACGGCGAGCTCCACCAGCCGCACCTCGCCCAGCCGTTCGAGCAGCCTGCCGGGGTCGAAGCGGTCCTCGGCGCCCGGCGCGTCGCCGCGCATGTGCAGGGTCCGGGAACGGATCTCCCGTTCCAGACGCCGCTGTTCACGCTCCAGGGCCGGGATCGGGCGGCCGTCCATCCGGGCGAGTTCGGCGCGGGCGGCGATCTCCCGGAACGCGGTCAGATCGCCGACCAGGGCCGGGTCGGCGGGCGGCCGGGTTGGTGGCGCGGACAGTACGGTGGCCCGCCAGCGTTCGCTCCACATCAGCAGCCGGCGCGGACCGCCCGAGTCGAGGCTGGCCTGCTGGGCCAGCGCGGCCAGCTCCGCGCCCTGCGCGGTGGCGCGGGCCCTGAGCTCCGAGGCGCCCAGCGTCATCCGGTGGTCGTCCAGCACGTCGAGCCCGCGCCGGCACGCCTCCAGGACACCCCGGCCGGAGCCGGCGGACCGGGCCCGCAGCGCCTGCGCGGCCCACCCCGTCATCCGGGCCAGCGGCGGCCCGCCGTGCCGGCTGCGGGCGGCGACGGCCAGATGCCGCTCCGCGTCCGCCGTCCAGCCCAGAGCGAGCGCGATCCGGCCCGCCAGCAGAGAGGCTTCCGGGGCGGCCGGCGCGCCGAAGGACGCGAGCCGTTCGGCCACCGCCGCCGCATCCGCGACCAGGCGTCCCGAGCCGCGCCCGGCGGCCACCCGCGCCTCGATCAGCACCAGCCGGGCGTGCGTCTCCCACCAGGTGCGCCGCTGCGCGGCGAACAGCCGAACGGCCACCGCCGCGCGCGCGATCGCCGTGTGCGGGTCGCCCGCGAGACGGGCCGCACGGGCCGCGACCAGCAGCAACTCCGCCTTGCGGGTGGACTGTCCGCGGATGCCGTCGAGCACCTCGATCGCCGTGTCCGCCTCGGCGAGCGCCTCCGGGGCGAGCCCGGCGGCCATCAGGACCTCGCAGCGCCGGATGTAGAGCATGAAGGACGGCGTGCCGAGCTTGGCGTACCGCTCCTCGGCCTCGTCGAGCAGCCGCAGCGCGACAGGGATGTCGCCCGACCGGAAGGCGGCCAGGCCCCGGCTCTCCACCACGTCGGCCTTGTCGTGCTCCTGGCCGGTGGTGTCCCACCGCGCCTCCGCGGCGGTGAAGTCCGCGTCCGCCCGGTCGACGGCGCCGAGCGCCAGATGCACGGTGGCCCGCAGGGTCAGCGCCCGCGCCGTCCAGATGACGTCGTCCACCTGCCGCAGCACGGGTATCGCCCGCCGTACGTCCTCCAGCGCCTCCCGGTGACGGCCCAGCACCCAGGAGGCGTACGCCCGCCGGAACAGGACACGCGCGCGGGTGTGGCCGCTGCTCACCGCGACACCCCGCTCCAGCGCCTCCAGGCCCTGCCGGGTACGGCCCGCGTGCACCAGCGCCACGCCGAGGGCGGCCAGGGCGTCCGCCTCCCGGTCGGGCGCCTGGGCGCGCGCCGCCAGATCGCGGGCACGGCGCAGATGGTGCAGTGCGATCCTGAGGTCGCCCCAGTCCCGCTGCCAGATGCCGATCACCTGATGGGCGACGGAGGCGTTCCACGGTGACGGATCGGAGTCGAGCACATCCTGCGCCCGCCCCACAGCCTCGCCCGGGTCGGCGAACACCATCGGCAGCAGTTCGAGAACCGAGTCGCTTCCCGCTGTCACTCCACGGATGGTAGTGGCCCTGGTTGCGCCCCACACCGGTTTGGGGGTGTATCAATCGACGGCTCCGCGACTCTGATTGACGAATGTCGCCTCAGTGGGAGGACACGCCATGGCACCTCAGCGATTCCACGAGCAGTTCGACCAGATCCAGCGTTCGATGCCCGACGTGTCACTGGCCATGGGGCCCGACGACGCGGTGGAGTTCATCTACGAGAAGGGCGTGGTCCTCGCCCGTGACGGTGAAGAGGCGCGACTCGTCGAGGACACGGTGCGCACGCACTTCACCGAGGCGACCGGCCTCACCGCCGACCGCGTGCAGAGGGTGAGCCCGGAGACCAACCGCTCGGGCATCACCCGCATCCAGGTCGGTGACCCCGGCCACGGCAACCAGCTCGGCGACCGGGCCGTCACGCACGCCCTGCGGGCCATGCGCGAGCACGAGGGACGCGCCGAGCGCCGGCTGATCAGCCGCAACCACGTGGTGTCGATCGCCGTCAACTCCTGTCCCGGCGACGAGCCCGTGCCCGCCCCGCTCACCCAGGGCACCAACCCGGCCGCGGCCGCGGCCGGTTACGACGAGGACACCGCCGTCGGTGTCCTCGTCATCGACAACGGCCTCACCCACGACCACGGGATGGTCCCGCTGCTCGCCCACGTCCAGGGCGACCCGCACGGCACCGAGACCGACGAGCAGGGCAACCTGCTGCAGTACGTCGGCCACGGCACGTTCATCGCCGGCCTGCTCGCGGCCGTCGCACCCAACACCAACGTCACCGTGCGCAACACCCTCAACGACGCCGGTGCCGTCCTGGAGTCCGAGTTCGGCGAGAAGCTCTTCGCCGCGGTCGACGAGCACGGCTGGCCGGAGGTCATCAGCCTGTCCGCCGGCACCTCCAACGGCCGCACCGACGGCCTGCTCGGAGTCGAGAGCTTCATGCAGGAACTCCGCACCCAGCGCACCCTGTTGGTCGCCGCGGCCGGCAACAACTCCAGCGCCACGCCGTTCTGGCCCGCCGCCTACGCCTCCCTGCCCGACTACTCCGACGTCGTGCTGTCGGTCGGCGCGCTGCGCGGCGACGGCGAGTTCGGCGCCTGTTTCAGCAACCACGGTGCCTGGGTGAACGTGTACGCCCCCGGCGAGCGCCTCACCAGCGCGCTCACCGGCTTCGACGCCCCGGTGCCGTACGTCTACCAGCACTCCACGTACGACGCCTGCCGGTTCGGCTTCACCTACGCGTGCACGTGCCAGTACCCGCGCCACACCGGCGTGTTGAGCGAGGCCGGCACTCCCTCCTCGGCCAAGGCGGACCAGGTGATGTTCGAGGGCTACGCGCACTGGAGCGGTACGTCGTTCTCCGCACCGGTGGCCGCCGGCATGGTCGCCGCCTACATGACGGCCAACAAGATGAGCGACGCGCGCGCGGCCCGGGGACAACTGCTCGCGGCGAACACCGGGTTCGCGGAAGTGCGCGGGGCGCACGTACCGGCGCTGCGCCCGGCCGGCTGGCGCCCGGGTCCGGTCGTACAGCTGTCTCCCGGCGTATGAGGTCTGGAACGGCCCTCTCCACGGCGTACGATGACTTGCCGTACACGAGGGGTGGGGCCGTGGACCGAGGAGATGTCGGCGCGCTGGTCCAGACCGCCGTCGACGGCGACGCGGCGGCCTGGAAGGCGCTCGTGGAAGGGCTGAGCCCACTGGTGTGGTCCGTCGTGCGCTCACACCGGCTCTCCGACGCCGACGCGCACGAGGTCTACCAGACGGTGTGGTTCCGTTTCGCCCAGCACCTGGGGCGGATCCGCGAACCGGAGAAGGCCGGAGCGTGGCTGGCGAGCACCGCGCGGCACGAGTGCCTGAAGGTGCTCAAGAGCTTAAGGCGGCTGACCCCGACGGACGATCCGCAACTGCTCGACCGGGTCAGTGATGACCGTACGCCCGAGCAGTCGTTCCTCGATCTGGAGGAGGCGGCCGCCGAGACCGAGCGAATCCGGCACATGTGGCAGGAGCTCGAGGAACTCGGCGACCGCTGCAGGCAGTTGCTGCGCGTGCTGATGGCCTCGCCGGCGCCCAGCTACCAGGAGGTGTCCGCGGCACTGGGGATCGCCGTGGGCAGCATCGGACCCCTACGCCAGCGCTGTCTGCGGCGCCTGCGGGCACGACTCGAAGCTCGGGGAGCGGTGTGAGGAACATGAACACAGGCAACACAGGCAACACCGATGACGCGGACGACATGAGCGACATCAGCGGCGAAGTCGCCTTCGACGGCGAGGAGTTGGGCCTCGACCTGCTGGAGGAGGAACTGCGCCGGGCCGCGGCCATCCTGGACCCGGTACCGCCCGAACTGCGCCAGATCGCCGTCGAGGCCTTCGCGTTGCACGACCTCGACGCCCGCATCGCCGAGCTGACCTTCGACTCGGTGGTCGACGCCCTCCCCGTACGGGGAGCGACGGACATGCCGCGGATGCTCACGTTCCACGCGGGCGGGGTGACCGTCGACGTCGAGCTGACCGCACAGGGGCTGATGGGACAGGTGCTGCCGCCGCAGACGGCGGGCATCGAGGTGCTCAGCGGCCCGCAGGCGGGTTGGGCCCTGGAGACCGACCCCATGGGGCGCTTCACCTACGGCGAACCCCCCGCCGGCCCGTTCGCACTGCGCCTGCGGACCGGCGAGGGAGTGCTCGTCACGGACTGGCTGACGGCCTGAGGCGGGACCCTGCCCTCACCGGGTGACGGGCAGGGCCTGCGGCCCTCGGATCATGGTCTTGCGACGCCGGACGACCTGGTCGGCGGGGACCGCGAGTCGCAGGCCCGGCAGCCGCTCCAGCAGCGTGCCGAGGAGCAGTTCGGTCTGCAGGCGGGCGAGCACGGCGCCGGTGCAGTGGTGCGCGCCGTTGCCGAAGGCCAGGTGCGGGTTGGGGCCGCGGTCGGTGTCGATCCGGTCCGGGCCGGGGAGCGAAGTTGGGGGCGAGCCGCGTCACCTGACGGCGGGTACCTCCGTACGGCTGAAACGGGGATCGTTGGTGATCAGCTTCACGTCGTCGTACCGGGCCGCCGGCCACGCCCAGCCCTCACCGTGCGACAGCCGGATCCGGGTCAGCGGGCCCTCGCGCATGAACTCCGCGAGCACCGGGTCGAATTCCGTCCCCGGGAGGTCGAGCGCGGGCCAGTCCCGCACCGGGGGCGGGGCCCGCTCCCTCAGCGTGGTGGTCTCCTGGGTCATGCCCTCCACCCTTGACCCCGGCCGGGCGCCTGTCGTGCGGGAGTGCTCCAGCCGGAGGTCAGCGACTGTGTGCGCCCGGCACGGCGTCGACGAGCGCGGCCAGTGCCGAGGCCAGCCGGCCGAGTCCGGGGCCGGCGGACCCGCCCGGCTCGGTCATGTACGTGTCCCGGCGGATCTCCACCATCAGGGCGCTCACCCGTGGTTCCCTGCCGTAGAACTCCAGCGGCACGTACGTCCCGCCGAACGGGCTGTCGAGCCCCGTCTCCCCGCACGCCGTGAACGCCTCCCGCGCCGCCGCCGGCAGCTCGGGCGGCGTGTGGAAGGAGTCGGTGCCGAGGCAGACCGGCGGCCGGGGGCCCGCGCCGTGCAGCTCATAGGGCAGCGGGCTGCTCGGGTAGGAGTGGACGTCGATGACCACCGCCCGTCCCGTGGCCGCCAGCCGGTCGGCCACCGCCTCCGTCATGGCCTGCGCGTACGGCCGGAAGTAGCGGTCGATCAGCGGCTCGGGGTCGGTGTCCGCGGGCCGCAGCACGCCACGGTGCGTGGTCCGGGTGTAGACCGCGCCCATTCCGACGGACAGCATCTCCTCCCGCTCGTCCGGGAACCGCTCCGGATCGACCACCAGCCGGGAGAGCCGGTTGACGAACCGCCAAGGGGTGACCGCACAGCGTTTCGCCGCCGCATCGGCCAGCTCGGCCGTGTGCGCGTCCGTGATGTGGTCCAACTCCCGCTCCAGCGCTGCGTCGTCGAGCACGATGCCCGAGCGCACCTCGGCCGGAATCTCCCGCGCCGAGTGCGGCACGTGCAGGATCACGGGGGAGCGGGCCGCGCCGGGCAGGAACTCGAAGGACGGTGCGGCGGCGGGGGGCATGCGGCGGCTCCGGGGGCGTTGTCAGTGGCGTGGTGCACGATCAAGGTGCCACATCGTTCGTCGACCGAGGCCGGGGGAGCAGCATGTCCATCAGCAATCAGCGGGTGATCGAGCACTTGTTTCTGCGGGGCTACCGCCTGGTGGGCAAGCTCGACGCCACCGGGGACCGTTAGGCCGGTGTCCTGAGGGTGTCCGCGATCCATGAGGACGTCCCGTTTTCCAAGGCCATGGGCGCGGAGATCGGCCGCGGGATCGAGCAGCTCGCCCGCTGGCTGGAGCTGGAGCTGGCACTGCCCGAACAACCCCCGTGAACAAAGAGATACGAGACATCTCCGCCCCGGCAGGCGGGGTGCCTGCCGGGGCGGAGACTCGAGGACCGTCAGGCCCCGGACGTCAGCTCAGGGACGCCAGCGCCTCGTTCCAGGTGGCCGACGGGCGCATGACCGCGGCGGCCTTGGCCGGGTCCGGCTGGTAGTAGCCGCCGATGTCGGCCGGCTTGCCCTGGACGGCGAGCAGCTCGTCGACGATCTTCTGCTCGTTCGCCGCAAGGGTCTCGGCGAGCGGGGCGAAGGCCTTGGCCAGGTCCGCGTCGTCGGTCTGCGCCGCCAGCTCCTGCGCCCAGTACAGGGACAGGAAGAAGTGGCTGCCGCGGTTGTCGATGCCGCCGACGCGCCGGGTCGGGGACTTGTCCTCGTTGAGGAAGGTCGCCGTGGCGCGGTCGAGGGTGTCGGCGAGGACCTTGGCGCGGGTGTTGCCCGTGGCCGTGGCGTACTGCTCGAAGGACGGCACCAGCGCGAAGAACTCGCCCAGCGAGTCCCAGCGCAGGTAGTTCTCCTTGACCAGCTGCTGGACGTGCTTCGGCGCGGAGCCGCCGGCGCCCGTCTCGAACAGACCGCCGCCCGCCATAAGCGGGACGACCGACAGCATCTTGGCGCTGGTGCCCAGCTCCAGGATCGGGAACAGGTCGGTCAGGTAGTCACGCAGCACGTTGCCGGTGACGGAGATCGTGTTCTCGCCGCGGCGGATGCGCTCGACCGACAGCTTGGTGGCCTCGACCGGGGCGAGGATGCGGATGTCCAGGCCCTCGGTGTCGTGCTCCGGCAGGTAGGTGTTGATCTTGGCGATCAGGTTGGCGTCGTGCGCGCGGGTCTCGTCCAGCCAGAAGACGGCCGGGTCGCCGGTGGCGCGGGCGCGGGTGACGGCCAGCTTCACCCAGTCCTTGATCGGGGCGTCCTTGGTCTGGCAGGCGCGGAAGATGTCACCGGGGGCGACCGGCTGCTCGAGGACGACATTGCCGGCCTGGTCGACCAGGCGGACCGTGCCGGCGGCCTTGATCTCGAAGGTCTTGTCGTGGGAGCCGTACTCCTCGGCCTTCTGCGCCATCAGGCCGACGTTCGGGACCGAGCCCATGGTCGACGGGTCGAAGGCGCCGTTGGCGCGGCAGTCGTCGAGCACGGCCTGGTAGACGCCGGAGTAGGAGGAGTCCGGCAGGACCGCGAGGGTGTCGGCCTCCTGGCCGTCCGGGCCCCACATGTGGCCGGAGGTGCGGATCATGGCCGGCATCGAGGCGTCGACGATCACGTCCGACGGGACGTGCAGGTTGGTGATGCCCTTGTCGGAGTCGACCATCGCCAGCTCCGGGCCGTCGGCGAGCTCGGCGTCGAAGGAGGCCTTGATCTCGGCGCCCTCGGGCAGGGCCTCAAGGCCCTTGTAGATGCCGCCCAGACCGTCGTTCGGGCTCAGGCCGGCCGCGGCGAGCGTCTCGCCGTACTTCGCGAAGGTCTTCGGGAAGAAGACGCGCACCACATGGCCGAAGACGATCGGGTCGGAGACCTTCATCATCGTGGCCTTGAGGTGCACGGAGAACAGGACGCCCTCCTGCTTGGCGCGGGCGACCTGCGCGGCGAGGAACTCGTTCAGCGCGGCGGCGCGCATCACGGAGGCGTCGACGACCTCGCCCTCGAGCACCGGTACGGACTCGCGCAGCACGGTGGTGGTGCCGTCCTCGCCGACCAGCTCGATCTTCAGCGCGCCGGCCGCCGAGATCACCGCGGACTTCTCGGTGGAACGGAAGTCGTTCTCGCCCATGGTCGCGACGTTGGTCCTGGAGTCCGAGGACCAGGCGCCCATGCGGTGCGGGTGGTTCTTGGCGTAGTTCTTGACCGAGGCGGGGGCGCGGCGGTCGGAGTTGCCCTCACGCAGGACCGGGTTGACGGCGGAGCCCTTGACCTTGTCGTAGCGGGCCTGGATCTCCCGCTCCTCGTCGGTCTTCGGGTCGTCCGGGTACGCCGGCAGCGCGTAGCCCTGGCGCTGCAGCTCGGCGACCGCGGCCTTCAGCTGCGGGATCGACGCCGAGACGTTCGGCAGCTTGACGATGTTCGCCTCGGGTGTCTTGGCCAGCTCGCCCAGCTCGTGCAGGGCGTCCGCGATCCGCTGGTCCTCGGCCAGGTACTCCGGGAACAGGGCGATGATGCGCCCGGCCAGCGAGATGTCACGGGTCTCCACGGAGACACCCGCCTGCGAGGCGTAGGCCTGGACCACCGGCAGGAAGGAATACGTCGCCAGGGCCGGGGCCTCGTCAGTGTGCGTATAGAAGATGGTCGAGTCAGTCACCGGGTGCTCCGCTCCACGTCTGCAACATTGCTCGACATCAAGATATCTCGTGACCGGGGCCGGCTCGACAGGGGTCTCGCCACACTTCCCACACTCCGGAATCCGCCGTGGCTCCCCGCCGTGCAACCAAAGGGGCCGATCAAGGGTCCTGGAAGACGATCGTGCATCTGATCGTCGACGGCCGGACCGACCACCCGGCCGCCCGAGCGAAAGCTGACCATGAGATATCGCACCAGAGTGACGGCCCCCGCGGCCGTTCTGATCGGTACCGCCGCGGCCCTGACCACGGGATCCGCCGCGTTCGCCAGCCCCTCCGCCTTAAAGGACGGCGGCACCCCCGGCCCCGAGACCCTCGGTGACTCCGTCTTCCCGGGTCTCGGCAACGACGGCTACCGCGTCTCGTCCTACCACCTCGACTTCGCCTACGACGAGACGACGCGGCTGGTGGACGCGGCGGCGACGATAGAGGTGACGACGACGCAGGCCCTGAGCCGTTTCTCCCTCGACGCCCTCGGCCTCGACATCCGCACGGTCCGTATCGACGGGCGTGCGGCCGCCTTCGAGCAGTCGGGCGAGAAGCTGCGCGTCACGCCGGCGACCGCCCTGGCCGCACAGGCCCAGGTCAGCGTCCGCGTGGACTACTCCGTCGACCCGCGCCGCACGCTCGCCCACACCGCCTGGGTCCCCACCCCGGACGGCTTTGCGCTGTGCCCGCAGCCGGACTCCGCGCACACCGCCTTCCCGTGCAACGACCATCCCTTGGACAAGGCGGACTTCACCTTCCGCATCACGGTCCCCAGCGGGCTGCGCGGCGTCGCGAACGGCATCCTCACCGACACCGAGAGCCTGTCCGGCGGCCGGACGGCGTACTCGTACGAGTCCCGCTCGCCCATCGCCACCGAGCTGGTGCAGGTCACCGTCGGCAACTACGTCGTCAAGGACCGGCAGGGCCCGAACGGGCTGCCGCTGCGGGACGTCGTGCCGACCGCCCGCGCCACCGCCCTCGAACCGGCGCTCGCCCTCACCCCGAACCTGGTCCAGTGGATCGAGGCGCGGCTGGGGGCCTACCCGTTCGAGACGTACGGGCTGCTGCCCTGCAACTCCGACGATGCCAACGCCTTCGACTTCACCGGCCTGGAGACCCAGACCCTCACCCTGTACAAGCCGAACTTCCTGCTCCAGGCGGAGAAGAACATCGGCTCGCACATGATGCACGAGCTGGTCCACTCCTGGTTCGGCAACCTCGTCAGCCCCGCCAACTGGGCCGACCTGTGGCTGAACGAGGGCCACGCCGACTTCTACGGGCTGCTCTACCGCTACGAGCGCGGCTGGACCGACTCCCTCGGGCTGACCACGATGGAAGCCCGTATGAAGGACACCTACGCCCGCGGCGACCAGTGGCGCCACGACTCGGGGCCGGTGGCCGCGCCGAACGCGACCAACCTGTTCGACAGCCAGCGCTACCTGGGCGGCGTGCTGGTCCTGTACGCCCTGCGCCAGGCCGTCGGCGAGGACGTCTTCAGCACGATCGAGCGGACGTTCCTCGACCGTCACCGGAACTCCGCGGCGACGACGGCGAACTACATCGCCGTCGCCTCGGAGGTCTCCGGCCAGGACCAGTCCGGCTTCCTGCGGGACTGGCTGTACGGCACGAAGACGCCGCGGATGCCCGGCCACCCGGACTGGACGGTCACGCCGGTGAACTCGGCGCTCGCCTCACCGCACAGCCGCCGGGGCGGACACTGGCACGAGAACTCCGCGACTCTCTGACCTCGGGGCAGCCGTCAGTCGAGGCGGGCGGAGGACACTTCACCCGCCTCGACGACCGCCCCCTGCGGGCCGCGCTGCTGCGGGATCGCCACGGACCCCTGCTGCAGCGCCACCGTCCGGGCGGGTGCCGGGATGCGGATGCCCTCGTTGCCGTAGCGCCTGTGCAGGCGCTTGATGAACTCGTGCTTGATGCGGAACTGGTCGCTGAACTCGCCGACGCCCAGGATGACCGTGAAGCCGATCCGGGAGTCGCCGAACGTGTGGAAGCGGACCAGCGGCTCGTGCTCCGGGAGGGCGCCGGTGATCTCGGTCATCACCTCGGCGACGACGTCGCAGGTCACCCGCTCGACGTGCTCGAGATCGCTGTCGTAGCCGACCCCGACCTGGACCAGGATCGTCAACTGCTGCTCGGGGCGCATGAAGTTGGTCATGTTCGCCTTCGCGAGCTCCCCGTTGGGGATGACGATCAGGTTGTTGGAGAGCGCCCGGACCGTCGTCTGACGCCAGTTGATGTCCTCGACGTAGCCCTCCTCGCCGCTGCTCAGCCGGATGTAGTCGCCGGGCTGCACGGTCTTCGAGGCGAGGATGTGGATGCCCGCGAAGAGGTTGGCGAGGGTGTCCTGG
>Ga0307512_10005641_pt1 | contig 12945 bp, 14 predicted proteins | sample 14_EM_MG_FD_200267 | JGI IMG/M metagenome (GOLD analysis project Ga0307512, IMG submission 200267) | Populus trichocarpa ectomycorrhiza microbial communities from riparian zone in the Pacific Northwest, United States - 14_EM | ecosystem: Host-associated > Plants > Roots > Unclassified | place... | reverse complement strand
ATGCAAAGGTGTCGATCCGTAGTTATCCTCGGCTACTACGTCTGCGCCATGCTCGACGAGTTTGCATGTGAGATCCACACTTCCCTCCTTAATTGCCCAATGCAAAGGAGTCAGCCCGTCGCAGTCTTGGGCTGTCAAGTCCGCGCCATGCTCGATGAGGAGGTGTGAAATATTCACGCTTCCCCTCACCATCGCCCAGTGCAATGGAGTCCACCCATCAATGTCCTGGGCCGACACGTTTGCACCGTGCTCAATAAGCAAGTATGCGAGATCCGTGCTTCCCTCCTTGACCGCCCAATGTAACGGTGTCCACCCTTGATTGTCCTGAGCTGTCGCGTCCGATCCGTGCTCTACGAGCAAGCGTGCGACTTCCATATGTCCCCTTTGTAACGCCAGATGTAATGGAGTCGCCTTGTCGCCGAAGTCCCGAAAATGCATATACTGGGGGTGTTCGATGGCCAAATTTTTTACAATGGTGTGTAAGCCACAAAAAGCGGCATAATGGAATGGACTTCCGAGAGGTGGAAATGGCCTTTTTGTTCGTTTGTGTCTCATCCAGGGAATTGGGTTGTGTACCCATATCCAAACCGCAAGATGTGACTTGCATGGGTCAAATAGCTGTTTCATCCCTTCTTCTGCATTTTCTGATACACCCTCAAAACGGGCATGCTTGACCCAGTATTTGGCGGCATATTCGGCAAGGGGAAACTTCTTCAGCACATCTTTGGTGATGTTTTCATCTAGGTGTAACAAAATACCAAGACATGCTCGCGTGACGAAGGTGTGGGCGGATGTTAGTGAAGTGTGGTAACGGCACGAAATAGTGTCACGTCTTTCGCCAAAACGAGCAGACATCAAGAACTCTTTAACCGAGAAGTGAGAAAATTGCACGACCAGTGAATCATCGACCTCAACAATGGCCAGCAAGGTGGAGCATGTTGACAGCACCGCTTCCAGAGGATCTTCCACGCGCCAATCCTCGCGAAATTTCGGACTCGGGCCTGCCTTGAAATCAAATGCGAGAAATTCCGCTAGTTCATCGACACGGAGTGGGCGGGAAGCCACTGCGACGCCTAGGAACAGCCGTCGGGCAAATTCCCAGTTCGTGTTGTTAATCTTCTGCAACGTGCGTTCATATGTCCCGTCAAGCGTCTCTGGTAATTCGTCCAGAGCATGTGGGATACGCCCCGGCAGGCAATCCCCGAGGTAGCCGAGCTGGCAATACACCCACCGGAACCTACAGCACATCTACGAGTGAGAGTCGTGATGAAAGAAGGTGTGAGAACCTTACATCCCATCAGCTCGTCTTGTTAGGACGTCAATGACAAGCTGCTTGTGCTCCGGTTTCCATCTTCGCATCTTTTTATGTGAATTCACGGCTGACTTGATATAATTCTCGATGTCCTTTATTTGTCCACTCTCGTCGTGTATGGAAACGGAATGGAAAGCTAAAGGTTGGAGGACAAGCTTGATGTCAGCCTCGGGGCGACTGGTGACGCATACGCGCAGGTTCGGGAGTTTCGAGTCAATGAGGTCTTCAAAGAACACTAGGACCTTCTCGCGAGAGGACAACAGATCGGCTGTACTTGGACATTCGTCCAAGCCATCCACAATCAGATAAACCGGGGCCTGTCCTGGGAGTTCCAATAATTCCTTCAAACACTGGGAAAGTTCGTCGTCGCTGGGACCTTGTACACCGTGGCCGTGTGTTGAATAGAAAGTGGAGAGGATATCGTGATAGGAGTCGGACTGGTCGCAAAGTTGGAATAGTATAGATGAGAGTAGCCCGCGTCGGTCCTTCTTTTCATCCTCCCTAAAGTCATAGTAGTAGAATGCGAGGGATGCGAGCCCACATTTCCGCATTGTCTCAATTTCCTTGATTATTGTGGAACTGGAAGACGCTGTGAGGACTCTGTACTCATGACAAAAACATCAGAAGTTTAACGCACCAAAGAATACTCTTTCCCGCTCCCGCTTTAAAAGGAGGCCATCAATCTCTGAGAAAGTACAAACGCAGAAACTCACGTTTCCCATTTATCCAGAGCAGGGAACCTGCTCCGGATGTTTTCCATTCTGAGAACGTGTCACCTTGAATAAACCACGCCGAAGTCCCTTCGTGGTGCGATTCGCAGGCCATGTGGTGATTTTTCCATGGATCAGGGGGGGAGAGCCAATTTCTGATATCCCTCTGTAACTTGCCACCTGCCAGGCGATCTCAGTGCTTCCCGTCAGGAATGGAAACGTTAGAAAGTAACTGACGTTTCGACTTGTCCTTGTCTGTCGCCAATTTATGGAGGATTTCTAACGTACACTCAGACACGAAACGAGTTCGTTGTCGATAATAAAACGTACCGAGAGCTTCTTGAACACTGCCAGCAGGTGATTCATTGACACCATTGTCTATGAGGATGGAGGTTCAACAGATGGTAGGTGAAGTTGAGCGCGATTTCTCACCATCCATGACGGCATTCATATTCTGGACGAGACTATAGACCACTTTGAAAATCTCTGCTGCGGTCGTCCGAACCTCATCTTGCGTGAGTCTGTCTAGCCTTTGCAATGCACCCTCGATGTCCTCTCCAAAACCATTCTTCTTAAACCTCGCTGCATGTCGTTGAATCAAGGTAGCACATAAACGAGAACGGACTGACCAAATCGTCCCCGATCGACCGCTTTGGTCGCCAGCGCGAGTGTTGAGAGAAGCTCCATCATTATTTTGACCACCATATCATCCAAGGCGGTTGTGTGAGGGATTTGGGTATAGATAGCGAGACGTCTAAGAAAGCGTGCGATTGACTCGAGCAAATTGATGAGCGCATCATAGCTAGAAGCGATGCCCTTGGCCGTCTAATACACTTGGATGTCACATCGATATATACGTTGTAACAAAAAGAGAGCACATACAGCAAGTAGGATTGCGATACCAGCGTGTATCGCATTTTCAGGTGATAACGTCTGCTAAAATAGTAGGAGATGTGGAACACGCAATAAAAACACCTTCTAACGTACCAGGCCAATAGCCCAATCAGGGGGAGCGGTTGCAGAGATGGTGGAAAGAATCGATATGGTACTCTTGATCGATCCTTCGAGTCTATCGTTTTCTCCGAAATCACCGGATGTTCGTATTTGGTCTTGCAGAAGAGCAGTAATGGATTCCACAGATTGGCAAGTCTGGAGTTGTAAGCTGAGTGGGTGTTCGGCCAATGATACGCCCGTGCTCTTCGTATACGCCTGCAACGTGGACGCAAAAAGCGCGCAGAAACGAGTGGGTCCATAATGGTCACCCATATTGCAAGTAGAGAAGAAATGTAGGCTTATGAAGGGGAGTCGGTTCGGTGTGAGTAAATAATAGCGAGAGGAGGATGGGGTCCTGGAGGCGGGTGAAGGTTGGGGCAGCGGAAGGCAGTGCCAGAAGACGCCTGTCTGCCTCGCTGAATCCTTATGTTCTGTATGAATTCGCACACAGAAGCAACGGACTTGCCTGAAATAGACGGGCGCAAGTTGGAAATCTAGCGCTGGAGTCTGGCTCGGCTGGACGTAATTTTTTTTCGCACGAGCGGGGAATGATCGAAATTTATAAGTTACTCAATGCGCGTCTGCGACACAGTAGCACTGTGGGAGCACCTCTACCCCACAGACCACTACTCGCTTTCCGCCTCAGCTACAGGGAATCTCTCGGACAACACACAAGGCCAACTACTGGTCAGTGGGCCCAGATAACGAAACTACACTGAATTGGTTTCTCACACCCGACTCAGCGACGACACCACGCCCCATTGGAATTTCCTGAGGAGGATCTTAGCTTGCTTCGCAGACAGGTATAAATCACAATTGAGGAGCCTCATCAAAATGCTTCGCTTCTAACAGACTACGATCAATGTCCATCGTCAAATTATATCCTTTTCCCACGGCTCTTTCAACCGTGCAGATCTCTGAAGGACTACGACACACTCCGTATCACTAGCCGAGTACAGTTGAAATAAAGAACAAGCGAAAGCGAAAGGAGGCCTGACGCACTTGTTTGCATTCTGTCTTCCTGTGTCAACTCCGCCATCTTTTCCCCCGTCATCAACCTAGCTATGATCAGCACCGATGGAGGGAAAGAAAGCAGTGGTACTACGCATTAGCTCTGTGATTAGCTCTGTGCGGGAGACGCCACAGGTGTCGTGCATGGACTTGGAGAGAGGACGAACGCACAAAGTGGCGATCCGGGCTCCAAACGTGGCCTAGGGGATCTCGTCATCAAAGGCGGCACCGCGGCCAACCCCAACGATGCTAGGGCCAGCAGTCAAGCGGGGCGCTCTCAAATTCATCCGCGGATCTGAGAGGAAGACCAGTCAGCAGGTGTAGACGTTGGAGCAGATATGGATATGTGCTTCTTTGCTCGTGTTGGCACTAACATCAATCAAGTCTGTATCCCAGCGCACCTCTTGTACAGGCCCTCCAGACAGGGCGCCTGGAACAGAAGCTCAACGTTCGGGCTCATTCGGCACTGGAAGCGATAGCGTTTCGGGAGGTGAAATCACTGTATGCACGTCGTTAGGTGGAAACTCCGGGGAGTATTAGGCAGGGCAAAGTACCAGATTGAAATTCTACGCCTTTGTCAATCAAGAATATGGCCCTGCCAACTAGGGCACCATCAACCCTTCGGAAATGTTGACGAGCGTGGCCCCAGCACAGCCACTTGGTGTGCTAGGACTAATACTACGGAATTCGGTGTGCAGAGCCAGAGCCCCAGTCCGTCCGCGGAGCTTGATCCGAGTCGCATGTATTGAATGGCGGCGAGCGCGAAAATGAGACAATAATAAGGAACTTACTTTTTTCTTTGTCCGCCAATGCGCCCACAATCAATCACACAGCCTTTTCCCAAAGCTTTTCACCTCAAGTGAGTTTATGCATGCTATCCATACAGGCAATGAGAGTGGTCACTGGCGCCTGGGGACGCCTGGGGAAATTTATCGTTCACACACCGAGAACCTCCTTATGTTGCATGATGTGCGTACGAGTTGGCCAATGAGAACGAACAAGTCGGGATGGATGCCTCATAGGAGTTGGATTGAGCGTGCAGGGTTAAGGTGCTTGTCGTCTAGGAATCTAGGATACAACTGAAGAACTGGCGAATGTGTGTTTTGAAGAAGTAAGCGAATAACGAGTTGCAACATGACGCACCTCATTCGAAGGAAGGCCGATGGTTTTCACGGTCGTCTCGCAGATAGGCGGGACAGTGTCTGGAACCAGTTCGCCATGTCGTGATCATACGATCCAGCATGTCTGTGGGCAACACAAATTAAATAAATAAAATTTGACGACCAACCAACCATCCGGATGCGGGTGCCACGGTCCGGATTCTCCAAACGCTCGCTCTCGCTCTTGCCTCAGCTCCAGACACTTCAAATTGGCTTCCGTCCCCCTTCTACGAACAGCAATATCAGGAGGGAAGTATCGCTCAAGTGGGTCATAACTTACGTCACACTTCCTAACCTCCGCTGGTTTGCCTTTGCGGGCGTCAGCGGATACTTGGAAGCGCTTCTTTCCCACATGACACCTCTCTTCAAAGTCCACTTCTTCCACCAACTTAGCTTTCCTGTCCCATCCCTCCAACAATTTATGACAATCACCGAAAACCTCAGGTTCAGCATTGCCAGGTTCTCCTTCCACGATGAACGGTGCTCGCCGCGCGCGAGCACCGAGTCGAGTCCCTCACCGCCGAGCGGCGAGCGGCCCACGAAGCCGCCACGTCGCACAGCGCCGAAGTTCTGCGTCTGCAATTTGAGCTTGACGCTCATGCCGCTACGCAGGCCGAGGTCTCACGGGACGAAGCGGGAGAGGCGAGCTGGTCCGTGCTACGGGCCGAGCTTGCGCGCCAGGCGGAACACACGCGCCAACTCGAGGCCGCGCATTCCCGCGCAACGGCTGAGCTGACCGCCTACGCGAATGTCACACGGCCATCGAGGCGTTTCTCGAAGAGAAACGCGCCCTCGAGCGCCGTGCGGCCTCTGCGGACGAATTACGCGAGACTGTCGTGTGCCTCGAGGTGGAGGTAGAAGTGGCGCGTGTGGAACGCGAATCATGGTGCGCCGTCTTTTTTCTCTATGTTTCTACGCTTTGGTGCGAACTTTGTTGAGACATTTAGGGCGAAGAACGCGGTGCCAGAGACACCTGCCGCGACACCCGTCTCGATCACGCAGAGCCTGTCGGCGCTACGCTTGGAACACGCGCACCTTCTCGAAGAACACGGTGCGCACCGCACCGCGCTGCGCCAGCGCGAGGCAGAGCTCGCTGAAATACAGGCGCGCGAGGTGGACACGCGCGCGACTGCCGATGCCTTCCTCCAGGCCAGTCGTGCTGCGGAGGAACGCGCGACGAGGGCCGAGCGCACTGCTGCGCTTGCTGAGCGGGAGGTGGCATTTCTCAAGGCCCTCAACGTATGTCCACGTCCTCCCCTTAATGTTTTATGGTCTCGTTCCCCTCTGGGATGCTGATCCATGTCACGAATAGGCGGGCTACGCCAGCGAAGAAGCTGCTCTGGTAGCATGGACCTTGCCAGAGAGAAACACATCGACGAATTTGAGAATTTGGTGGGCGAGTACAAGGCGCAGATACGCGCGCTCGCAACGGACATTTAAGAGCTTGCCAAGCGACCCGCTCTCAGCCAGGGCTCAGGCTTGCAAGCTTTGCGTGAGGAACTTGCTAACGAAAAGCAGGCACTTCAAGAAGCGCGGCGAGGTGCGTCACGCCATCGTCTCGCTCCATCACCCTGGGAAAACTAACACATTCTTTTTACACTAGCACTAAATGAGAAGGAGGAAGCTGCGCAGGACGGAGAAAAGATCGAGGAGCTCGAGCAGACCCTCTTCGAGCTCCGCGGCGAGATCGGCGCAGGGCGACACGTCCCGCCCGGTTTACGTGTCCTCTCGCTGGGCGCGAGCCCCTCTCAGGACTGGGTGGACATGCGCCAGGCCGCGCTCGACAGGCTCAAGGAAGAGAACTCGGCACCCCTACAGCACCTCTCAACCCTCGAGACGTCCGGCGCCCACAACACGCCAGCACCTACCGCCGGCACTGTCAATGCTACTGGATCTGGCACCACCACGACGACCACGGAGCTCGTGCCGCGGGCGAGCTGGGCGGCTGTGTGCGAGGAAAAAGCGCAGCTCGAAGAAGAGCTGCGACAAAAGGAAAAGCGGATGCTGCGTCTGCGACAGGTCTTCGCCGCGAAAACGGCCGAGTTTCGCGAGGCACTCTCGGCGATACTCGGCGTCAAAGTCGCCTTTTACGATAACGGACAGGTGCGCGTGACGTCGCAATACGACCTCGGCGCCGCGTTCATCCTTCAGCCCGCCAAGGACAGCACCGGTACCGGCGCGGATGCAGCTCGTTGCGCAGGGCGAGGGAGGACCGCAGGAGTTGCCACAGTTGATGCGGAATTGGGTCGAGATTGATCAGAGTATACCGTGTTTTTTGGCTAGCGTTACGCTGGAGTGTTATAACAAGTGGAAGCGCGAGCGGGAGTTGGGCGGTGGAGAGTGGGGAGTTTCTTGGTGGCTGAGCTTGTATTTATTCCGTCGCACGCAATTGCTTTTCTTTACAGTGATCTGATACTGTAAACTCGGAAGCCGGTTAAGACCCGCGTGTTACGAGGTACCTACACGATATTGACAGAACACCATGAGCGTGAGAGGATTCTGCTCCGATCCCTCCAAGTGAGCTTTGGCTTATCCTTCCGCTTGCCCTACTGGCTGCTTACTTGCGCCCACACAGTGTGTGGGTTGGGTGCATGGAGACATACGACCTCCCAACATCCTCTTTCCGAAATCAGTTCCCGGGCAGGAATCGAGATTGGTGAGACTGAAGGCATGTCTTTGCAGCCAAGCCAGATCCAGAGGGCTGAAGGCAACACCTTACGAGTCAGGGACTAGAGGCAAAGCCTCACAGGCCTCACAGCTAAGGTTGAGCCCAAAATGAGCTAGGATCCGACCACGATGATACAGCAGTGCAAGGCCGTTCGAGAGTCGGGCCGGAATGACAGGCCGACGAGAACGAGACTCAGGCTCGAGGTGAGTGAACACGAATTTGGTCCTAAAGCTTAAAGCCTTACGCACATTCGAGCGGAAACAGGTCGCCTGTATTGCACAAAGAGAACGAGTGTAAGGCTCGTTCCTGAGGGAAACCAGGATATATTTACATGGGGAACTGAGTCAGAAGCTACCAGAGTCATCTTATGGATATAACAAAGTCAAGCAGAGTCGATGCATTTAACTTACACGGAGGAGTCGAAAGAAGTCATCACCAAAATACAATCCGACGGTAATCCCGGAAAAACGAGATAATAGGGGCCAAGTCTTCCTCAGTGACATCACAAAACCTATCACGACCCTTGTCACGGAAAAGCATGAAGTCTCCAACCCAGTGATGGTACGCCTTTCCTGGCCCCCCGACGAGCTTCTCGACACACCGATTAGGCCATTGACCATTAATGAGCCCATTATCGTCGAAGAACAACGACAGGGAATGGGGAAGCCGAGGCGCAGTTGATGAATGCGTCGCACGCTGCACCACGACAAACCCTAGCTTGTCCCATTGGGCATATTCCCCAAATTTGGGGCGATGGCACAAGTAGCCAATTTCTTCAAGGTCCTCCAGTGTACAGGTGACTTGGACAATTCGTGGCTCATCCGCATCGACGCCGAAAAAGTACGCTGCGACCGTGAAACTGTCACCGAGTTCAAGGCTCCGCGCGGGCTCTGCAGGGTCCGAATTCGAGGGGAAGGTACTGGGGGGAAGGTCCGATCCTGGGCTGTACTCGCGCTCGGGAGTTTCAGGTGGGGAAGACTGATGGGATTTGGGAGATTGTGGCGGCGGTGACTGAAGTTGAGACATGGCGGGTTGTGCGAAGGGGGGCTGATATGGCTGGGCCTGACCGGTTTGGCAAGGTAACGGTACGGATCGTGATGCAGGGGAAGCTGCCTCAAGGGGGGGGCGTCGGTACGGACTGGGTGGAAGGACCTTGAAAGAGCATTGCGAAGCTCCTCCTGCTCGAACTAGGCAGAACCGTAGGCGCAGGACCAGCACTGAGAACGCCAGAACCAGCTTGCGGCCAGCCACTGACACCGACGCTGTTGGCTTGGCCATTCACCATGGGACGCGAATAAACGGGGGACCGAGGAGCGGTAGAATTACCACCTCGGCCTTGGCGCGGAGCACCTAACGCGAAGGGGGGCTGGTATGGCTGGGCCTGACCGGCTTGGGAAGGTGACAGTGGGTATCGTGATGCAGGGGAAGCTGCCTCAGGAGGGGGTGTCGGTACAGACTGGGTGGAAGGACCTTGAAAGAGCTTTGCAATGCTCTTCTTGTCGAACTTTGGGGCAGGAGAAGGCGTAGAGGGAACTGCGGCCGCAGCCTGAGAGGATGACATTGAAGGTGCGGCAAGGGATGGGAGTCGATTTGTAATGGCAGACTTTGCAGCGTCACACCCACCATTCTGGACGGCAACGGAGCCAAAAGATTTGACACCCTCGGCAGGTTTTACTGTCGAGGCAGATGCTGGCGAAAAAGAGATAGTTGGAGCATTACCTATCGAGCTAAAGGTTACAGGTCATCCTTGGTGACGTAAATTAAATGGAGGCGAGGAAGATGGGATGAAAAGTACCTTGCTTCACCGCATTTTGAGGTATGTCGACACCACCTTTTACGGAGACGCCTTGGCCAAGAGCGCTGGGATGGCGGGAATGTGTTGCATGAAAGCTGGCGGGATTTGTGGCAGAAATGGGGGTAGGTGGGGCAGGAGATTGCGAGCGTGGAGTAGTGTTTACGCTGTTTTGTTGTGGAGGGCCCCGTGCCCAAGCAGACTTTGACGGAAGAGGAGGATACTTTGGCGTTGAGGTTGTTGCGGGTCTGCTCATTCTGCGAGACATAGTGAGCAAAGTCAGGAAGTGAGATAATGTTTTCATATAGAAAGTGAGAAGAAAAAGTCAAGGTCAACTCGGATAAGATACAATGAGAATGATAATTAAATGGCAGTCATGCAAACAGGGGGTGAGAGAAATGCACGGAGATGGTAATGCCGGAAGCAGAGAGTGCGGGGGCCACGCAAGCGATAGAGGTGGTAAGCTTTTTAAAGGGAATAACAATGGGACGCAGTGGATAGAGATCGAGTGGGATGGAAAAGCAAGGGGAAGATACTCACGAATGTGGACGAGTATCGCCTGTCGGGATGGGGGAGAGACCTGAGTTTTTGTGACTGCGATGTGGGAGTTGTACGCGCTCGGGTGGCCCTTTCGAAAAATGACCTGCCAGCAGGCAAATTGACTAGCAAGTGATTCGACAGAGGAGAAGGAGAATAAGAGAAGGGAGAAGGGGTTGAGGAGAAAGAGGAAAGGGGAAGGGAGGCGTAGGATGGACGAAAGTCCAATGTCAGTCCTGAGGCCTGAGGACGTCAAGGGTGAGTAAATGCCTCTTACCTGGACCCCTGTCACCTGTCCTCCGTCGTACAGTAGTTCCGTCCCCTTCACGCCCCCCGAATTATTTATTGACAAATGCCCGACACTTCGAAGACACAATTGGCCCTTCAAATTCAACTTGAAGCCATGAGACACTGGCGTGCCTGTCCCACTCCTGGTGCTTGCGGTACTTTTATGATCCGGCCTTGCCCAACTTGGGGCGGCATGTACTGGAGTGGTTTAGTGAGGGAGAAGCCTGAAAGACTACCGAAATCCGAAATGGGAGTAAGCCAAGTGCATTGACCATTGACCACCATGAGGCTCATGACATAAGGCCACGTGGCATCAGGGGCAGGTGACACAGTGCCCCTCAACTCGAGGTTGTTTTGATAGGTGATTGTACACAGCCGCAAGCCTCAGGCGGTGGATGTCCGAGTGAGTGGTGTGACTTGTTTTGACCTGTGGCGGTGTGATATCAGTTGTGAGATAACATGACCGTGCTATTCAGGCGATGGGGAGGAATTAGCGCTATTAGCGCTCAATGTGCAGGCTACGGTAGTGGGCATCGCCAATGCCGCGGATCGATTTCTGCCTCCCAACCACCCCTTGCCTCCATTAGATTAGATAATCGCAGAGGCCCTTGGTAGCCTGCACCTGTCTGCTCATGTATATAAAAACTCCCCACTCGTGGTCGAACATTATCCGAACCCGATTTATAGTTGCTTTCTCGAAGGCTCTCCGCGTCCGAGTGCTTTCATCTCCTCTTTTCTACTTCTTTCTCCTCTAGCTCGTTGCGCAGGGCGACCGCAGGAGTTGCCGCAGTTGATGCGGAATTGGGTCGAGATTGAGCAGAGTATCCCGTGGTTTTTGGCTGGCGTCACGCTGGAGTGTTATGACAAGTGGAAGCGCGAGCGGGAGTTGGGCGGTGGAGAGGAGCGAGGCGGCGCAGGTGTTCGAGAGTGAAGAGGAGGGGGTTTCTTTGTGGTCGAGCTTGTATTTATTCCGTCGCATGCAATTGCTTTTCTTTACGGTGATCTGATGCTGTAAACTCAGAGAGAACGCGAGGTCGAGAGGAGACTGGATAAGACTCGCGTGTTATGAGGTACCTACATGATATTGATAGAACACCACGACCCTGACTCGGACAGAGGATTCTGCCGCAATCCCTCCACGAGTGAGTTTTGGCTTGTCCTTAGCCTTGCCTTGCTGGCTGCTTACTTGCGCCACTGTAGTGTACCCGCGGTGCCTGATTAACCTGAGAATGAAAGCCAAGGGAATCCCATAGATTCCGAACCCCATGGGCTCCTCGGACTACAGGCCGATGAGAAGTCGCGTCGAAGGCGATAGGAAGATCTAAGTTAAGCGCAAGTGAATACGACTTCGGTCCTAAGCTTAAAGCTTAAAGCCTTACACACACTCAAGTGGTAACACGTTCAAATCCTGTACTGCGCAAAGAGAATAAGTGTAAAGCTCGTTCTAGAGGGAAACAAGGATTATATACATGGGGAACTGAGTCAGAAACCATTGGAGTCAACCTATGGATACTACAGAGTCAAGCAGAGTCAATGCGTGTACAAAGAGGAGTAACTTAGAAAGAAGTCATTTACAGTATTTCATTACCAAGATACAAGGGGATCGGCCCGGGGAAACCAAGACCGTGCGAGACGAGGGAGCGGTCTTGCTAGCCTACTGAAATGAAATAGTCCTTTGAAGTAGTTATCTCATCCTCATCCGACCATATTCCCGGAAAAACGAGATAGCAGGGGCCAGATCTTCTTCAGTAACATCACAATACCTATCACGACCCTTGTCACGGAAAAGCATGAAGTCTCCGACCCAAGGATGGTACGCCTTTCCTGGCCCTCCAATAAGCTTCTCGACACATCGATTAGGCCGTTGGCCATTAATGAGCCCATTATCGTCGAAGTACAACGACAGGGAATGAGGGAGCAGAGGCGCAGTCGATGAATACGTCGTACGCTGCAACGGGACAAGTCCTAGATGGTCCCATTGGGCATATTCCTCAAATTTGGCGAGATGGCACAAGTAGCCAATTTCTTCGGGGTCCTCCAGCGTACAGGTGACTTGGACGATTCGTGGCTCATCCGCATCGACGCCGAAAAAGTAAGCTGCGACCGTGATAGTGTCACTGGTTGGAAGGTCCCGCTCACGCTCTGCAGGGTCTGGAAGGGCAGGCGAATTCTTTTTTTTTTCTTTTTCTTTTTTTTTGAATTCAGGGGAGGCGAATTCGATGGGAAGGAATTGGGGGGAAGGTCTGATCCTGGGGTGTACTCGCGCTCGGGAGTTTCAAGTGGGGGAGACTGATGGGATTTGGGAGATTGCAGCGACGGTGACTGTGCGGGAAGTTGAGACACGGCGGGTTGTGATCTGTCAGCAGAGCTGAGGTGGCGACGTGTACCGTCAAGATCCTCGCGCGTACGTGCGAGGTCCGCACGAACGGCGTCGAGTTCGCGGCACAATGACGCAATAGTGTCCTGCAGCGAGT
>Ga0307512_10005640_pt1 | contig 12949 bp, 10 predicted proteins | sample 14_EM_MG_FD_200267 | JGI IMG/M metagenome (GOLD analysis project Ga0307512, IMG submission 200267) | Populus trichocarpa ectomycorrhiza microbial communities from riparian zone in the Pacific Northwest, United States - 14_EM | ecosystem: Host-associated > Plants > Roots > Unclassified | place... | reverse complement strand
CCCCACGCCCGGATCCGTGGCATCGACGCGCCGCGAGACCTGCCAGGCGTGCTCCACATCGTCACCGCGGCCGACCTGTCCGATGTGGACCCGGTGCCACACAACGTCGATCCCGCCGGCATCGGCGGCCAGCACGCCGACATCCCGGTGCTGGCGGCGAACATCGTGCGGTACGTCGGGCAACCGGTCGCCGCGGTCGTCGCCGGGACCGAGGGCGACGCGCTCGCCGCGGCAGCCGCCGTCGAGGTCGACTACGAGCCCCTGCCGTTCGTGCTCGACACCGACGAGGCACTCGCCGAGGACGCGCCGAGAGTCGTCGAAGGTTGGCGGGACAACGTGATCGCGTCCGGCGAGTACCTCGAGGGCGACCCGGAGTCGGCGTTCTCCTGGGCCGACTACGTCATCGAAGGAGAGGTGCGCATCCAGCGCGCCACCATGGCGCCGATGGAGACCAGGGGCTACCTGGCCGCCTGGGACACGCGAGCCCGCCGGCTCACCCTCTGGGCCACCACACAGAATCCGCACCAACTGCGCTGGGCGGTCGCGACCTCGCTCGGGCTCGGGGAACACCAGATCCGCGTCATCGCACCGCGAGCCGGCGGCTCCTTCGGGTTGAAGATGCACGGCCACCCGGAGGAGATCCTGGTCTGCGCACTCGCCAGGCTGGCTGGCCGGCCGGTGCGCTGGGTCGAGGACCGCGCCTCGTGCCTGCTCGTCGGCGCCCGCGAGCACACCGCCTCCTATCGCGCCGCGGTCGACAACGGCGGGCGGGTGCGTGGTCTCGAGGTCACCGTCACCGGCAACCTCGGCGCACCGGCCGCACTCCCGGGTTGGGGCCAGACGTTCGTCGGCACCGCCACGTTTCCCAACGGGTACCGCGTGCGGGACTGCCGGATCCGGTGGCGGGCGATCGCGACCAACAAGGCGCCGTGGACCGGGGCTCGCGGGTACGGCAAGGAGATCACCGTGCTGGCCATGGAACATCTCATGGACCAGGTCGCGCACGTGTCCGGTGTGGACCCCGCCGAGGTGCGGCGACGGAACTGGGTCCGCCGCGACGAGTTCCCCTACACCACACCAACTGGGCTGCGACTGGACAGCGGCGACTACCACGGCCTGCTCGACCGCGCACTCGATGCGGCCGGTTACGACGCCGAGCGAGCCGCACAGCGGGAGGCGCGCGGTGAGGGGAGACTGGTCGGCATCGGGCTCGGCTTCGAGGTCGTGCCCGAGTCCCCGGACCTGCCAGGCAGCCTCGTGAGCGGGATGGACACCTCGACCGTGCGGATGGACCCGGCGGGGCACGTCACGGTGCTCACCGGCGTCACCTCGCCCGGCGGCGGCAGCGACTGGGGCATCGCCCAGCTCGTCGGCACGGAGCTCGGCGTCGACCCGGTCGAGATCACCGTGGTGCAGGGCGACACCGACCTGTGCCCGTATGGCTACGGCAACCTGTCCAGCCGCGGGCTCGTCGCGGGCGGTGGCGCCGCCGTGCTCGCCGCCCGCGACATCGCGGCCAAGCTCCGTACCGTGGCGGCCGCCATGCTCGACGCGTCGGCGGACGCGGTCACACTGGACGCCGGCATGGCCGCGGTCGACGGCAAGGCGGTGCCGATCGCCGCGGTCGCCCACGCGGTGCACGCGCTCGGCTTCATCCTGGCGTTGGGCATCGACCCGTCGCTGGAGGCGACCCGAACGTACCGGCCGGGCAACATCAGCCACCTTCCCGACGACAAGGGGCACATCCAGCCCTTCTCCACCTATTCCAACGCACTGCACGTCGCCGTCGTCGAAGTCGACCGGCACACCGGAGAACTGGCGCTGCGCAGGCACGTCACCGCCCACGACTGCGGCACGCTCGTCGACGAGACAGCGGTCGAGGGGCAACTGCACGGCGCGGTGGCGATGGGCATGGGGCTCGCCACCGGTGAGGAGCTGCGTTACGGGCCCGACGGCCGCCAGCTGTCCACGGGGTTCAAGACCTATCTCATGCCACGGATCACCGACGTGCCGCGCATCGAACTGGTGCACCAGCAGACGCCCAGCCCGTTCACCTTCAACGGCGCCAAGGGCGCTGGCGAGGTCGGCGTGTCGGGTGCCATGGCCGCGATCGTGGGCGCCGCGAACGACGCGGTCCGCGCCCTCGGGGTGCGGTTCGACCGGCTGCCGCTCAGCCCGCCGACCGTGCTCGCCGCACTCCGCGTGGCGGTGGTGGCCACGTGATCCCGCACTCCTTCTCCTACCTGGCGCCCCGGTCTGTCGGCGACGTGGTCGGGCTGCTGTCCGCCGACTCGATGCTGCTCGGCGGCGGCACGTGGGTGGTGCCGGTGCTCGGCGACCCACGCACCAGGGTGGCGCGGGTGATCGACCTGCGGCATGCCGGCCTCGCCGGCATCGAGGACCGCGGTGACCGGGTGTTCCTCGGCGCCATGGTGACCTACACCGACCTGCTGCGCTCGGCGGCTGCGCCGTCGCTGCTTCGCCTGGTCGCTGGGGGAGTGACGGGCGGACCTCAGATCCAGGGCCAGGGCACGATCGGCGGGTCCGCGTGTGCCGCGAAGCCCAGCTCGGACATCCCGTGCGCGTTGCTCGCCCTCGACGCGGTGGCGACCGTGCGAGGACCCGCCGGCGTCCGCGGGATGCCCGCGGCACGGTTGTGGCTCGCCCCGTTCCACACCACCCTCGCCGAGGACGAGGTGCTGACCGGCTTCGAGGTTCCCGTGCGGCGGGGTGGCCACTGTGGTGTCGCCTACCGCAAGCTCAAGTGCGGCACCAGCAGCTGGCCGATCGTGACCGTCGCCGTGGTGGCCGCGGTGGACGGTGCCGGTGCGCTCACCGAGTTGCGCATCGCGGTGGGCGCCGCCGCGGCCGTGCCGTTCTCGGTGCCGACACACGACCTCGTGGGCAGCGCACCGTCGACCGCGCTCGTCGAGGAACTGGCCGAGCGGGCACGGGTGGCGCTCACCGATCCGTGGACGGACGAGATCGCGCCGGCCGAGTACCGGACCGCAGTGCTGCCCACGATCGTGCGGCGCGCGGTCACCGACGCCGTGGAGGACTGCCGTGCCTGAAGTGAACCTCTCCGTCAACGGCGTGCGGCACCACGTCGACGTGGACGTGCGGCTGCTGCTTGTCGAGGCGTTGCGTGACGTCGTCGGACTGATCGGTCCCAAGATCGGCTGCCGGACCGGCGACTGCGGCGCCTGCACGATCCGGGTCGACGGCCACGCCAGGAAGTCGTGCCTCATGCTCGCGGTGGCCGCCGACGGCACCGACATCACCACGCTCGACGGCCTCGCGAACGGCGACGACCCGCATCCGCTGCAGGAGGCGTTCTGCGCCGAGTACGCCTTCCAGTGCGGCTTCTGTGTTTCCGGCATGCTGTTCGCGGCACAGGACCTCCTCGAGTCCACACCGGACCCGACCGACGAGGAGATCGAGGTCGCGTTACGCGGCAACCTCTGCCGCTGCACCGGTTACCAGAACCTCGTCCGAGCCGTTCGGCGAGCGGCCGGCCACTGACAAAGGCTTCGGGCATGGTTTCCTCCTTGCCCGACACGGTACTACCTACTACGGTAGTTACTAGTCTCAATGCGGAGGTTCGAGATGGCGACGGTCCTGGTCACCGGTGGCGGGCGTGGTATCGGACGCAGTTCGGTGCTCGCCTTCGCGAAGGCCGGCTTCGACGTGGCGGTGAACTACAGCCGCAGCGAACGTGCTGCCCGGGAGGTCGCCGAGGAGGCGGAACGCGCTGGCGTGAAGACCCTGCTCGTCCAGGCGGACGTCGCCGACGAGACCGAGGTCCGCGCCATGGCCGAGACCGTCGGCGTCCACTTCGGACGGCTGGACGTGCTGGTGAACAACGCGGGCACGACCACGGACACCCCGCCGTCCGATCTGGACGGACTGTCGATGGACGACTGGGACCGGATCTTCGCGGTGAACGTGCGCGGCACGTTCCAGGTGACCAGGGCCTGCGTGCCGCTGCTCCGCCAGTCCGCGCCCGCCGCGGTGGTCAACCTGGCCAGCGTGGTCGGCGTACGGCCTGGCCCGCAGCCGTTCCCCTACGCGGCGAGCAAGGCGGCCATCGTCAACCTCACCCGCACCCTGGCAGGCGCACTCGGCCCCGAGATCAGGGTCAACGCCGTCGCCCCCGGCTGGATGGCGGGGGAGTGGATGGAACACGCCCTCGGCGACAACTACGAGGCGCTCATGGGCCGTCGCGCCAAGCGCACCCCGCTGCGCCGCTGCGTCACCGCCGACGAGGTCGCCGCGACGATCTTCAGCCTCACCACCGGCAACCCCTTCGTCAACGGCGAGACCATCGTCATCGACGGCGGCTACACCGCGACCACGTGAGGATCCTCCGATGCCCTACGAGAACCGCCTGTTCGTCACCCCCGTGCTGCCCTTCCTCGAGAACGGGGAGATCGACGAGGCCGGTTACCGCTCCTTCCTCCGTCACTTCCTGTCCTATGTGGACGACGGGGTCGCGCTGATCGCCAACCCCGAGGCGGGCGAGTTGTTCACGCTGGACCACGACGAGCGCCGCCAGGTCGTCCAGGCAGCGCTCGACGAGACCGCGGGCCGCGCCCCGGTGCTCGCCGGTGTGGTGGACGTGACGACGGCCGGTGCCGTGCGCACGGCACGCGACGCGGCCGAACTGGGCGTCGACGGGCTGTTCGTGTTCCCGCCGATCGGCGCGGGTGACATCACGCAGTCCTGGGACGCGGAGGCCTACCCGGAGGTGCTCGTCGACCTGCTGCACGCGATCACCGCCGAGGTCGACCTGCCGATCGTCGTGCACCCGGTCGGGAAGACGACCCCGGCCTTCGGCGTCGGCCTGCCATCGGCCGCGGTGCGGCGGGTGTGCGAGCAGGTGCCCCAGGTCGTCGGCTGGAAGATGACCTACAACTACGACGGCTACCGCGCCGTGACCCGCACGCTGCGCGAGCTGGACCACCCGGTCGCCGTCCTCGGGGCTGTCGGCAAGTACTTCCACGAGAACCTCGCGAACGACGCCTTCGACGGCACGTCCAGCGGCGCCTTCAACTACGCGCTGGAGCCGATGATCGACCACATCCGCGCCTGGCGGCAGGGCGACGTCCGCCGCGCGACCGAGATCTGGCAGGGCGGCCTGGCCCAGCTGCAGGAGTACGTGTTCGCCGACTTCGGCCGGCTGCACGTCCGCTACAAGGCGGCCACCTGGCTACGCGGCCTGATCGCGAACCCGGCGATGCGGCCACCCATGCCGCTGCCACGCCTGGCCGAGGTGACCCGGCTCGCCGAACTACTCCAGGCCTGCGGGCTCGACGTGATCGGCAAGGAGGAGATCGACCACACCGTCGAGCGTCTCGCGCTCGCACCGTGAGTCCGGGGGACCGCCTCAAAGGAGAGGGCATGACCACCGAGAACCTACCTGCCTCCGAAGCCAACAGAACGTCGACTCAAGGCGCCGAGCTGCTCGGCAGAATGGAGCGGATTCCCCTCACCCGCTTCCACCTCCGCATCGCGTCGATCCTCGGGGTTGGCACGTTCTTCGACTCCTTCGACACGCTGGTCATCGCCGTCGCGATGACCGCGGTCCTCGGCACGTTCGGTGCCGACGTCGGCGTCGCCGGGTTCCTGATCGCCGCCGGTTATCTGGGCCAGATCATCGGCGCGATCGGGTTCGGCTTCGTCAGCGAGCGGTATGGCCGCAAGATCGCCTTCATCGCCTCGTCGGCACTGTTCGGCGTGCTGTCGCTCGTGGCGGCGTTCGCGTGGAGCGTCGAGAGCCTGCTCGTGCTCCGGCTGGTCCAGGGCATCGGCCTGGGCGCCGAGGTGCCGGTCGCCGCCGCCATGTTCAACGAGTTCGTCCGGGCCAGGGCACGCGGGAAGATCGTGCTGGTCTACGAGAGCCTGTTCATCTGGGGCATCCTCGCCGCCTCACTGCTCGGCGGGTTGCTGCTCGCCGTGTTCCCGCCGCACGACGCCTGGCGCTACCTGTTCGCCATCGGCGCGATCCCGGCGCTGGCCGCCGTCTGGGCGTACTTCCGGTTGCCGGAGTCGCCCCGTCATCTGGTGCACAAGGGCGATCTCGACGGCGCTCGAAGGACCATCGAGGAGATGGAGGCCAGTCCCAGAATCGGCGCGGTGTTGGAGATCGAGGGGCAGGCGATCCCCGCGCAGGCCGTCGCGGAGTCCCGGACCCGTTTCAGTGAGCTGTTCGCCCCCGCCTACCTGCGCCGCACCGCGATGCTGTGGAGCACGTGGTTCACCACCTACTTCGCGCTGTGGGGACTCACCACGTTCCTGCCGACCCTGCTGGTGCGCCACGGGGTGACGCAGTCGGACGCGGCGCTGCTGTCGGCCGCCGTCACGGTCGGGGACATGATCGTCGTCTACCTCGCGGCGGCCACACTGGACCGGCTCGGGCGGCGGTTCTGGTTCACCACGGGCTACCTGCTGGCGCTCGTCGGCGCCGCGTTCGGCATCATCGCGATCGGGTTCGGCGGCGCGACCGGCTGGGTGGTGCTGTTCATCGCCGGCGCGACGCTGCTGATCGGCGTCAACATCAACGCGCCGCTCATCTACATGTACACCGCCGAGCTGTACCCGACCCGGATGCGGGCCTGGGCCACGATGGTCGGCAGCAGCCTGCGCGGTCTGTCGGCCGTGATCGCGCCGATCGTGCTCGGGCAGATGGTCGGCCACAAGGGCGGCATCGGCTGGATGTTCGCGCTCTTCGCCGCGGTGCTGGCTGTCGGGCTAGTCGTCTTCGCCCGCCTCGGCGTCGAGACCAAGCAACGCACATTGGAGGAACTGGCATCGTGATCGACGGCGTCGTCCCCTACCCACCCGAGTTCGCGGCCCACTACCGGGCACGCGGCTACTGGCGGGACCGCCCACTGCGGGACGAGTTCGCCGAGTTGTTCCGCGTCCACGCCGACCGCGTCGCGGTGATCGACGGCGACGAGCGGATCACCTACCGGCAGCTCGACGAGCGGTCCACCCGACTCGCGTGCAACCTCGCGGATCTCGGGCTGGGCAAGGGAGACCGCGTCGTCGTGCAGCTGCCCAACACGGCGGGCTTCTGCTACCTGTACTTCGCACTGCAGAAGCTCGGCGCGATCCCGGTACTGGCGCTGCCTTCCCACCGGTACCGGGAGATCGCGCACTTCGTGTCCGTCACGGACGCGCGTGCCTGCGCGGTTCCCGAGCGGCACAAGGACTTCTCGTACGTCGACATGGTGCGCCGGATCGCCGTCGACCAGCGCGGACCGTTCCTGGGCCTCGTGCCAGGCCCGGACGCTCCGGACGGCTTCTTCGCACTCACCGACCTGCTCGCCAGAGAGCCCTCGTTCCCGGCCGAGGCGCTGGCATCGGTCCGGATCGACCCGGAGGATCCGGCGGTCTTCCTGCTCTCCGGCGGAACCACCGGCGTGCCGAAGCTCATTCCCCGTTCCCACAACGACTACGCGTTCAACTCGCGGACGGCCGCCTCGGTCTGCGACATCGGCCCCGACGACGTGCTGCTGCTCGTGCTGCCCATCGAGCACAACCTCCCGCTGGCCTGCCCCGGCCTGCAGGGGTTCATGTTCACCGGCGCGACGACGGTGCTGAGCACGTCCTCGGCTCCAGGGCGGGTGTTCGAACTGGTCGAGCGGCACCGGGTGACCCACATCCACCTCGTGCCCGCGCTCCTGATCCGATGGCTCGCCGACCCCGGCGTCGACCGCCACGACCTGTCGTCGCTGCGGGTACTGCAGAGCGGCGGCCAGCGGTTGCAACCGGAGACCCGCGACCGCGCCGCCAAGCTGATCCCGAACGCCCTGGTGCAGGAGAACTTCGGCATGGCGGAGGGTCTGCTGATGTTCGTGCGGCTCGACGACCCCGACGAGGTGCGCCGCGAGACGTGCGGCCGCCCGATCTGCCAGGACGACGAGCTGCGCCTGGTGGACGACGACGGGCACGACGTGCCGGACGGCGAGGTCGGCGAGCTGTGCGTACGCGGCCCGTACACCCTGCGCGGCTACTTCCGGGCGCCCGAGCACAACGCCAGGGCGTTCACCCCGGACGGCTTCTACCGCAGCGGTGACCTCATGGTCCGGCACTCGTCGGGCAACTACGTGGTGGCCGGGCGCAAGAAGGACCTCATCAACCGCGGCGGCGAGAAGATCAGCGCCGAGGAGGTCGAGAACCTCATCCTCGCCCACCCCGACGTCGTCAACGTGGCCTGCGTGCCCGTGCCGGACGACGTGCTGGGGGAGCGGATGTGCGCGTGCCTGGTGACGCGGTCCGGCGCCACGCTCGACCTGCCCGCGCTGGTCGAGTTCCTGGAGACGTTCGAGATCGCGAAGCACAAGCTGCCAGAGCGGCTCGAGGTCTTCGCGGAGCTGCCGCTCTCCCCGATCGGCAAGGTGTCCAAGAAGGACCTGGTCAGGAGGATGTCGTAGTGCGCCGTATCGATCTGCACGCCTACCCGGGCACCCAGCCCTGGATCGACTCGCAGGGTGTCTTCGTCGAGGCACTCGGCAAGTACTGGAACCGTCCGTGGGAGGCGGAGTCCGAGGACGCGGTCATCGAGAAGTTCACCGAGGCCGGGGTCGAGGTCGTGCTGGTCGCCTTCGACATCGAGAGCGTCGTCGGCGCGCCGCCGTGCACCAACGACTACGTGACCGCGCTGCGGGCGAAGCACCCGGACCGGATCATCCACGCCTGGGGCGCGGTCGACCCGCACAAGGGGGAGCAGGCGATCGCCGAGGCGAAGCGCGCGGTGACCGAGCTTGGCGTGCTCGGCTTCCACTTCCACCCGATCATGGGCCGCTACCGCGTCGACGACGAACGGCTGCGGCCGCTGTTCGAGACGATCTCCGGGCTCGGCGTGCCGGTCATGATCGACGTCGGCACCACCGGCATGGGCGCCGGCATGCCGGGCGGGCTTGGCTCACGGATCGAGCACGCCCACCCGCTCGCGGTGGACAACCTGGCCGCCGCGTTCCCGGCCATGACCATCATCGCCGCCCACCCCGGCTGGCCGTGGGTGGACGAGATGACCGCGGTCGCGCTGCACAAGGGCAACGTCTACTGGGAACTGTCCGGCTGGGCGCCGAAGTACTTCCCGGAGCAGCTGCGCAGGGACATCCGCGGCCGGCTCCGCGACAAGATGATGTTCGGCAGCGACCACCCGAGCCTGCCCTACGAACGCATCTTCGCCGAATGGGAGCAGCTCGGCTTCACCGACGAGGTCCTCGCGGACGTGTTCCACCGCAACGCGGAACGGGTCCTCGCGCTCTGACAGGTACTCTCCTCACTACAGTGGTGGTGATTAGGGGGATCGGGTGGACGGTGTAGCCAAGGCGGTCGAGCAGCTGACCGCACTGGGGTTCTCGCAGTACGAGGCGCGCGCGTACGTCGGCCTGCTCGGCGCGGAGCCGATGACCGGTTACGCGCTGGCCAACCACACCCGGGTCCCGCAGCCCAAGGTCTACGAGACACTGCGCAGGCTCGAGGACAAGGAAGCCGTGGTCCGCGTCGGCGACGACCCCGCCCGGTATGTCGCCGTGCCGGCCGAGCGGCTCATGGCGAACCTGTCGGAGCGGTTGCGCGCCCGCGTCGCGGACGCCGAGCGGAGCCTGGCCGAGCTGGACCAGCCGCGTCAGGACCACCACGCCCACGTGCTGCCCGCGCTGCCCGACTGGGACGCGATCGCCGCCTGGGCCGAGGAGGTGCTCGGGCGTGCGGAGCGACACGTCTACCTGTCCGCGCACGCCCAGCATCTGGCCACGCTCGCGGCCCCGATCGACGCGGCCCAGGACCGCGGGGTCCGGTTCGACGTGCTGTGCTTCGGCAAGCCCCGGATATCGCTGCGCACCGGCCGCCTGCTCCAGCACGCCAGCACCGAGGGCGTGGTGTACCGCCACCACCAGGCCAGACACCTGGCCGTCGTCGCCGACAACCACGACATGCTCTGGGCACTCGCCCCGAACGGCGACGACTGGCGTGCGGCAACCACCACGGACCCCCTCTTCGTCGCGCTCGTCAAGGGCTACGTCCGCCACGACCTCTATGTGCAGCAGATGTACGCCGACTTCCCCGACGAGCTGACCGCCCGCTACGGCCCCGGGCTCCAACAGTTGGTGCGACCGACCGAGGAGCGGCGTGCCCGTGGCAGGCGCGCCGCTCCTGGATGATCGGTTCGCTCCGCGAGCCGCGCTCAGAAACCGCCTGGGGTACGGCCGAGGGCGCCCGCCGGGTCCGCCGGGTCCGGTCCGTCGACCTTGCCGACGTACAGCTCGACCTGGCCGCGGAACCGCTCGACGGCGCCGCGGTCGGACATGAACGCGGCGAACGCGTTCGGGTCGGTGTTTCCGTAGGACGCCAGGGGCCGCAGGCCTGCCGGGGGTGCGACGTCATGGCGCACCGACCACGTCCAGGTGGCGATCGCGTGCTCCTGTGTTGACTTGGACGTCAGCCAGCTGAGGAACAGCTTGCCGGCCGCCTTGTGCTTGGCCTGCTTGAAGATCGCGCCACGCTGGGCCCAGGAGTTGAACCGCTCGCCGGAGGAGAGGACCTGCGTGCCGTTCGGGCGCGCGTCACCGCCGACCGCGATGCTGGCCAGGTACTCACCCGAGGCGACGCCGCTCGATGAGCCGGGGACGCCGCGCACGAACGTCGGATTCTGCGTCATGAGCCGGCTCAGGTAGTCCCAGCCGTACTTGTCGACGATCTGCTTGTAGCCGAACAGGACGGCATCATCGTCGTTCGGGTAGGTCAGGATCAGCTTGTCCTTGAACTGGGGTGCGAGCAGGTCGGTGCCCGTGAAGTTCGAGGTCACCTGGTCGTTGTTGACGAGGTAGCTGAACACGCCGTAGAAGACGCCGGTCCAGTACCCGTCCCGGTCCTTGGCGTCTGTGAACACCTGGCCCGAGCCCACGGGCCGGTACTGGAGCAGTTCGCCCTGCTGCTTCCAGCGGTCGAAGTCCTGTGTGGTCTGCAGGACGGCGACGTCCGCGACGAGGTCGTTCGTGGCGAGCTGGTTGTCGATCCGGACATCGTGGTATTTGCTCAGGTCGGTGACCAGGTGGAGCTTCACGTCCGGGAACTGCTGGGTGAACGCGCCGGCCAGCGCGTCCCACTGACCAGGCGCGTCGCCACCCATGTAGACGGTCACCTCACCGCCCTCGGCCTTCGCCTTCTGGTACAGCGCCTGCAACTGCTCCTGCTCACTCGGGGCGGCCACTGACGCGGGCCCCTGCGCGGTCGCCGTGGTCGCCGCCACCGTGACGGCGGCAGCGGCCGCGACCACGGCGCCGATCGTCTTCCAACGGTTTCTCATGACACCCATCCTCGATGTTTGAATCTTCAATCGTCACCGTAGCCAACGTTGTTTGAAAGTTCAAACAAAGATAGGATCGTCACATGCCCACCACCCCGAAGTGGCTCACAGACGAGGAACGCCGAGCCTGGATCGCCTACATCGACCTGTCGACGCTGCTCGATGACTACCTGAACCGCCAGCTCAAGCGAGACGCGCGGTTGACCCACGCCGACTACACGCTGCTCGCGCACCTCGCGGAGGCGCCGGACCGGGCGCTGTCGATGTCCGACCTGGCGGAGCGACTCAAGATCACCCGCAGCCGGCTGACCCACGCCGTCACCCGCCTGGAGGCAGCAGGCCACGTCGAGCGCCGAGGGCTGCCCGAGAACCGCCGGGTTCAGCTGGCCGCACTGACAGACCACGGCATCAGGGCACTGGAACACGCGGCTCCCGGCCACGTAGCGGCGGTGCGACGGGCGGTGTTCGACGTGTTGTCACCCGATCAGGTGCGACAACTCGCCGAGATCGCCGAGTCCGTCGTCGAGGTCCTCCAACAGGACAGCGACACCGACGATCCGACGGCCTTACCGTGGCGGCGCCGCTGACCTCCTGACGGAGCCGGCACGAGTGTGGAATGGGTGGCCGGCCGGATGGCGTTCGTAACGAGCTGGTAACAGGGGCTGGACGTGTCTCGTCATGTGGCTCATGATTCCGTCAATCGTTTGACGTCAATCGTTTGACGGAGCGTGGAGGGCTTGTGAGCAGGGCCGGAGTGACGTTGCGGGATGTGGCCGAGCGGGCCGGGGTGTCGGTGTCCACGGTGTCGCTGGTGTTGAACGGGCGGGACGGCGGCCGGGTGAAGCCGGCGATGAGCCGGCGGGTGCGGGAGGCTGCCGAGGAGCTCGGGTATTCGCCCAACCTGGTGGCTCGGGGGTTGCGGACGAGCCAGACGCACACGATCGGGTTGCTCTCGGATCGGGTCGCGAGTACGCCGTTCGCCGGGCGGATGCTGGCCGGCGCGCAGAAGACGGCGTGGGACAGCGGACGTCTGCTGTTGTTGGTCGACTGTGCCGGGGATCAGGACATCGAGGGTGAGGCGGTGCGGACCCTGTTGCAGCGCAACGTCGACGCGCTGATCTACGCCTCGATGTACCACCGGGTGGTGGAGCTGCTGGACGTGCCGGACACGTTGCCGCTGGTGTTGCTGGACGCGCGTCCGGCGCCCGGCGAGCAGGCGGAGGTGGCGTGGGTGGTGCCGGACGAGGCAGGCGGGGCGAGTGCGGCCGTGACGGAGCTGATCGGGGCGGGTCACCGGCGCATCGGCTACTGCAGCGACGCGGTGGATGTGCCCGCGGTGCACGAGCGGTTGGCAAGCTTCCATGCCACGATTTCCGGCGCTGGGCTTGATCCCGGTCTGGTGGTGCAGGTGGCGGGAGGCGACGCGGCCGCGGGCCGGGAGGCGGCGACCAGCCTGCTCTCACTGGCGGAGCCGCCGACGGCCCTGTTCTGTTACGACGACCGGATGGCCATGGGCGCCTACCGGGCGGCCCGCGAGTTGGGCCTGCGGGTTCCCGAAGACGTCTCGATCGTGGGGTTCGACGACCAGGAGCACGTCGCCGACGGCCTGGTTCACGGGTTGACCACCGT
>Ga0307512_10005639_pt1 | contig 12951 bp, 9 predicted proteins | sample 14_EM_MG_FD_200267 | JGI IMG/M metagenome (GOLD analysis project Ga0307512, IMG submission 200267) | Populus trichocarpa ectomycorrhiza microbial communities from riparian zone in the Pacific Northwest, United States - 14_EM | ecosystem: Host-associated > Plants > Roots > Unclassified | place... | reverse complement strand
TGGCCGGAGACGGTGATGTCTTGTATGGCCGGAGATGACTGTTGACTCTGATACGGGCTGATGGCATTCAGCCGTACTTGCACTCTCATATATATTGGCCTTGTGGCCCTCTTAGATAGAACAATTAAGCTTCTCTAGCATCACAATTTCAACAAACGCTAAAAGAGAGATTTCGAGTGACATAAAATGACGCCGCGCTCTAGCCCTAGTTACAAATGCTATTGGTTTGGCGATTGAAACCACGATCCGAGCAACCATCGATGTGAAGAAATGACATCAGCTTATGAGGTATCGATATCCCTTATTGGGTACATGTGATGATGACGAAAAGAAAAGCAAGCAAATAAGCCACCGATCGTGAAGAAAAGGATCAGTATTTCCCAAAAGGAAATCCTCTGTAGGCGATCGTACAGCAATGAGGTACCTTCCTATGCTCATTACCATTATCAATCACACTCCACTACAGTCAAGCCCCTCCAACTACACACAACAATTACCCCAAGCCTTCCTGTCGTATCCATGTCCACGCTTCTCTTCACGAAACAACCGCCCTGCCGCCCCCAAATCCGCCGACTTCCCCGCTTTGACCTCAACTCCCCAACACCGTAGTGGCAAGGCGTTTGGAAATCGCCTCCCAAGTTTGAATCTCTTCCTGCGCAGCATATGTTAGTGCTGTAGAAATTTAGCAATGCAGTGTGCAATTACCGTAGATCATCAACCGTCTTCGCTCGAAGTTCAAAATCCCCCCGTCCACGTACCCAGTCTCGCTCCCTTGTGTCTTGGCATCCACAAGGGCGGTCCAAAGAAGTCACAAATGTGCGCCGGATGCTAGATCTTTTGAGAATTCGGAAGTGGGGAAAAGTCTTCTGTGATTTTGGCTCGTAGGGCTGGAGATTCATCGTGACGAGGTGAGAAACTGACGGTAGTTGGGCCCAATGCTACGACAATCGGGGAATGTGCTGCGCAATGAAATGAGCTTGACGGAGCTTCCGATTATAGACAACAAAGGACGAGCCAACGTGGCATAATTATATGAAGCTGTTCTGATTGCACTGAGCGCCGACTCCAAAGTGCACAAGCTGTGTTGGACCGTCTGTTGCTCTAAAGCGAACGACCTTGTAATACACACACAAGTGTTAATATATCCAAAGTGCACAACTGCTTGTGGGGCACTTACCCCCTCCCGAGCGAATTTCTTATCTAAATGTCAGGGATCGTTTGAGAGAAGTGTTTGTAAAAAAGTGCATATCCATATATGTGAACGCTGTCTTGACATCATCCAATGTTGCTGACCATCGGATCAGAACCTCTAGAGTATTCTTCTAGATCTAATCTGCGTTGATCGAGTCTGATCAGAGATAGTTATACATTAATGTCACTTGCGTTAGGATTTTACTCGACTAAAGCGATCTTGTGAGAATACAGCACCGGTGCTAGATTCGATCGCATCGATAAAAAGAAAAAGACATTCATTCGACCTTCTAATATGGGCATCCTCTGCATTACTTGACGCAGATTTATGCAGGTCGGTAATTCAACCCTGATGCAGGTAAATGGCCCACGCGCCAGCAATGTATAACCGCCGTTATAAAGTACCTATTTGCTGCAAGATTCGTCAAATAATAATGGCGCTTACCACGCTTTTACATGACGCACCAACATGCACATCGTGGATGATTCCTAAGCGCAAAGGCTAAAAGTTATGTTTAAGAGTGCTTATGTTTAGAGTGAGATCACATGATCCCAGATTACTAACCAGAACATTGGAGTTCGCTCGAAATTTTTACCCCCACTTTCATCTAGATCAGAATCACTAAATAGCGAGCAAATCGGAAGCATGTTATAAAATTTGTTGGCAAGTGCGGCACGAACGACGTAAACTAGAAGCTCTCCTGCATTTACCATTGATGCCCTTGTTATCTACGGCTCTCACTGGCTACACTTTCCTTTCAGCTATCTGGGATCAAGGTCCTAAAGTGTTCGCCTTCAACCTCTTCACGCATAGAAATGTATTTTTCCTTGTCCAATGTTCTCGAGTTTAGACACCCGCAATTGGACTTCAGCGCTAGCACCAGCGCTGTTAGTACCCTGTAAAGTTTAAGATATTCAAACTAAATGCGGGTCCAATTGCTGCCGCATTCGTAGATCAGGCATCGCATACTAACCCTAGGTAACCGTTGAAATGCGGGGTGGGACGCAAGGGGAGATCCGGAGGTGACACCAACAAATGGCGAGAAAAGAAAATATTCCTGCAATTTTTGCGGATTAATTACTCCCCATGCGCACCCCGGAGTTTACATCCAGTCCTGCTACTTTGCTCAGTTCTTATGTTGCCACTGTCAAAATCTGCAGTTCTGCCAGCGTCGGCAAATGTTCAAAGATAGAGTTATGGACAAGGCAAAGATTCTATGGTGAAAAGTATAAACCGTACCGTCCCAATAATATATATCACCCAAATACCGTATTGATCAGTCGATATGCCTAGTATATGCAGGTTGCATATCCGCGTTCAGCTGCTTTCACTTGCATTCCCTATCGGTCCTAATGACTAGTCTCCGGAATTCCGACAAACGTATGCAAAGCTTATGTCAAAGAATGCTGTCGCATTTCTCTTGGATACCAGAAACAGAAATAACTGACAACAAGCATAGTTGACAACGCAACGGCCACATTATGCGCATATAGTTAAAATAAATCCAGATACCCCCACTCATTTTGCTCACAACCACATTAGAGTTGTTCAGCCCCGTTGCAGGACAACTTGCTTGCAACATTTCCGACCAGTAAGGTTCAGGTATATCTAACGATCTGCAGATTATCTGCAGGCTTTGGTAGGCGGAAAGGTCGCAAAGAGTTATCCGGCTGGGGGGCTGAACGACTCTGTTCAAGCTGGTGGCACCACCTGCGAGATTCACTGACATCTACACCTATTTGAAGTTACATCCTGCCACCGATAGTGTCATAATTCGCGAAACTTACTTGTTAAATAGGGTGGTATCATACGTCATCGCTCAAAATAGATGTCTCATAAGTGTTGAATGTGAAGATTAATTCTATCTAAAGAAACTACAAAGCCATATATATATACATTCTACCCCACCAACCAAGTTGTACCCCTTGGCCAAGACCTATCGCACTCACCTGTTCAGATCAATCGAGTACGAATAGAGATATTGAATTGATTATCGTACAAAGTGATTGTCTGCAGAACAAAGAAAGAGAAAGACAGGCATATATATATGTGAACGAAGAGACCGTACTCGGCGAAGCCGAGTATCACATCCGGAGCCCAATTCCGAGCATTACTCCCGAGGCTAGACCTCCTCCTCGGCGTGGGGGCTATAAGCCATCGGGCCAAATCCCATGCCAACATCACCAAGTAAACTCCTAATCTCCACAACTGCAAGCCAAATTCGCCCCAAGGATTATCATTCACAGTCTTTTGGCCATTAGTGATGTGCTCCTAAAGTTTGTTGCAAGTCACATCCTCTATTGCGTGGTTACAATCACTATCATGGTTGGGAGACACAGCTATAGTGACAGCACTGAACCTTCTTTTTATTGGCTTATACATGCTGATGTGCACTTTGATGACATCGAGAAGGTCTCCTGCAAATTTCAATTTATGAAGTGGTTGGGGACTTATTAAATACAGCAATACCACGATTTATTTGGTGGGTGGGAAACTTCGTCAGTGGGGTAGAAATATACGGTAGGCTAATGTGCACATACGTACGGCATTCATCTATATATATACACGGCTGAATACCCTCTGGCCGTGTGGTACCATAAGCTCCACAGCCAGTAAGCCTGACAAAGGCTGGGATCTATTTATGCAGCAATGGGCATTCCATAGAGATAATGCTAATGATTGTACTGTTGAGAAATTCGTCTGCTGCCATCTATCTGTATCTGTGAGGCCGAGCTCTGGTCATGCCAACAGCCATCACTGGATAGGTTATGTACATGTGCAACAATGGGACGCCCGCAGTGTAGGACGAATCAACAGGTCTGACAGATGACGGCTACCCTCTAGTATTTGACGATTCCTAACCTCACACTAGAAAGTGGTTACTTCTTTGCAACCGTTGGATAATTGTAGATCTAGATTCGTTAAACCCCCGCAATCGCATTGATGTATCTATTGCGGTAAGAACGCACCAGCCCCATTCCTTACTCTACCAAGAAATCTACTCAGATCAAATTCCAAACATTTCTAGAGTTAAGAGCCATCTATATGTATCTATGAAAATGGCTTTTATGTCCGAATCTATAGTTAAAATGACGCCTCTACAATCCGCAACCTTGTAACACTACACCTCCGCATATTCGATAGGCTCCTTGTACGTTTTGAGTATATCCACCACCACCAGGTTCCCCGTTGATTCTGCCAGGGCAATCTCTTTATTTTTAACAATGACTCTGTACTCGAGCAGCTGCCGAATGATTCCCACATGACCATATTCGATAGCTGATTCCAAGACTGTCAAAATTTCGCCACCGTGAGATCCAATCCCGTTAACATCAGCTCCATTATTAAGCAAGACGCTGGCAATCTCAAGGTGACCATTTGCGGCTGCCGCTTGGAGAGCTGTTGCACCGAAATATGACGATCCCTCAGCATTAACATCAGCTCTTTCTGCAACCAGCATATTTACTATGTCAAGATGGCCGTTGCGTGCTGCTGCCTGGAGTGCAGAGGTAGTAAAGCCGCCGGTGTTTGGTGCCACGAAACTAATATCCGCTCCATTACAAAGCAAGAGTTGTACTATCTCAGCATGTCCCTCCGCTGAGGCAGCTGGGAGTGCTGCCCCTATTAATAGATTCGCAGGTGAAAGAATATTGACATGGGCACCACGTTTGAGTATTTCTTGCACAATTTCAAGGTGTCCACCTTGGGCAGCTGCTTGAAGTGCTGAAGTATGGCTGGTGCCCTCATATGTGTTGATGCGAGCTCCCATCATTAACAGCAGGTCGAATATCTCTCTATTTCCTGTTTCTGCAGCAGCTTGAAGTGCCGTTCGGCTACCCTGACATTGTGAGACCGCATTGATATCCGCGCCTTTGCTGATCAGCAATTGTATGATCTCAGTGTTCCCACTTTTCACTGCGGCCTGAAGTGCTGTTACGCCACCCTGAGCTGGATAAGTGTTAACGTGCGCTCCTTTGTCAAGTAACAGTAGTACCACGCCCGCATGGCCTCCTTCAGCTGCCGCTTGAAGAGCAGTTCGACCCTCAAACCTGGCAGGTTTATCGTTGATAAGGGCACCGTTTAAAACCAGTCGTAAGCATATCTCGAGGTGACCCTTCTCAGCTGCAGCCTGCAGTGCGGTTCTGCCTCCAGAATCCGACGGGCTTGCATTAATTGCCGCACCATTCGCGAGCAGTAACGACATAAGTTGCAAACTTCCACGCTCTGCAGCTACTTGGAGCGCCGTTTTGCCATTGATTTCTGCCGGCTCTGCGTTGACCTCCGCTCCTGACTCAAGCAATATCTTCACTACTTCTATGTGACCACCTTCTACGGCAACCTGAAGCGCTGTCCGACCAGACCTCCGTCGCACGGGAGTGTTGGCAATTAATCCATTCGCAAGAAGTAATTTTACCATCTCTAGGTGGCCGTTTCTTGCCGCGGCCTGCAATGAATCGTTGTACGGCGCCAGTGGTCCTTTCCAAAGCTCGCTACCACGGTGATTTTCGAAACGAGAGGGAGGAATTGGAATAACGCGGATGCAATCGACGAACCCAATCTCTGCAGCGATATGGATTGGCCGTCTCCCAAAGAAATCAGATGATAACATCAACGTTTCACCGTGACCCGAATTCCAGAGTACGTCTAATGACTCGGACGCGCGGTGTTCCATTGCGATATGGACCGCATTTCGCCCCACAAAGTCTGTATTCGAAGTGGTTTCCGCTTGATCCAGTATGGTCGACATCAGAAGCCTGTTGTTCATGACCACAGCGCGATGTATGAGAGGAACAACACCCATAACCATATTGATATTCAAGTCCAGTTTCCGTGCGATGCTCTCAAGCCTCTCCGAAACCTTTCGGTATATTTCGATCAATATTCGCGCAATTGATATGGCGTCTGAATTAAAGGATGGCTTGTCAGAGTCTATTTGTTCGGTAATGGTCTGAAATAGACGCTCTAGTAATGTTTGAGTCATTAGGAAATCTCCCGCGCTTTGGCAAAGATCAACCATTCTAGACAGGTTGGCAACATTTTTCAATTCTGCAGGCTGCAGCGCGATATCGGAGAATGGGTAATGATACTCGGTCAACTCTGTCGACCGGGTGTCCAGGTATTCGTCAGTAGAGGCTGAAGTAGGCATGAGTCCTGAGCTTTGTAGTGCATTTCTATACACTCTCTTGAATAATCGGACGAAGTTCCAGGTCCAAAGTGTGTTTCGTTCCAATGTCTCTATCTCAGGGTCGTATTTTTTGAAAAGTTTTTCCGTCGGTTTTAGCTTTGTCCACAGCCATGCTAGGTATCCTAGCTCTTCTATTCTAGAGACGAAATTTGGTAAGCATTCGAAGTGAATTTCCGCTACAGAGTCAGAATTTATACCGATCCTGTCCTAAATTTGAACCGAAAATTCGCCCAGTAGAAATCGGTTCGCCAGCGAATATAATTGTTGGTTCTGAATCAGAACGCGTATGTAAATACACTAATGAGCTAGCCCAAACGGAATCCTGAGACTTTCTCCCATCTTTCCCAGCTTCTCCTTCCTTAGTCTTCGCCCCCGGCAGCGTAGGTCCAGAATCAAGATCACACAAAACTGATGAAGGGCCGGTACCGATAGCCCGATTTCTTTGACCGGCATCCGGCGTCCCAATTGGTAGCGGAAAATGCCCATGATTAGATTGACCGTCTGATACTGATGGACCTAGCTGTTGACTAGCTTGCATTTGGGGTTGTTTTGTGCGGGTACGGTTCGGTGCTTGAGGTTCGGAGCATTCATCATTGTGTTTTTTGCACTCGTCGCATTTTTCGGGCCACACCCGATTTTCTGGTAGGCACTACTCAGAGGTAAAGTTGAGTTAGATTTGGCTTTTATAGTTGAGCTGAGCGGTAGAATAATTAGGTGCTACCTTTTGTTTCCGATTTCTGCATTGTTGGCACTTCTGGATTGCCAGCGTTCGCCTACGCTTTGCCGCAGGTTCGTCATAGGTACATGGATAATTGTTCTGTTTACACCATTCACATGTTGATTGATCTTTTGACGGCTTACACTAGGAAAATGATCACTATTAGTCGCATGAGCAAATATTCCAGAAGACGGACATTAGCTTACTCCTTTCCTGTCATGCCTACAGTTCCAGCATTTCCTTTGCGTCGGAGTTCCGGATTCTGTAGGAGGTGCTACTGGTAGCGATACCGAAATGATGGGTTGACTGAGAACATTATTACTCTGGTGCTGCAGGCTGGGCTGGATGGTAAAAGGCATAGATGATTTACTTAGATGACTTGCTCGCCGCTGGTTGTGAAGTTCTTCTCCAGGAAGGACCAACTGATAAAAAAGTGGGCAAGATGTATTTAAGTTGTCAGGCAACCACTTTCTTTTTCAGCGCTGCCCCCACCTACTCTACGCCTCGCCGATAACACGCGTATTGTAGCCACCCTGAGTGCGTTGTATTTCCAACTGCAACGCATACAAACATTGTACGTACTGGGATCATCTGGTCAGATGGTACTGTCATTATCCCGTTGGGGTCTCAGACATCCATCTAGACTCAGGTTTTTGTGGAACTCAAGGAATCCAATTAAAATTTTTCCACGAACCACCCAACCCACAACAACCGAAGGCTGCACATCCGGTGTAGTTCCAGCGCGTCTGGATTTCAATGCTTGATAAGTCTGATACCATTTTTAATAGCTATCATTCAGATTGTAAACGAATAATAGTTCCTTTTTGTCTATTGGTGGGCGGATGCATATCTTGGCCGGAAGCTTAGTATTGCATCTAAACAACATGTACTAGTGGAAATCCCCCTAGTGCTTTTGTTCAATATACCCTGTCGGCAGGGGGTCAGTTCATATGCCCTGTATACCCACTGCACAGTGCAAACTTAGAGGATGCGGTTTAGTGGAGAAAACGCATGTTGGCAATACCATCACAACACACAACACCGTCACCACTCATCAAATTAGTCCGCGAGTCATGAACCATCATCACCATAATTTTTGGTACTACCACCACCACCACCACCACCACCACCACCACCACCACCATCACCACAACCACCACCCTAACAGCCACCGCCTATTATTCTCTACCTACGCTGACTTAATACTTAGTGCAAAAAATAAAACAAAAAAAAGAGCGGAAAATTCTAGTGGTGGCGATAGAGTGTAGCTAAAAATCTGACGATGGTGGATGTCAACAGTAGTGACGGTGATGACTCGTGGGCTAGTTTGTATGAGTGGTGGTAGTGTTCAAGGTGTGGTTGCAACCGATGTTATCACACAAAGTACCACCCTGTAGCGGATTCTGTGAATGGGTGCCCCAATGGCGGATCACGCTAACCCACCCATTCCACGGACAGGGCTACCCCAGCTGCGGGCGAGGTGTTACCGCCAGTAGGGTGGAAGATGACTACAAACGCATGTTGTGATTAAAATCAGACAGGAAAAGGGTGAGTTCTGGTCATTTACTAAGCGATGTCGCCTGTGGGCGCAAAAGAACCCCACAAAAATAAAAACAAACCTCTACCTAATTTTTTCAACTTCTTCAAGCTTATCTACCTAAGTACATACTTACTCACCACACCCCTGACATATCATCGTCTGAAAAAATCGTTAAAATTATTGCGGTACTTCTCTCACAATTTACGAATTTCCACGATGCAAATATCATGAATTTTACCGACTTTGGGGAGGACTTTGTAGAGCTAATGGTGAGCGATATTGAAACATACGCACAGTGTTGGGTCACCGACTAAACCGCATTCTTTAAGTTTGCACTACAGCGTAGGTATACCGGGCACGAGAAACTGGCCCCCACCCCTGCTGACATGGTATACTGAACGTTTGTTCGCTTTTAGGACCCGATCTCGGTTCCTCAAAAATGTTGAGGTCGTTGACCGTAGCTCAACGCATGATGCAGTATGTCCCAGCGGTGTTGGTACGCTTCACATCCCTGCTTTCAATTGTACTAAATATCGTTGCAGCAACCGGCAGACGCCGCTGGAGCCAACAAGGTAAAGTACAAGCGGAAAATCTGCACAGAGTTCGGCTGCAACTATGTCTAAACACAACAACCCTGGTTGCAGATCGAGTGAATCAAAGGAATGAAGGCATTAATAGGGCGTGCAATTTATGGATAGAGCGTATGTCTGTAAATGAATGCAGAGTAAAAATCTCAACAGAATTTGCACCAGCCCGAAGTTCAGTCCGGTCAGGTTGGGCACATAACTGCAGACGGGCATTTCACAGATCAAAAAACTTAGACTGACTGGTGCCAACAGTGATTGATCATGGATGAATAAATCTGATGTTGGGCGTTTGAATTCAAACGAACTAAAGAACGGAAGCTGTTGTTGGTAGTCTGGGGTTGTATTTTAATATACCATACATAAAACCTTGCCCCAACGCCCAGAGAGTTATGAAACCGCACAACGAGATTTAGATCAATCCATGCAAGCTCCCATTTCGTTAAATACTCTTATGACTCACTTGGCAGGGGCTCGCCCCTATTAAAACTGAAAACAAACACATCAAAGCACGTGTCTAGCACGTCCGCCAACAGTCATATATGTACAACAATACCCACCCAATATCTCCTAAACTCATCTTTCCTTGACTCATGCAACTTGGATGGTAACCCACCGAAGTTGTACACGAACTCACCAATATGGCGTTTGACACGAAGAACCGCATATTCATTTAGATCCATAGTACAGAAAATTAGAAAAACTTGAGATAGATTTAAGGTTGTAGCGACTGTTGCGTGGCTTTTTGCCACCATTTGCCACCAAAGCACTGTTGCGATAATTATAATAATATTCCACCAGTCCGGACGGCCCCGGTCTCGAGTACGGACCAGTGCAGCCCAATATAGGCCGGTCTAGTCTAGACGGTTCGGTCCGGACTAACCGGTAACCGAACCGTCCCGGTTCCGGACTACTCGCTAAAAACAAAAGTCTCCGGACACGCTTATTAGTTGCGTAAGTATGCTCATACCCATTATTCGGAAATTATCACGCCCTCAGAGGTAATAACAATGCTAGATCCAGAATAAAAGCAGTTATACATGGCTGATGCCTATCAATTATGCTCATCCTCGATTCCGTCACTGGTTCGTGTATCATTCAACTTAGCGTGTACGGAGGCTTTATTTTTGGCGAGTAGTCGGTAACCATGTATTTTGGTGAACGGTCCTAGTCTGGGGGGTGGACTAGTACAGTCCAGCCAAGCAGGGAGGTCGGACTGGTTTAGTCTAGATTGAGATGTTTCCGATCGGGACTGGTGCCCCCCGGACCAGTGGAAAAATTGCGCGATTGGGAGGGGCGAACCGTATCGGTGTATTCTATGCTACAGAGAAGGAGAAGTTTCAAATAGTATAGTACAAGAGAGTGGCGACCATTGTGCGGCCTTTTGCTACTCTTTGCCACTCTTGCCACCGAGTAACTACACGACTGAGTGATATCAAGTGACTTTGGATTAAAGTAATTTCTACCGATTCGCCTTCCACTCTCCCCAAGCGAAATAATTGGCCCCAGCAAGCAGAAGCTTCATAGGTCAGTCCCTCAAGTGTATATGTACGTTCACCAGACGGTTTAAGCTTTTATTCAGAATTCGAACATTTTTTATATGTTCGAGTCACACTTCTCGGTGTATCATTCTTAGAAGATGGCACAGTCAGTTGCGCGGTTTAAAGGTTATTTTGCACAGGTTAATCACACTTAATTAGAAAAGAGTTGTTCGAGCTCAGGATAGGGTATGTACTAGTATTTCTCAACTTTTGGTGGTGAAAGCCTCCGGACACTCCCGTCACGACTAGGTGACGTTAATCAGATGACTCTAAAATGGTTAGGCTATATTGAATAATCATCTAACATAGTCAACAAACTTTTCATAAGTTGCCAAGAGCACTTATCATGAGGTGTCCGGATACTTTAAACCTTATAAGTGCAGTTAACTTCCCACTCGGAGTTGCAACTCCGAGGAAAAGCTGTTCAAACATAGAATCTTAGTACGGATGACGGCCGCTGGCACATTATTCGGCCTGTTGACTTCTTTGTGATGTGATTCAAAATTTCAAATTACGTGGTTAACACGTTTATCACAAAGTCGCCGACGCAGAACGCGGCACAGCCACTGCGATATACGGCGACCCGCCCACCCGGAGGACCAGCATATGGAAAAGCATGAACAGTCGCAAGATCACAATTGGTTGAAGGGCTTTCTTTCGGGCTCTTGCCTTGATTTTAACATACATGAAAAAACTTTTGCGCTAGTAACATCAGTAGTTAGGTAGATCCGGGGATGTCATCAGTACAAGATGTCTTTCCAATTAGGTGGCATTCTGCTACGTGGGTTCATGTTGAAGGATTAGTGATTCGGATAACCGGTGTCAGAGTGGGGTTCAGGGTGTCGCAGTCCCGGGGGTTTCAGAGTTTGGAGTCCATGAGTACTGAAACCGGTCGTGAAAACTCTCAAGTTCGGGGTACATCTTATGGAGTGCGGAGTATTCGAGCGGCAGAAGGTTGTCTATTCTGGACATACATCACACGGAACACTTTTGTCATACGACGATAGTGGGAGAGTATGTCTGGATAATTATCTATATAATAGATATCATGAGGTCAGAAGAGACAAACGTCATCAGATTGAAAAACATCAACTAATTAATAAGTGACAAAGATCATGTGCCTGTCGACATAGACCTCCCAAGCTCGAGCCCAATGCAGACGCTATCATTTCTATTACGTGTTCGTCATTAACCAAGTTTTTACCTCATTGTATCTTTCAGTACTCCATGGTATACGTTAACACACTTCTTCTGCGGGATAATTAACCGCAATCGCACTTATTGCCTGTGAGTGCGTACGATCCTAAACACTAGTATACCCTACAGCTTATGAATTTAATGTCGTGTATTGTAAATTGCACGGGTGGTTTAGATTCCATGCTGTGGGATGATTGTGGTATGACTGGTGGTGTGACTGGTGGTGTGACTGGTGGTGTGACTGTGGTGGTATGACTAGTAGTGTAACTAGTAGCATGAGATTTAAATAAATAAAATTATAGTGAGATCAGCGTGAGGGTTGAGAGGCTGTAGTGAGACCATCGTAGTGCGTGATTGTCATTAGGACGTTGTGAGTTTAAAGAATCCGAAACTTTTCTGGCTTTTGGATTGGAAAAGTGGATTTTTTGATACGCCAAGTAGTTATATGATCTGGTTAAGGGATAACCGCGTGAAATAACGCAGTGGTTAAGTGCTCACAAAAGCTAGTGCAGTAGTCAATATAATAAGGGCTTTGCTGAGAAGTGGGATACTAGGTACGATTCCTGCTATTTTATTTTTCGCTGTGGCACAATCGCGTGCAAACAAAGCTTAGCATTTACAGCATGACTCTGTTTATTTATTGTTTAATTCAAACGTTTCCAACCTGCCTCCAAGCACATCACGATAAACTCACTTACAAATGAACTCAACAAAGTCACAATAGCGGCACCAAAATCTCACGATAAACCACACGAAGATCACACACTAATCTCATGTGCTATTTAACTATACCGTCGGGAGAATAGTAAGAATGCTCAATCCAGGCGAGTATCTAGAACAGCGCGGTGAAAAATGGATGAAACCCAGAGGGAGATTAGTTTTTGGGGTCAAAGTCAGGGCTTATCGGGGCATAACTTCTTGAGTGAGTCACCGATAGTACATACTGTGGAGCCCGAAGCCGGGGGGGGGGGGGGGGGCCACAATAGTATTCGGT
>Ga0307512_10005638_pt1 | contig 12951 bp, 15 predicted proteins | sample 14_EM_MG_FD_200267 | JGI IMG/M metagenome (GOLD analysis project Ga0307512, IMG submission 200267) | Populus trichocarpa ectomycorrhiza microbial communities from riparian zone in the Pacific Northwest, United States - 14_EM | ecosystem: Host-associated > Plants > Roots > Unclassified | place... | reverse complement strand
TGTCTGAGGGGTTTTTGATCAGCCAAAACCCATATTTCTGGGTAATTCAATTCGGAGAAGGATGGCAAGTCTGGCATTGGATGAACGCTACTCCCGTTGATGAGGTAATGAGTTGCCTCAGTGAAGTCGATGGCGTTACCCAAACGTTTGGCTACCTGGAAAATAGTGGGCTTCCCGTCCCAGTATTAACTTGTTAGAGCCTGCAACATCTGACGAACAAAGAAAAGCATTACTTTGCGATTCATCTTTGCCGACACCCTTGGATTCTCTGCACTATTTCTGCAAGCTCGTCGCTAGGTGCGGCTGGCAGACGATAGTCACCCGACCGGAAGTGTCTGACGTCACCACACATCAGAAATGTCCTGCCTTTAACCAGGGCATTCCGGGATGTCGGCCAAATCTCATCACTCTCCAAAGAAAGTTCCGTGTTTCTCGGAAACCGAACAGCTGCCTCGCTGTCCACCCTTTGACGACAGATGGAGTTGGGAGCTGTTCGGCTGCCGCAATCAGTACGGCGTATAACACCAGGATATCTGTAGTCATGATACGGCTATGCAGTAGGCGGAGCGAGAATGAAATAGCGTGCGCCGTGGAGCGGGAAGTGGTGTCAGTTGTGGATGTAGATGTGGGTTGTGGGAAGGTGGGATTCCCCCAGTTGTGTGCCATGCGGCTCTACACCGAGCCTCAGGTCTTGGCACGACGCTACCCAAAAAGGGAATCGGATGCTGCCTTGTACTCCACTAACCAAATCCAAGAGCATGCTTCAACCACAGCCACACAACAGTTATTACGGCTACTTATGTAACTTCGGTAAACAGACGAATAAGGAATTATCGTCAAGCCAGTTTCGATACAATTCAAGGGTGGTGTTGGAGTGGGATCCGCGCAGAGCAAGGCGGGGGCGGTTGCTGCCGCTCTTCCGATCCTCAGTCTAACTGTGGTAAACTCCCTGGAGTCTACTCTAGAGTATATGTCGGACAAGTCGCAATGGACTATACAAGGGTGTAGCACCAACACATTCAGTGGCGGTGTGCTTCCCCTTCATCCACCGTACAGGCTATGTACCACCCCGCCGGGCGGATAGCCTTAGCCTTCGCTGACACTCCAATCACGAAGCTTTTTTGTCATCATCCCACTGGGTTTTGGTATGCGCTTACGAGTCGATCCGTCAGCTTACTGAAGTAGTCCCCGAAAGCCTACGTAGGCTCACTTCTGATCCAAGAGCTCTATACCCAAGTCCAAAGATGTCGCCGCTCCAAGATCACATCTTCCTCACCGATGAAACAACATAAGGTGGACGGGTAGACGCGGAGAGGGCGGGAGTGATGGGGCGACGCAGGTGTTTACGACTGGATGAATCAGAGAACTATGGTAGGCGGACACTGTGAGAGTGAATGACGGTTCTAGGCAGTACAACACCTTTCGCCAACTACATATCTAACAAGAAAAAAAAAGTGTGCATTCGATTCCCCCCTCCTCCGCCGACACAAACAGGACGACCGGGACCGACCACGATGATGCATCGCCAATCACCGGTATCTGAACACGACCACCGCCACGCCCGACCGAAAGTAACGGCTCCGGCCAGCCGCCACATCTGGGGCGAATCCAGAGCTCGGCGGTGCCGACACGGTCCGTATTATCGTCGGAAATGGCCATCAGCAGTAAGGGAACAAGAGTGACAGTGAGCGAGAGAACGGAAACTGGCGTAGCAGCATAGCACAGCATAAACATGACATCGTCGCAATCGTGATCGTAATTCGTCGTCGCAAAGAAAGCCACCCAACCAAAGCGCCAACAGAGACAAAGGAAAAGCCTACCCCCAACGGTCGAGTCGGCGATTGACGCCGCCGAGGAGCGCCTTGAGCAGGACGTCACCGGATATGCCGCCGGCGTCGTCGGCGTATGGCGTGGTGTCGACGATGTCGCGGACGTCGTGGATGGCGGCGAGGGCGTCGTCGAGTTCGCGCAGGGCGGCGGTGGCAGCAGCGTCGGTTCCGATCTGGAGGAACTGGACGCCGAGCTGGTGTAGGGGCGCGTTGAGGCGGTCGAGGCGGCGCGCGGCGGCGACGATGACGGACTCGGGGTCGTCGGTGGGCTCGCCGTCGGTGAGCACGACGATGTTGAGCGGCTTCACAGTAGGATCGGCGGCGAGGCGCGCGAGGTAGGGCCGCATGATGGCGTCGAGACACGCGGCGGTCGGTGTGATGCCGCGCGGCTCGACACGCGCGAACGCCCTCGTCACATCGTCCGCCTGTCGCACTCGCTGCGCCGAGTGCGCCGCGTCGTTGAGGAAGTACAGGTCGATGCCGTCGACGTCGTGCTGCACCGCCACGCGCGCGACCGTCTCCAGCGCGCGCTGCGTCGCCCCCCAGTGGGCCGCCATCGACCCGCTGTCGTCGACCACTAGCGCCGTGTCGAAGCGCGCAAGCATCTCAAACGCGTCCTCAGGCGCCGGGGCGGGCGTCGTCGGGTACGGCGCTGTCGGCAGCGTGGCGGCGCGGGAGTTACGCCAGCGTGCCCGCTCGAGCGGCGAGGTGGGCGAGGTGGGCGGCGTCAGCGGATCGCCGCTGGGCCGCGCCGACGGCACGGCGCGCGGGGCGTGCGAGTGAGACGGCCGCGTCGGCGACGATGACGAGGCGTGTGGCAAGCCGTCTGCGCACGGGCGACGACCATGCTTCTCCCCGCGTACCTGCTCATCGACGGCCGGACCAGCGGCGACCGTTGGGGAGTACGCGGCGTACTCGGGCTCGATCGGATACGGCGCCGTCGGCTGGGTCGCGTCGTAGCGGTTGCGCAGGCGCGCCTGCTCGAGCGGTGACGTTGGCGTGGTCGGTGTGGGCGGGGCGCTGTCGCCACTGCCGTCAGCGCCTCGCCGCCGCGCAGGCGTCGCGATGGCGACCGGCTGGACGGACGTTCCCGACGAGTGACGCAAGCCGTCGGCGCGGCGGCGGCTGTGCGCTTTCTCTCGCTCGTCGGTGGCGGGGCTCGGCGGGGGGTAAGCGCCGCCCTCGGGCGTGGTCTGGTAGGGCGTGGCCGTCTGCGTGGCGGAGAGCGCGTCGCCAGGGCGCGGCTGCTCGCCCGGCTGCTCGCGCGGCGACGGGGGCGCGGCGGGGTCGTCGTCGTTCAGCGCCGGCGTGGTGCGCACGTCGGCCGATTCCTCCTCCTCCGACGTGGACGGCGAGTGGCGGCGGCGACGGCAGCGGCTGTGCTTCCTCTGCTGGTCGTCGGCAGCGGGAGCCGTCAGGATGGGGCGGTTGCCGCCGAGCGGCAGCGCATCGTAGCGCTTCTCGCGGTGGTGGTGGAGGCGGCGGTGGCGGTGGCGGGGAGCATCGTCGGCGCCCGGGAGCTCAGCGGCGGACACGGAGCCCCACACGGAGAGGCGACGGAGCGGGTGCATGGCGGTCGGCGGTGGGTTTCGTCGGTAGCGGGTTCGGTGCAGCGAGGAAGAATCGGAGGGAGTGCGGGCGTTTTGTAGACGTGCGCACCCCGCCCCACGGCACCCTTTTATCCGTGCTGCGCCCGCTGGCTGCGGGGCTGTCGAGCTGCAGCTGCGATTGGCGGGAGTGGTCGGCCGAGGGGGGAAAGCTTCTGGAAGGATGGGTGGAAGTGGTGCTGACGGCTGATGGTGCTGATGCAAGACTGGGCTGTCGCGGGGTGATGGGATGGGAAAGGAACTTGGTCGCGGGGAGGGTGGCAGCCGTTTTCTGCCGTACGCGGGTGCGCGTGCAGCGGAGCACGCCAGCACGCGCGTGTGCACCGGTGGGGCTGTGCCGGCCATTAGCAGCGAGTCAGCCTGTCAGCGATCAGCCGCCGCGACGCATGGAGCCGACGAACCAGCACGGCGAGCGCGCACTCCGGTTGGATGCGTCGACCGGACCCGGGCGCGCAAAGGCAGAAAGCGGCGCCGTCCGTCGCAGCAAGCCAACCGCCGGCAAACGGACAGCTTCGCCGCCTTAGCCTTGCGCTTGTGCTGTGCCGACAGCTGCGCTGGAATGGTTCGCGATGGCTGGTTCTGCATCCGGCAGGCAGTGGAGAGGAGGCCGCCTGGCGAGCTAGCGAACTATATTCGAGCTAGCCATGAAAAGGTGTCTTGCAGCTGCAGGCCGTTGTCCTTAGCTTGAAGGCCCGTCGATGACGTTCGCGGCGAACGAGGTGGCCCACTATGGATAGCAGTGGCGGATATCACTGAAGGCCTCCCGTCGTTTGAGCTCCGTACTTCTGCGATCCAGCAATCTGATTCCTCAGATCTTGGAAACGGCCGCGTTCGCATAGAACCGGGTCGGTCAGAACGGGCCCTTATTGCCTCCGATGTTGAGGTCCGATGTGGATCTCCTCGCGAGATGCTAGGCACGGCCGTCGTGGTCCAAAACCGAGCCTTGATGTGGAAGCGGCGCCGCAGGCAATCCAGGCCGAACGGGCTTGAAGAAGTTGCGGCTTGGACCGACTGCCTCCGGCTGAGACGACATCACCAGCGTAGATACAACCGCTATTCTCAGTTCGAGACGGTGGGATGATACATATCGTCAGTCTGTCCGTAAGCGTGCGCAGCTGACTAACCGCACTCGTCGTATCTGTATAGCGCACCATTTCCACCAGCGAAAGTCCCGGCGTCCGCGGGGTCAAGGAGTGGGGTAGTCTCCACAGGAAAAAAGCAAACATGCAGAATCGCGTACATACCAGTCTATGATACACATATCGGGGTGCATATATCTAGTTGGGAAGGCAGACACGACACAGTATGCTCGATACAGCTCGCCAAGGGCTTGGCAGTCCGGCTTGGCGTCGCTAGCACGACGCAACAAGTTAATGTTCGGCGAAAGGGCCGACCCACTATATAGCGGCGAGCGCCCGCACGCCCCGCCGACTCCGCATCCTCCCCTCGGAACACACACTCGACACCCGGCACACGACACACACGACGATGCTCTCGCCACCGCCCTACCGCGACACCGACGTCGCCTCGCTGCGCTCCGCGGCGCCCAGCTACACATCATCACTGCCGCCGACGTACACGCCGCGGCGCTACAGCTCGCTGCTGCCGCCGGCCGCGGGGGGGCCGTCGACATCGACGCCATCGCTGATGCCGGCGCACCACACGTACACGGTCGCGTCTTGGCCGTCGCTCTCGAACCAGTCGCAGTCGCGCGCGTTCCTGAACGTGGCGGCGCGGCGGGCGCGGCGGGCGCAGGAGGAGGAGGCGGGGGTGGTGCGCCACGACCCGTCGCCGCCGCCGCCGCCGCCGCCGCCGGCCCGCAGACCAGAGACCCGCGAGGAGACCGAAGCCGCCCTTCGCATGGAGAGCCGCAGCTGGGACTTCTTCACCGCACAGATGACCGACTGGCAGAAGCGCCAGGTCAGCTGGAATGCGTTCAAGGCGCGCTACGAGAGCCGCAAGAACGCGAGGAAGGCGGCCAAAGGGCGCCGCTGGGGGTTCTACGGGCGCCTGGGGTAGCGCGGTGGACGGGCGATGCTCTGCTAGTTTTTTTTTTTTTTGCACGGACGGAGGGCGGGTGGGAGAGGCTGTTTTGTGAGAGGATTCACGGCTTTGGATTGTTATTTTTATTTTTTATTTTTCCCTTTCCGATGTGCCTACTGTCTGCTGTCGATCGTCTTCTGTATGACTACACGCAAACGCATAATCAAAACAAGTGGGAAAGAAAAAACAGGAAGCGGTTTGAGCGTGCGAGTGGGGGATGCTCGTTCGGCCGGCGGTGGTGGTGCGGCGAGCTGCCGACGGCCACGAGACACACCCACGGGACCGAGATCGAGAAACCGGTTTTTTGTCTGGCTGGCTGGTTGGCGGTGGTGTGACGGTGTGGCTGAGGCGGCGCTCCCTTCATGCGAGAACACCACCCGGCTCGATAAAAGCGCGTTCGCAGGTGGTGGGCGGCTGCCACCGGCAAAACTGGGCTCGCATGGCACCGCTTTACAGAATCGACCTGTCTGATGAGACACCTGTGCGATACGCAGCGCCGAGGAAGAGCATCGTCGCGCAACCTACTGCCAGAAATAGCAGTCTTTCCGCATCACGGCTGTGCCATCGTCTTTGTCCCCAACCAGGAACGCCTGGTGGGGGGCAAATGGCTCTAGTCAGCCCTGTGCAAATGCGGAAGGCCACTTTGCTTGAGACCGCAATCGACAGATTATCCTGCTATCATCGACTCCCTGTTTTGAAGACCGCTCCGTCGTTCTAAGTACTCCGACCAGAGGTTTAGTGTTTCCACCGTTTCAGGGAATACCCGCACCCTTTTATTTTGCATATACATATATACAAGGTTAACTTGCCTGCTTCATGATGTATTTCTAGGTCGGGCAGGCACCACATTGACCGAGAGTACCACCAACACCAATTAATTGCGCGAAAGCACTTCATTTTCTGGTGGAACCGATAAAGGAGATAACCAAAACGAAGCGCTATCTATTATCTCTAATTTTCCTGGATTAGTTGCCCAGTAAGTAACTGCGGGATAAATCGGTTTTGGTGGGCGTTGAAGAATGTACTCTAGTCACCCATGATCTTCTACCGTTTAGGAAGTTACGTTAGCTCCAGGACGCTGACGTAATCGTGCACAGCTACCATCTTATCGTATCACGACGCGACGCTCACTATATATCACACTAAAAACTCCAGCGTGACAGCAAGCCAAAAATCCTCCCGACACCCGGAATCCGAAGGGCCGGGCCCGGATTCTGATGACACAACAATGTTCACATGTCTATCTACTCGACAGGTGACAATCTAACGCAATGGTTTCGGTAATTTTCTAATCGAGGCAATTACTACTGCGATTGTCCATCTTCGGTTACTTAGTGCAGAGTAACTTATACATAGATACAGTTGGGGACTCCTTGAGCCGGGGCATAAAAACGGCGACTTTCACCCCCGGCTTTCCACTTTCAACAACACACTAGAATTAAAAAGAGTTTCATCAGGCAATAGAGCGTAGCAGAGAGTAGGACGTGATAGGGATAGAAAAATAATAACGGTCTTGTAGATTTATCAAAGCCAGGGTACAAAATTAGTAGTTTGTATGGGCGGGGAGCCGACTTGTCACCCAATTGGGTAATAAAAAACCGAGTGACATTTTGTGACTAGCAGTTTTAGGAAATAAAATTCATGACTAACTACTATTTCATGAGTAAGTGAATTTGTTATTGCCTGTAATTTACATTGGATTTGGCAGAATGAGCCTGTCACAACTACGCACCATCCTTTTTTCTATTCCCTTCTACCATTTACTTTTGTCCACCACTTGCCGATGCCCTCTATATACACATTCTGTAAACTCCCTTGTACCATAGGTACAGCCTTCAATATATGCATCCAACGTACGTACACAATGCTCATAATGCCGGTGAATCGTAGCAGTTGAAATAGAATCGAGCGCCACGGGCAGAGTCTGCTTCAAGGACTCCCACGTATATTCACAATGCTCCCTAGTATACCACTTAGCTCCACACCAGAACCGCTCGATGAAGTTCAACTCCGGATGAAACTTGGGGTAGAATATTGCAAGCTGATGCAGTGCCTCAAGCTCTTCGACCAGCCGGTTTTTCTGTTGCTGAAAATCTGGCTGCCTGGCCAGCAGGGAGGTAGCGCAACACCGGCCTTCGAGCTCAGTTCCCACATAATCTTTGCACCCCTTACGGCCATGATCACGGGGGCAATTATGGAGAAACCTGGCACCATCCGCCCGTCTTCCTTGGAAAGGCCAAAGTTTTCTCTCCCGTAGAACCACTTCAGTACCCTTTGCCTTTCCGCGCAGCTCAAAGGTAGGGTGGTTCATGGGGAACACCATCGTATGAGGAAGATTACGACCGTAATCAAAACCTTCACGCATTAATGGCTGCTCTCCACCAGGGCGCAGGTTCATCCGGTGTGCTCTCAGAGCATCGTTAGCATATGAACAATGGTTTGATGCATTGTCGAAAGCAAATAGCGCCTGGCAGCCTGGGAAAGCAAGGCGGAATATAGGAAAAGCAACACGTAAGGTTTGTTCCACCATATGGTCACCACTCCAATAGCCCTCTTTTGTCGTTTCGTGTAAGGCCATTGCATCACGAATTGGATTTCCGTACTGATCCTTCTCCCATGATGGGTCTTGGAGCAGTTTCTCATCTTCGATATGTGCAGGGACTTTCAAACGGCCACCGGGAGTAAGAAAACCTGACACCATCATTCCACGGCCACGTCCCTTTGGCCGCAAAGGCTGTTGCCCAGCTTTCATCCAGCCTTGTCGTTTCCCATCATTGCAATTGAATGTGGATTCATCGTGGGTAATGAACACAACTGGCTTTTCACCTTCTTGAAGCCCTACAATAGTTAGAATCCTGTAATTATAGTTCACCGCAGTTCCAGTTACTCAACATACCTGGAGGAGGGTGCCAGCTGCCGTCTTCATTAAAGATGACAAGGCGGTGCCGTATAGCTTGCCATTGTGGAATGAAAACCTCATTCCGATACTTAATGACATCAGGCCGCTCATGGCCATCAACAAAGACACCCTTTGTGTACCGGCCATGGTCAAATCCCATATTCTTGAGCCAGCGTCGGGCAGTACGTATTCGAATCCGATTCCCATCTGATCCAAAAGTATCTTCCAGTATAGGTACCGCCCGCTGGGAATCCAGATACGATCCAATGGCTTTCGCTAAGGCATGTCCTGTGATGTCTGTCCAGTCAGTACACTGTCATACATGACGGGTAAAATTCGCCGGAAAGTATTACCTTCAACCTTTGATTTGCCAGCAATCCATTCCCGGACAGCAAGCTGAACTCCCTCATCGTTGAACCACGACTTTGTCTTCGCGAAACATCCCTTTTTTCCTTCTTCTATCCTTCCACCTTTCATCCACTCATTCTCCCAGGTCACTAGCTTGCGGGCAAAGTATACACCCCTTCCAAAAGTTCGCGCCACGGTGAATGACATCTGCTCTCGCGTTTCGCCGTGTAGTGGTTTCAGCTGGAGTTGAAGGAACACCAGAACTGCCCGGTGGCGGATAGCAGTCTGCTTGTTCATAACCTCCTTCTTGCTTTCAATCTTCTTCTCCAGGAGCTCATATGCCGACTTGCGCTTCTGAACACGAATTTGATCGGGCATAAGGTGAGGAAGGGGTACTGGACCGCCTGGAGCTGCTGCCCGGAAGAAAGCGGTGATTTTTGCTGATCCACTCGCCGCCTTTGCCAACTCTTTCTCATTTGCAGCTCTCCGGTATAGTGTTCGCTGGCTGGGGTTTGATAAACGTTGATACCGACCGTTGAAGTTCCACGAGAGATGTCCTTCTTCCTTGCGTTCACGGTTGGCTAGCAATTCCGAAAAGAAGGAGTTATCTCTCCAGTTTTCTCCCTCCTCCAATTCCTCACTATCTGTAATCTCACACTCTTCTTCCTCCTCACCATCCGATTCGGAGTCCTCACTGGGAGTAAGGTCCCAAATGCCAACCTCACCCTCATCATCTTCCCGAGCCAGCAAAGCCTCACTAAGCTGCTCCTGCTCTTCCTGCTGTTTCCGCTTTTTGGCTACTCTCATCGCCCTGCACATCTGCTGTCTTTTATTTCCTATTCCTGTCATGGCTGCGCTGAAGTACTGCGATGAATAGCAGGTGATCGGCCGAAAATGAACGCGTTCAAATGATGGCGGTTACGGGACGGGTGCGGTGGGCGCGACGAGGGGATAATGGCGATATAATTTTTCTGGTAATTTGAGTAGAATCAGCTGAACTCCGATCGTTGTTATTGATACTCGCGACCCTGAACTCGCGCGTCTCCTGAGCTCGCTACGCAAAAATCTAGAGCACAATCGATCACTCGGGCTTAGTCATCAATATTAGTCATCAGAAACGATTGTCAGTAACCCTCCGGCTCAAGGTGTCCCCAACTATAGTAAGGGGGGGAAGTGTTGTTGTGTGTCACACTGTATGCTTAGTCAGATCACATGCCGTACATCTAGAGCAGCGGCGCCAGTCCTAGGGAGGTGTGGGCAGGCGGTGCTAGACTTCCTCTCCTCGACGGACGTGGGAAGGCTAGTGCCACCTCTGGAAGAGAGTGACGCTGGAAGTGAGGTGTCAGAGTGGGAGCTTCGCGAGCGCCAGGAGCGGGAAGAGGAGCGGGTGGCGGAGGCGGCGGAGCTGGGTGCCGCGGGGGAATTGGGCGCCGAGGAGGAGCTGCCGCTGTTCCTGCCCACCCCGGCGTTCATGGCATCGGCAGGCGAGGGGTAGGGGACGGGCTACGCTTTCCTTTTGCTTTTCCTTTTTGTCACTTTCCTTGGTGCGCATTCATTTCTTCGGGGCCAGGGCCGGGCGGAGGGCAATAGGGGAGCTTGCAACGAGCCGCCTCGCGCGGACTGCGGACAGGAAAACCGGGCAAAAGGTACGCCGCCATGATCTAGCTAGGTCGCACGCGAGTATGAGTAAACAAAAAAAAAAAGCGGCGCCAGTCCTACAATAGATAACCATCTCTTCTACACATCACTCATGCTGACACCACCATGACGAAACCGACCGAGTGATATTTTACATCGATCGGTCAAGCTGGCCAATACAGCATCTGCAGGTGGAGATCAGCGCCCGGGACAAGTTGAGTTATTCTAGCGTTACGGGCAGCCCAAAAACGCGCGGGTGGCATGCGCAAGTGGTAGGCGGAAGGTATCTAGAGTGGACAGATCGGATGCGCGCAGCTGCATGTCAACCACTATAGATATTCCGAGTCGGCCGTAAGTAAAATAGTATTGATGCAGAATTTGGGTCTTCGCTGCGGCCATTCGGAATCACACGGCCGCCGGTTTTGCCCGAATTCCGCGACGATAGTTGGTGGTTATGTAGATTTGCACGAGGACGCTCAACAAGGCGGACGCTGAGCCGATTTCAGGCGAAACGGACTCGCTCCCTCACGAGCGGTAGTCCGACTGTTCGGCCGTTTTCCTTTGCTTAGGCATGGAGAGCGCATAACCAGATGCTTGCCTTGTAGGATATCTGGTCGCGCCGTACCCTCGTAGGTACATTGATTAAGCACACCCCCACTGGGAGCAAAACGGGGGGTACCCTATAGATACATACAAGATTGAACCACTCGACAATTAAAACAACCCGCTGCTTCCCGGTATCCTACTAAGCAAGACCGTGTTTGAAAGCGCGCCGATCCGGTGTAGATAAACCCCACGCCGTGCCCTGCTGCAGTCCGCGCCCACTTGTGGAACCACCGAGCGGATGCTACATACGCCGAAACAGCCGCTGTCAGCCAACAGATACCTTACGACGTTCACGCCCCCACTCCCAGAAGCCGGATATTGAAAATATCTATCTCTACTCTGGGAGGACGGAAACCACTCTCTGCAGTGTGCACAGAGGGAGGGGAGGCCGCCTCTTTTGCCTCCCACCGATAGCTGCTTTGTGCTGTGGCTTTGCGTACCAATCAGCCAGCAGGAAAGACCCAGGAATCAGGAACACAGTTATTATGAACGGGAGCCAAGTTCATGTCGCCGGTCAGACCAATGCTTCGTGCGGTGCTGGGTGGAAAGTCTGGGCGTTGCAAATCCCGCCCGCATCGAGCTGCTCACGATCTCGATACAATTAATGAATAAACAAAAAAAAAAGAAGAAATAAAAGAGCCGCTCAAGCCGGAAGGTGCATTCACACCTTCACTGCGCCTGGTGGAATGGGGATTATGCCAGGGCACCCAAGGGCGGGCGGGGGAGATCCAGCGGCTGATCAACCAGGAGGCCTGGGCAACAACGGGCTGCTTCCGGACAACCAATCTGGGAGCCCTCTCTATGGAATCGTGCCTCCGGGCAGCAACAGCGCAGCTGGAGAACAGACAGCGGCGCTTTGGGCTGCGGCTGCTGAGCCTACCGCAGGGAGACCAGGCGCGGGAAGTGGTGGGAGCCCGAACGGGGATCGGGCGGCGGCTCACAAACGCCCTCGCATACGGCGGACAGACAGAGAGCACAGTGCTGCCGGACGAGCCGGAAACCCTCGACGCTGAGCTACGGCAGGAGGAGGAGGCGGAGGCGAAAGCAGAGGCATAGAGGTCCCGACCCGGACTGACTATGTTCACGGTCGGGTCACGGCTAGACGGGGGGGCAGTCGGGTACTCGGTGGTGTGGAAGGGCCTAACCTGGGCGGGCGCCAAGGTGCGCATGGGCAGCAACCAAGAGGCCTATGATGCAGAGTGCGCCGCTCTTGCCCACGCTTTGGAGATAGCCTCGCAAAGGAACACGACTCCGGAACGAGTCACGATCTTTTCGGATGCGCAGTCAGCCATCAGACGGAGGGCATCAGACGAGCCCGGCCCAGGACAGAAATACGCCATCCAGGCTCGAAGGCACATCGCGGCACTGCGCCGGGCGAGGCCAGGCATCACGATAGAGATCCGGTGGTGTCCGGCGCACAAAGGAATATCTGGCAACGAGAAGGCGGACGAGTAGGCCAAGGAAGCGGCAGGGCAGCCAGGCGCCCACGGGCTGCTCCCGCGATCCCTGGCCAACCTCAAGCGGGAAATCTCGGAGAGGAAGTGGGCGGAGGGTAGGCAGTGGGCAGGAGGCCGCACCTCCAAGGCGAAGTACCGCATGCCGGAAAGCCAAAAGCCCGATGGCGCCGTGGCCAGCAGCACCAAGAGGCTTGCCTCAAGGTACTACCAGCTAAAGACAGGACACGCCCGCACCGGACAGTACCTGCACTGGGCGAAAGTTCGGCCCGATGCCAAATGCTGGTGGTGCAAGTGCCCCTCGCAAACGAGAGACCACCTTTTCAAGGTGTGTCCGGAATGGAAAATGCAGCAGTAGGTTCTGTGGGCGGAGGTGCTGAAGGAAACCAAGAGGTGGAAGAGCAGGTGGACGGTCCGGGACCTGCTGGCTGATAGGAGATGCGGGCGGGCGGTGCTGGACTTCCTCTCCGCCGCGGACGTGGGAAGGTTGGTGCCGCCGCTGGAAGAAAAAGGCGACGCCGGAAGTG
>Ga0307512_10005637_pt1 | contig 12951 bp, 18 predicted proteins | sample 14_EM_MG_FD_200267 | JGI IMG/M metagenome (GOLD analysis project Ga0307512, IMG submission 200267) | Populus trichocarpa ectomycorrhiza microbial communities from riparian zone in the Pacific Northwest, United States - 14_EM | ecosystem: Host-associated > Plants > Roots > Unclassified | place... | reverse complement strand
CCCCTCCGCCTCCGGGCTGGCCGGCTAGATGGCGGAGCTCCACTCCTACTACCCGTCGTCCCCTTCTGACAAAAGAAAGAAAGCATCCAAAAGTGGCAGATATATAATACAAAGGAAAAGGGATGAAATCAAGGAGAGCCCGCCGGCCCTTACTCCTCCGCCCGTTGCCCGCCGGCTCTTGCTCCTCCACTCGTTTTGGGCGGGAACTTCCCGACACCAGTGGCCGCCAGGAAGTCCATCACCGCTTGGTCGCATTTCTCTATGGAGAGCAGCTCAGAGACTTTCACGTGTCGGCATCTGCCCGCTCTCCATCCCGTTGCCTTCCCCACCTTCTTCCAGAGCGTTCTCTGCTGGTCTCTCCATCGGCTGCAGTGGCGGAAGAGATGCTCCCGCGTCTGGGCTACCGTCCTGCCTCCGCCGCCGCACCACCAGCACTTGTCGTCGTCTCGGTGTCCGAACCGTTTTAGGTACGTCCCCACTGGCGCGTGTCCGGACTTCAGTCGGTAGAACCTGGCTGCCAGAGGCTTCACACTGTTCATTGGGATGGGTCTCTTGTTTCCAGCTTTGCCTTTCAGTCTATAGCCGTGGTGCTTACTGCATTTGTCGGCCTCCCACTCAGCCTTCGCCGCCGTCTTTGCTTCTGAGATTCGTCTGGTCCTGTTCGCCGCCGAGGTGTATATTCGTTCTCGTACTGTGCCTGCTCTGCGGCCCTCTCTCGCTAGATTCGCTTGGCGATCTTCTTCCTCATTTCCGGGGATGCCAGAGTGTCCTGGGACCCAGTGGATTTCTGTCTCTATGCCGGCTTCGCGGAGATTCCTTGCGCATTACCATGCACATCTTACCCCTCACCACTTGCCACTTGCCACTCACCACTTGCCACTCACCACTCGTTTGGTATGGTTAGGATTCTCGTAGTGGTGCTTGCTAGCAGTGGGCGGGTTGGTTCATAGTGATTGCTTGCAGCAGGTGGTTGTTATGAAGTGACGTTGTGTCTGAGTTAGGGTTGCAGGGATTACTGTCTCACTTCTCTAGTTTTACGGATTTACTTTGAAATTGATAAATATTATCCTGTTTGGACTGGTCCAGACCAAGCCCGTCCAGTCCCAGACTGCCAGTCTGGGGTCCAGTCTGATCTTCCGGTGGGACCAGACCGGACTGAGCCCTACCCCCGACCGGGTCCGTCCGGACTGGTGGAATTATTGAATCATACTGTATTCACTCTACTTAGAGTATGACAGCCCCTTAATCCACTCCACCTCCGGGCTGGCCGGCTTGATGGCGGAGCTCCACTCCTGCTACCCGTCGTCCCCCAACATTGTCGCCATATCGACACAAGTCTTGGCAAAAACAGAAACCGCGTGTTAAGTTAACCACAACGATAGCAAGTAAGAAACGGACTGCGGCAATCGATTCTTAACGTCCAATTAACCCCGGAACAAGCATCCCAACACCTTCTGGACCGCCAGACGAGGGTGCGCACCAGAATCCACGCAATTGTATGGATTTGTGTAAAGTCTTGGCAGAAAATGCGATTGATGCAACTTGCCGGCTAACAAGCAAGCTACGACAAAGACTACCCTTGAACAGAGGGTGGCTTCACAGAAGTGATGACCGAAGTCAGAGTGGCAGGACGGTAGACCAGACACCGGAGCATCTCTTCCGCCACTGCAGCCGATGGAGAGACCAGCAGAAAACACACTGGAAAGAGGTGGGGAAAGCAACGGGATGGAGAGCGGGCAGATGCCAACACGTGCAAGTCTCTGAGCTGCTCTCGGTGGAGAAATGCGATAAAGCTGTGATGGACTTCCTGGCGGCTGCCGATGTCGGGAAGTTCCCATCCAAAGTGGACGGAGGAGGAAGAGCCGGGCGGCAACGGGCGGAGGAATAAGAGCTGGTGGGCTCTCCTTGATTTCATCCCTTTTCCTTTGTATTCTATGTTGATCAGCGTGTCAGACGCTTGCTTTCTTTCTTTCTTTCTTGTATCAAAAGGGGACGACGGGTAGCAGGAGTGGAGCTCCGCCATCTAGCCGGCCAGCCCAGAGGCAGAGGGGAGTAAGCGACTGTCATACTCTAAGTAGAGTGAATACAGTATGATGAAAACTCAAAAAACAGAAGTCAGAGTGAGAGAGAGGAGCGACCCCAACACGTAAGAAGTGGGAGACGGACGGAGCGAGGTGCCAGCAGATGTGGCGGTGGACATCGCGACGGCGATGACACCCGTCGCAGCAGAGACTGCGGAGTCAACCATATTTGAGCCAATGAAGTGAAACGAGAACGGAAAACGGAGAAGAAGCAACGAGGCCTCAGCGACCGCCTGGGCACCCAGGGACTGGAGGAGCCGCAAGGACAGGACGATGCGACAGTATGCACAGGAGCTAATGCAGCTGCACCTAACAGTTGGACACCTAGCAAACCTGTTGGAAGCCTGCGCATCCCGGGAAGAGGCATAGTGGCTAGGATTGATGACGTGGATGGAAGAGAGACAGCAGAAGTGGGACGCCCGCCACAAGAACAATAAGCAGTGGGGGGCGGGCATCACCAACATGATTGGAAACGCCACAAGAGCAGCAGCACCAGACTAGGAAGTGACAGAGAAAGAAAGGGAAAAGACTGCAAGGATGCATGGTGGAGGGCTAGAGGCCTCGCAACATACAGATTCGACACAAGAAGAGGGAGCAGAGAAGTGCGAACAGCCGCAGCAGTAACTATAGCCCACATTGCTGCTCAAACTGCAGCCTAAACCACAGCCCGCACCCAAACCAATGTAAGCACCCACACCTGCTGGATGGTGGGAGACTGTCTCACCCTGAGCCAAGAGTTAGATGGCACCTGTCGGCCCAGGCCCAGACCCCACTTTAACAGCTGGATCAAGCATGGCGGAGAGATGCCGGATATTAAGAAGAGAGGTCGGTGTAGTGCTCTCCAATATAATGTGCGAGGAAATTGCGTCTGCAATCAACAGAGGGCTCTGACACCAGAAGGCACCGGCCCACAGTAGGATGATAAACACCAAATGGAATGCGAATGGCCCATTTAATGCAATCACTCACCCGAATGCGACCGAAGCGATGGCTGAGTGGTACCGCGACATCATCATCATAGACGCAAGGACGGTCAACAAAGGAGTCGTGGACATTGAAGATAATGAGTCCTGTGAAAGGCTGAAGATACATACAGTCCCACTCATACAGTACATGGGGAATGGCCCAGAATGCCTGCAGATGATGCGAGAAGAATTTGAAGAACAGTACAGAAGCACAGTGATCCCTACCCAAGCGAGGTGGCTGGTAAGCCCCCGTACATTCAGGGAGAGGAGGCAGACTGAAGCAATTGCTGCATCATCGGTAGTTTTCATTGTAAAGGGGAGCTAGGTTGCACAGAGCTTAGTCATGAAAGGCATCAAGGCAGCAGGAGTGTGGTATCAAGCCGAAAAGTACACCAACGCAGGCCCTGACAGCAGATGTGAACTCTGGTGTGTGTGGGGCCACATCGAAAACATGTGCGGCAGCAAGCCCAAATGTGGCAACTGCTCAGGCCATCACTGGACAAACAACCACAAATGCAACCTAGTGGGGAGCATGGCAAAGCAGGGATCACTCTGCACCCACATGCTGGTGAAGTGTGCCAACTGCAAAGGAAGTCATATCGCGTTCAGCAGCAGGTGCGCGACGATGACTGAAGCTGCTGAAGCAGCACGGCAGAGCAGAATAATTGGCCTCGCAGGCTAAGTGTCCACGAATGCAGCTAGGGGCATGGCAACTAGCTTGAACAGAGTACTGCTGGGCCCTAGGCACAAGGGGGTGGCAGAAAGAGGGGGAGCAAATGAGAAGATGGTGGATGTGGAGGAAGAAGAGGAGGCAACAGGGGATGCATCAGACGTCACAATAGCTGAGACTGAGACTGTGCCCAGGACCGCAACTGATACCAACACTGAAAATGAAACAAGAGCCCTGGCCCCTGGCTAACAATGATTGGAGTAATTCTGCCCACCTGCGCAATGTCATACGAGTGGACCATAGCGGCGCTGGGTACGGGAGTCGAACCCAGGCCGCTGTAGTGTGCTTGCAAGGGACACTGAGAGAAAGAGAATTTATTGCGATCAGTCATTCAGCATAAGAAATGAAAAAAACAAAAGTGTGTGGAAAGTGAAACGGAAGGGAAGCAGCCTGGAGTCGGATGTGCGGACAGATTTCAGTAGAGGTGGTAAATATGACATCATCGCTACTGACGTCAGGAAAAGCGTTGAAAAGCGTTGAAAAGATAACAAAGATCGTCAATGTCTACGATTAAAGAGACTTGCAGTGGGGTGAGAGCCCAGCACGAACGTTGAACTTGCAGAGAGTCATTTGGCAGGCCGGCACTCTCGTCGCAGGAGACATCAACACCCAGAGCAAACCCTGGGACCCACCATGCCAAGTGAAGCGGAATGCTGCTTTTTAGAAAGACATGATTGACGACAATGGACTTAAGATTGGACATGATGGCTGGCCTACCCACCATTGGGCAAGAGAGGACCAGGAAGGTGAGTCAGTCATCAACCTGACGTTGGCAGAACCACCAATAGTAAAGTGGACCATATTGGCTGATGACCACGCCACTGGATCCGACCATGAGGTTCTAGCATGGGAATTGGCAACAGAAGTGCAGCAGGAGTGAGATTACAACACGGTAGTAGGTTGGAATTCAACTACAATGACGCAGAAGGAAACTGACACCGCGGAGGAGGTACAGAGGGAACTGCAGAAGCAGAGAGCACAATTAGATGCGAAGTGCACAGAGGACGAGTTGGAGCAGGAGGGAGCATGGAGTTAGGAATCAATGAGCAGGGTTCTCGACGCCACAGCTATGAATATCAGCATTTGCGCCAGATCAACGAGGTGTTAAAGCTCCGACATAAAAGAAAGAAGGAAGACGGTCGGGAGAGAGAAAAGGACAAGACGGAACTTGGAATAGGCCGCCCAGGTAAAGGCAGCGCTCCAGAAGTCGATTCCACAGTCCAAGAGTAGAATGTGGAGTCATTACTAGCAAAACCTTAAGGGATCTGAGAAATGGAGAGCGGCACCATGTGCGAATGCTCGGTCCATCAGCAAAATGTATTTTTGTCACTGGAAGCCTCCAGGAGTGTCTGAGAGGATGTGGAGTGTAAATTTAGATGCGTCAATTTCAGGAGAGTATCAGACCCTAGGAGGGCATTCCTGCCGGCCTTGAGAGTAACTGGGAGCACCGGCGACAAGCCTGGGAGCACCTGGGAGCGCCGGCGCCAAACCTGGGAGCGCCGGCGACATGTCTGGGAGCACCTCGAATCACAGTAGAGCAGTCTGGGAAAAACAACATCTTCTTTGGGAACGGTGCGCCAGGAAATCATAGCTACTACTTATCGTTCAATGATTTTTAAAACTCATGTATTCAGTTTGTATTCTCATCTATGTATCTATGTATCTATACTAGCACTGGTGGCGGCTCTGCCGCCCCCAGAGTGGCAAAGCCGGATGGTGTGGTTGATGGAATCTTCCCCTGAAACTTCTACCACATACCCATAACAACTTCACAAACATTTGTCCAATAAGAACTGGAAGACCCTGGAAGGTTGTAGGTCTCAAAACTCAAGGTCCTATGGTTAAAGTGGTTGTGGATTCTCAGTTTGGAAAACGGTAGTTCACAATCAGACATGGCTCTAAATAGAAAGGACAGATAGTTGAGAACCCTCATGTGCTGGATGGTCTGGGCAGATGCAATCTGTACAGAAGAGCAAGCTTCAGGCTGGACACAATCTGAATTGCCTGGCAGGACATGATCCAAATGGGTTAGCTGTTGGCAGGTTGGAAATCTTCGACAAAAGTGCAAATCGGCTATAGGCTACGCTTCACACACATAGACAGCTCCGAGTAAGCTTTCCTTGGACCACTGCGCGACACACCATTAATTGTAATCAATAGTCGATTCATTGAGATGTGGGTGTGGGCCTATGTGTTGAGATCAATCGAGTACGAATAGAGATATTGAATTGACTATCGTACAAAAGTGATTGTCTAAAGAGCAAAGAAAGAGAAAGACAGGCGAATATATATGGCAAAGGAGAGAGCATACTCGGCGAAGCCGAGTATCACATCCGGAGAACAATGCCGGGCATCACTGCCGGGGCTAGCCCTACTCCTCAGCATGGGGGCAGGCGAGGCTGGTGGGGGCAAGCGAGACTGGTGGGGGCAGGCGAGGCCAATGGGGGCCGTTGGGGGCTGTAAGCCCCCATACGCCACAAAAGCCATCGGGCCAAATCCCGTGCCAACACTATGGAACTCCATATGGCTGCCAGTCAGAGATGAACTAATATCTGTTGTTACTGCCCACAGTGTTTGTTGTTATACTGGTATAATACACCCCATCGCTGTGAGTCTGCATGAGCGGCCACTGGCGATTGAAATCCTGCTCTAAAGCCTGCTTGAAAGCATGATTGAGTGCCTGTTTGATAGCCTGCTTGAGAGAGCCGTACATTGAGTGGAGTAGAGTTCTCGACCGGAAACTTTTGGCCGATGGTAAACTCTGAGTTTGTGGCAGCTATCGCTAATAGAACTTGCAAAGTCTGTGGAAGCTTTGATGCAAATGATGAGGTAGCCAACCTACTTGTCTAAGTGCTACTGGTACTGTGATTACTTTCACTGACACCATCACCGTCATCACCATCGCCATCATCACCATTGCCACCATCACCATTGCAATCATTACCATAGCGATCATCACCATAGCGATCGTCACCATAGCGATCATCACCAACAGCCCTAGAACACATGCGCAAGTAGATACCCACAAATTCCAATCGGTGGGAAGCTGGAAGCAGATTCTGCTGGAAAATCGTAGTCGGAAATCTGCTCTCCTCAAGTTCCAAATGTCTACCTTTTCTGCAGAATGGCAGGCTGCAATTGTCAACACCATGACCATGAGGTATCAAGAGATCTCATCGCAATAGCCAAGTTAAAAATAGCATTCAGACTATGATATTGACCGACTTCCTGATTTCAGCCGCCACCTTCCGCCACCTGCCTGTCTTCTCAGGCCTGTTCTCACCTGCCATCCGCCTCCTGGTATCTGGCACCTGCAACTAAGCCAGTCTCTGGATCAAGCACCCAGGAGCATACATGGGAGTATATAGTCAACTGAGATTGAGAGTGTCTTGCCTCTGGAGAGTGTAATGGAGAGTGTGCACGGGATTGTACTTGAGAGCATCTTCGGAGATTACTTAGGAGCGTGTAGTCAAGCACGATGGGAGTGTGGCATCCAGTGCAATGGGATGTGTATTTGAGTCTGTACTTGGGAGTGTACTTGAGAGCGTTTGGAGAGCTTACTTGGAAGTATATAGTTAAGCAGACTGGGAGTGTCATCGAGTGCACTTGGGAGTGTACTTGAGAGTGTGCTCAAGAGTGTGGTTGAGAGCAGCTTCAGAGCTTACTTGGGAGTGTGCAATGAAGTGCATTTGACAGTTTTGTTGAATGCAGTATGAAGTATAGTACCTAGCACACATAATCGAACACGTATCATAGTAATCTAGTCAACGCGCAGGTCCACGGGACTTCATAGTGCCACACCTCAAATATGTTATGGATTACTGTCCCAGAAACACCTTCTCTCTGAGTTAGGTGTTGCGTAAGGTCATTTTTCCCACTGTAATACTTGCAAGCTGAGTTGATAAATTGCCAATTGTCAGTTTACCTCCAATCATGATGTAATGTATTGTAACAGCAAGGTTGCACGTTACATGTCCAGGGCCGGGTAACACCAGCTGTATATATAGTCGGCTCGCCATGAGCCTTAGATCTCTAGCGATAATCTTACCTTTATACTACTCTACAATATGGACATCCACGTTTGCAACCGTATCTACTGATATACCTTCCTACGAGGCCATACACGGGCGTATGCCTTTACACAATTATCGCTCTTTGATTTAAGATATGTTTCGCATACGGGATTTCATGAACTACACCTTTCCGACGCGTCACGACACGTAGTCTATGCGCGAGATATCATACAGATTTGAGAGCACTGATTGCATCTGCGAAGTGTCTAGATATGTCTATTCAATTGAGGTTAACGGTAACAGAGAGGATTTCGTGCGGATTTGGGAGGCCAATTGGCCAGAGATGCGTCGCGACACCTACAAATGAGACATCATACGGACTTGAGATCTATGAATTGCAGATACAAAAGTGGCATGAATTGTCCACCCAATCGAGGCTATCAGTAGCACAGACAGTCCGAGTTGATACCAGAAGCCAACTGGCCAGGAGACGTGTCAGCAACCAAGTCGGTCAAAGTCAATTGCCACGAATGCATCATAAGAGAACTCGAAGGCTATCAATCACGGCATCAATGAGATTCAATAAGTCACCTTCCAATTGAGTCAATTGATGATTACAGGGATGATACCAGAGCCCATACATCCATAAGAGTCGCATCACCGGCAATGCCGAAGCTAGCCATTGTCGAGAGGTGGTTTACAAATTGCGCACGATTCACGTCGATCGTCATCGCCTACAGCAGTTGAATGGCGATTATCTTCTATACCACTCGATGGACTCATCTGCGTTAGAGATGCTGCGAAGTGGACCTACAGAGGATCAGGGCGGGTTTACGAAATAGGCTCGATTCACGTCGATCGACATCGTTGACGAAAGTTGCAATTGCGATTACGTTCTACACAACTCGATTGAGTCATCTACCTTACGGATGCTGCGAGGAGTTCTACCAGCGGCGATGCAATGATACAACTGTGATTACCGATATGATTACCGGTATCATGATCAACCAACGGGCAGAGTTCAAGATAGTGGAGCGGCGATCGCGGATCGTGGGGCAGCTTCGAATGGGAAGTACAATCACCCCCAAATGTTCTAAAGTGGCTAGCAGGTACGATTCGCGACTACCATTGTCAATTATCACAATCGGTACGTGATTGGACGACCGCATCGGACCGTTGTGAGGACAGAGAGCCATCTGCGCCAGCTCTATTCCATTTCGTCAAACAAGTCAACGAAATCGGATCAATCGCCAACGAGCGAATATGGATGTGCCCATCAGATGGCATACGAAGAGGGATTTTAGGATTACAGTGGAGATGATGTTTATTTGTAGCCGGGATTCTCAGGATCCACGGGGCTACCGGCTGGACCGCCTGGGCACTCTCAGGAGACCAGCGGATTCAGCATGTATTTAAGGTGCGCGGAGATTCAATTGATGTGTCGTATCCCCATGTGGGAATGGACAGTGTTTGCTTGTCAGACAGTCCCAATTGGGTGTGACAAGTATGTGATTCGCTCAGTGAGCTTATTCATACACATGGTGGCAGCCGTGGTGAACGGACTGTGAGCTGGAGAATGTCCGTCGACTTGCAAAGCATTCAACTTTTGGCTCTGCAACCCCAGGGTGAGCAGAAGAGGTGGCAGTGGACCGGGCAGGCCATCAGGAATGCCCCGGGAATGTACCTGGATCACGGCTAGGGAGGAGTCGTGTTCTGAAGGAGGTGGCGGTGTTCCGTCTATTTAAATACTTGGAGCCAATGCCTTTAACGATCAACTGGCCAGTGAGGAGGTCATTTGGACGTTCTTCCTAAGAGTGTGAGTTCGTATAGGGCTGCTGGGAGTGACCGTGGAAAGCATCTGAAGTGGTGAGATAGGCACCAGGCACTGGACAGGCGAGCAGGGAGCAGCGGCGGCAACGGCCAGAAAATGGTTCCTAAGGGTATACTCGTGTAAACCTTGTCGGCACTGCGAGACACGAAGGGAGTTCTGGACAGCGGGGCTTGGCCCTATTATGGCGAACCGTTTTGATTCCGGGCTCCTGCATATTCCTTCATACCGCTCCATATCTAGTACGAATTGAGAACTAACGTTTGCAGATGGAGCCGGCACAACAACAAAGATGGTGCCTACAGACGATGGAGGACATATCCCAGCTATATTCGCAGAATCCGTGGAGGATTTCAGCAAAGAGCCGGAGACACTCGCGCCGTATCGCTCAATTGACCCTGCTATCGACTTGCAGCCCGGCTACAATTGGCCATATGGGCGGATTACAATTGAGCGGAGTTGAATTGAGTTGAGTCGAGCGATATTCACGCAATTGCGTGGATTAAGATCACGTGCTCACAAGGCCGGATCATGGATTTGGATTTGGACTTAAACATCCCATGCCATATGCACGGATCGATGAGTGGGTATTTTCTTATGATAGACGATGTCACCAGATTATGGGACTGCGATGAAGAGTCAATGGAAGACGGATATTATGGAGGTCAGTAACAATTATCTTTAGAGAGCTTACAGAGCTATAGGAGAAGTCCTGGAATGTTACCCATACGAGCGCAATTATGCGCATGGTGGAAAAGAATGGCTGGAACGAACTGGATCACAGCCGTAGAGAGATCACGGCCAGAGATGGATTGCGGTCAGAGATGGATTGCGGCCGGAGATGGATGGATGACCGGAGGTGGATAACTGGAGGTGGATGACAGGCGATGGATCAAGGGAGATGGATCAAGGGAGACGGATGACAATCAATCTCCTTTCCAATATGAAGCTACGAAGTGACAATCGAGCGCGGATTTGCAGACATACGGTGTTCCAGCGGCATGGCTCCACCGAGTACGATGCCAAGCACTACTCAGAGCACTATTCAGAACACTATTCAGAGATACCGGATCATGCACCTACATGCCCGAGTTCAAATGCCGAATACGATCCCGAACCAGATCCCGAGTTACAGCAACATTGCCGATATGGCACAAGCCGTACGAGATTAATCTTTGGCGGAGCAACCATCCTTAAAGAGGGGGATGACAGTGCCGGATTCGCAATAACTCTTAACGCAAACAATTACAGTACCGGAAGTGAAGGAACGAAGCACCATGAAACGCATTCACCAATAGAGCAGGCTGGCAGCGGCAAGTGCACATGGAGAAGATGCAACAATTTTACTACGAGAACGGCGAACAGTACACGCAAGGAAGTTATGGTAAACGCACCGACAGACGAATCAAGAAACCGCATGCACAAGTTACATACCCGAATGAGATCCCGACTCAGTTTCGGCGACCCCAATTCAGTCTCGACAATTCCGAGATACACAGCTGCTACTGGAAATCGACTTCAGAATCAATCCTAGCCAATCGATATGCCACCCGAAGAAGCCCTAATTGATTAGTCGTCGGTGGAGGTACGACGTACAAAAGGGGAATGACCGTACCGGTATCAAACCCAACCCCTACCGCAAGCAATTACCGTACCGGAAGTGCTGGGAGGAAGCACCTTGGAGCGCACATACCGGCAGAGAATCGCAGCTGGAGATTAGTCGATGAGCGTACCTTGGGAGAAATCACTAGCACAGTCAACAAGCGTACGTGGAGAAGAGTCAACAGTGCACCTGGAGATGAAACGACAGGTGGACTCAGAAAACGACGATATAGATACCCAGACAAGTGACAGCAAGCACACCTGGAGGAGGAACGGAATGCATAACGGGAGGAACGCCGGCGAGCAATTGGAGATGATAAGTGCACCGAGCACAGGGCGGACGTCAAGTGTACCTACAAGTACACCGACTTGGAGGATGATCTGTGCGACTGCAAGAGCACCGGAGAGATGATGAGAACTCAAACGAGTTTGATCTATGCCGAACGAGTGCATTTATGTTTACCGAAGCAGATCCGAACGAGACTGAAAATGATCTCCGAACCTTCAAATAGTCTACTGAACGGCATCACAAGAGACAGTCACCGAATGGAATCATAAGAGACAGTTGAGACAACTACCGAGAGATGATGACTGAGCATAGCGACCAACAACATGGCCGAATGACTCCAATTGGGGATTGAGTAAGAGGATTATCGGGAGCCCTACTTACCAAAGGCACCGACTGGGATGTTTACCAAACGGCTTACCGAACTGCATGTGGAATGACCATACTGGAGGGCTACAAGCCTGCTTGGCCGATGCTGAAGGAGGATGAATATAACAACTGACGGGCACCGTGTGAAAGCCACCGGCTGCAAGAGATGATGTCAGATATCGAGGCTTCCCTAAATAGCTATGAACGAGGGTCGGGAGAGCGCAAACGCGCCTGAATGTATATGTGGTATGAATGTCCATTTCATGAGAAGCTTACGAGATAGATACGAGGTCATATATGATTGACCATCACCGCCGGATATGATACCGAATGCAGAAGCTTCCAAAGAAGCAACAATGATCACGGATGGGCTGGCCCTGCGGAGTTCACGAGGAATTGGGAGAGTTCGAGTGCTAGCGCACTGGGAAGTATAGTGAGTATGACCGGTTACTGGGATGCTTACAAGTTTGATATACCGATGCAATGGCACATGGCAATGGCGATGGGGATAGCGATGGCGATGATGAGTAGCGAGCGGAAGCCACCATCGATGCCGCCGAGTCAAGACATGGCTCATTCTATGATTGGGGATTTCACTGAGATTACAGTCTCTAATTCCGACAATGACCTACACTTGGTAGGAGTTATGAGTGCGAGATCGGATGGTCAGATGCCGGATATTCCGGAAGTGGAGATATGGAGGACGGTGTCACTTTGGATGTTGCTTCTTTTTCTTCTTTCTCTTCTCTTTACTTCTTACTTCTTTGGATCTCGGCCCAGTACAAATGGTGTCAGCACGGGTTTTTACCACCTCCGGAGATAAGTGAAGTGGAGGTGGAGTTTCCCCGTGCGCCGGATCCGCCGAATGGCTACCATACGATCTGGAGCGGTTGTGGGACTTATGGGTTCGTACATTTGTGTGCATTGAACGGTTGTTTGGTTCTTTCCTTTTGTAAAGGCATACGCCCGTGTATGGCCTCGTAGGAAGGTATATCAGTAGATACGGTTGCACACGTGGATGTCAATATTGTAGAGTAGTATAAAGGTAAGATTATCGCTAGAGATCTAAGGCTCGTG
>Ga0307512_10005636_pt1 | contig 12952 bp, 7 predicted proteins | sample 14_EM_MG_FD_200267 | JGI IMG/M metagenome (GOLD analysis project Ga0307512, IMG submission 200267) | Populus trichocarpa ectomycorrhiza microbial communities from riparian zone in the Pacific Northwest, United States - 14_EM | ecosystem: Host-associated > Plants > Roots > Unclassified | place... | reverse complement strand
TCAAGGTCAGGATAATTGTAATAAGTTTTATATGAATATTATGTACACTGAGAAAGATCCATGGATGTCGACAGTTGACGGCCGGGGACGGTGAATGCTCAGTTCCCGGCCGTCCTATCCGTCCGTCCCCGTCCTGACTCGGACGGACGGGACGGCTGAGAACACTGAGTGTGCCCTCGAGTGCAATTGGGAGCGTCCTTGAGAGCATGCCCGGGAGTGTACTTGAGAACGTACTCGGAGGTGTACTTGGGAGAGTCTTGAGAGTTTACTTGAGAGCGTAGGTCAAGCAGGCTGGGAGTGTACCATCGAGAGCAATTGGGAGCGTACAGTCAAGCAGGCTGGGAGTGTGCAATCGAGTGTAATCAGGAGTGTACTTCAGAGCGTACTTGGGAGCGTGAAATGAAGTGCATCTGGCAGCTTGCTTTCAAGTTTGTTGTATGCAGCGTGATGTATAGTATCCAGCGCACACAATCACATGCGTTTCATAGTAATCTAGTCAATGCGTAGGTCCATAGGACCTCATGTGCCACGCATCAAATATGCTATGAATTACCATCCCAAAAACAGCTTCTCTATGAGTTACGCGTCGCGTAAGGTCATTTTTCCCGGTGTATATCTCAAGTCTTTCTTCTTCTCTCATTTCTCTGTACTGGATAATATACACATGGTTCTCCCCTAAGTAATATTGCAATATCCTCCAGACCACCACCACCCCCTACAGTGGTACAGCACTGACTTGTCTTTATACCTGATGTGTCTTCACCTACTACTGAAACTCCACCATCAATGCTCAACCTTGACGATAATTATAGCTCCTCAGATGAAGCATATATTGAGCCAGCTGGGTCAATTATGGCTGATCACTCGGCCAAGTAGCGTAAGAAAATGGTACGATATGGAAGTTGGGGAGAACCATGTGCATGTATTCTATTGTACATTGAAGAGAGAAGGAGAAAGACTTGAGATATATGGACAAGACATCAGCTCCTACACCAGCAGCCATGTATCAGATCTCTAACATCATGTACTCGGAGGGTACCAAAAGTCGGGCGCTCCCACAGAATGTGGAAATTCGAAACCTCCACCACAACAATAGAGAGAATTATGAAAGAGTAGGGAGTGAGAATACTCCACCAGAGATGCTTCTATGAGGTTTTCTCAGTAAAATAATTGCTGTGTAGTGAATGATGAGGATCTTGGCATTTCTCGTTGTATGGGGGAAAAAAGTCGGGCGCTCTTTGCCCTGTGTCACCGCGCCCCATATACCCTTGTACCCTAGTACATCTCTAACAGAAAACACTCAAAAAACCGAGTCAAAATTTGACAGATCTTCCTGAGCTTCCCACATTCAATCCTTTACAACCGATTGTCCCTCCCCACAAAGTATGGAACTGACTGCCCATCTTGTTCTCTGAGCTGGATGCCATTACTCCAATTGAAATCTTCAATTATTTTCGAAGTGGAGCTGTTATTGATGGGGTTGCAACCTTGCTATGGATGGACAGTTCTCCTGTTACCATAATGTCTACAATCCACCCTCTAAGTGGTGAGGATTCCCTGGTGCTGAGCATGAGAAAGCATCCAGGCAACAAAAGTACCAATGCAAGTGGAGCAAAATCCACATTTCTTTCTGGAGAACGCCAGAAAGAGCTTGATATACCAGTTATTATTGATGCCTACAACCAGCACAAGGTGGTTGTGGATGTGGCCGACCAGTACTGAACCTATTTTGATACACAGCTCATATCCAGATGCAATTGGTATCGACTTTTTTACTGGATTCTGAAGACATCAATAGCCTCATAATCTATCGAGATCTTCCGGCAAACAAGGAGAGTACTCTAGAGCACATTGACTTTCATCTCGCCATTGTGTGTGACCTCCTGCAGGCTGGAAGTCTGTCAACAATGAAAAGTTCCTCGCGCATTCCGGCTTCACAAAACATCACTCAGCCGGCTCTAGCCACACAATGTTACGATATGGAAGTTGGGGAGAACCGTGTGCGTATATTCTATAGTACAGAGAAAAGAGAGAAGGAGAAAGACTCGAGATATATACAGGAGGCATCAGCCCCTGCAGCAGTCACTGTGTATCAGATCTGTAACATGTCTCCGGCACATGTACACCAGTAACACACAATCTTCCTTGCTCCCACTGCCTACCAGGCTGGCTACCAAGCACACACCCCTTCCCCTCTGCCAAAAGGTGCCAGGAATGCATTCCCCGCTTTGGATGGAGAGTAGAGTAGATTGTTTCTTTGCAGGTGGAAAAGAAGTCAGGGTGGTAGTGGAGAAGGCATGAAAACCACCATAAAGTGTGAGGACTGCAATGAGGCTTTGTGTTTCACACCCAAACTAAATTGTTTTTATGAATTTCACCATACGTAGAGTATTTTTATTTATTCTGGGGGCATTTGGCCGGATTGTGGTTGCGTGCTGTGTATTTTAAAAGCGGGCCCGTCTATGGGCCCGAACCCGGTTACCGGCAAAGGGATACGCATGCAGAGGAAGGGGAGGATGACGAAGAAATTGCTTTGAGTGTTGTTGTACAGGATATCAGGATATATCTTTGGGGGATCTTCCCTCAGGTCAGAAATACCGGAGGAGTACCCGCTGGAGTGGCCGCTCAGGTATATCGTATACTAAGAGGAAGAAGAGGAGGGGAAGTAAACAGATATCTTGAAGCAGCGGATCATTCGGTCATGTCATATAAATTAGTTAGCATTCACTCTTTATCATTTGAGCTTAATAGGAGCAAGACTGTGTGCGCCTGGTGATGAAATTCTAACCGCTTCATGAACGATCACTTGGCGGGTCGAGCAGTAGCTTTGTTGCGATATAAGGAGAACTGTGTGCATAGACTAAGATACAGAGAGAAGAGAGAAAGAGAAAGACTCGGCATATATACAGAATCTCTGGTATATCTTCGGGTATCCGGTGCCGCTCGGATATTCAACAAGATTACTTGTGAATAGCCTCCAAACACTCCCAGTTACCGAGTACAAGTGTAGGTAGAGAATGGCACAACATAATACCCTTTGATTACTGACTATGTTGGGTCCTTTTCTGTACGGTATAATATTGACGGTATTGTTTTAGTAAACCAAAAAAACTAACAGGCCAGAAAATTGTCTATCGCAGGTTTTACTCTTAGCCGTCTATTTAAGCTAACTTCTTCCCTACAAAGCATCGGTATTAACCGGTTTCCTGCCTCAGGTCGAAATTTGTCTCGTCATCTTGCTCCTCTTCTTCTCGTCGCTCCACTCTTGGTTGTTGATCGGACCCTACACCATCGATTACTTTATCGCCTCCCTTCAGCTTGTGTTAAGCATCACTTATGCACATCTATATGTGCCTAGCAAGTACCATTTTGGTTCTGGTCGTTCCCTAAATTCAACATCGGGTGCTCGTTTGACATAAATTAGTTACTTTGTCCCTGTCAGCACTGTTCATTCTTGTTACAGTAGAGTTTGACATCGACAGCTTCGTGAGTTTTAAGTTGAGATTCCGGTCCCTAACCCAACCCCCCAGCCATTACTTATGTACGAAATCTTGCGTGCATAAAGAGCGAAGAAGATGAGCTCATCGGCCATCTCTTTGTTTGTTTTTAGTTAGTCTTAGGATGGGTGCATGGGGCCCATCATAGTGTGGGCTCCCACGAAGTCCCGAGATTCAATTGCCGGTGGTTTTCTCCGGGCTCGTATGAAACGAATGATTCTGTTTGGTCCGTGAATCAGGATAAAAGATTTCCTTTTAATACAGCAGTATGAGCACGTAGTGTCCTGAGATGCAAATATGACCTACAAATCCAGCGGATGCACTCCCAGAACGATTTCTGCTTCTGCGTTACCCGATGGTACAACACTTAAGTGACTATCATCTACGCAGAAAGTTTATTTCCAGCCCCAAAGGGCAGAACCTAGTGGGTCCACGTCTAGCTAGTGCATGTGCAAGACGACCGTAAAATTAGTCTAGAATTACACCTTCTGACTGAGGTAGATGCTAAAGATCAACTTGTACCACTCAAGCAAAATACTCTAGATGGTAGTTGGTGCCACCATGTAGCAAATCGGCGAAGTTTATAAGGGGCGAGTGGTATCCATGTTGATGTAACATCTAACCAACTGACGTCACTTTCAGTTTTTATTTCTTTTTTTTCGGGTTTTCTTTGCCCCGGCATCGTTTACCAATGGGCGCGTGGCTAGCGCTGCCTGAAAATGCAGTATACTTAAGTATCCAATGATAGGAAAAAAAAAAAAGCTCGGCACCTGTCGCATTAGAGCGTTAGAACGTACTTGGGGGCGGCATTTAGAACAAAAAAACATGCAAGCAGCTGAAACTTACTGGAACCAGCAATTCTGAAATAATTATTTGAAGGAAGTCACCACTTTTTCCTTTACTCGAGTACATGCCTAGTGTCCAGTCTTTGGCCTCCAAGCTGCCGCGGATTCTCACATTCACCCAACAAATATAATATAGAATTTCGCATCAATTAATAGATACACACGCGAGTGGATTGGAGCGGGGCTAGCAGCTATCCGCGCAAGAGCTGAGTCTATGTATCACGTCAGAGAGCTCCTCATTTAACCTATGTATAGGCAGGTGGGTGAAGTGGCTGCACGATGAAACCCCTGCACAGGATGTAGCGTTTGGGGATATGATCGCGTACGGCAGGGTGTCCCGCGCATCCAGATTGCCGGGAGCGAAACAGCAAAACGTATTTTTTGAAGCAGTTCTTCAAAACGTGGACACAATAGCTGTCGTTTTTCCCAGTCACAACAAACCGACCTGACAAAAGCAAACAAGTCGCAATCATTCCACTGTTACTGCTATATAAAGTGGCAGTGGTGGTTTACCAAGTTGCGTATAAAATTCTTGTGTATGGAAAGCTACGGTGTTAGCCGGGGCTGATAGTTTGCTGTCGTTGTGTTTCACAGGGCTGACCACGTCTGCAAAACATGCCAACCATCAAGTGGTATGATTCTGGCCAATCGATAATAGTGTTTGCACTGAAAATTATTGGGGCACATGCCTGTTCTATCGATAATTGGAGATCGATAAAGTTTTGGTTAGCTAGTTTTAGCCGTACTTATGCATAATTATTGCATGAGATGTGCTGGCCTACGGTTGAGTTGATTTGTAGCTCATCGTGATCCTGATGCGTGTGATATCTAGCTTCTACTGACTCGGGAACTTGATGCGGTGTGATTTTGTAACAAAGATTGTATGAAATCTTTTCAATCGGAGTTATTCCATACCTCCAAAATGGCGCGCATATTGCTAGCATGATGGATGGGGTTTCTAGAGTTAGCGCACTAATGCAGCTTTCTTTGGGTTCTCGCACTTCCTATATATATTACCTGGGGAACGTTGAGTGTAACCTCGCCTTAAACTCTATACATTGGAATCCCTGAGTAGTATCGACCACCACCCGCTGCCAGAAGCTGCCAAATTCCTCCGTTTCCCCACGCTAGCAGGATGCCCTCCAGCAAACGCAGCCGAGCGCGCTGCATTTTGGTGTGTGCCATGCACATTTGCGCCGGCATGGGCTGGAACACAACCATCTGGTTCGCCAAGTTTCCTCTAGTAGGTGATCATCAAACTACTTATACACCAACCACCACTCTAACCCGTGACTGGCTATTGGCGACATGACGACCAGAAGTGCTTGTCCTCTAATAAATATCGACTGTACCTAAGATAACTACGCTTCGAGCTATTCTATCGCCGCAAAGCACAGGGGCAAGTTAATGTGCGGGAATCCCCTGCCAGGTAGTACAGGGTAGTACACGTGGAGTGTACTCTACATGTGCTGACGGTGATCGAGGACTTGCCAAAACCGGGAGTTCATTACATTGCTCGGCTTTAATATGAGAAACCCTCGCTCGATAAAACATTCTAGAAGGCTCATGATGATCGCTGTTTGTTATATCAGCTATGAGAGGATGCTGGCAACTTATTCTAAGTGGGAGATGGTTATACCATAGTGGGTGATTGAGAGTGGACGTAATTATTCGTTCAATCTTGCATAGCAACGGAAAACACAACCACTAATATTGGTTAACAGCAACCAACCTCGACATTATCAAACAAGTAGCAGGCTCACTGTGTCTGCATATCCAAAGCTGGTGATGAATTGAAGAGAAATCAACAGGAGAAGGTCAGTGGCGTTGACTTTGAGTGGACCCAATACGTTCCATAACTATACGCGCCATAGGATAACACACTTAGGTAGGTGCTTGGCATCAATATCTCCTATACCGTCAGAATCCTGTAGAATGACAAGTCCCCAGATCCGTGTCTAGACTTGGCAGTCTGGCTTTTCAAACAATGTACAATTCCTCCTGCTTTGCTAACTGACCGTTGTACCAATCGGCGTGGGCGGTTTTATTCCCGACAGGGATTGAGAATGCGACGTTAGCAGTTGTACTGAAGTGCGCTAGCAGTATGTATGTACATCAACTGCTAGCGTTAGTTCTGCATACATACCACACCATGCGAATTCTTTCTAACCAGTCGACCTTGCAATGTGCGCCAACGTTCTACCTTTAAGCCCGCCCACGACCCAGCGCCTGATTCAGAACTCTCTTCTTATCCATTCCGCCTTGAAATCATCTGACCAACCCCTCTTCATTCTAGATCACTACGACCGAGTCAATAGCCTGGTATTCATTTCTCATACAAACCTTCGTGTGGCCGCGGCCTCCAGGCCGCTTCCAAATATCCGCCTCGTGGCTCTCATCCCGATATGCCAGCCCAACGGCACAATCCCCTACGTGCTCGTCCCACCAATAATTATGGCCGAGTGGGTGAATATCTCAATGATCCGGATAGAGCTTGGACTGCGGTAGCCGCCGCACGTCCATCCCCCCGACAGAGACGCAATCGCGTAGAAAATTCGATAGCCCACGTTGAAGCAACCGGCGTCGACTTGTACCAAAACTCAGGCACCCGATACCGCAAGATTATTCTTTGCCCATACGTTGGTTGTTATCACAACTCGGTCAAGCTGGATTTCGAAGGTTTCTCCAAAAACGGGAATCTGAAGTCGGTCATTTACTTCCAATACAATTTCCAAGCTAACTGGTAATGGAATGTCTAGATCACATGTTTTAAGGATGCACAAAGACGATCTTCACAGCCGCGGTATGGAAGAGGGAGTTCGAAATCACCAGGGCAAGGGCTTTGGCGACTTTGTGTGGCAACTTCTTTCGCCGGATCTACCGCATGATATTGCTACGGGTGGTGCATGTAGCGGCGATAGTGGCGTACCCAATGCTCTGTTCTAGACCCATATTAACATAAGCCTAGATATCCCCTATCGCTACCTACCCGAACCACCAGCCCCTCCGGGGCACACGAACGACCCTAGCCCTAACCTCGCCTATACATCTCCTAACATCTATCCTCTCATACCACAACCAAATATCAACTCGCAACCGTATCCAAGAAACACTTTTGGTGCGACTACCGACGTAACTGGCAACTATGTGGATAATGTAGGCGCTACGATCACTAGCGAGCCTCTTGAAGATGATTTCCGTGGATTGCGAGTCTCCTCGCCGATTCAGTTGGGGAGCTATACTAGAACAGATTCATTCAACGACTGGAACTATTGCCAGCGATCGCCAGGAGTGAACTGGTATTGCGAAAAGTAGTTATAATCTACATATCCACAACAATATCAATATTCAAAGCGCACCAAGTGGAGGTATAACCAGCGGAGTGATAAAAAGGTACTTGATAACTATTGGCGCATGGTTTGTAACTCTCTTTTTGGAAATATTTATTTACTCATACCCTTTCTGGTTACTGTTTTCCTGTTGTATTTCCGGTCATCTATTTAATCATACAGCCTTTGACTGGCATATTTCATTGACTTGCTCAATATCACCCATATCCGTTTGTTTCGTACTACTCCACCAGGTCTTAAGGTAGTTTCCTTTATATTTAATGATATATGAGATATGATTAGATCAATGAAATCCCATATTCCCCTTACTATTATGGTGGAGTACCAGATTTTTCACCTTGTTCCTATATGACACAACTATGCTGTTTCTTGATACGTGCTTATGTCTTGACGCTGAGAGGGGAGGTTAAGTTTGACCCTGATGCCGTAACTGTAGTAGCTCAATTCGGCGATTCCCGAAATGGAGGGCTTCCCGTTTGTTTGTTTGTAATCATTCTGTATTCAGCCGCTTGCGGCTATGACATACATATTCCTTAACCCCCTACTCCAATGAAAACCAAAAAGGAAGACAAAGTGAAGTTGTAGGACCCCCACCCCCACCAGGGGGGCTTTCCGTGAGTCTATTTGGCATGTTCTATTACAAATAGAAAGTGAATAGAACTTGCTTTCCATTTTTTCTTCTCATCGCTCACTAAAGAAATTTATACACCTCCGGTAGAACAGGAAGTCATTAGCTACAAGCTAGTAGGCAGGCTAGCACTCAGCAGGTGAAATGTATTCGTCCCCGCTCAAACTCCGAGACTAACAAGGGCGCGAAGACTATTTTAGCCTCAAATACTATTGGCTTCAATTCGCTCTATAGCACTGCAATTGAGTTGAACAGAGTTGTACAAAAGAGAGGAAATTTCCCCTTCTATACTTTTTTCTGTTCTCTATCAGTGAGCATCGATCTATTCAGTGTCTGAAGACACACGGGGAGTCCTCCAATAGCGTATGCCACATTGAATAATGGAGTATACACATAAAACCTCTTCCGGTATACTGTTCTAACCTTTAAGGTCTTATTTGGTTATTTCCTTTGGGGTTGATCTTTTAGGTAGCATTGTAAGCTTAAGCCCTAACCTCTTACCAGAACGCTCTTCGATCCTATCGCGGAATTGATCCTACTTGCAAGATCCCTAATACGTAAAAATCACAAACCTATCGTGCGGAAACTGATCGTGTCGGCAACGGGGAATTTTCGGGTATTAGAACAGAAGATTGCACTTTCAGCAATCATACGCACTGACAAGGCCAAATGTTAGTGGTTATGGGCACCGTATCTCGAACCATATTGCAACTGAAGATGCTAGGAATGAATTCAAGACGGTTATCATCATACGGTTCCTGTCGGTAAAGGTCCGTGTGTTTGTAATTTAATTATGTATCGCAAGATATAGTAAACTCACTATAAAAATGGGGCCAGAATACTTTCCTTGCGATGCTTATTGATACTACTGAAAAGGCACAATATCTAGGGGGTGTGCACTATGACTAATCCCACTGGTCAGAAGAGATCTTTCCAAAGTAGTGAGTTAAGCGTGCATCTTAGTCAATAAGCATATCATTGGGTTTTGCTACTGGTGGGAGATTGCGGTCACAATAAGCGTCGCACTAAAGCGGCCCGTCCCGTTCGTTAAGAAGTTGACTAGCTTTCTCAGCATCGGCCGTAGATATTAGTCTCAGAAATTCAGTTTTACCTGTAACCCATCGCTCTCCGTGGGAAAAAAAAAGCAGTCCAACCACAAGATAGACATGTGAGGCTCTATGCATGAACCCTTTCACAACCGGAACAGCGCTAGCTGCCTAGTGTGCAGATGGGATGTGTGCAGAATGCAGAGTGACCCAATTTTCCCGAGAAGCAGAGAGTTAGTGATTTGGCCTTAAGTTGAACCAAACGACCTGCTTTGGGATCTTTTTTGCGGTCAGTTCCGAAATCTAAAGCCTCAAGATTCTCAAAACCAATTAAATGAGAATAAATCAAAGCAATCATCGAGATCATGCCCGCGTTGCTCACGACCAAAAAGGTAGTAGTGGCTTCCCAATTGTGTCGCAAGTAGGAGCTCCGGTATTTTCCCTCTGATGCATTTTGCGACCAAACGTAGATATACAACTTTTGGTGACCACGATGATACAGAACAAACGAAGACTAGCTCAGATAGTAGGAGTTGCCATAGCTAGCGCATTGGGACATGCACAATACTCTAGGTTTTTTCAGACGTTCCGTTTTTCTCAGCATGCGCATAAGATCGGGGACGCCATATATTGCCGCTGCGAAGTAAAACATCGGTGTTTGTTTTGTCGCAGATACCCGTTTTGCGCATGCTGAGCTAACAAGCACAAAGACTATAATACTCTGGGCGGATGGGATGAATGCACATTTACCATTTGTGGATTATCCTGCAGCAGTGAGATCCTTGTGTCTTCTATTGTGCTTTTGCAAGCTTTTTCCTTGACGGGACTGGCTTTCTGGTGGATGTCATGCATAATGCATGACACCTGAAACTCAGCCTTCTGATTAACCAATTTTAGCAATTCCGTCACCCGTAGAAGAACTTGTTGATTGTTCCATACATATCTGACTGGGAAATGGGAATCGGGAATCAGGAGTGTTGCGGTTAGTATGTTTCCTCTCTGTGTTGATTATGAAGGATATTCTATCTGGGAGATTGTTATGTTCCCCTTATTTTGAATTAATGGACCCTGGCTATAGCTTATAAAGCTCTGGTTATCGTTTCTTATGTTTATAGAAGCTGCGAGTGTATACCAGGCTTCCCAATAGTCCAGGGAGCCGCTAGTCGTTCAGGAGCTGCCATCATCGTCTAGAGCGGGACATGTATAGAGACACTTAGGGACCTGAGCGAGGATCTAGTGGGCCCTGGAGGAGGTTGCATCTCCTTATTAAGGGGTATTTTAGATAGAAAACTACTCATTTCGTAACGGATTACATATTGTACAACTTTCGTGTCCCAATACTAGGCACAAACAGGCATGCATGGGCACAAATCCGAGGGAACGCCAGTCACTGCTGCATCACTTGCTTCACTCAACCATCACTCGGCTTACATGCGGACCCGGTTGTTATGATATGTAGGGAGAACCGTGTGCATTAACTAAGATACAGAGAAAAGAGGGAAGTGAAAAGGAGAGAGACTCGAAATATACAGTACAAGTGAGTGGTAATAATTGCGCGGCCATTCGCCACCTTTGCCACCACCAGATATTCAACATCAGTAGTCCCTAGTCCAAAAACCCTCCGCCCGAAATCGTAGTCTGGGATTGGGCAGGCATCCGCACGCCCGGGACCAAGTTACAATTTTCGTGTAGTAATAGACTTTCAGTGTTTCGGTCTATCGTGGATAATATTGGGCAATGGAACTAGGTCCATACGGAAGTTAAAGATTGACGGAATATTCGAATACGAGTACTGAAACAGGAAAACATTTTGTTAACCGGGTCTTGGCGGGCCCAGAACCATAGACTGGAACAGAACCGCAAATTTCAGCTAGTAATATGATTACATGAATATATTGGCATTAGGTTCAAGTTACGTTCTGTCGTTAGGGTTGTACCAATTTCAACTTGCGGGAATTGCTGAAAACAGTAGTGGCTGGAAATTACCTGAATGCCGTAAGCATTACCGATCTCTTACGCTTTTAGTCGTGTGTAAGAGGCTTTCCCCAGATTTTCGAAGTACAAGAACTTCCTTCTTTCAGCCGCATGATGTTCTTCACCTTCTGTTTTTCAAACATTTCCCGCTCTAGCCATGCAGCTGGGAATTAATGTTGTAGCAAAACAGAGCAAGACCTATGATATAAGTGTTTTCTGCGAAAGGCTCAGCCGATGGTCAACTGAATATCATTCCTTATCATGTAAGAATACCATAGGTGTAAACTACGAGTGCGTATTCAGTAACACGGATGGTAAAATATAGAATAGCGAGTTCTCGTATTCAGCAGCCAATGATGAAACAAGTCAACTCTTGATCTGAAATGCTTTTCATCGACGTAGTTACGTAACCTGAGGACATAGCAAGCAGAGTGAAGATATAAAGAAGCTACGGTTCTCCCGCGGTAGTGGTATCATCATCAGTAATTTCCTTATTCTCAGTAGCTTAATCATTCTCGAAAAATAACACCCCCGAACATTGCCGAACAGCAACGTAATCCTAGCACCTTATCCTCCCTGGTCATGATCCTGATGTAAACCACATGTATATCCTCATTTCGGGGTAAATCCTGAGTCACACTTATAGCCCCCATCAGCACCATCGGCGCCATCAGCCACCATGCCGAGGAGGAGGCATAGCTTCGGTAGTGACATCTGGCTTCGGGTATTATACTCGGCATCCTCGAGTATCGTGCCTTTTTTCTCATATATATATACCTACCTTTCTCTCTTTGTTCGGTAGACAATCACTTTTGTACGATAGTCAATTCAATATCTCCACTTCGTACTTGATTGATCTCAACAAAAGATATGGTCGTCGTTACTGTGCGCCGAACCCAGATTTGGAGAAGGAACTACCAACAACTACTATCGGTATTGTATTCCGACGATAGAAAGGGACTTCGGGAGAAGACATCCTGCAATTTCTCCAAGTACTCGTGTGTCGAGAAACCAATCGTCTCTAACCGCGAAGTCGGGCACACGTTAACTGACCGGTCAAGTGATAAGATCCATTTTACTGCAAATGTTCGATCCCAATTCTAGGGCATGGCTCTGGAATACGTGCTAATGAGGAATCGGAACTTGAAGTCTAAGTACGTGTAGAGTTTGGTATTACATTTGATTTACTACAGTAAGTCACGAGACGACTTCGTCATACTGATTGGTTGAAATGCTGGGAGTTTGGGGGAGTGGAGTAGGATGCACGTGGCCTGTTGCGTAAGGGTCAGTATGGTTTCTCTGCTGCAGTTTGAGACTTCTAGTCTTCTACAGGAAGAGCGACAAGCGCCAAATTGTTCGGCATATGATTTGCGACGACAAACATTCAACATCTATTCCTATGCAACATGCTCTGAAATATCTACCTTCTTTTTGCTTTTGTTTTAATCATACTGGAATCACTCTATCTAGAGTATGCAGAGTCCAATCCCTTCCCCCCGGATAGCCGGCTCGGTGGGAGAGATCCCCTCCTGGTACCCTTCCCCTCTCACAAATGAAACAAAATGAACGATCAACCACAAAAAAAACGTAAAAGAAAGACAAGGGGGGGGGG
>Ga0307512_10005635_pt1 | contig 12953 bp, 13 predicted proteins | sample 14_EM_MG_FD_200267 | JGI IMG/M metagenome (GOLD analysis project Ga0307512, IMG submission 200267) | Populus trichocarpa ectomycorrhiza microbial communities from riparian zone in the Pacific Northwest, United States - 14_EM | ecosystem: Host-associated > Plants > Roots > Unclassified | place... | reverse complement strand
AATATTTTGCGATTAACAGTAGGATATCTAAATGCGACCATGAATAGAAAAACCCGAAACACAGAACCGGAGATTGGAACCGACGGGTCTAGCGAAACCCGGCAAAACCCGCGGGTTGACGGGTATGGGTCCGGGTTTGGCCCGCCAAGACGCTGCGGGTCGGGTTTTTGGACGGTTCTGGAACCGAACCGAACCGTTTTTCAGGTCCGAACCCAGACCGCTGGCGGGTTACCCGGACCCGTTGCTAACACTATGCAGGTGCTGCTTGAGAGCAATTCGAGGTGCGCCTGAAAATGACGATCAAGTGAACTCAGAGATATACTCCGAGGCCGTGATCGAGCGAGTTTGGAGATGTACTTGGAGGCCATGATTGAGTGAACTTAGAGATGCACTCCGAGATTGTGATCGAGCGAGTTTGGAGATGCACTTGGAGGCCATGCTCGTGTGAGTGTGGAGATGCGCTTGTAGGGGGCAATAGAGTATATTTGGAGATACACTTGGAGGCCGTGATCGAGCGAGTTTGGAGATACACTTGGAGCCCGCGATCGAGTGAGATTGGACGAGTACTTGTAGGCGGTCGATTGACGGCACACCGGGTGATGAGACTCTATTCATCAGTTAGTTAACTCGCAACCGTGGGAATGTGACAATGTGACTTTACCTTTGAGCTCTCATGGAGAGCTGGCTGATGGCGGTCGATCGTGTGGGGAGGTACGCCGGAAGCTGAATCTACATTCAGGGGTCAACTCGTAATCATGAGAATGAAGGGAAGACATACAATCTTGGGTGGATGCTGTACTCGGTGACAACTCATGATCATGTCATGGAGAGATAGAGAGCGATGACTTAGCTTTGTGTTCTTCGATGATGGTTGAGTTGTGGACGAGAAAGAGAGAGATGGGGGATGAAGCTGACAATGATATGGGGAATACGAGCGGATATGAGAAATCAGGGGTACGACTTGCCTGATTGGGATGGGATGACCTCGTATCGGTGTTAGTTCGCCCCGGATCGGGACTCGTACCTGCCGTATTGGGGATGGTCAATTGACTCGCACACCAAATTCTCTAAGTCCTAGTTTCTCATGATGATTTCCCCCATCTCCTCTGATCTCTCTCTTTCTTGTGCTCAACTCTACCATCATCTAAGAACACGAAGTTAAGTCATCCCTTTCTATCTCTCCATGCAATGATCATGAGTTAACGCCGGGTGCAGCATACACCAAGTACTGCATCATCCCAAGATCGACTGTCTCCCGCCGCCAGCCAGCTCTCATCTCTCGGCGGACCTTATTGTAGTCAAATCTCTACATTCCCAGGATTATGAGTAAAACAATGAATGGAGTATCAGCTGCCATCGCACCTCCCTCCCGAGCTACCGCCTCCAAATCGACTACCTCCAAGTACTCCACCAATCTCGATCGATCATGGCCTCCAAGTGTGTCTCCAAACACGCAGGATTACGGCCTTCAAGTTCGCAAGATCACGGACTCCAAGTGCATATCTCCAAACTCGCTTGATCACAGCCTCAAAGTGCATCTCTAAACTCGCTCGATCACAGCCTCAAAGTGCATCTCCAAACTCGCTCTATCACGGCCTCCAAGTGTATCTCTGAGTTCACTCGATCTCGGCATCCAAGTGCATCTCCAAACTCGCTCTATCACGGCCTCCAAGTGCATCTCTGAGTTCACTCGATCTCGGCCTCCAAGTGCATCTCCAAACTCGCTCGATCACGGCCTCAAAGTGCATCTCTCAACTCGCTCGATCTCGGCCTCCAAGTACATCGTTAATGAGCGACGGTGGGTGTACGAAGATACAGGGGTAACGGAGGTGGACTGAGCGACGGGGAGTACATGTTCGGGAGACCCCGGGGTAGATAGACATCATCTCATTTTCATCTCATCTGGATCCACGCAATTGCGTAGATTCTCGCGGCCGGGTAGTATCATATCGTCTCACTTTCTTCCTAGGCTCCTCGAGCTACAACCTCCGATTATGCTTGACTACCATCTGTGGCCAGATTGACCGTATGTATATATATAGAGATATTTAAATAATGCATGCCACATTATGAGGTAGCGAATCTTGTGACTGTAACAAAGACGAATATGATAGACGAAATGCCTTGTGCTTATGGAACCCTGCGTGTGGCTTCCGGACTGATTGACATTTTGCTGATATACCCAATGAACCCATTCCGACGTATGGTCACAGTTGGCCACGACGCCACAGCGTTCATTTACAATTGGATACCGACAGAGCGAAAAGAAACGGCGAAACCGCGATCGGAGGCCGATATGCAACGCGATCGGTCGTATGGGCGCCGGGCTCGGAGTAGTCTACCACCGGGGTGTCTCTCACGGCTCTGACGGAGCGCGTCCACTCTGACGGAGCCATTCCGCCCGGACGGAAATGTTTTTTGCTGATGTGACAAAATGGTTCACCACATGATTATATGTTTGCACCGGAGGCATCAAAAGCTCTCCTTCAATGTATACATGGAAAACCTCTTCACAACACAACCTCTGCGGGCAGAGCTTTGTCGGATGGGGATAGGACCATGTGGTACATGCAGGGAGCAGTTTCGAGGATTTCCCAAGGAGCTAAAGATTAGGATGAATACCAAATTGCCATATCATTATCGAAGTAGAGCTGTTAATGCTGGTGTTGCAACCCTGCGATGCATGGGCTGTTTGCTTGTTACCATGAAGTCTAAAATCCACCCTCTAAGTGGTGAGGATTTTCTGGTTCTGATAATGAGACAGCATCTAGGCGACACGAGTCCCAATGCAAGGGTAGGAAATTCCACATTTCTTCCTGGAGAACGCCGGAAAGAGCTTGATATACCTGCTATTGTTGATGCCTACAATCAGCACAAGGTGGGAGTGGATGTAGTTGACCAGTATCGAACCTGTTGTGATGCCCAGCTCATATCCAGGCCCAAGTGGTATGGACTTCTCAAGCGAATTCCGGAGACAGCCCGTATCAACAGCCTTGAAATCAATCGAAATCTGCTAACAAACAAAGAGCGCATTCTAGATCACTATCATTTCTGTTTCTCCATTGTTCATAACCTTTAGCAAGCTAGAAGTCCATCAACAACAAAATGTTCCTCCCGCATTCCGGCTGCACAGAAAATCACTCGGTCGGCTCCCCCCACACAATCTGCCCTGCCCCCACAGCGTACCAGGTATGTTACCATGCACACCCCGCTGCCCCTCCGCCAATAGGTACCAGGAATGGATTCCCAGTTTTGGATGGACATTAGAGTAGATTGTTTCATTTGCAGGTGGAGAAGTAGTCAGGGTGGTTGTGGAGAGGCATGAAAACCAGTATAAAGTGTGAGGACTGCAGCCGGGCTTTATGTTTCACACCCAAACGAGATTGTTTTCACGAATTTCGACATATTGACAGTATTTCTAGTTATTCTGGGGGCATTTAGCTGGATTGTGGTTGTGTGATGTGTATTTTAAAAGCTGGCCCATCTGTGGGCGCAAACCCGGTTACTGGCAAAGGGATCGGCCTATCAAAATTTTGTTTTTGTTTTTTGTTCTATTCCTACTGTATGCACTTGAATGAGATTATAACAGAGCCCCATGTCCCCTGTGCCTTCGGTCAAGCCAGGTAAATGGGGGAGGTCCCTACCCCCTACTCTTGGTCCCCTTCACGCTGGGGGGCTGGCACTGCATATTGAACTTATAGCAATTGTGACAGTATAACCCCTCTTGTACTCTCAGGAGCGATTCCACCGCGCCACGGGGATTGTGCAACATATCAAAATATTTGCTGTATTGCTCGGAACATATAACATATCACATTTTCAATTCCTTTTATCGGAGTGTGATTTAACTATAAATAGTGAAATGTATAATCGCATGTCAGGGTCATTATTTATCAATTCTCTCAACACTATTATATGGCACTACAAGAATTAATTAGTTTTTGATTGTATTCAGTAGCAAAATCATAAACCAGTTGGCAATGAACATCTTGAACAGCCAGCTTAGCTTCTCCTGGTTGGCAAATCAGTTCACGAGATAAGGCTACTGTTACTGCAGCTATTCAATACTCCAGTGCTGGATCGTGACGTACCACAGGTAATATGCAATTATGTTAAAAGAAACTTTCACAAACGGGTAAGAATTAGCTGCGATATGCAGGGGTTACCGTGTGTACATATTCAACTATTCAGAAAGACAAGAGAACGACTCAAGATATACACAAAAAATCTTCAGGTATATTTTAAAATATGTCAGTTCCATCCTTTTGCCAGCATTGCCTCATACTGCTCATGCCACCGGGTATCCAGCAGAATTGACCGAAGCAATCTTCAAACGCAGAATCAGAATCTATCACTCTACACTCATGTCCAGCCCCGGGTCTGCAGTATCATGACCCCGAGAAATCTGCGGAAATTTATGTCACCATATAGTGTAGTCAGACGATCGATGGGGTACTTTGCCTGGTAATCGTTGCTGTACTGGCGAACATAGTTCGCAACTACAGCATCTCAAGTAGATAACTTCGATAACGTTGATGAGGCAACACGCAGCATATTCATATGAACCCTGCCGATTACTGGAATACTTTTCCAACAGCCAAGGAGGGCACAGCTGACTTGAGCGGATTTAAGGTACATTTGTGAAGTTCTAGTCTCAGAAAGGCACAACATTAAAGGCACCACAGTAGAATGAACTTTCCCTATTTTATCCCTTAGAAATGAACTATAAAATCGCCCGGTTGCATGTTAAAACACCTCTTTTTATCTTTTAGGAAGCTGGAATGCGTTACCACCTGCGCTTGCCACTGAAGACATCAAAATGGTGTGCCCATGCTACACTGCATAAATAAAATCCAGTACATTCATGCAATCAGCCTTACACGTTTAGGTCCTTCTGGATCACCATCATCACATGTTGTGGTGTTTCCTTTGTCACTCTCTACTCTCACATCTAATCCATATCTGTGTTAATAGTGTTCATCATGGGGTATGCTGGTGAATATCTGGGACAAGAGTGATGAGTGGCAGGAGTGGCAATGAGTGGCACCAGCATACCCGGAGATATACCCAAATATCCTGGGTATATATCTCCACTCCTTCTCCCCCTTCACAGCACCATCAGATATATATACATTTGGTTTGTTGCCTCGAAGCATTCTCATTGGTTGACTTGCAGTATGTACCTCCATGCAGGATTTTTAATGTCTGACAACCCATACCTTCAAGCTTTTGGATGGTTTGGCATACCCCATCAAACATTCTAAAGTATCCACTCCCAATTAAGTATTTGAGTTCAACTCCGATCATAAAGTAATGTATACAAGTGATATTTACAATTCAAAGTTCTTTCATCTCTTGGTCTCTTATTTAGCATATAGTCCGAATTGATGGAATGGTTCTTGAAAAATAGACATTTTTGGTAATTTTGGCTGATGTTTGAGAGTGTTTCTAAAACCAATCTCTCAATTGTGAACATATGGTAAATCAGAGCAATAGTGGTGAAAGAGCACGTAACGGCCATTCTATATAGTCGGCTCGCCACAAGCCTTAGATCTCTAGCGATAATCTTACCTACACATCTACATCTACTATCACTCGCATCCACTTTTGCAACCATATTCCAATGATTACCATACGTATACCTATGAGGCCGAACGCAGGCATACATGCCCTTACACTATAATCGCTTCGTCAGTAAACGGATACGTTTCGCTCACGGGATTACGAGTTGACGATTTTACCCCTTTTTCCGACATGCGACACCATGCAGTCAACAATTCAGAATACTGCCCTCCATATGATATCGAAGTATCATTACTGCGCAGCACGAAGCGTTGACCGTTCCATCATTCAATTGAGCCTGATGGCAGCGAAGTTGAGATCACAGAGCAATTGGCGCACAAGGCGCGTCACCGGCAATGAAGACGATTATTATCCCGACTGCAGGACACCACCCTGTCAACGACAAAAATCGCATACGATCGATCCAGACGTGTTCAAGACGACATCAATTACTTCCAATGGCTGCAATCAACCACCGGACACCTGAAAAGTCACGACTGCACCCCTGAACTAGTCAATTCACGGCAGAAACGTAGAGAGCTCAGAGAGTATTTGGCACACAAGGCGCGTCACCGACATTGATGACGATGATCACAAGTACAGGACATGATCTATTGAGCGCAATCACCAGCCGAAGCACCTACAATGGACGGAGCCACCTTACTCATGAATGAGGCCATATCAAAATCCAAAGGCAAAGTCGAGAGACGATTTACGAGTCAGCAAAGGTACGACTACATTCCTTCCAATTGAGCGGAGTGCACCTTTCTCAGTTTGCGTGTACACCTACAGCTCTAGCAACCTCGAAGAAGGCCACTTGCGGAGGCATGGTACAACTACTTATACCTGATACACTACTCGAGCGAAGAATACGTACGGACGAGGATCAGTCTAAAAATGAAGCGCTCTCCCGCCGAGAACGTTTGCCCAAGCGAAGTGCACTTACAGAGAAGTCACCCTACGATTGAAGGACATTGAGGATGAGAAGCTTTCCCTCGATTGAAGCGAACTTATAGCGGCGATACATTGCGCAGCGTGAACTGCATTTACGGTCAAAGACCGACACAATTCCGCTAACTGTCTACGACGACTACGACGACTACCATGACTATGATGACCTCAGAGGACAAGGATTATGGACAATCGAGGCGGCAATCGGCAAATCAAGCGCCAACAATCATTAGACGCTCAGCAAGTAAAAACTATTGGCGGCGCAGGCACTAATGGCGACTCTGGACGAAAATATACAAATACCAGACAGAAATGGCGAGATGCAACGCGTACGGGCGCTTATCGACTGCGGCGCAACCAGCATCGTTATGACACCGAGGCTTCTCAAGCGACTCGAGATATCAGGCGGTACACAACACCACCCTCGCCATGACCGCACATGTAATGCAACAAGCACAGGACAGCCGGAAGACGCGGATTACAGTCCAGTGCGTGGACTATCTCGCACCGGTAGACAGATCAGACGTGCTAGTCGTGCCAATGCGGGCGTACGATTCGGTACTTGGGTTACCATGGTTTCCCAAACAAACTCCTGACATCGACTGGGCTCGATTTACTCCCTGCGATCACCGAGTGCAAGTGGAGCGGAGGAATGACACCGATGACTACGGCAGTCGCATCGAAGGTCTTAGAAGCCGAAAAAAAGATAACCTCAATGACAAGCTTCTGGGGCGCGGTCCGGGTATACAGACACTTGGAGCAACCGCATTCGACGATCTTCAAAGTAGCATTGAAGTCGTCGTAGCATTTACCCGACAGACTGGGGAATGCATAGGGCTGCTGGGAGTGACTTTGGAAGACATCACCTTGGACTCACCAGGTGATACGGACCCAAGCGCTGGACGCGACGAGCAGAGAGCACCGGCGATAGTTGCGGCAGAGGAGCCCCTTCAAGGAGACGCTTGAATGACTGCTGCCGGCTCGCCGAGACCCGGAGGGAGTGACTGGACGGCGGGGCTTGGCTGCTGTGTGGGCGAACCGTTAATGACAAGGCCTCCTGGATATTCCCTTCCACCGCTTCCATCCTTTCTTGATTCTTTGGCTAATATAGATGGAGCAGTTCGGAGATAACCCCGAAGAAAAATGACAATTGAGACCGAAGAGCCCACTTACGAACGCTGAAGACTTATGAAGCAATTGGAAGCCCGGGCACGACGCCACTGCAAGAAGCTATCATTGAGACTATGTGAATTGGACTGACGAGCGCCAATATGCCAATCCCGGAGATGCTCGGAGACGGATGACAATCAATCCTTGACTATGGCGACATACACGAAACTAGCAATTGAATGCCGAGACGCAGATATATGTACCGGCTGCCATGCCGCACCGAATAAAATACTGAATACAATGCCATATCTGTTTCGAAGTTACATTACGGAGCATACTATCCCGAATAAGATCCCAATTCAGACTCGACGATCCCAAGCTACACAACTACGATGACAATTGACAAGTGCAATTTGACTTCCGAATCAAGCCCTTCCAATCGATGTTCCCTACGAAGCGATCTGAGATTAGTCGCCGGCGGAGCAACGACTTTTAAAAGAAGGGGATGACTGAACTGGAATCTCGAACAACCCCTACCGCAAACGATTACAGTCCCGGAAGCGCAGGAACGATGCACTGTAAGATCCATTCACCAATTGAGAAGGCTAGCAGCAGCAAGTGCACCTGGGCATGAATCGACTAGTGGACTCAGCGAACGACAATAAGTCAACCGGGTCAAGTGATGGCAAGCACACCTACAGATAGATCCACTAGCGGACTCAGAGAATGACGATAAGCGCACGGAGTCAAATGATGGCAAACACCTACATATGAATCAACAAGCACACCCGGGGGAGAGCCAGCGAGCGTACCCCGCGATCTAAGACGATAAGTTCACCTAGCATACGACGGACATCCAGTAGGCCTGTAAATGCACCAGAGAGACACGTCGAACGAGCCTGATCCATGCCGAACGAGGGCAAATACGAATACCGAAGCAGTGCCTAACGGGATAACGAATGACTGCGATATGGCTACCGAATTGGTCCAGAAGGAGGTCGAAAATGACCATCGAGTGCACCGAATAGTCTTCCGAATGGCATCACACGAGACAGTCGAGATAACTACCAAGAGATAATCACGGAGATCTCACAGCGACGGATCTCACAGCCCAAGGTCTTAAAATGGAGATCGAGAGGATTACCGGGAGTCTTACTGTACCAAGCCACTGACCGAGACGCTTACCGAAGGGCGTACCGAAGGATCAAAAAACTACCGCCGAACGGCATACCGCACTGACTGCGGAACGAATCTACCCAATGACTACTGAGAAGCCAACGGATATACAACCGAGGCTGTTTACCGATGGCCAAGAGAAGTCGACCAAGAACGCACCGAAGCTATCATCCGGATGACTTCTACCGAGAAGCGGTCCACTGAGACCCTACCAGATGCCGAATCAAGAGATGCCGGAATCCACATATGCATAGCCGCTTTCCGAGAGCAGAGGCACACTCCTATCGCGGTGAGTATGACTACCTACTGTGAAGCTTATGTGTTAGATATGGAACAATGATATACCACCCTCGCCGATGCAATTGGCGCATTCTACCACCCTCATATGGTCACCAGCGAGTCACATGAGAACCGATGGCTATGATGATGCCAGGAGCGAAAGCTCACATCATTGCCCAAAGTCACGACGAGACGCCATTGCAAATGACGTCGAGTTTGAGCGCATTGGGACGCCTCACACGACAGTAAGTCAACAGGCAGGACAAGTCACCATGAGGCATAGCCGTTGCAATGACGTCGAGATTGAGCGCATTGGGACGCCTCATACGACAGTAAGTCAACAGGCAGAGCAAGTCAGGATAGTCACTGGACAGCAGACGACGCAGAAGGACGACGGAATCCGAAGGAAGATAGTCTGAACAGAATTACATGTCCAATCAGAGATTACAATTACAATCCCGAATCACCAATGAATCCCAATATCAATTTGGAGATCCAAGTTACACTGCTACCGAGCCACGATGGCAATCGACAATCAATACGATGGAGAAGTCGTCGCCGGAGCAACGAATTTTCAAAAGAGGGAGATAGCTGTGTCTTCATGATCAACCGACAAGTCAAAAGCCCACCTGGAAGCTGTCTGCCGAGACACGCACCGACAAGTCTACCAAGAAGTCCTACTGACAAGCCAAAAGTACGCCGAGAGGCAAGTCAACCAAGTCGACCAAGACTCTACTAAAGCCGCCTACCGAGAGCGTAACCATGAAGTCGACCAGATGGTCACCGAAGCGGACTTCCAAAGACGATTACTGAGTCAAGCAGCATCTACGAGTCAATGCCACTTACCGATGACCACCGGCTGCAAGATATATTCTCCAGAGCTCGGACAGCGCAAACTCGCTTGAACTTGGTAAGTATAACCGTTTTAGAGAAAGTTACGTGATAGATGTCAACGAATGAGACGAGACTACATGATTGACGTATACGATTGATGATTACTGACGGCTACGACCGATGCCGGCACCGGAAGCTCCCTGCGGTGCCAAGTCATGAGCGGAAGCTCTACCACGCAGGCGGATTCAGACATTGACCTACGCCGAGATACACGACCTACGAGTGCGGTACTGGATGGCTGGTCGGATGCTGTATGAGTTCGGGAGTGGAGATAAGGAGGACAGTTATCAATTAGGCGTTCCTTTCTTCTGTTTCTTCTTTTCTCTTCTCTTCTCCATACTTTATTACTTCTTTGGATCTCGGCCTGGTATAAATGGCGTCGGCACGGGTTTTACCACGTCTGGATCTCAGTCAATGGGAGGTGGAGTTTCCCAGTGCGCCGGATCCACAGAAAGGCTACCGTACGGTGCCAATCGGTAGCGGGACTTGTGAGTTAGTACGAGTACCTACAGGGCATGATTGTTTAATGCTCTCCTTTCCTTTCCATTTCTCTTGTACGGCTTATGCAGCCCAGGAGGTCTGCGCCTGAAGAGGGGGATACTGTAACGGCGGCACGTGACCCGGGGCCGGGTAACGGCCATTCTACATAGTCGTCTCGCCATGAGCCTTAGATCTCTAGCGATAATCTTACCTACACATCTACATCTAATATCACTCGCATCCACGCTTGCAACCGTATTCCAATAATTACCATACGTATACCTATGAGGCCGAACGCAGGCATATGTGCCCTTACAGAGCATCGAAATATACACAATTCATGTATATATTACTTCATGATTAGAGCTAAACTGATAGCTGCATATTTTTCATTTAAGGTTGTATGTTTTATAATCACTGTTTGGATAGACAGGTGCAGCTCAAGATGTGGCTAAGGTTAGGGAGTGGTACATACAGTCATAAAAGGTTAGTGGATGCAGATAGACTGCATGTGTAAGGCTTTGAATGGACTATCAATTGTTTACTCTTCTAAAGATTCAGGTTGCAACTCCTGCTTCATTATTCATTTTGTTTCTGCAACATTCTTGGCTACATCAGCCTCATCTGCAATCATGAATGAATGGGTATATCTCACATCTTTATGTGTTCTCCACCTGCCTGTACATAATCTCAACATTGTATATGAAACTAGGTATCGATATACAATTGAAATCTCGATGTCTGGGTTCTATGTGTGGATCAGACGGATTGTTGATAATTCGCAGATTTGATGTCCTATATGACAAGACGATATACGGAATGCTTTGGCTGCACCAAAGTCTTCTGCTATTGGATTTCCACTATATTACATTCAGCAGACAATTTCCAGCCAGCCATGAGCTAACTCATTCAAATTATATTCAGCCAGCCAATCCAGTCCTTTCAAATAATCACCAGTCAGCTGAGAGCCAGTGGTTCAATACTGAGTACAGGCAGCTGAACGATAGCCTGACCAGATCTTCCACACTGAGCTAAGCTGTAATCTGAACAGATTGTTTCCAACCAGCTGAGTGCTAACCTAGCATGAATGTATCCAGCCAGCAGAAATATAACAAGACAACATTATAACCTACCTCCTAACGGCGGTAAGCACAAGTCATGTTCATGTACAACCAGCTGAGGGCTAGCCTAGATATGATAACTGCCAACCCACTGACAGCTAACAAATTCGGAGCATATCCAGCCAGGCAATTGCGATTGTATCCAGTTTGTTTGTTTGTAATCATTTTGCATTCACCCCGAAGGGGTGCCCAGCTAAGTTACTATAAGCCAGCCAACCACTGGTGGGCATGGTAATTAATTAACATTTTTCATCCCTGTCCATCGGAAACTTCCTGTCCATCCATCGGCTAAATTACGGCCAAACTAGCTCACATATCACCTACTTCTGACTCAGGCAAAGTTGTTTCCTCCCACTTCCCACTACCCAATGGAGGACACTAAGGCCACTGACCCACCAAGCACACCCCCATTACTAATCGTTCGTATGGACAACCTGTGGTGAGTATGACACAGGGAACTCGTGTTGCGACATCAACTTGTTCCGTACAAGGAGTCTGCTCGGGTGGGGAGAGTGGTGAGATTCAAACCCATAAAGAACAGCATAGTGTTGGCTAGACCATACCGCTACACTAGGGGGCCACTCCCCGATTGTATCCAGTTAGTAACCTGGCATTGTATAGAGAGCACATCTGGCCAGACAATCCTACCCAGCAGCATTCTTAACTATCTATTTATACTAGATGGAGAAATGCCTGGGCCAACACTACAATTGTCAAGGGAGAGAATCAATAATGATATAAATTTTGAACTTCAGGTTTTATAACTACAATCTTTCAAGGCCTTCCTGTTCTGTACAAACCATGCTTCATGCTGAATAATTTTGGGCTGATTGGAAAAAGTTGAAGCCACCTATATTCACCCAATCATTCCAAGAGGCATAACAGTGTGGGGAATACTATGCAGATTGAATAACACCAAATTATTGCTTGCTACAGAGTCCTAATTCCTGCTAGCTGGTGTAAATTCCTACTTGCTGGTCAGAATTATATCCAACCAGCACCACTACTAACATCCACCACAGCCTATCAGTCTCCCTGCAACAGGTCGTAGTGATATTAGCCTTCGCCCAGAAAGCCCGAAACTGAACAAAAGGTAAATCGTCCAGGATAGCAGCAGTGTTCCTAAGCGGCCAGGCCGCCCTTAGCGGCGGCTTTTAAATGAGGGCCGGGCCGGGCAGCCAGGCTTTAGGCCAGGCCTGCAGGCTTTTCCGGACGATCTGCAGGCCCAAGCCGGGCGGCCGGCCTGCAGGCTGTATTTGCCAACGTATAAGTTCAATCGAACAAGCATAAACATATTTTGTTTAAATGACACCCATTGCTGCTGCCTAAAGTCTTAAACTCAGAAAGCCACCAAAGTAAACTCAGCCATCGTCCATCATA
>Ga0307512_10005634_pt1 | contig 12955 bp, 12 predicted proteins | sample 14_EM_MG_FD_200267 | JGI IMG/M metagenome (GOLD analysis project Ga0307512, IMG submission 200267) | Populus trichocarpa ectomycorrhiza microbial communities from riparian zone in the Pacific Northwest, United States - 14_EM | ecosystem: Host-associated > Plants > Roots > Unclassified | place... | reverse complement strand
TCATACACATTCACCAATCTCATCTTTCTACCCGACGGGTATCTTATATCAAACACCTGTACATCTCCATCTCCCCCCTTATCAACTTCCGAAAACTCCAGATGTGTATCTCTTCTTATTGCGGTCATAGTTCTTCCTCCCCTAACCAACCTATATCCTGGGTGACTGATGTTGTATCCTTCTCTCTCCACATACGGTTCTTGCAACATCACAACATCGGCCCCCCAAACAATTCCTGTTTCCAACGCCATCATAGTCGCCTCATACCCCCTGCCACAGTTATGCATTACGCATTTCACCATGACTTCATGGGGGTTTCTTGGGTCCCTGCGTTAGAAGATTCTCCTTCCGTCTCCTGGGTCGCTGCGACCTGGACTTCCGGTTCCTTATCATTTTGTTCATCATCCTGAACTTTCTTTTCCGCCTCTGCAGTCGATGGTCCCCCATCCTCTGTCTGATCCGGTTTCTTTTGTTGATCCGTGGTCACATTTCGGCGTTCCCCCTCTCTCTCCTTCCAGGTACGCCTTTCCTCTCTCGCAACTTTAATAGCCTCCTGCTTCTTAACGCAACAATTGGCCTTCGCGATATGATTTCCCTTACAGTTGACGCACTTGTTGACATTATGGGCGCAGTTCTGTCCTGCGTTAGCCTTGCAACCTACCACGTTGCACTTATGATCTTTCGTTAAATGTCTCCCCGCGCACAACATGCACGCCGGCATCTTCAAAGATCCACATTTCGCATCAACATGTCCCCATCTGCTACACACCCCACAAAAGGAATCTGGTCCGGCATTCACAAACTTTTCCACATCATATTTCATTCCTGCCGCCCTCAAACCCCCCTTCAACACTTTTTCGGCCATCTTACTACCCTTGACCGCGAAAACCACCGAAGATGCTTTCTTTCCTTCCGCCTTCTTTTGTTTCACATCTTTCGGCCCTCCAATCCAGTTGATGGCGAGGGGCAACACCACCCCCTCGTTTTCAGCCTGTAATTCTTGCCTCAATTTTTCAAGTCCTCCTCCCGTCTTTTTCCCCAAATACCTATCAAAATTGACGCCATGCATTTTTACTCTCTCCCAGAGTTCGTTAGTCTCAATGTCCACGATTCCTGCGTCCACCTTCCTTGCTGCTTTAATCACAATTTCCCTATACCGAATCAACATTTCGGCCGTTGCCAAGGGAGTCGTGATCGTTGACAGGCATCCCCGGGTATTCTTCGTAACTCCCTGGATGCGAACAAAATGTGGAACCTTTGCCTCAAAAAGTGCTCTATTCACTTCCGAGGAAATATCCAAATCCTTTTTCTGAGAAACTGGAAGGCCATTATCCCTCTTAAAGGTAACCCTCCTCTTCTCCATCGAATTTTGTCCTGGGGGGACCGGCTTCATCTCATCCTTTTTCTGCTGTCTCTTTACCTCCACAAAACCATCCCCCTTCTTTTTCTGCTGCTGTCCCGATTGTTGTTGTTGTTGTCTCTGTTCGGGTTGCCTCTTTGGTGGTGGAGGTGCCGCCGCCCTCTGCGCCCACGTATCCTTCTTCTTTTCTTCCGGTTTCTTTACCGGTTGTTGCTGTACGGGCTTCTTAACCTCCGGCTTCTTCTTCTCTCCTGCCTTTGGTCCCTTTGGTGGCTCCTTCACCTCCGGTTTTTTCACCTCCTTCTTCTTTTGTTCCGGTACTGCTGGTGCTACCGGTCTTTTCGCAATTGTCACCTGTCCACTCGGAGTGAACCTCGGAGACTCCTGCCTTTTCTCTCCTGGCGGAATAACTGGTGCATGCTTCGACGCCTCCAATTCCTGTTCATCCACCTCCATCTCAATCCGGATAGCTCTTTCCACCTTCTCACTTTCCTCTCTGGAAAAAGTCGCTCCCGGCTCAAACTCAATCTCACTCATCTCTTCCTCCTCAGGGGTGGCTTCTACCTGTTTCCCCCTTCGGATTTCATCCTTCTTCCGGCTTTCTTCCGCCGCATTCTCAAACCTCTTAACCACTCTATCGGTCAATTGGTCCACCAACCTATCCATGCAAGCACTCATTGCATTTTCAATTGTTTTAGCCATGTTTACCGGGGCTAACTTGGCCACCTTTTTCTCAATCTTCTCCAACCTCTGATCGAGTTTTTCCTCATACTCCCTACTCAACTCAACCTCGGTCAAAATCTTTTCCGACGTCCTACGATTGGAGGTAACCCCCGCATCCGTATGATTCTGTCGCGCCGCCATGAACTCCGCCTGCTTTAGGCACCATTCATCATATCGCTCATCATGCAGTTGATTTGTGGCCATAAAATCCCTCAGCCCATTAGTGTTCCGAAGATACTCACCAACAAAAGCTTCCAGATTAACTGGCCCATTCTCATTCGTCAACGTCTCTGCAGGCTTGGCCCAATCGGCATCCAACTTCTTCCTGCTTGGCGTCTGCGGCATATTCGGGATTGGTCGATCGGGCGTTGCCGGCCTCTTTGTCCCCTTCCCCTTATTGCGCTTTTTCCCTTGCTTCGTTGGCGTCATGTAGGGCGACTCGTCCCTCCACTCCACCTCCGTCATCGCATCATCTTCGTTGTCACTACTATCGCTGACTTCGAATTTTCTCTGAATGGGTGTGTAGACTTTCCGGGTCTCTTCCATTTCCCTCTCTTCTTCGGCATTTTGACTGGCATTTTCCTCCGACTGAATATACCTTTGCGCGATAATTCCAGCACTCGCCCTGGGGGTCGAAAAAGGATCCTCAGAAAGAGCGTTCAAAGCACTTAGAGGTAGGCCCATAAGGCTTCCCTCATAACTCGTAGATGGCAAAGGGGTCTGAACCCTCTCCCCCGGCGTCTGCGATGGGAAAGAAATATCACTTCCCCCGTAGCTCGTAGTCGGTGGTGGCGACAATGAAGAATCATCGTCGCTCGAAATCGTGTGAACCTCATGCTTGCGCCTGTTCCCATATTCATCGATAACCGAATTCTCTCTCCAAATCGGTTCAATAACTTGGCTCGGATGCCCATCTGCTCTAACTTCAGCATTATGGATTCGAACTCCCTGATTATACTGCTCTCTGGTCAAGGTGACTGCCGCCTGTTGCACTCCCAGATAATCGCCTAGCTCTTCTCGGGCTATTTCCGAGGTCGTAGCTGTTCCATCCGGATCAGTGGGAAGCGATCCGATGATTTCGTTATGTCTATCGAGGACCTCCCCGATGTGGCTGCTAGAAACGGCCGAAGCCTCACTGCCGGCACTACCAGACTGGTTCTCTGTCTTCTCTGTCGCCTTCATTCTTGCTACTGCTTTTTTGAAAGTGGTATTTGCTCCGAAGAGACTCATCGTGCTTAGCTTCTGGGTGACTGAAGGTTGTTCATCCGACAGTATATGCACCAGGCAGTGTCTGATCTGGAAAGAGATCCGACGGATAGTGGTATCCCCATGGGGTCTTGTGGAAATGAACCAGCCATTGGTGCAAGGTGTGACCATGTGCCTCTTTCAATGTTGTATTTCCATATTCTGATGCTAGTGGATCACACAAGCGCCCCCGACTGCAAATCCATCAAGTTCCCCACGAAACTTGGGGGATTAATGGCTGCCAAACAGACGTCCAACCATATACAAAAGCTACTGTCGGAGCTTACAGCGCCTCACAAAGTTGAATCCTTGCCATCAGATTATAGCTCGATACAAAAGCACGATGTAGAAAAGTTCAATTCTGCCCCCCGTCCAGCTGCAGTAACTATTGCAACATTGGACCTTGCGCTATCTGCGCAACAGAGGAGAAAGCTTTTCAAAGGTCCCCAAAAAGTCTTAAACTTAGAATTTATTTTACTCAAAGGCTGATTACTTGGACATGCAGATGAGAAAATCTTGTTCGATGACGATTTGAGACCATACACGGGGATTCTCCATGCTCCGGAAGTTGTCCGCGAGTGGCTAAAGGACATGAAACTGCCCCCACTTTTGGAACCCCGAACCATTGAGCGCACGGCTTGGAATGGGCCTGAGCAACATGGTGAGGTGGAGAAACTAGTAGAACGTAAAAGAAAAAAGAGACGTCACGATCGCGGCTCCATTGATACACTGAAGAAGAGCAGCATCGACGCCAGGAGTGTGAGCGTGTCCAAGAACAGGAGCGTTCTACTGCCCGCAAAGCTGAGGTTGAGCACGTCCGCCGGAAATTCAGACTCGGATATGTGAACGAGGGAAAAAGGACGTATTCGCGTTGAGGTTGGAAGAGGAGGAGGAGTCTGCGATTGAGCACTCAGGTGGTCAAAACAATTGGAATGGTATTGTGCCCCGGCTTATTCGGACGCTACCAACACCTCCGGTGGGCGATACGTCCGATGTACAAGTGGTGCATTGTGAGGACAGTGGGTATTTTGACCAAACAACGACGGCTCCTAGAGTGGTTGCAAGTTGTGGCAAGGGATCAACAATAGAACAGCCCCCCCATATGCAGCAGTTGATCCCTGTTGCCGACGACGACCCAACACAGCGATCACAATTCGACGTTTTGACCCACGGCATCGATGGGATCCAAAAGGATCCTAACAGAAAGTTGCTAGAATTCACTTTACTAGGCACACATGTTGAGAGGTACTCAGAAGCCAAGAAGTTCGTTGTTCCTTATCATGAGGTTGATTCCTGGGAAGTACGACTTTCACCCTTACCCGGTAATGCACTGCATAATTAACCATCCAGTGCACAGAAATTCAAAACCGCTTTACTCGCCGTGACCGAAGACTATCCTGCATACATCCAGCATCATGTGAGACAAGAAAGTTACGTTGTTCTAATTGGGGATGCAGTAGTTTTAAGTCGGTTCTGGGAGTCCACCATCAGCTCTATCTGCGTTACCAGAGGTGGACGGCAGTCAACAACTGAGACTGTATCTGTTCACGTCCGAATTGGCCATCCGGAGACCTCCGGAAGCACCACGGTCCGTATGGAAGACTCGCAAGTAATCAACATGACATCACCGAAGGCTGGTGATCGAGGACGAGTGCAGAGAGTTCGATCTTTTCCTGAGATTCACATTCGTCGGACGCAGACAAGGATTCCATCCCCAGTACCTTCTGCAATAGGTAGCCGTAAAAGAGCAAGAGCAAGAGCGAAGACTCACCGACCTGGAGTCGCTCTTCGTCCGACTCAGTCTGAACCGTTGTCCATCAGCTTTAGCCATGCGACAACGCAGCCTCCCAATCCGGGGGTGATTTCACGTGAGCCAACTACTTACGAACCCATGATAACCGCTGGAATTGCTACTCGCCATGGTCAGAGGCGGGGTGGAGGCGGCTCTCCACCATTCAATTTGAGCCCTGGATCAAGTTTTGCGCGTAACCATAGATCGGATCACGGTCACGTTTGGTAGCTGTGAGTTTATTTGGCGGAACGGATGCAAATTTTCTTTCGTTGGTTGAGAGCTGTATGTTTTTTTATCTATGTAATAACTCCAAAATGGGCTTGTTGAGAGATTTTAATGCGCAACTTGAAAGCGGAGTAAAATTTTCTCCTTGTTGCCATTTGCCTGCGATTGATGAGCAGTACTGTCATCTATATGTTGCCTCCTTCTCGAGTTCTTGTAGAAGTGAACCCCGGTATCTCAACTGACCGTCTCTACTTGACAAACAGGCGATTTCGGCCTCACATATCATTGGTTGGTAATGACTGTTACTTTGGATGCTTGAGTGACTTCTTGATTGACTGATCTCTCGAGGCCCCAAGGCCCGTATATATACAAGCTCCCATTTCTGTTTGCATGCGCGTTTGCACTATCTTGAGACGCTCTCCTTGATCCTGATGCCGACCATGTATATCCTCAAACAAGCCGCAATCAAACGGAACTGAGACTCGTACACGCAAACGGAGCTGAGACTCACGATGCAGGTACACATGCAACACTTCCCCTCTTGCTACGTTCCGTAGCAAGCCCATATCTCCGTTAGTCTATATAAATAAAGTCTATGTGAATAGTCTCCGGTGCCTCATTAAAACTCTCCTCCTAATGACTGTGGTAGGCAGGGAAAGAATGCAGTCCGTAGCCTGATCTGGGACGGCCATCCCGTACAATCCAAGAAATCCATCAAAAAGAAGAAAAGCGAAACAACCTTAAATCCAACCTTAAATCGATTTCCGTGATCTTATCCGTTCCATGTGCCTAAACTACTATAGTCCTTTGCAATCGTGGTATGCCTTCGTGGTTTACCTTCGTGGGTATCAAGTAACTGATTACGCCGCGAGTATATAGATCTTAGCCGTTGCGATACTATAAGACAATGTGCAGGGTCTGGCTATCGTAGTAGATTGGAGCTTGAATATCCTTCCATAGTTGGGGTGCTTTTAAGATTGCGATGATGTAACTCGGCATACTCGGAGTTAGTATTATTCATATAAGAACACGACATGTGTCTTTTTCGATTTTGATTGGTCGGAATTCTGTAGCTAAATGGCTGATTGTGGCAAGTATCTACCACTTAAACTCAGATCCCAAATGACCTATCCTTTTAAGTCCGTGAGTTTAGCTCTGATCACAAAGTGTCCTTCTTATACGCAAAATGTGGATAACTATATCCTCTTTTACCTCCCAGTCTCAGATTTATGATATCTCTAATATTGAGTGAGCCATTGTGAATCAACAGCATTTTTGGAGCATTTTTGTACAGTTGGTTTCGAGTGCAAGTTTGGTTTCCGAGAGCACAACTGTATTTACATACCTAAGTATGTTTATACCTACTAGGTACATGTAGCTGGGCATGAATCTTTACCATGCATCAACATCATGCCCTCCAACATCCCATACTACCACATCTGCACTCTCCTCTCAAAGCCATACATTCTCCCCAAGGCGATGCACGACTTTGTTCACAGGCTCAGCACAACGGCCCTCGCATCTACGACCAGTGATCCTAAGCGGCCAGGCCGGGCCAGGCCAAGTCTGCAGGCTTTTCCAGCCCGGCCGGTCTACAGGATTTTCTTAGCGAAGCAAAGCATAAACAGCATATATTGTTCGAAAGATACTCTGCAGCCTACACTAAGAAAGCCTCCAAAGTACGAAACATGCACCATATTCAACTCAACCATCGTAGCCCTGCCATTACCGCATTCCATCCATCAACTAGACCAAGGCTTATGTAGGCCGATGTAGGCTTTTTAAATCACGTGCAGGCCGGGCCGCTTAGGAACACTGTCTACGACTACACTGGATACTGCCCTCGGGGCGTACGAAAACCGATACACCTAACGAAGTGGAGAAGAATTCTGGCAGAGAATATCTTACACACTAATATAGAGTTTTTATGAAGGGAAACACTCGGGGTTATCGTGTACTCGGCATGTCAGTGAGCTAGGCGCTTGTGAGATGATGTGCCACGGAAAAGCTAACGCGAGCGTGTACCCAAGAGCATCAAGGAGGCAAAGTTCTGACTAGAGAGTATCACATGTCTGAGACCGCCATGCACTAGAGTACGTACAGCTAGAGAAGGAGGAAATTCAAAAGGATTACGGGTACCAACAACCACAAATATTATAACTTGGACGCCAAATCCATACGCAAATCCCTTCTTACGACACTTCAAAACGCAAAGCAGGACCAAATAAAGCCGCTCGGGTATGCCATCCGCATTCTTAGCTGTATCAACCAGTGTTCCTAAGCAGCCCGGCCTGTATTTTACCGGCCTGCAAATCTTTGATGTTTGTATTTATTTTTGAGGTATGCATAAACCTGGGCCGGCCTACATTAGCCTAGTATGGCCCTAGGCTAGCCTGCATATATCTTCGAGGCCTAAAATTTGACGGTCTGCAGTCTATCTGGCAGCCGGCCAGGCTTCAATTTACAAGCCTACACTAGCGAAGATCAGGCCCAGCTTCATGTAGCCTAGCCGCTTAGGAACACTAACGGTATACTTGCAAGAACCAGGTCGAAGACGGTTTCCTACTTTCTCGTCCTTGGCGTTTCCCAGCCGCTCTGGCTGCCAGATCGAAGGGAAATTGTGACGACTCTCAGAGGCGTTATTTTGAGGCGCCTCGCAGCGACTACCTCCCCCTTTCCTGTCTTGCGCAGCACACCTGCCCTTTGACAAAACGCTTCCAGTCCTGTATCTTAAAGGACGCTCCTTGCATCACAAAAGATTTTCTATTTAGACCCCATGATACCGTAGGGCGACTCTGTTCGCCTTGTTGTTCGCCTTTGGCTTGACCCAACATATCAATGACCAGTGATGTCAACCGTCCCGGCCGACGGCCGTCGACAGTGTTCCGTCCGAGATTTGTATAATTCAACTCGTTTTACTACTTGGGGATTTCATTGTCCACGGATATCTGCTGGGGACTGCCGGGGACGGCCGTCATTTCCGTCCGTCCCCATCCTACCCCGTCCCGAGTGATCTCGGACGCACGAGACGATTGACTTCACTATCAATGACCCATCCCACGGCAGAGGGTTCGTCCGGTGCAAGGAATTTGCGGTGTATGGCTTTGTAAATTGTAAGGAGCGACTCGCGGGATTTTCCCAATTCTCGAAATGCGGCTCTTAACGTAAGAATCTGTGCTGCAAATACTATGGCGGCCATTGGGTGGCTGAATTGGCTAGGTGACGACAGCTCGAACGATTGTGGATCGATGCTGAGAATAGCTGCAGTGTATCAACGGGCTATTAAATTCATTAACTCCGTCAATTGGTTGCTTATGATCTCTTTCCATAGCGTCGACAACGGTTCCATGAGATATAAATGCAATCTGCTATCTTCGTCATCGCTCGTTTGATGCCGCTTTATTCTAGATATCAGTTTGTCTATAGCCAATGTTTGGGGGTGTTTAGAACAAGCAATGGCTCTTGTCAGGAGCGAGCTCTATTTGCAAGATTTTTGAACGTATGATATAATAAATGATTTGTGTTATCGTAGTCCTGTAACCCTTGATGGTTTCGGCGGTGGGTATGTGGAAAGCTGCACGGGAGGCCGAATCATTTTCATAGCTATTCATCCAACGGCGGAGAAGATAGCTATTCCCATCACCTTTGCAGATATTGATTGCATCTTGGAAGATTTCTTCAAGGGCTCTCATAACGGGGCGCAATTAATCCCCATCTTTCAATCTTGGCATGACAGTCATATTCGTAAGGCTTTTTGGTCTCTACCCCGAAGATGTCTTGCAATTCTTGTAGTCTCCATCCACGGCGTCAGATCTCCTAGATCAAACTGGACGAACATCTTGTGTTGATCAAATCGAACTTCTTCGTGGAAAGCAAGGTATTCTTCCACGTCATCGGTGTCGTTAACCTAACCGCAGTTGCTCGGAAGACGGAAAAGCAAGCACTCTTGCTTCCAAACAGAGTTTGTAATTTCACCCCTTCTTCGATATCCAACAGAACAGATGACGAATCCTTTCTGTAATTGGATCTAACATGGGCTTCCATATAACTCTTCACTCCACAGAGAAACCCACAGTACTTGCACCGGTACCCATCAGTGATGGAAAGATCCAACACTGGAGGTACGGGCTCAGTTGGGTATTGAATTAAGTCCTTAGCCATAAGCTCCTTCCGATTTTGAGTAAAAGCAGTGGTAATAATGTGCTGCAGTCCTTGATCTTGTGTGCCTTGAGATGGGTCAAGAGCCCTTTCGGGTCTATGGCATATTTATGCGTTAAGCATACCAGCACGCCGAATCGATTTTCAAACCGGACATTAAGCCAATATTCAAGCTCAGTTTGAGAGATGTCCCCTTCGTTAACTGTGGGCTGATCAGGGTAACGGTTGTTGACTGTCGGATTGGTTACTTTGCCAAGTTTCGTCGGCGGAGAGTATAAACCGTATGGCACCAAAACCCTCCGAAATCATCAACGCCGTCAAGATCAACACCGCCAAGATTTTACCGAGCAGTCTTCCCTGTGCCAAAAGTGATGTCGCATCGACGTTTCTACGGCTCCTCAAATCGGTTGTTGTTGTTTATTCATACTGTGTTCACTCTTACTAGAGTATGACAGGACTTAATACCCCCTCCGCCTCCGGGCGAGCCGGCTAGATGGCGGAGCTCCCCCCCGCTACCCTTCATCCCCGCTCCTCAAATCGGTTCACCGTCTTGACAACAGGGTTCAATTCAGGCCCAATTACTTCCGAAATTGCGCCGAAGCTTCTTCAATGCTCTATATCATTGATAAAGTCAAAAAAGGATTAATTGACATGATTTTTACTCTGCCGTATCAACCAGACGCAGAAATAGAGCCGGTGGAAGCTTGCTACCATTGTATGTACATATCTCTTCGCCGGAAGGACCAATCAAATTCCACATCTCTGCAACTATGACATTATCGCCCTTAACATACTTGATGACCTACTCGACAAAGTTCGGAGCTCCCAGACGTGCGTTTGCTGTTTTGATTGGACTGTGCCTTTCCATGGATAGATTAGGTGAAGGTTGCTGAGGTGGAGGGGCGGGATATGCTGTAGCGTGGGTGTTTTGCGGGGGGCATTATCACTGTGATATCTGCGGGTCAAGTCCAAGACGAAGTTGTGTGTGAATCCTGATGGTTTAGAGTAACCTCATCAGATCAATACTCCAAAACGACATGCCATATGCATCCTTAATGAACATGCATGCCTTCCGTCCTAGCAAGCCAGCAAAGTATATCTCGAAGACGAATACAGATTCCAAGCTCATATCCTTGAAATAATAGACAGCTAACAAATGCATTTCTATGATTGCCCCCCCTTCTTTCTGCCAAGCAGAGCGCAGCAACTACCAAGGAGGTGTGATTCCATACTTCGTGCTTCCCAAAACTTCCATGTAGCCTAAGCCATGACCTCAAAGCTACTCCTCCGCCCCCTTTAAGCAGTCCACATACCCAACATCTTCTCATACTCCTCCCGAAACGTCCCACCCGCATACTTAGTAGCATGAGCCTCCATACTCCTAACACCGCCAGCCTTGTAAATCACCACAAATCCCCACGTATTAATCTTCTTCCTACCCATGGGGCAAACCTCCTCATGGTGTTCGATCTGCGCGATACGCTTTACGAGCTCGCGATCAGGAAGTCGATTGGAGGTGTTGTATTCTGCAGCGGTCCTGCGAGGATCGACATTCTGCCAGAGCTCGCTGTGGTGGCAGGAGAAGCAGACAAAGCCGATTGCATTCTCGTGGAAGGGAAGAGCTTGTGCTGGCTTCGTGAACTTTTCCTCGATTGTGTATGCCCTGTTGCGGTCCGCCATGAGGGTGCCTTTGTATGAGGGCTGGCGAGTGCCGAGGAGGAAAGGGCCGGTTCCTTGGTAGAACTTGGACATGGTGGTGGTGGCGGTGGTTTGTAGTAAGTTTGAGGGTGTAGATAGGATGGTGGATGTTGTAAATATGGTAATAGTGTAGTAGTGGATATGGCTGTTTGTTTGATTGTATGATGAGGGGATTTGAGAAGGTAGGAGATGGACTATATAAGAGCTGAACGTCCTATTCAAAGTGTGTTCCAAGGCTACCCATTTCAACTCGAATGGTGGTTAAAGTTTGGGATGTCATAATAAAAGTTTAGTCTAGCGAATGCTGAGGTGTTTCATATTCAGCTCCCTATCTTTCTTTCAACAGCAGATTCAAAAGCCTTCAGAACGGCATCTGTAAACCCCGTTGCCATTAATTACACCCCATGTCTTACCAATACACTATGAAGGGAATTTGAAAGGATCTCAAACGGTGAACATCCAAGGTCCTGTGCGCAAACTTTTGCTCCGTAACGACGTGTAAGTAAATGTATCTTAAGTACTCATTTTGCTTCCCAGCGTTCAATACTATCTCGTATTACTCGCAAATTAGGAAGTAAGTATCACTCTAGTAGCCCAATCCCATTCCAAAAAGGACCCGCTTCCTAACCTATAACTGCGCTCAAAAACTGGCACGCTGTCGAGGAGTGCGCTTGCGAGCGACGTGAAAATTTGGGAACGAGAGCACCTAATAACTGGCTCTGAAATAAGCAAAGAATTTAGCATTACTACAAACTATGGGGCAAAATAAAACGCTCTAGTTGGCATTGTGATAACGGGAGAGCGAATTTGTTGCCGTTCCAAACTTCAACGGTTGCAAGTAGGGTTCAGGGCCTAGGGTTGCCATCTAGAAGACAATGCCGCAACCCGATGGTTCCGCATCTTCTCTCCAAAACCAGAACCACCGAACTCAGAAAAAGATACTAATGCTAAACTGCAAGTCCTAACGATGTGATGACATTCTTGGAAAGTAGATAACAATCCTCACAATCAAAAAATTAGTTATCTTAAAGAAAACTTTTTTTCCATAGTATCCCTTTGCCGGTAGCGGGCCCTTCGGTGGGCCCACTTTCGGATCCTCGGCGCCTCTTTTGTTATTACACCACAACCACCCACTAAGACCCCCCCTAGAGTAGCACCAATTGAGAGTTAACTACCTGGAGCTTCAATATGTAAATTCTCAGCCAGTGTTTGGCAATTCTGTATTGAGTATCAGGTAAATGTGTTGCATTTGTGCTCTAGTGGGGCTGACCAGGACCAAGATTTATGATAATTAGCCCCCCACCATCTACGATGGCTTCATCTACGGAAAGTCTCAGCGAACCGCCACAATCAAACTCCAATTTGTGCGGACGCAACTAATTCTCTTCAAGCTTATATCCATCATCCGCGAGCATTACCAAACAACATGACACTTGCCTCAGAACTCACCATTTGGCTGTAGTCCATGAAACCGCCCCTCGAAGTGTTAAAGAATGTGTATAGTGATTTGATCGATTTCTTCATGTACGGCGGTGCAGAGTGGACTAATCTAGCATAGTTAGTTAATAGGTGAGACATCCGGGGGGAAGGGCAAACATACGCAGCCATAGAATTGGCCCAGACTTCATTATAATTTATTTGTGCTGTATGTGTTCCGTCCGGTTGACGAACCATGCCGGTTCGCGAACTTAGTCCGGTTCGCGAACAAGTGGCCAGTCTGCAAACTTGATGGCCGATATGGTGAACTCCTTAAG
>Ga0307512_10005633_pt1 | contig 12956 bp, 9 predicted proteins | sample 14_EM_MG_FD_200267 | JGI IMG/M metagenome (GOLD analysis project Ga0307512, IMG submission 200267) | Populus trichocarpa ectomycorrhiza microbial communities from riparian zone in the Pacific Northwest, United States - 14_EM | ecosystem: Host-associated > Plants > Roots > Unclassified | place... | reverse complement strand
TTGAGTTGATTGATTTGTTAATTATAGAAAGATAATCACTCTTTTTTTTTTTTTTCCGCGGTGTTGCTCTAGTGACCTATTTGGTTTTTTTTTGTTTGTTTTAGTTAATTATTATCAAGTATTTTTATATGATTCTTCTACTATCGTTTTCTATCAAATTATTACATTATTCAATTTTACTGGATTCAATCAAGTTAATTACTTGAGCATCGATTTTTTCTTGCTTCTTTATTAGTACTATCGTCACCTAAACATTCATATTATATATTTTAAAAAAACTAATAGCCTGCAGTGTACCACAGGTCCCAAGTCTGGTCCAAGCTAAAAGCCTCTCTCAAATCATGCAACTTCTCTCCTCCTCCTCCCGCTTCCATTAGTCCAACAAGATCCTCCAATGCCAACAACCCATCTCCGTCAGAGTCCAATGACTCCTCAGCAAGTTTTGCCTCTCTCAAGATCAACTCTCCTCCTATCAAACCCAGACGACAACCTAGCTCAGATGGTGAAACCTACCTGCCACCATTTTCGTCAAGGTGGCGAAAAACCACTTCAAACTCTCCAGCCTTGACCGTGTTAGAGTATTTAAGATGAACACGAGTACCAAAAGGAGAGATTAACTTGTGTGGCAAGAAAATGACAGATATGTGATTACTTCTTGAATTATGATACAAAATGTAGGATTAAACAGCATTCCTGTTTATAAATTTGAAGGCTGTGTTTGGCTTACAAGGTCTTCGGAATGACCATTTCCATCACCAGAGGAAGAAGCTTGGGGAATACATGAGCAGTAAACACGTACATGCAACTCTTACAAAAGAGAAATAAAATGCATAAATAATAAATAGACAGTATACATGAATTTAATATTTTGTGAGGCAACAGAACCAATCAATTTTCTTCTTATCTTAATTAATCAAAAAAATAACCTTACGAAATATCACACACGTTTAAAGATTTAACAAAAACCTTCCATGTTAAAGATAATATGAAAAAAATTTAATTTCGTCTTTCTTCCCTTCTTGTTTACTAGAAATTAATATATGATAGTGAAGCACTAGCTAGAATATGTTCTAATCAAAACAAGAAATGGATCACACACATATAATGGATCTGGATTTTGATTCGACGTTAATCATTTGTGGTTGTTAATAATAAAATGTCTATCTCAGATCATCGTGTTGGAGAAACTAGAGGAAAACAAGTATGGCTTCAAAGGGCAACCCGCGATTTCAAGTATTGAAGAAGAGAAAGAAAATCTAATTTCTGATTTTCTGACAAAGATTTTCCCTACCCTGGACTTCATTTTATTCTCTCTCCTCTTACAACTTGAAACCCTCTGTAAAATTCCTACTTCGCATTTCAATCGTCTTCTTATAACCTCCTCAAGCCAATACTTTTCATGTCAAGTCCTGAAAGCTTGGACGAGGGATTATATAGATTTATGGTTAACTAGCTTAGAAGAAGTAGCCAGCGACAGCGGCAGCTCCAACAATGGCAGAGAACTTGAGGGTAGCGGCACCATCTTTTTCAGAAGCAGGACCCCCAGCCAATGTAGTACTACCCATCGGTCCTGGAACAACAGTGCTACCATCAGCAGAAGGTGCACCAGCCGCATCACCGTCATTAGTACCGATAAAATCATGGCTTAAAGGCGCCTCACCTGGGTAAGTTGTGGAAGGAGCAGGTGCTGCGGCTGCAGGCAGGTAAGTTGTGGAAGGAGCAGGTGCTGCGGCTGCAGGCAGGTAAGTTGTGGAAGGAGCAGGTGCTGCGGCTGCAGCCAACCCAAAAATGGCAACGAAGACAAGAGCAAGAACAATGAGTTTGTGTGCCATTTTCGCTTATACAGAGAATCTTTGCAGATGTTCCTCTAGGACAGATGGATAGAGAAACACTGCAGGACAAAACAAAGATGAAGAGGTAGATTTGGAAGGAGGCTTGTTATATAGACCTGAAATGTGGTAGGGTTGAGGAGAGGGAGGAAACCACGGAAGTTGTAAGCTATTTTAGGCCCTAATAATTTCCATGGAAAGCTTACTTGCAACTCGGCATACTAATTGATGGTTTATAATCATGCTTCTTATTTGTCCCTTGCCTGATAAATTAATACTGTTTATCCAAAAAAATTTCTATATCTAAATTTGCGTAGTAAAAAATTAACCATTCATCCTCGTTGAGGGATTTGGAATTTTTTTTCCCGAAATTTTTTGCATGGAAACAGACATCACTCAGTTTTCAACCTATTAGGCTAGCCATTTGCGCATCAATATATTATTGCTCAACTTTCGAAAGGGAAAAATTCAAGAAGAAAGAAAAGAAGAAGTAGACGAAGCTAAATCCTTTCGATTGAATGCAAAGCAACTGACAAAAAGACAGCAAACTAACTGTTGAGTTACAGCAACGCTTACAAATGCTAAACGTCGTCCAAGCCAAACAAATCACAATCCCTGTCTCTAGTATATATGCTGACCTATTTTGGAGGAGCTTGTGGCTACAAAACCATTTCATTTCTTGTTTGTCGTCGTCGCAGGTCTCTGAGATCAAATAGTTCGCACATCGATCATGTGTCTTCAAAAAAGTCTGATTTCCTGTTTGTAATTTAACTGCAATCCCTGAAAGTGATTATTCTAGTAGACCACTGCAGCTTCAATTAAACATGAGGCTTGGGACAGGTCTTCCAAAAAACTCAAAGCACTGTTCCCCCCTTCTTCCTATCATTTTGTTGCCATTGTCTCGGAATCAGATAAAATATTATCCATGTCTTCAAAATAGGGCCAAGCTTTTTTCCCTTTCTTCCCGTTCTTGCTTTCCTGTTCATTTTAGCAATGGTTGTTACTAAGCAACACTGTATAGATAGGATGGAATGGCAACAGATGACCACACTAAAGACTCGGATGGCACCCCTACAGTGATCTGGATTTCGATATTTATTTGCCATTGGAGTAAGAATTGTACAAAAGAATGTCCAGGAAAACATTTGACTTGTGGCAAAAACTGTAGCAGCACACACTAGTATTCACATGCAATTATACGAGCTTCCCTTCATAATAAGAAACAGAAATCAAAATGCAATACCAAAATTTAATTGTGAGAAGTGGGGGAACAAACCTCATATTTCTGAACCAGAGATGTCCATAAAGATTTGCACTGTCCTGGACTGCGATTGATCCCATCAGCCATTAAGTTAGTAGATATCTCTTCCCACAGAGCCATTCTACCTCTTACAACTTGAAATCTACTATGTAATTCCCCACGCATTTTTATAAGACTCTTAACCTCCTCAGGTTTCCATTTGTTCCGTTTAACAGATTTGGAACGCTTCAGTCTAGAATTTTCATTTTCCAACAAGTCATCATCACTACTGTCCATAACATCTTCCTTGAGCTTATTCATCTGTTCCCCTGGTGGAACCAAACTTTCATCACTTTTTACTAATTCATTGACTGGGGAGGATGAAGGAACGGATGATTTCTGGAAATCATCTTGATCCTCAGAGGCGGAGGAATGTCCTTCAGCTAAGTTAGGACTTGAAGAAGTGCCCTCTTCCTTAGGTAGCTCTCTTTCAAATTCAATACCATCAACTGCATGATTTAAAGGTGGGAAAAAAAGAATATTGAGTATACTGGTTTAAAAACCCAAGCTTTAGAAAGGTACTACTGCTTTCAAGAATGTGGACATTAAGCAAAGGTCAAAAAAGCAATTTCTATGCATGCTGAGTTGCTAGCACAAGGCCTTTCCAATGGAAACTCTCCTTCATTATTGTTAATTTTTTAATATATCAGTCATTTACTGATGATTGGCATAAGACAAAGCAAGAATCAGCTAACCTAAAGATGTGAGTTTAGTGGTGGCATAGGTTTTTTCACATGTCTCATCCACAGGCAGTCAGAAAATGGCTACCACCCACCAACTTGACCACATACAAGCACACGCACACAAAAACACACTCAATTAAAACACAGAGATGCGGAGATATGTGGACCTTCCAGATTTTGAGGTGATGTTTTCTCTAAATGTGCATAACCATTTCCATCAGGTTGCTTCCTGTCCACCTGATTTCCTTTTGGATGCCCATCGACAATTTTTCTCAATGCCGATATCCCAAAGCCAACATGAGAATTGCCAGATAACCTTGCATTGAGTTCATCAGAAAGAACTGCTGCTGGGTTTTCCACAGCAATGGCAATGACTTCAGGTCTTTTACCGCTATACTTCCTTACCATCTTCCTCAACATCTCAGACACTGTTCTTTCCATGTGAGTTAAAGGACAGTTCACCGGACAGCTTGAAAGTGCAGCATGAGCAGCTTTGTGGAGTGCATCTAAAAGCTTCCCTTTGTCAAGCCACAGACAGCGTGTTGTGATTTTTATTTTTCCTTTTAAGCTTTTTTCAACTTGACCATCTAGATTTTGAGGGCGTAAAATTTCCATGCTGTACCGCAGAAATGTTAAGAAATCATTACAGTAACAAGTGTCACAAAGAAAATTCAACATGTTATTTCAGAATCTGCTAGAGCTACCTGACCACTACAATACCATCTGATGCAATTTTTAGTCTCTCATCAATGCAAAGCTCAGTTGATGTGCCAAAAGCTTTATCCCCATCGTTATACATCAACTGCAATATCAGACCAGATTTTATGAAAATGTACCTCAATTAAATTCCCATAATAAAACAATCAGTATTACCAACCTGCAAATTTTCCTTCCCAAGGGAGACAAAACCATTGGATAGAACTCTTCTGTTCCTCAAGTGAGAAACCCCAAGCATCTCTCCGTTCTTTATAACCTGACAGATTTGTAGACCACTTGTAACTTTTACCATGCCATAACATTATATGCAACTCAAAGAATTTGAAAGAAAAACAACATAACAAGAATGCATCTAATGTCATGTATACAATAAATCCATCATATGCACATCATTAACCAATGCAATTCGACATGAGTCTTTTTTCAAGATAAACCATGCAACACTGCACCTGAAAAAGCACTTTTTTTTCCAGTGGGCTTGGGCGTTATGGACAGGACATCCCAAGAATTGACCATTCTCATTTACATGGAAATCAGCTGAATTCATATAATTAATAGAGTAAAAGAGAGAGAAGAAATGAAATGAGAATCAGTTGTCCATATACATAGAGAGGCCGGAGAGCCTTATTGTTCTATTCTGAAAGATTCTATGCTCTCACTAAATGCATCAAATTTTGGCAAACATAACAAACTTCAAGATCACCTTATGCATACTAATTACCATAAGAGTGTAAAGACTAACTCACAGTAGTGTGTTGAATGCCAGTTGATTTCCCAAGCAATTCATGTTCTTTCAAAAACAGAAGTTCTCCGTGTATGGGAAGAAAATGTTGCGGCTTCACAATTTTAAGCACTTCTTCCTGAAGAAATGGAATCAATCTTAGATGATTTTTCCTAAAAGTTGACAAAAATAACAACAATTATAGTATTGATAATAACAAGCAATTAATATTCAAGGCATCCAGTTCTACATGTTTCTCCATATAACAATGACACAATAAAAAGGTAACGGAATAACAAGGAATAACCTTCATACAATGAGTCAGTATGTGAAGATGCTTCTCTTTCCACTATTGACACAAAAAGCATAACATGGAGGAGTACAAGATATATAAACATTATAACTAAGTAAAATAACTTAGTGAGATCCAGAGGAGTGGCATATGAGATCTCACCAGTTCTCCGCGATACCCATGGCCAGACGTGTGAAGCAGCTCATTTTTACCCATTACAATAGTTGACCCAATCTCTGATATGCGGTTCATCATTTTCATTACCCTAGATTCGTTACCAGGGATTACCTGAAAAATGAAATATAAACTGAGAACATATCTACTAATTGGAAGTTCTTTCAGCAAGAAAATACAAAATTGATTAGCATTATGACCACATGTCTAAGCATCAGACATTAATAAACCTGTAGCAGTAATATTATAAGATAGAGGACTATCATAAATAGTTGAGCATAAAATCAAAAGTCTGCCTAATTTAATAGTTCAAATTCACTATACACACGTGACCAATCAAATGCAATCATCATTTCTGGAAAAAAAAAGAGAGGAGAGAAATGAGAACAAAATGGAGCAGCATTGCTGGCCATCTTCTATAATATAACAATTCTCTTACAAAATCTCCATCAGGTTATGAAGCATTTTTGGTACTCCCTAACATATAAATAACATGCACAATAATAGATATCAAGAAAACCTTAAATTAAATACAGAGGGAGTGGGTAAAGGAAATCCTGGGCTTGCTGGTGCAGGAGGATTGCTATGAGATTGGATGGGAAGATAGTTAGCCCCATTCACATACAAGGTGGGTTTTTGCAATTTTGTAACAGTAGAACTTCGGGGAGTTAAGGTTGGCCTTAACATAGCTTGGATGGGATTGAATGTTATCCTGGAAGTTGATTCAACAGTGGTTCAACATGTAATCCTTCAAGATCAGTCCAGAGATGATCCTAGCTCCATACTCTTGGCACAAATAGAAGAAATTTTGAATAGAAATTGGAATGTGATAATAAAAATACATATATAGAGGGTAATATATGGGCTGATTCGTTAGCAAATGTAGGAGCTAGTGGGGAACTAGGGCTCGGCTTTTTCAGTGTTTCTCCTCCAGGGCTAGTAGATTTGCTTTGGGCGGACTATTGTGGTTCAGCCACTCTTAGAATGTGTCCTAGTTAGTCCTTTAGTCTTGTTCTTGGGCTCTTAAGCCTCTTTTTGTACCAAAAAGAAAGAAAGAAAGGAAACTGAGTTCTATAAGATGGACTCACTAACAACACGTCTGAGTTCTACAAGATTGACTCATTAACAAAACATCTTGGTTTATTCTACACCTTGTAGAAAAACATAAATTGCATCCAACTACATGATCTTAGCATACTGAGATTACTGAAGGGGAGTTTGAAATAAGAAAAAAAAAAAAGATTAAAAAGAATGAATGCTTAAATCATTAACCAAAAGTCAGAAATCGACTTGTGAGTTCATTTTAAGAAGAATCCAAGCACATTATATCATAATACCTTAGCTGAATAAAGAATAACATCTTCCTCGTTCAGTTTGAAGGCATGACTACTTCCATATGATGCAAGATTGAGAGCTGCACGCGGCTCTGCCTGACACAACAGCATCCACAGTCACATACCAGCTAATTGATGCAACAGAAATGGAATCAGGCAGCTGGATCAACTTACTTGTGATCCAGTTGTGACAATTAGCAGATCCTTAGGGGCATAAGAATCAATATCTTCCACTTTAACCTATATAATTTTGAAATTGTTAAGAGGAAGTTGTCATGAGGTCTACAAGAGCGAGATGGAAGATATCACTGGAAATCTAAAACTCTCAGAAAAACATCAGATGAATAACTTATGCAAAAACATTACTAGAGTGGACGGATCAATTGGTGCCTTTCCATCCTTCCATGCTGCATCCAAATATGTCCTCAATGACATGCCAACAAAGACCTGATACAATGATTAAAAAATCAAAACTGTGAGTCAATTCCTTTGGAAGACCAAGGTGATAGTTCTAAGAGGAAATGAGAAATTAGAAAATCATACCAACTTTCTACCAGTCAAATCAGCAGCAGCTTTCACACTTCCTAGGCGGTGTATATTTGATGCAAATTGAGTAGTGATAATCCTTCCTTTAGCAGCTGAAATACGTCTCAATAATGCATCAGCTACCACACTCTCACTAATTGTCCTTCCAGGTGACAGTACATTTGTTGAGTCACTCATCATCTGAACAGAGGTTTGCATCATTAAAACCTCAAGTTGCTCTGCCCTTTAAGGGCAGCTTTAGCAAAGAAATTAATTCACAACAAATTAATGAAGGAATCAAAGGTAAAATCATCATCTTAGACATGCAAATCAAAATTTATAAAAAAAGAGAAAATAACACAATAAACTCAAATGAATACCAAAAGAATAAATATCAGATACAAATGGTCAACCTCAGAACTGTAGTTACAAAAATAATTTGTACAAAACAAAACATACAGTGTCTGAGCTTAAATATAATGGCTAAAGCAACTGGTCCACTAACATGTCACAGTGATTTTGCTCCTTCAATTTTTTTTCCAGCATAAAATGTGTGCTCTCCATCAAGATGTTGCAAGTGATAACTTTTTCCACATTAACCTATTTTCCTCAATTCTACCTAACAAACTCCTTTATCCACATCTCAAGGAGCACATATTAGGATGTAAAATGTCGAACATGCAATTGTAATGCATATCATCTCCATTAAGTCTTAAACATTGACCTTTTCTGAAGAAACCACTCTTCAAGAGAAGCATATTTCTAAAGCATTCCAAAACAAAGGCCAAAACTGTCATAGCATTATATCATGAAAGACATGACACAATTTACAACACAGCTTCTCTTCATTCCCACAGTCACATACACTCAGAAGGCATATTTTCATATGAAGGTCCCACAAAAACCACTATCTCTTCCACAAACTGAAACCGATTAAGTTCCCATGTAAAAACTATGTCAATATGGCAACAAATTACATCATCTTGGAGACTTACCAATGTAACTCCTTCTTTGGAGAGTTCCTCTAAAGTTTCACGATCAAAAACTTTTCCATCCAATGGTGATTCATCAATCTGTACAATATAAACCTCTTCTGAAGCTTACAAAATCATAGAGAGGGAAAAAAAACATATATAGACAAGCTTACCTTCCAGTCCCCAGTGTGAAGGATTGTACCATCAGCACAGCGAAGGACCAATCCACAACAATCAGGAATAGAATGGGTCACCCTGATAGGCTCTATTTCAAAAGGCCCAGCTGTGAATTTCCTCTTTGTTTTAAACACCTTAAGTCTAGATGGAACAAAGATCCCATTCTCCTTCAAACGTTTCTTGATGAGCTGTCATAAAATCAGTTTAGAAGCACTCAGAGAATCAAAACTAGAAAACGTGACTTGTCATCACATAAAACACAAACAGATGGTCTAGAGAGCTGCCATGCAAGTGTGCAAAATCTTACAAGGTCACTGGAAATTGAAAAAAATTGACTCTGGTTAATATCAATCTACTGGAAAATAAAGGGCAGCATTTATATATTATGAGCTATTTTATTAGTCCCCATAAGCAATAGTAGGATACGTCAGTTCTGGAAACATGTATTCTAGTACATGTTTGTGCACATATTTATTTATGAAAGTATGCTTAAGTAAACCAAATTTAGTTTTATTTTCAGCACATATAGATGGATAAGTAAGACCCAGAACAAAGTACCTCCATCGTGAAGGATGATGCATAAATTGGAGTGTTATGATCCAAAGCTGGAACAACCTGCTTAGATAGTAAGAGAATTATTAAGAGTGAAAAAGACACAAAGCAAAATGCTTAAATCTAAACATGATTAATTATTTACAGCAATTAAGCATTGAACCAAATGATACAGCTTGGATAGCTGCACCTTTGCAATAAATATTAAATCAACAAACACTCGTTACTGTTAAAGCCTTAAACTAAGTTTAGATTCATGTTTCCTACACACATCCCTTATGCTTTTAATAGATCATCCAATTCAGGTTTCCAAAGTTGCAAAGGCTCAGTTTTTTAACCAAGCTCATTTAGCTAAAGTTCTTAGCCAAAAATAACACACTTTTGTTTTTTATCTTGCTAACGAGAAACTTTAAGCACACATGCCAAATACTATTCTAAAAGAAACAAAATGTTGCTTCTTTCCTTCTAAATATGTAGTCGTAGACACCATCTATCTACACTATCTAGGTCATATTGTAACTTCTTTCCATGTCCCTTAAATGATTTTAATGTTTATTTTTTCTTGATTCATGTTAGTATCAGATTGGTTCCTTTTTTTTAACCTCCTTTAATTAAAATCCAATCAAATTGTGGATCGAAGCAATTCATTGCCACCACCTCCACCATCACAATTCATGGCATCATCATCAACAACCCATGATTGATCGAGGGAGTGCAGACAATAATTGATCAGTGAACATCAACTATCCATGATCCAGGTGCTAGCTCTAGTCTTTGGGTTGCTGATGTGCCATAGCCATGTAGATATTCCTTGCATGGCAACCTTTAAATATAGACGAGATCTTTTAATAGTTCATTAACTCAGACATAACATCAACCATTCCTATTTAAGTGAAGTTCCTTGCATTAAAACATTTGAAAGAACATTTTGAGAACATCTACTGCAGAATTATTAGAAGAGCCAGATCACCATTAGATTTATGATGGCTACTAATTATTGAGTAATTGGAAAGCATGAGTTTATGCCCAATAAAAAGAGGCTTCACCTTAGACATTAACATGATGTAAGAACCAAGAGCCATGAAGCTGAAAAACTTCTAAATAATCAAAGACACTTTTGACAAGGGAGATGCAGAAGGCAGTGGAAAAGATACCTTATTGTCTTTTCTTAACTGAAAGGAAAAAAAGTGATAATGTGGGATATTATGTAAACAAATCCCATGGCACATCTGATACCGACGTATCAACATGTCATGCTCAAATATACAACGCAGAGGTCATAGGGAATGTACTCAACTGACAAACACGTTCATCTAATTGCACAGTAATGTCATCATATACTATAGATATACTTCAACTAGCATTGGAACAGTACAAAGACAACCTTAGTCAGGCTACAACCAGGGTTCATTGTGTAAATATTGCATCAAATGCTAATTATCAAAGATCCTCGGCACAGCCTATCTGAAGGCTTAACCAAGATCATCGGAAAGGATGAAGCATAATGGACAGCCCCCTTCCCTTGGAAAAAAATGATGGAAATTCATGTTATTCCCCATTTCAAAATAAGAATAATTGTCAAGAGGTACCATTCATGTATCAACAACCCTCCCATCGCATGTCGTTTTCCATCTAACTATCTTGGCAATCACACAAACAAGCTTCGCATCCTTTAGCCCATCGCCACATCAACTAAGCTGTAATTAGTGTCTCGGCCCACCCTTAATTTATCTACAGAAAAATGTAACTATCTATGCAACTAAAACCCTATCAAGAACTACAACACAAATGTCAACAGCAGAAAATTTGATACAGTTAAAAAGGCCACATAAACAGTAATTTAATCTGGAAGTGCAAGGTCAACATGATGCTTTCAAGAAGTCGAAGGAAACTTTACCCAAGGCAACGCACCAATGTGATCCTCATGACCATGTGTTATAATAACTGCTTCAATTTTGTGTTTCCATCTTCTGATAAATGTGGTATCAGGTATAATCTTTTGAACTCCAAGCTCATCATAACTGGAGCATGTTGTCACACACACAAAACAAAGTCAACACATCAGAAAGCAGAATTTTCAGCCACGTGTTTAACCTAATGCACTCAAAAGGAAAAAAGAACGCAACTTTCACTTCCTCTCACAGTAACATTTCCTTACTAACAATGTGATTTATTCTAACTCCTATGTAACTAAGATTTTTTTCATATTCAATCCCCAAATCAATTAAACATTTAAGAAATTAGCATATTCTTTGAACAAAAAAAGCGCAAATGAAAGCACTTATCCTGCCAAATTCGGCTGAATACTTACTCAGGAAACATAACACCGGCATCAATTAAAATATATCGATCATAATTCCCAACAAGCATACAATTCATCCCAATCTCACCCAAACCACCAATTGGAACTATACGCAGCGGCGGACCATCAGGCCCTTCATAAAACTGCTCCATCTTTCTTTTAACCGAATCTTCCATACTTTTCCCTGTCCCTTCCTTTCTTCCCGTCCTTTTACGCGGCGGAGCTTTCGTTCCTCTACTGCCTAAATGAATTTTAACAAAAAAAATAATATAAAGAATTAAACGAAGTGAGTATTTACAAATTTAATTTCAAAAAAAAAAAAAATAAGAAAGGAAATGGAATTAAAGAAAGAATACCTATAGTAGTTGTAGTAGGGGAGCCAGCAGAGCAGGAAACGCAAAGCTTGGTAGAGCTAGGGCGGCAGAAGAAAGTGTACGGACAGGAGGAGAGAGCACTGAAAGCGGCAGCCATGTTTGGTGATGTTGTTTTGAGAGGTTTACGGGAAGACGTGCAGTAGAGAGAAAAACCTCCCAAAAGCCCTAACTGCATTTGCTTCAGGAAATTATAGAATTGAAACCCACGATTTTGTAGAGACAGCGGTTGAGTTGAGGCTCTTCAGGGAGCGGGAAATAGAGCTTACTGATGAGAGGGAGGGAGCAGAGCAGCAGATAGTTTTTTTTTTTGTAAGGTTGAGAGATAATAAATATCCTCTTTTCCTTATCATTTTAATTTATTTTTTTTGAAATTGGATTGCTAGAAAAACACTCGCACGTGCCTTCCTCAACATCCACACGCTTCTATAAATTTATCGAATCATGCTGATTTAGTCCCTCCTTTTTTAGCACAGTTACAACTTGATTTCTCATGCTTGAAAACCTATATATCGGTCCCTTCAACATCTGTTGTTGTTGTTGACTTCTGTTGTCTTTTTGAATAATCAACTCTTACTATGTATGTTGGTTTTTCTCTAAGAATTTAACTTGTAGACATAACGATCAACAAGAGACTAATTTGTAGATTTTTTATTTTGAAGGACTAAGCTGATCATGTTGAACAAATACAAGTACTAAAGAATAATTCACTCCTTGTCTTACAACCAGTTAAGTAATACTCTAAGACGCGTGGGAAAGCACTGTAGCTTCCCCACGCCTTTTATTTTCATTCACTTATATACTATAATAATAATAATATAATAATAATATAATTATTATTATTATTATTATTATATTATTATATTATATTATAATTATAAACTGATCATTTTTTTTTCGTTTTTTTTTCATGCCTTCATTGTTTTTTTTTGTGTTTTTTTATTTGTGTTTTTTTTATTGAATTTTTTTGTTTAATTTATTTTGTTAATGTTAAATTTTATTTTA
>Ga0307512_10005632_pt1 | contig 12962 bp, 19 predicted proteins | sample 14_EM_MG_FD_200267 | JGI IMG/M metagenome (GOLD analysis project Ga0307512, IMG submission 200267) | Populus trichocarpa ectomycorrhiza microbial communities from riparian zone in the Pacific Northwest, United States - 14_EM | ecosystem: Host-associated > Plants > Roots > Unclassified | place... | reverse complement strand
TCACGCTCTCCTTTCACTAAAATATCTATCTCCGTCGGCGGTGGTGAATTTTGCCCCGGTCGAAGCTTTTCCGTATCTCGACTCCTATGTACCGCTAAAAAGAAGTCGGGGGGTCCTAATTTTCCCGGAAGGTACGCCCAGACGGCTGTATTACCCATGGACAACTACGTAAGACGTGAATCCAACAATATTGGTCCCTCCATGAGCCAGGCTAGGGTAAGACAAAAGAAAAAGACGAAAACCGTTCAATAGGTGTACGGTAGCTTACGAATATCATGCGTTTTAGGTCGAGGTTCTCGAGCAGGAAAGTTTGCCACAGCGACCACCGTATTATTATCATTCCAATGATCCACCAGAATCGACCACGTCAACGAACCCTCTCCCCGTCAGCTCTGGTAACAACCTTGATGCAACATCTCTCATATCACCCTCTCCCCTGCTCCTCTTGTACATGACCATTGGGCAAATCGAACGGGAAATCCCACATTTTGATGGACTACATTCGACACTACCGGAGGGGTCAGTGGTCAGCGGCGTCTGCGAAATTTGTACTCCCACACCTGGATATTGGCGTTGGATAATGAATAATGAATACAGACCATAAACGGAAACGCCATAAGCTGGAACTGTAACCGGTCTTGTGCTCCCCAAACTGCAGGGCTTTCCCTGGCATCAATGTCGACTGGAGACTCTTGGACGATGGTAGACACCACCTACGTAACACCATATCTGATTCTTTTGGAACGCTGTCTGTACGTGATTTGTAGTCCCACTGCTGTTCCAAAGTCGTGGGGGGATGGGGCATTCTCACAGAAGGGGAACATTCAGCCACAACGTACAAGTGCAGACAGTTTCGAGTTGGCATTTTCCCTCCACCCAAACTTGGCTGGGCCCCATCGGATCGATTACGAACGTCCTGAGATCTGGATCCGAACCCCCGCCCGTCTCAACCTCTCTCACCCGAGAGGGGCGGTTTCGCCGATCGAGTGCATCTTCGGCACCGCCTCGTCAGGTGGTTCCTTGTCCCGCGGATCAACGTTATCAACCGTCTCATCAGGGCGAACGAAGGTATTTTTGGTGATGATAATCTTCGTTAAACACGGTGAGAGGAAGTTGGGTAGGAACGAGAGGTTGGTTTCATTGAGCCACCAGTTCAGCTCTCGTAAGTGAAGATGCAAGACGGGGGTAGCGCCACCAGAGCCCGCTTAACAAAATTCTATTCAGTTTCTCATCAAAAGAGCCTGGTCAAGCCCGGGCAGCACTACCCGAGGGGGGTGGCTTTGCTGACACCAGCGATAAAGACGTTCCCCTCTTCCCTTCAGCGCCTTTGTATCCAGCTGGGGGATGGACCGGAAATCCGCCTCACAGAAGAGCCCTCCGCATTTATTTTAATGTGTGGAAAATCGCTCTGGGAATTCAGCACCAATTTGGTGTTGTCGACTCAAGCCATCATCTACCTGATGGGGTTTCCCAACTTGCGCGTTTGGGTCGCCAGACACGGACCGCCGCAAGTGACAGACTTGATCCACTACGGAGTCCCAGACGGGGTCACTTCACTCTTCCTTCACTCAACGTTCAGTACTCGGCTTGAAGGGCGAAGCAGCCTTAGAACGACTCTCCCCACTCGAAGCCACGAATAAAGGCATACCTCCGTGGATCATGGCGGGTGGGAGCCTACTCGTGCTCACCTACTACTATCCCACCATTTTCCCAACGGACCTATCCTTGGTCTCCGAAGTCCTCCCGTTTGCGGGCCTCACGGAAGTCTTCTTTGATATGGGTTGTCTTTTGCGACCTTGCGAATCAGAATTCACAGACCAAGATGTAGGACGTCTGGCGATCACCTTACCAAAGCTGGAAGCCCTCACCTTGGGCAGGTGGCCATACAGTGACAATACATTTCCGATAACAGTTCGCTCCCTCCGCTTCCTCTCCGTCCATTGAACCAAGTTGAAACATGTGACTATCCACTCCCGCACGGCGAACCTACGCGCGGCTTTGTTGGACTTGTTGGGCTAGTACGCTTACTCGCAGGGCCTACAATCAAAACCTAAATGTCCCCTTGAGACGTTGGTGGTGGGGGATATGTTCCCTAAGTTAGCCAACTATGATCCCGTGCTCATCTCGATCGGAATGCTTATGGTTTTCCTGTCACTAGCCAAGTTTGCCACGAGGTCTTTTGCTTGGGATACAGTGGAGAATGGCGAAGGCTTTGGGGAAAGTCGGAGAACGAGTAACAGCAATGACGGAGAACTTTATGAAGGATCCCCAACGAGGCGAGGGTACAGGCTGGGGGAATGGATCTCCCAAGGCTCTCGATCGCCGTTCGGCTCGCTTCACGCCTATTCTATTTCACTTTATTTTTGTTGATCACCATCACGCGTTATAGTTGGGTGATTGTCCGTAACGTAAGACTAGAGGTATATCCGTCACGGTAGCATTACTCCTTAATATTTGAGGCTTTCCGCATGGCGCACGCCGATGGAATCAAGGTACCAGGCGTCGAGGCGGCGTCAGAACTTGGTGGGATTGAATCAGGTTGTCTTCAGCAATTTGGGAAGTCGGCTGATCTTCAAACAAAATGGCTGTAGCGAGCGTTACGATTCGGGGTGCGCGGTTTGGAGACAATATCCACGGCCCGATGCAACGGTCGGGGTACTGATAGCCCCCTTGAAAATTTGGTTATAGTACACGGTCATAACCTTGCGGACAGTCACCCAGTCACCCATTCTATTTTCGAGATGACCTCACAGATTTTCACCCGTGGTTTCCCGTTTGCTTCCGCTTATCTCGCACACGGAGACAATTCATTCGCCTATCTATATGACGACTCCCGCACGTTCGCAACTATCACCTGGCTATCAAATCGGGATCAGCGCCATATACTCAAAATATTGTGAATATTCAACGATTGACTACAGATCAGCACGACCGCCTTTGAGTCCGGTTCAAGTAGTTACCGGGGACCGGTCAGGTGTGATAGTTTCAAATCAGTTTCGAGCGAGGGGCGTCCCGACCTCTCCCGCGACACACCCAAGGCAAGAACGTTCGATTAGATGCACGGAAATAACACACAGCGCGGTTGCGTGCCGGTCACTAACGTTTTTTTTCTTTTGAAAGACAATACTCTATGTAAAACATTTATCCCGGAGGTTGGGATACTCTGGGCGTTGATTTTTACGACACTCCGGGTCATCAAGCATCGCGCTTTACAATGCACGTAAACCCACCGGAAAATCTTGCATTAATCTCGTCCCTTATACCCGAGATATGGCCGAGTCAAGTTGCGTCGTCGTTCCAAGTGGCATTTCTTCATTCGACTCGATCACAGTGATCGAGAAGATTTCGAGCAAGCCTTCAAGACTCCAAGGCCTCAATTTCTGCCGTTTGAGCTACTTTCCCCTTGGAATCCTGTTATTGGATTAAACCTTGCTGTGTCATCTCGCGCTAAACGCTTTCAAATGAGGTGTGTGACACGCGATGGTTCGGTTCTGAAGAGTTTACAGACACTTGTAACAGTCGAACGGGACCGAATGTGTGAGAATTCGGCGCGGAACCGCTCCTGATGGCACGCTTTCGACGCCTCGGCTGCTTAATGACCAAAAGCCCGAGATCGACGCAGTAAGGCAGGGTGCAGTTTCGAGTCAAAATGCACCCTGCCTTACTACGTCGATCTCGTGCTTTTGGTCATTCTCCGCTTTTCTCGCTTTTTCGGGCGGGAACAGGAAATTTTTAAAGGCATGGCCGGGATTTATAGTAATATAAATCTTCCAGTCCTCCTGATGGCCCGGACTTATCGGGCCACGGATCTCTCGGGTAATCCCGCAGCCTCTCCTACTAGAAAACTACTTCCAAACAGCGTAAAAATCGCCGCGATAGACCTCCTAATCCTGGCCCTATCCAGACAGGGGTGGGGGGCATTTTGTAGCGGGACTGGAGATGTGTGCGACGTGCGATATAAGGTGCATGCGTCCGACACAATTTATTTCTCTTAGACTCTTAATGCAATACAACTCGACTCACCTCGCGGCAACACTATTTCACCGCCGGATTCGGCTTTGACGCACAGGAGACCGTTTCGCTGATGCATCAACCATTCATCATGAGCCCGGCCGGGGACGGGGAGCGACAACGATTGCTTAAAAATGTTCCACCTCGATAAGAGAATGTCCAGCTTGCCTCCCTCTCGACTCAATACCCATGCTAAGGTACGAGGACTTCTCAAGGTCGGCCTCCAGAGTTAGCCTTGATCACTTCGATCCGGAGGGTGTTCGGGAACTCTCCCGGACGTTCAGCAAGTCCTCCGCGAAGGTCGAGGTAACGAGCGTTTACTCAGAAAAGTCCTCCTTTCCACCTGAGGAACCTTTCTCACTGGAGAAAACCCTCCGTACCGCGCTTGACAAGTACGCACGTTCCGTGTTCTACAATCCGTCGAATCCCAACCGATCGTGCCCCACAACATTGATAGACAACATGATTCCGGTGTCAAGAGAAGGGAGCTTGGTGTATACTTCAAGAATCTTAACGTCACTGGTATTGGCGCGACAGCGTCTCACCAAGCGACGGTCGAATCGATGCTCAACCCCAAGATCATCTGGGAGGAATTCAGAAAGTCACGAAGACCGTCCACGCAAAGGATTCTTCAGGACTTCAACGGTGTGGTAAGGCCTGGGGAGATGCTTCGTGAGTTTGTTCTCTGATTACGCGGTCCCCGAGATCACACGTTTACGCGCATCCACACTCAGTTGTGCTGGGTAGCCCGGGATCCGGATGCACAACGTTCCTTAAGATGCTCGCAAACCAGCGTGATACCTACCACGACGTTCAGGGTGACGTTCACTACGATTCTCTGAGTCCAAAGGAGATCGCTGCCCATTATCGTGGGGACATTCAATACTCGCCCGAAGACGACGTTCATTTTCCTACCTTGACCGTCGAAGAGACGATTCGGTTTGCGGTCAAGACTCGTACTCCGCATACGCGGGCGAATGGTCAAACTAGGGAAGAGCTTATCGAGAAAACCACCGACGTCCTTACCACCGTCTTCGGTCTTCGTCACGTGAGGAAAACCCCGGTTGGGGATGCCAGGATTCGTGGTGTTTCCGGTGGTGAGAAGAAGCGAGTCTCCATTTCCGAGGCTTTGGCGTGTAGGAGTTTGGTCAACTGCTGGGACAAGTACGCATCCCTCTCCAAACAACCCAATGATCGTGTTCCTGATGTGATTTGCAGCTCAACTCGAGGTCTCGATTCCTCAACCGCACTCGAGTTCGTCCAGGCCCTTCGCATTGCCACAGATATTGCCAAAATAACGACTGTGATGTCGGTTTACCAAGCTTCCGAGAACGTGTATGACCTCTTCAACAAGGTCTGCGTCATCTACGAAGGTCGAATGGCATACTACGGTCCCGCTTCACACGCTCGCCAATACTTCATGGACATGGGTTACCAACCGGCCAATCGGCAAACCACTCCTGACTTCCTCGTCGCCGTAACCGACCCTAACGCGCGTATCGCCCGCGAAGGATTCGAGAACAGCGTGCCCAGGACTCCGGGTGAATTTGCGAAGCATTACCATGAGTCGAAGGTCTGGCAGATGAACCAGGAAGACATGGCCGCCTACTTCCGCGAGTCTGTCGGTAAACCTCAACGCGCCTCGGACTACATGGAGAGCGCACGGGCAGAACACGCTACGACTTCCAACAAGAAGAGCCCCTATGTGATCTCGATCCCCATGCAAACGAGGGCGGTTATAATCAGAAGGCTCCAGATCCTCAAGGGTAGTTTGGCAGGTCAGATTCTCGTCATCGTGGCGTTTTTGATGCAATCTACCGTGGCCGGAACCGTGTTCCTTCATATTCAAAACACAACGGCGACTTTCTTCTCGAGGGGTAGTGTTCTTTACTTGTTCGTCGTCCCTTCTCTCTCATCTTTACTTCATCTCTTTTGACCCTTCGTCTCTCCTCCAGCGCCCTTCTGTTCGTCACTCTGAGTTGCCTGGCTGAAATCCCCACCCTGTACGCTCACCGTCCCGTGATCCTACGTCATCAGAAGGCAGCGATGTACCACCCATTCATCGAAGCCGCCGCTATGACTCTCGTCGATATCCCGATCACCCTCGTAACCCTCACGATCTACTGCATCACGCTGTACTTCCTTGCTGGGCTTCAAGAAACCGTTGGTCAATTCTTGTGAGTCTCTCTCTCAGGTCGTTTGCTACGAGTTTATCGACTCACTCTTTGAGGGTAGCATCTTCTTTCTCTTTGTTGTCACCGTCTCTTTTGTTATGAAGGCGTGCTTCCGCGCCATCGCCGCGTGGTTTAGCGATCCAACTCCCGCTCAAGCGACTGCTAGCGTCACCTTCTTAGCTCTGAACTTGTACACCGGTTTCAACATCCCCGAACCGTACATGATCGGCGCCTTGCGTTGGATCACCCACATCAACGTACGTATCTCTCGTCACGTTCCCTGCACCGTGAGATTGACCGCTTGTTTGTTTTTTTCTCTCAGCCGGTGAGGTATGCGTACGAGTCGGTCATGACGAACGAGTTTGGGACGCTTGACTTGGAGTGTTCGAATCTCGTCCCTCAGGGACCCGGGTACGAGCATATCACGTTGAAGAACCAGGTTTGCACGGCCGTTGGTGCTATTCCTGGACATACGACGGTCAATGGTCTTCGATACCTTAAGCTCGCGTTCAACTACGAGCGGAGTCACTTGTGGAGGGTGAGAAACCCCGCTTCGTACCCTACCACACTCTCATCCCCTCCTCTTTCCTTAGAATTTTGGCATCCTGGCCGCTTTCGGTATTTTGTTCCTTGCTGCTTACCTCATCATCACCGAGTTCAAGTCCAAACTCGCCGAGGTTCGGTCTGTTGTCACGTTCAAGCGGGGGACTAGGCAGATTCAGAACTCTGCGGCTAAACCTGGCGACGTAGAGACCGCTGCTCCCGCTGCTGTGAACTTGGTCAATGATCTTTGCGGTGATGACGTGAAGGCTGAAAAGGCTTTGGCGACTGCCGAGGAGATGACCGATACTTTCTCGTGGGAGGGTTTGGACTATACGGTTCCCGTCAACGGTAGAGGGGAGAGAAAGTTGTTGAACGATGTCTCTGGTTATGTCGTTCCTGGAAAATTGACTGCGTTGATGGGAGAGTCTGGAGCCGGAAAGGTTCGTCCTTCTTTATCTAATCAACTACACCGACCCCAAATCGATCGTGCTTGAAAACAGACCACGCTTTTGAACGTCCTCGCCGAGCGCACGTCCGTCGGTGTCATTACTGGCGATAGGTTCGTGAACGGTCAAGCCCTCCCTGCCGACTTCCAAGCCCAAACCGGGTACTGTCAACAAATGGATACACACGAACCCACTTCATCCGTCCGCGAGGCGATCCTTTTCTCTGCCGTTCTTCGTCAGCCTCAGGATGTTCCTATGGAAGAGAAGAGGGCGTATGTTAAGAAATGTTTGTTGATGTGTGGTTTGGAGAAGTATGCCGATGCTATCGTTGGTAGCTTGGGTGTCGAGCAGAGGAAGAGGTTGACTATCGCTGTCGAGCTCGCTGCTAAGCCCAAGCTTCTGTTGTTCTTGGATGAGCCGACCTCTGGATTGGACTCTCAGAGTGCTTGGGCTATCGTGAGCTTCCTCAGGACTTTGGCCGACAACGGACAGGCTATCATCTGCACGTGCGTTGCTTTTCATTTTTGTCTAGTTTTTTATCTTGGATTGAAGGACTATACAGGATTCACCAACCTTCCGCCGAACTCTTCCAAGTCTTCGATAGGTTGTTGCTGTTGAGGAAGGGTGGAGAAACTGTCTACTTTGGTGATCTCGGACGCAGTGCGACTACTCTGATCAGTTACTTTGAGCGTAATGGGTCCAGGATTTGTGGATCCGGAGAGAACCCGTGAGTTTTGGTATTTCCCTCCCCGTTTGTTTCAACATATGGTGACCGCTGTGATAGGGCTGAGTTTATGCTTGATGTTATCGGAGCTGGCGCCACTGCCATTTCGACGATCGACTGGCATGATGTTTGGAAGAAATCTCCTGAAGCCACCGCCACAGCTTACAATATCCAACGAATCCATGACGAAGGACGAAGCCGACCCGCCATCAAAACGAAGCAACATACCGAATACTCGACCTCTTGGATCCATCAGACCTCCGTCGTGGCGCAACGGAGCGCAGCCTCCATCTGGCGGAATCCCACCTACGTCAGAGCCAAACTCGTCTTGAATATCGCCACGGGACTTTTCATGGGTTTCACTTTCTGGAAGAGTCCGAACACCAAGCAGGGGATTCAGGACAAGCTGTTCTCGACCTTCATGGTGCTGATCCCGACCGTTCCCAGCGCTCAGCAGCTTCAGATACCGTTTATTGCGAGTCGGACGATTTATGAGATTAGGGAACGGCCGAGTAAGATGTATAGTTGGTCTGCTTGGGTTACGGCTCGGATCCTCGTCGAGCTTCCGTGGAATATGTCTGGTGGGACTCTGCTTTTCTTCTGTTGGTATTGGTCCGTGGGGTACCCGGTCGAAAGGGCCAGTTTTACGCTCATCATACTCGGGATGTTGATACCGCTTTATTACACGACCATTGGACAGGCGGTTGCGGCTATGGCTCCGACGGCGGGGGCCGCTGCGTTGTTGTTCACGTCCATGTTCTCGTTCGTCGTGGTCTTGTGAGTCTCCTCCACCCCTCTTGTTTGTGTTATTGGATGGTTAACGGGGTTGGAAACAGCAACGGTGTGTTACAGCCGTACAGCCAACTCGGATGCTGGAAGTGGATGTATCATCTTTCCCCGTACACGTATATCGTGGAGATGTTGATGGGTAATGGTAAGCGATTCTTCTTCTGCACACACTGTTTCGACGATCGTTTGCTCAATTCGATGTGAAATTCAGGGGTTGGCGGACAAGAGGTAACCTGTTCGGAGGTCGAATACGTGACTATCAACCCACCTGCTCGTATGACCTGCTCGAAGTACATGGGTCCATACATGGCTCGTGCCGGAGGTTACCTTACCAACCCGAACTCCACCACGGCTTGCCGATTCTGTTCGCTCAGGACCACGGACGAACTCTTGGACCTCACGTTTAATATCAAGGATTCGAATATGGGGAGAGACGTTGGGATCTTCGTCGCGTTTATCTTGTTCAACGTACGTGCACTTCTCTCCCGTCTCCTTGCCTTGACTTTGTGTTGATTGTTTTTTGGTCTTGTAGACTGCTATGGTTTATCTCTTCACGTACTTGTTCCGTATGAAGCAGTGGGATAAGTCGAGGTTGTTCGCTTGGAAGAAGAAGTTGACCGCTAAGCGCTAAGCTTGTATCTATTTTGAAAAGGGGACTGTATGGGAACCGTTGATACCCTGGTTCTGTAACCCGATCCACTTTTGTTTTGTATTTCGAAGGATTAAGAATTGTAGAAGTATGCCAATAATAAATAGAAGCTTAGATTTTTCAAACACCCGTTCCGGAGTCGGTCGATGGATACCTGGGATTGGATTAGGTAAGTGGTTACACGGCGTCGGCTCTGCGTGGACCTGGGATCGTGAAAGGCTTGGAGAGACGTCGTTTAGTTGTGGTAGGAAGAAGGGCAATTTAGGGGGTGGGAGGTCCTCCCTGTATGTCGAACTCCTGCTTGGTTGATCGATGGGCGCTGGTGCGATAAACCAATTGGGGAGCTTCCCGTTGTCCAAAGATGGTCGTCGGTTACGCGTTGATTCTCGTTTCGCTGCTTGGTGCGCCGCGCGCCGATCGTTGATAGGCTTGGCCAAGTGAACCGACGCGGCGGTGTGTCTTCGTCTTGACGAGGAGTCCGCAGCAGAAACCGGGCCGAGAGTCGCCCGAGATGAATTGGAAATTTTGTCGCGGACTAGAAGGACAATGGCCGGTCATGTTGTTGCGTCACGACGGCGCTTCCCTGTGTCGTTGCTTGGCTTGGCGGTCTTTTTCGGGGCGTGTTTTTCTTTGAAAGCATAGGAGACACACGGCCAAGGATTGATGGTGGCAGGGAGACCCGGAAACGGGGGATTGGATACCGTCAATAATCTAATCTAAGATCGTTCCGCAGCTCCATTCTTCCGCCGTCTCGTCCTCTGAGCCGAGCCAAGATAAAAAAGAATGGCAAACCCTCTTCTGCCGTTTATACGTACATGTCCGTTGCTACTACAAACAACTTCTCAGGGCTGTGTCCCAATGGCCACTCCTCCGAGCGCAGAGCGAGATTAAAACATTTGTTTCCATCCAGCCATGCGTTGTCCTTCCTTCTGATTACTTAAACCGTTCTCCCGTTTCCTTCTCTTCACTTCCTCCCTCTCCCTCCCATCCTCTCCACAACTGGCTTGACGGAGTCCCGCCTTGTTTCTCTCTTTTTCGCTCCTTTTCTTCTCTTTCTTTCTTTTTTCTTTTTTGAAACATGTCGCCCCACGCCGTCGCCCAGGAGCGAGAGGTTAGTCCGGTCGTCGCGAGCGCGGCCAAGAACGTGAGCAATCTCGCGAGGAGGATACATGGCTGGACCTGGCAAGCGGTACGCATCGCCGTTTCTTTCTTTCTGTTTAGTATATGCTTACACACCCATTCAGTTCCCCATTGGAATGGGTACTGGGTGAGCACCACGCGACAATCTCAATTCAAAGACCGATCAACCTGATATCAATCCCACAGTGCTGTATATGTCTCCCTATCCGGAATCAAGGGCAGGTCGGACGCTCTTATTCGCGTCGAGCACGTTTTCTTCTTCCTCAACATCGCCCTCTTTGTCTTAAACTCCCTCACCCTTTTGATTCAACTCTTCCTCTACCCTCGACAATCCCTGAGGCTCATCAAGGATCCCGTCAAGGGTCTCTTCGTTCCCCTCATCGCTCTCAGTTTCGCCACAATCTTGATCGGCACTATAAATTACGGTCAGTATCTCAAACCGTTTAGGATTGTGACCCCCTCGCTGACGACGAGACAGCCGTCGAGGATGGTTTCGTTCACCCCTCATTCATTTATGTCCTCTTCTGGGTCTACCTCACCATCTCCCTCGTCGTCTGCTTCCCCATGCTCATGATCTGGTTCAATAAACCCCACGATCTCAAGACCTTCACCCCCGCCTGGGCGTTCTTGATTTTTCCCATGATGCTTGTCGGAGTCGTCGCCTTCAACGTGCTCAAGGTCGTCCCGGTGGAAGACAGCAGAGCGGTCGGTGTCTTGCTTGTTGGTTACGCTTTCCAGGGGCTCGGTTTCTTCATGACGTTTTTCTACATCTGCATCTATATCATCAGGTGGGTGTCCTTCGAGTGGCTGATTTTTCTTGTATTCATCCTCGATTCGTAGGATCATGACGACTGGTTTCATGGATGGCCACCAAGCAAACGGTGCGTTCGTCGCTGTTGGACCCCCGGGATTCACCGCTTTGGCTTTGATCAACCTCGGTGATCATGCAAGGAAGATGTATGTGCCCCACGTCTCTCGAATTTGTCGCAATGTCAACTGACTCCCTTCGCTTCAGCTTGCCTCAACATGGTCTTATCTCTCCCCAGGCAGGTGAGATTTGGTACGCGACCAGCGTCATGTCTGGGATCATGCTTTTCGGTCTTGCCGTGTTCCTCTTCGTCTTTGGCATACTGCCATATTGGTTCAAGGTTCACAAGCACCTCTCCGAGATCCTGGGATGTATGTGCTCATTTCGCGGTTCGAACGAGATTCTGACTGCGTCTTTGTTCAGGCTGGGCTCTGACATTCCCCAACGTCGGATTCATTGCGACTATTCGAGTTCTCGCTGATATCTTCAACCTTCAATCGTTCTACGTCTGGCATATCATCATGGTCGTTCTCATCTGCATCACCTGGCTCGTCTTGTTCTTCCTCACCTTGATGGCGTTTTGGAGAGGAAAGATTTTGATGGCCAAACCGGAAGACGTCTTGATCGATAGCATGAGTGCGAAGGAGTTGGAGGCCCTCGAAGAGATGGAGAAGACCAGGTCCATGACCCCGGATGAGGAGAGGGGGTACGGAGGGTTGGATAGGATCAACTATATCTCGAAACCGTTCTGAGATCTTGGTTTCTCACCTTTGCTCGTCTCCCGCCTTCTTTTTGTTCCTTTTTAGTGGACTCTGGTATGTCCTCTCTACCTTTCTCTCTTCCCCGGTGGACCCTCATGCTGGCGTGGCGGACGGGCTTGTACATATCGCGTCTCACACATCATTAATTAGAACCACACATTACATCTAGACTACCTGATAGCGGGTACACAAGACCTTCGTTTTGGTGCATCTTACTTTGATAGCCTAACTTTTGTATAAGTACCTCCGCTCTCTTGCATACTTTTTTTTTGGTTTGTGGATGTAGTAGAAGCACTCGAGTTGTTTTACGTAGTGCTACCTGTTGTGAACGGGTCGTGTTTCGATACGGGGTACATATTACACGTGTATCCAAGCAACATATTTCGCCGATTCGGACTTCTTCGCGAACGACGATGTTCTTCGTACTTTGACTTTTTTCATCCTTCTCCGCTCTCTTCTATTGATTCCGACTCAACGGAGGAACATGTTCGGGATCATCGATCGTCGACGAAGTGAATGATAGCCGGTAGCCGGTGGTCGGTGGTACGAAACATCAGCCACGGGCGTGGCGCAGGGGACAGCATGCGGATGTCGCTCGATGTACGTCAGGGGGTCTCCATTGGGATTGGTTTGACGTCTCAGGGTAGGCCCTCGAGGAGTGGGTTCTTCCCATTCCTCGACTCCCGTTAATTTCGTCCTGGAAGTTGGCACTCCGCCGATGATCACAGTAGCGCTCTTCATTTATCCCTATGGCATTGTGAAGAGAGAGCTTGTTGTCGCGAGGGAGAGGGGCTTGGTCCCCCGCGCGTCAAGAAATAGGGGCTCGACTATCAGCGTGGCCGGTCGTCGTCGTATGAATAAGATTTTCCCAATTGGAGCCGTTGAATTGAAGTCTCATTGTACCCACAGACGCGACG
>Ga0307512_10005631_pt1 | contig 12966 bp, 10 predicted proteins | sample 14_EM_MG_FD_200267 | JGI IMG/M metagenome (GOLD analysis project Ga0307512, IMG submission 200267) | Populus trichocarpa ectomycorrhiza microbial communities from riparian zone in the Pacific Northwest, United States - 14_EM | ecosystem: Host-associated > Plants > Roots > Unclassified | place... | reverse complement strand
CGGATTCCGCCTGGAACCCGACGTCGATCCGGAAGTGGGCTTCCTGGAGCGTTTCAAACCGGTCGGCGAACTCGCCCTGATCTGCCGGGTGTTGTTCCGCGAGGGCGTGGCCGGATCACAACAGGCCGAACTGGCACGGCGGTTGGTGGACCACACCTGGCGGCACACCCTGGACGGCGGCCGCATGCTGGTCCGCGGCCAGCGCGTCGAGCCCTTCTCACCCGTCCCGTTCGAGGTGTACCTCCCCTACAAGGAACTCGGGTACAGCGAGCCCGAGGTGGAGCGTGCCGCCGCCCTCTACCACCGGCTCAGCAGCTGGGAGGCCCTCGAACTGGTCCCGACCCGACGTCTCGGGCTGTCCGCGTTCCAGCGCCGCTTCGGCCTCACTCCCCGCCCGCCCGAGGCGGACCTCGTCGGCTCGACCTGGCTGGCCCGCACACCCGAGCCCTGGACGGTCGGCGGGCACCTCGCCTACGACGTCACCCACGCGGTGTTCCACCTCACCGACTGGGGGGAGCACCCCGACGGCCTGCCGCCGGACATCGCCGACTACCTCGCCACCTGGCTGCCGGTCTGGATCGACGACTGGCTGGACCTGCAGCGCTGGGACCTGCTCGGCGAACTCCTCGTCGTCGACGCCTGTCTGCCCCGCCCCACCCTCGACGAGCGGGCCTGGCAGGCCTTCGCCGCCGCGCAGCAGCCCGACGGCGCCATGCCCGCCGTACGGTCCATGCCCGAGGGCGAGCCCGACGAGGTGTTCGACCTCGTCTACCACCCGACGCTGGTCGCCGCCTTCGCCTCCGCACTGGCCACCTCCCGCGCGCTGACCGAACTGGCGCACGCCTCCTCATGACCGCGCAGATCCTCACGACCGCCCGGACCGAGCCCTGGCCGGGCGAACCGCGCGACAGGCAGGACTTCCGCGCGGATGCCTCCCTCGGCGCCGACGGCACGGACGTCGAGGGACTGCGCCGGCAGCTGGCGGCGGCCGTGGACGCCGTCGACGCACCCGACGCCGTCTTCGCCGTCTCCCGGAACGGCCACCGCGTCATCCGCTGCGGCGGCACCGCCCCGCCCCCGCCGACCCCCCGTCAGGACCTGCGTTACGAACTGGGATCCGCCTCCAAGACGTTCACCGGACTGCTGCTGGCGCAGCTGATCCGGTGCGGCCTGCTGTCCGGGGGCGAACCGGCCGTCACCTGCCTGGACCCGGCCCGGCAGACCGGAACGGCCCCGGTGACGCTCGCCCATCTCCTCACCCACACCGCAGGACTGCCCGCACTGCCGGCCGGCTTCTACGTCCGTGCCCTGCCCGCCTGGCGCACCACCCCCTACGCCCGCTACCCGGCCGCGCGCGTGATCGACGCCTTCCTGCGCCACCGCCCGGGACACCGGCCCGGCACCCGCTGGCGGTACTCCAACTTCGGTGTCGCCGTGCTCGGTCACGCCGTCGCGGCGGCGACCGGCACGCCATGGGAGGACCTGCTCACCGATCACATCCTGCGTCCACTGGACCTGCGGGACACCGCTCTGCGGGCCCGTGGCCCGGACACCGACGCGGTGGGGCACGGCAAGGACGGCCGCACACCCGTGCCCGCCTTCGACGCGGGCGGCTTCCAGGCGGCGGGCGCCGTCCGGGCCACCCCGCACGCCCTGCTCACCTTCCTCGAAGCCCACCTCGACCCGTCCGGTTCACCCCTGGCAGGTGCGCTGCGCTCGGTCCGCACTCCGGTGCTACGACGGGGTCAGGGGCACCGCCACGTGCACACCATGGCGTGGTTCCGGCACCCCACCGACGCCGGACCGATGTACTTCCACGGCGGTGCCACCCTGGGCCAGCAGGCGTTCCTCGGCTTCCGGCCCGACACCGGCACGGCCGTGGCCGCCCTGTGCACGCGCCGCTTCCGCGCCCACGACCCGTTCGTGGCCACCGCGTACGCGCTCCTCGCGGAGGAGTAGGAGCAGCAGGAGAACGGGAGCCGACGGTGCGGGGGCGCCGCCCCCGCACCGGTAGTGCCGTACGACTCCTACATCCGCTGCCACAGGGCGGGAGTACCGTCCGGCGACCAGGCACCCTGAGCCTGGTGGGTCTGCAGGCACTGGTAGCGCACACCCGCCTGGGTGACCGTCGCCCCCGCCTCGTAGACGCGACCGGCGGACCACGCGTCCGCCGCCGCGTTGTCCTGCGGAGCGGGCGTGCCGGTCTGGCCGGCCGCGGTCTTCAGGGTGAGGCCGAAGTCGCTGAGAATCGGGTTGACCGGCTGGAAGAAGGTGGTCCCGCCGCTCGTGCAGTCACCCGAGCCGCCCGAGGTGGTGCCCTGAGCCTGGGCGCCGGAGATGAACGGGCCGCCGGAGTCACCGGGTTCGGTGCACACGTTGGTCCGGGTCAGGCCGTCGACGGTGCCCTCCGCGTAGTCGACGCTCGCGGCCAGCTGCTGGATGGTGCCGCAGTGCCATCCGGTGGTGGAGCCGGAGCGGCAGACCGACGCCCCTACGAGCGCCTGGACCGAGCCGGCGATCTGCGACCGCTGGCCGCCCTGCCCCTTGAAGTCGGGCGTGGCGGTCCAGTCGCTGTTGACGCCCACCCAGGCCATGTCCTTGCCGGGGAACGTGGACTTCTGGAACGTGCCCTGGTCGGCCTTGTTGTAGCCGGTGGTCTTGGCACCGGCCGTGCCGCAGTGGCCGGCGGTGGCGAAGCCCTGCTGCTGGCCCTTGGTGACGGAGAAGCCCACGGAACAGCGGGCGTTGCCGTCGATGTAGTAGGCGTCGCCGCCGACGATGTCCTCCATCAGCCGGGGCCGAATCGGCGACAACCGGACGCCCACGCCCCGCCCCTCGACGCCCGCGGCCTTGACGAAGGCGGTGCCGGCCGACTGCTTCGTCGCCTCGACCACGACCCGGTTCGTCGCCACGTCGACGTACCAGACCGGGGTGTCGCGGGCCCGGACGCGGCGGGCGACCGCGTCCAGCTTCTCCTTGACCGTCTGGAGGGTGCTCAGCGGCGTCTTGACGACCGCGGCCTTCGCGCCCTGGGCCCGGATGGCGGGGGCGTCCGCCGCGTGGGTGGTCGCGACGGTGAGCTCGGCGGAGGTCGCTCCGCTCACCCAGGCCCCGGCGAAGTGCCCGCCCAGGGCGTTGCGGAGACGGCCCGCGCGGGTGCCCGCCTCGGCCTCGTTGACCAACCGGGCGACCGCCTGCGCGCGCGTCAGTCCCAGGTCGCGCGCCATCGCACCCAGCATCTGGTTCGACGGCTTGCCGGCACCGAGCGTCTGGGCGGCGGCGGTGTGCCGGGACGGGCCCGGCGCGGGTGGCGGCGCGGCCGCCGCGGCGGCGGTCGTCCCGGTGAGTACGAGTGTGCCGAGTGCGGTCAGGGCGGCGCGGCGCGTGCCCGCGGCATGTCTGCCGACCATACGGTGTACCTCCGTCTGAGTACCGATGAGACTGTGGCGAATCCGTAGGCGGCCTAGCCGCAAAGGCCCGCAACGATGCCAAAGGCGGAGGTCTTTCGCGCTTTGGGGGACGCCGGAAGTGCCATGTGCAGTACTGCGACGGATGGCGTCACACCCCCTACTTGTTCTCGCCGGGCCTCCCGACGTGTTCGCCGTCGCCGGCGGGGGCCGTGGAGCCGGGCCGGGTGTGGTTGCCGTCGTCGCCGGACTTGCCGGTGGTGCCGGAGGCGTTGAGCTGGAAGGCGAGAAGGAGTCCGGCCACGGCAATGGTGCTGGTGAGCCAGATGGTGATGCGTCGCATGTGCGTCTCCTGCTGATGGGCGGTTCGCCGGGGGTGGCGCGTGCGGCGGTTACCAGGCGAACTCTTCGGTGTGGACGTGGTCGCGGTGTGCGCCGGCGGCGCGTGCGGCTTTGCGGACGGCAGTGATCCAGGAGGGCGGGCCGCAGACGTAGACGTCGCAGTCGGTGATGTCCGGGACGAGGTTCTTGAGGACTTGGGCGTCGTCCTCGAGGTGGGCCGGCCCGGCGGCCTGCCAGGAGGCGGCGGCTCGGCGCGGTCCCGGCAGGAAGAACAGCTCCACGCCGCGGCGGGCAGCGATCGCGCGGAGTTCGTCGGCGAACACGGCGTGCTGGTCCTGGCTGTAGCGGTAGATGAGCGTGGCTTCGCCGGGGGCGAAGGCGGTGTCTTCGAGGAGGGCACGCATGGGGGTGATCCCGATGCCGGCGGCGACCAGAAGCATGCGGGGCTGCGTGCGCTGTCGGGCGGTGAGGGTTCCGTAGGGGCCTTCGATCAGGGCGCGCGTGCCGGGGGCGAGGCGGGCGGCGCGTTCGCTGCCGTCGCCGGCGGCCTTGATGGTGATGCGCAGCCGGTCGCGGGTGGGGGCGGCGGAGAGGGTGTAGGGGTTGCCGCGGGACCAGCCGGGCCCGTCGAGGAAGCGCCAGACGAAGAACTGGCCGGAAGCCGTCCTCATCCTGTCCAGACGGTGTCCGGTGAAGGTGACCGACACCGTGCCGGGTGCCTCGGTGACCACGGATTCCACCCGCAGGCGGTGATGGAGGGAGCGCCAGGCGGGCAGGGCGATGCGGTACAGGAGGGTGACGGTGAACGCGAAGCCGTACAGGCACCACCAGTAGATACGGGTCCAGGTCTCGTGGAAGTCGGCGCCGTCGACGAAGGTGTGCGGGAACGTCGCCGCGATCCCCGCGTAGGAGTACAGGTGGAGCAGATGCCAGGACTCGTAGCGCAGCCGGCGGCGGGCGGCGCGGATCGAGGTGACCACCACCATGATCAGCAGGACGGTGCCGACGGTGGCGAACAGCATCCACGAGTCCGTGATGAACACCCGCACCAGTGCGTCCAGGACGGCCGCCGGTTCGCGCACGGTGCGTTCGACGGCGAACAGGACCACGTGGGCGATCATCAGCCAGAACGAGGTGAAGCCGATCCAGCGGTGGCGGCGGGTGAGCAGGTCGTGGCCCCAGGAGCGTTCGACCCAGGGGATCCGGGCCAGCAGGACGACCTGAAGAATCATCAGGTCGGAGGCCAGCAGTCCGGTGAGCAGGCCGAAGGAGCCCGTCGCCCGGTCCGCGGTGGTGAGGCCGAGCGGACCGCCCTGGTTCATCACCCACAGGCAGATGACCGCGACCACGGACAGGATCGCGAGCGCGCCGAGCGGGTCGGCCAGGGTGAAGCCCGGCCCGCGGCGGCTGGCGGGCGGCTTGCGGTGCTCCCGGGGCAGAGCGGCGGAGAGGGTCATCAGAGCATTCCTTCGGCACGGGTCACGGTCCGCGGCGATGCGCGGAGAGTGGTCCTCACCCTGGCCGGGCTCTTTGTGGCATCTCTAAGAAGCCGCCCGCTTGGGACGCCACCTCGGAGCCGGCGAAGCCGTGGTGACCTGCGTCGACAGCACGACGGACAGAGGGGTGGCCGAGGAGGCGGGCCGCGTCGTTCTTAGACCTCCTTGTCCTTTGAGGCCGATCCTTGACCTTGGACAGCCCCCGTCGTGTGGGGCGCCGGCGAAAGACTGAGGTTCAGCAGATGGCAGGAGCGGGCCGGAACCCCGAGGTGCTGGTCGTGGATGACGACCTGGGCGTACGCCAGGCCCTGGACCTGGGACTGGGTCTTGAGGGCTTCACCGTGCGCCTCGCCGAGGACGGCGGGACGGCGCTGGAGCAGGTTTCCGTGCGGCTGCCGTCGGTGATCGTGCTGGACGTGACGATGCCGGGCCTGACCGGCGTCGAAGTGGTGCGCCGGCTGCGGGCCGAGGGCCGGACGCTGCCGGTGTGCATGCTCTCCGCCCGCGACGAGGTCGACGACCGGGTCGCCGGACTCGCCGCCGGTGCGGACGACTACGTCGTCAAGCCGTTCTCCATCGGTGAGCTGTCCGCCCGGCTGCACGCCATGGTCCGCCTGCACGAGTCGACCGCCGAACGGCCGCTGATCATCGGCGACGTCACGATCGAACCCGCTCGCCGCATCGCCTCACGTGCCGGGCGGGACCTGCAGCTGACCGCCCGCGAGTTCGATCTGCTGCTCGCGCTCGCACACCGGCCCGGGCAGGTCCTTTCCCGCGCCCAGCTCCTCGAGCAGGTGTGGGGCTACACCTGGGACGTGGACACCAACGTGGTGGACGTCTTCGTCGGCTATCTGCGCAAGAAGCTCGAAGCCGACGGCAGCCCCCGCGTCCTGCAGACGCTCCGCGGGATCGGCTTCGCCCTGCGGACCGGATCGTGAAGCTCGTGCCGCGCAGTCTGCGCTCCCAGATCACCGCCGCGGTCGCGCTGCTGGTGACGGTGGTGGTCGCGCTCGCCGGCCTGGTCATCGTCGACCGGATCGACCACCGGGACCGCACCGACCTCGACCGGCAGCTCGCGGCCCGCGCCGAGAAGGTACAACACGACGCCGACAAACTCCTCGAGCAGGACGACCACGGAGGAAACGACGACGGCCACAACGACGACTACGGGGGCCTGCTGGTCGGCAGTGAGAGTCTGGTCCGCCTCATCTCCGGCGGACAGGTCATCGCTCAGCGAGGCGAGACCCCGCCCTTCTCCCTGCCGATGCCCGGGCGGGACGGCTACGCCACCATTGAACGCGACGGACAGACCTGGCGCTCCCTGACCCAGCCCCTGAACACGGCAGGCGATCGACTCGAAGTCCTCCAGGACATCGACCCCATCGAACGCCGCCTCGCCGACAACACAGCCATCGTCGCCGCGGTCACCCTCCTTGCCTCCGTGATCACCGCCACCGGCATCTGGCTGATCACCCGGCTCCTCCTCCACCCCCTGCAGCGGCTGCGCACCGGCGCTCTGGCCATCAGCGCCGATGCCACCGGGCCCGCTCTTCCCGCTGTCGACCGTCCCCGGGAGGTGGCCGACCTCTCCCACGCCCTGAACGTCATGCTCGACCAGCTGCGCACCAGCATGGAAGCCACCCGCCGCTTCACCGCCGACGCCGGACACGAACTGCGCACCCCCCTCACCACCCTCGGCATGACGCTGGAGACCCTGCAGCGCAACCCGGACCTTCCCGCAGCCCAGCGCGTCCGGGCCCTGGAAGCCATGAGTACCGAGCACCGCCGGATCACCACTCTGCTGACCGGCCTCCAGGCCCTTGCCCGCGGCGACGCCCGGGCCCTGCCCGCCCGCACGCCCGTCGACCTGAGCGCCCTTCTGGCCGAAGCCGTCCAACACGCCGCCCACCGGCACCCTTCCGTCACCTACCGGCTCGCACCCGCCGCCCCGGTGACGTTCCGGGGATGGCCGGCCGGGCTCCGGCTCGCCGTCGACAACCTCCTGGACAACGCCGCTCTCCACGGCCGCCCCGACGGAGTCGTCGAGATCCGGCTCTTCCGCCACAGCACCACGATCGGGATCACCGTCAGCGACGACGGTCCCGGCATCCCGCCCGACCAGCGCCAAGCCATGAGGGAGCGCTTCACCCGCGGGTCAGGCACCCACGCTCCCGGCTCCGGCCTCGGCCTGGCCCTCGTCGAACAGCAGGCCCGACTGCACCACGGCACGCTCCACCTAGGGCAGAGCCCCAACGGCGGGCTCCAGGCGGTCGTCAGCCTCCCGTCACCCTGACCGGACGACGGCGGCGGCAGGTCACAGGCTCACGACGACCAGCGCGGTGTCGTCGGTGTTGCCCGTGGCGGGGAGGAGGTCGGTCAGCAAGGCGTCGGCCAGGGCTTCGGGAGCAGTCCCTCGGTGGCGGGCCAGACAGTCGGCGAGGCGGCCCAGGCCGGTGTCGATGTCCTCGGTACGGCGTTCGATCAGGCCGTCGGTGTACAGGACCAGGGTGTCGCCCTCCGTGAAGGGAACGCGCGCCTGGAGGCGGGCGGAGCGGTCCGGGCGGGCGTCGATCGGCGGGTCGGTGGCCCGGTCCAGGAAGGACACGGTGCCGTCGGAATGGAGCACGGCGGGCGGAGGGTGGCCGGCGCAGCTGTAGGTGATGGTGTGCCCCTGCCAGTCGATCAGGGTCGTCGCCGCCGTGGTGGACTCGGCCCCGTCGACGGAGCGGGCGTACATGTCGAGGGCTTCCAGGGCCTGGGCCGGGCCTTCGGCGAGGCGGGTGGCCGCACTCAGGGCGCTGCGCAGCTGTCCCATGGCGCAGGCGGCCGCCAGACCGTGGCCGACGACATCGCCGACGGCGACCGCCATACCATCGCCGGGCAGGTCGACCAGGTCGTACCAGTCGCCGCACACGTTCAGGGCACCGATGGCGGGCCGGTAGCGCACGGCCGCCTGGTGGTGTCCGAGATGCCTCGGGGCGGGCATCATCGCCGTCTGCAGGGCCAGGGCGACCTCGCGTTCGTGGGCGTGCGCCTTGCGCAGGCGCTCGTTGAGTCCCTGCAGTTCGCGGGCACGGGTGTAGAGCTCGGCCTCCAGCACGTCGGCCCGGCCGCCTTCCGTCTGGCTGCCGCGGGCGCGCAGGAGTTCGGTGACCTCCTCCACCCGGTGCACCACCAGCGCCACCTTCCCGTCGGCGCCGAGGACGGGGGCGTTGACCGGGCTCCAGAAGTGCTCCCGCCAGTGGCCGGGCCGCTGGGAGTCCTCGATGTCGTAACGGAGCACGGCCATGGTGTCGCGTTCGCCGGTGGCCACCACGCGCAGCATCGACTCCTGCGTCTCCCGCATGCCGGCCGCGGCCGGATCGTTCGGGTTCTCGGGAAAGACATCGAAGATGTAGCGGCCCAGCAGCTGCTCACGGGGGCGCCCGGACATTTGTACGAAGTCGTCGTTCGCGTCGACGTAGACCAGCTCGCGGGTGAGCAGCGCCACCATGCCCGGCAGGGCCTGGAAGACCGCCGCGTAGTCGACCTCTTGCGGTTTCCTCATGTGCTGCCTGCCTCGGCGCCAGCCGTCAGTGTGCTGTTCCCACGATAGAAGCGAATGCGGCATGCGGCCTGGGCTTGTGCTCCCTCCGAAGGGCGAGCCTGCCTCGCGAACGCGGCAGGCCCCGATCCGGCCGGTCGGCCTGCGGTGGTCAGCCGTGCGGGCGTGTCCAGTGTCCTGATCACTTCGGCCGCATGGAGAAGGCACTGCGTCACGGTCGGCCCCATGGTGGTGCCATGTGCTGGAGTGCGACGGCTGATCTCGTTGCGGGTGCCGGGATCGCCTGCGTCGGTGTGGCGTGTATGGCTCGGGTGCGCCGGATCGGTGATCTTCCGCTTGCCGCGCTGCCGTTGCTGCTCGGCGTCCATCAGCTGGTCGAGGCCTGGATCTGGCATGCCGGCGGCGGCACGGGACCTGCCACCGTCGCCTGGGCCGTGATCGCTCTTCCCCTGCTGGCGGTGTGGGTGCCGGTGGCCGTGGTGTGTGCCGTGCCGCGGCCGGCCGGAGTCCGGCTCGCAATTCCCGTGGTGTCCGGCGTCGCGACCGCCGCGGTGCTGGCGTACTGCATCGCCACCCGTCCCGTCCGTGCCGAGATCCGCGGTCACACCGTCGGCTACGTCATCGGGCTGCCGCATTCGGCCGTACTCGTCGCGGGCTATCTTCTGGCCACGGTGGGTGCGCTGCTGCTGTCCGGCGACCGCCCGCTGCGCGGGCTCGGCCTTCTGGTCGCGGTGGGCGCGGCGGTGTGCTGGGCGCTGTGGCGGCTGGAGTTCGTGTCGACCTGGTGCGCGTTCGCGGCGGTGTGCTCGGCGGTTGTGTTCGGGTGGGTGGGGCGCCGGAGGCCGAGGCCAGGGCCATGACGGCAGGACGTTCAGCCCGCCTCCGCAGAGCGGCCCGACAGGCGTGGGCCAGGAGTCGGTGTCAGGCTGATTCCGTACAAAATCTGCGCAAAATCCGCGAAAGGGCATGGCTGTGATCACCACTGACTTCGCACCCGGTTCCCCTTGCTGGCTCGACCTCGGCGCTCCCGACGTCCGGGCCGCCGCGGCCTTCTACAGCGCCGTGCTCGGCTGGACCTACGAGTCCATGGGCGAGGGCGAGGAAATGGAAGGCGGGATGTTCCGGAAGGACGGAAAGATCGTCGGCGGGCTGGGCAGGCTCACCGAGGACGGCGCCCGCCCGGCCTGGATGATCTACTACAGCGTCACCGACGCGGACGCCACCACACAGGCGGTCGAGCGCCTGGGCGGCACGGTGCGGGTGGCGCCGACGGATCTCGACGACTGGGGTCGGATGGCGCAGTTCAGCGACCCCCTGGGCGGCCAGTTCGCCGTCTGGCAGGCGGGGAAGAACAAGGGAGCCGAACTGGTGGACCAGCCCGGCTCGCTGTCCTGGACCGAGCTGTACACGAGCGACGCAGCGGCCGCGAAGCAGTTCTACGGCGGCGTCTTCGGCTGGCAGTTCGGTGACATGGAGCTGCCGGGCGGCGCGGGGACGTACACCCTCATCACCCCGGCCGGGCTGCCCGAGGACCGCATGCACGGCGGCCTCATGGAGGTCACGACGAAGGACCTCTCCCTTGCGAACGGACGACCGTACTGGCACCCGGTCTTCGCGGTCGCCGACTGTGACGCCGCCGTCGCCAAGGTCACCGAGAACGGCGGCAGTGTGCAGATGGGGCCGGCGGACGCGGAGGGAGTGGGCAGGCTGGCCGTCTGCCTCGATCCGTCGAACGCGGACTTCGTGGTGCTCACCCCGGCGGCTCAGAGCTGAACTCAGAGCTGAACTCCTAGCTGAACTGGGAGCTGAACTGGGAGCTGTGCCTCCTGGCGTCAGTGCCAGCCGAAACGGCGGTCCACCATCGTCGCGAACTCCTCCAGGGTGAGTACGGCGTCCCCGTTCTGGTCGGCGGCGTCGAACAGGGCGGAGGAGGCGTCGGCGTCCCCCAGGGCCCAGAACGGCAGATCCCCTGCCGCGGCGAGCGTCGGGCCCTTCGTCCGCAGAGCGATGATCACCTCTTGGCGGGTCAGGGTCCCGTTGTGGTCGAGGTCGAGCGCCTCGAACAGCTTGCGGGCCTTGTCACTCATGGTGTCCCCCTGTTCCTTTCACCGGCGGGCAGGCCGGCCTGTTTCGCTGCCGAACCAACGAACCAACGAACCAACGAACCAACGAACCAACGAACCAACGAACCAACGAACCTACGAACCTACGAACCTACGAACCAACGAACTCACGGACGAATACGCCTCTCCCGTCACCCCGGTTCCCCTATGTCGCCCGGGCGATGAGGAGGGCGACGTCGTCGTGGTCGTCGGGGTGGCGCAGGCCGTAGAGCAGGAGGTCGCAGGTTTCCTCCAGGGGGCGGTGTGGTTCGTCGAGGAAGCTGAGCAGGACCGCCAGGCGGTCGTCGATGGAGTGGTGCCGGGTCTCGACGAGGCCGTCCGTGTAGAGGACCAGCAGGTCGCCGGGGTCGAGACGGGCCGTGCTGGTCTCGAAGTGGATGCCGCCGACGCCGAGCGGGGCGTTGGCGGGCAGGTCGAGCAGCTCGGGGGCGTGGCCGGGACCGGCCAGTGCGGGCGGCATGTGTCCGGCATTGGCGATGTGGCACCGCCTCGTGTGCGGGTCGTACACCGCGTAGAGACAGGTGACGATGTAGTGCTCCAGATCGCAGGTGATCTTGTCGAGGTGCTGGAGTACGGCGCCGGGGGCGAGGTCGAGTTCCGCGTAGGCGCAGGTGGCGGTGCGCAGCCGGCCCATGGTGGCGGCGGCGTCGATGCCGTTGCCCATGACGTCGCCGACGACCAGGGCGGTCCTGTCGTCGCTCAGCGGGATGACGTCGTACCAGTCGCCGCCGACCTCACTGGTGGCCTGGGCGGGCTGGTAGCGGGAGGCGAGTTCGAGGCCCGCGTGCTCGGGCGGGTGATCGGGCAGGAGGCTGCGCTGCAGCGTGAGGGCGGTGTTGCGCACGCTCTGGAACCAGCGGGCGTTGTCGATGGCCACGGCCGCGCGCCCGGCCAGCTCGGCGGCGAGGACGACATCGTCCTCGTCGAACGGGAGCGGGTTGCTGGTGCGCTTGAGGTCGAGGGCGCCGAGCACCTCGCCGTGGGCGATCAGCGGGACGGCGAGGTACGAGTGCACGCCCGCGCGGGCCAGCAGTGTGCCCGCCTCCGCGTCCCGGGCGATGCGCGGCAGATCCTGGTCGCCGACATGGCGCACCAGGACCGGCCGGCCGGTGTGGACGCAGAGCGTGACCAGGCGGTCCCCGTCGTAGGCCGCGAGGCCACCGGGCGGGTCGGCGGCGCGCAGCGCCACGGTCGGGTGGGCGGCCTTCAGCGCGAGGGCGCGGAAGAGTTCCGGGCCGTTGTCCGGTCTGCGGGCGCGGCGGCAGGCGAGGGCCGAGTCGAGGACGTCCACGGCGACCACGTCGGCGAGCCGGGGGACGGCGATCTCGGCCAGTTCACGGGCGGTCTCCTCCACCTCCAGGGTGGTGCCGACGCGCACGGAGGCGTCGGCGATGAGGGCGAGGCGGCGCCGGGCCCGGTCGGCCTCGGCGGCCGCGCGGTGCCGCTCGGTGACGTCGACGACCGAGGCGGCCGCGCCCAGGACCCGCCCGCCGGGGTCCTCCAGCCGGTAGAAGGAGAGAGACCAGGCGTGTTCGTGGTCGGGGTCGGCCGGCGGGCGGCCCACGTGGTACTGGTCGAGCAGCGGGGTGCCGGTGGTGAGCACCTGACGCAGTGCCGACTCGATGGTGTCGACGTCGGGAAGCGGCAGGGTCTCCCTGAGGCCACGGCCCACGTGGTCCTCGGCGGGAATGCCGTCGATACGCTCCAGCGCCGGGTTGACCAGGAGATACCGCAGATCGGGGTCCAGGAGGGCCAGGCCGATCGGTGACTGGTTGATCAGCCGCTCGCACAGGGCCAGATCGGTCTCGACGCGCTGGAGCAGGGTGTGGTCGGCCGCGATGCCCAGGGCGTAGACGTCCCCGAGGTCGTCCTGGAGCCGCATGTTGCGGAACTCCATCAGACGGCTGCTGCCGTCCTTGTGCCGGATGGGGAAGGCGCCGGCCCAGCTCCGGCCGGTCTCCAGCACCTCCGTGAACAGCCTGACCACCGCCTTGAGATGCTCGGGGTGGATCAACAGCCGGGCCGCGTACTTGCCCAGCGTCTCCTGTGCGGTG
>Ga0307512_10005630_pt1 | contig 12968 bp, 13 predicted proteins | sample 14_EM_MG_FD_200267 | JGI IMG/M metagenome (GOLD analysis project Ga0307512, IMG submission 200267) | Populus trichocarpa ectomycorrhiza microbial communities from riparian zone in the Pacific Northwest, United States - 14_EM | ecosystem: Host-associated > Plants > Roots > Unclassified | place... | reverse complement strand
GGCGCTGGGGTGGACACCCTCTGGAGTTGTATGGTGGGACCCTGGCTCGCGTGTTGTGGTGTGTATTGTTCCTCCTGGAGGTGAGACACAAAATCAGGTTGATCATCGATGTCAGACAATTGTGTTTGGAAACAAAAATAATCTTCCTCGACCCTGCGATGGATGTCCGAAGGCCTCATTAGAATGGTATAGATGGCTGTTGACACCAGTCGTTACTATTGCTGTTACTGTTTATGAGGACTGTTCAGTAAGATGTGCTATATAGCGTGCACCTCTAGACCAATGCACCGCCTGTATGTGATTTGCTAGATCTGATGCCCTAGACTGCGGTCTTGAGAGAGGAGCTGGGAGAGAGGAGCTGGGAGAGAGGAACTGGGAGAGAGGAACTGCCAGGACCTGATCGACTAGGATCAGATGTATTTGGATGTGATCTGGTAAAGAGGGAAGATAGATGTGCTTGACGGCGACCACTGGGGAGCCAGGCCTCTTATGAAGATATGGTCTTGTGGAAACAGAATGTCGCCCAGATCATGCATTGACTAGGACGAATGTAGATCTTGTTCTGCATATGGAACACCAAATACCTGATAGCATGCACTGCTACCTGAGGGATTGATAGGAACCATGAAGGGCCAAGGCGCAGCTTTGGGATTCGGAAGAACGTGACAACCTCGCGCCAAGGGTGCGGGACAAGCGGCGAGGCACCCAGAGGTCATCGGTAGTATGAAACAACCGTAAAATAGGTCGATAACTTACAGCTCGCGTGTGGGTTGGCAAAGTGCTTGCGCAATGCAGCGACTGTGTAGGTAGGTATTGCTGGCCCGGTTTAGACACGGTACTATGGTAGAGTGTAGACATTTTCGAGTATCTCTAGCTGTAATAGGACGGCAAGTGTTAGTTCAATCTTGAGCTGATAGCATCCGAGTGACAGCGGAAACTAACACGAAAGGTTTCATGAATCTCTAGGCTGATTTAAGCAACCATTTACCGCCGGTGCAAGCAAGCGGTGGGTCTCGCACATCGTGATTGATGAGCGTGATATTTCATGTTGCACAATAAATTTTGAAGTTGAATATGGCATAACGGCGATGGGTTCGATTCTACGACGATGAAGTCGGCTGGTTCCCTACATACTAGACGGTAATTCTATAATTAGTAATTACATCTTCTCCGTCTCGAAACAAATTGAACAACAGAAGTAAACGTTGGGGGAACGCACCGTGGATTGCTTACACTAAGGGTATTAGAGTGAGGGGCCAAATGAGCCAGAATCCAAAACATCCACATAAGGAACGGGGAGGATAGATTTATATCCACAATTGGGGAGCGGCAGTAACGTAGGAATATGCGGATTTGTGCGGCCTGAGTCTTGTTGATATGCTGTTTCCATCATAAGGACTTTCTGACTTATTGCTTGCACCGTAGGTTACCAAGAAATGTGATAAAGCAGGTCAGGAGTTGCAGAGTGCCCAGACATATAGCAATGATAAAGCAGGACAGGAGTTACTGCAGGGTGCCCGGGCTCCCAGGCGTATGGCTGTGATAAAGGTCAGGGGTTATTGCAGGGCGCCTGGGCGCCTAGGTGTATGCGAGTAATGTCTTGGGAAACTGTTGGGTTGGCCGTCAAATGTATGACGACTAATTTAATTTACCTTATTTGATGACCTTCAAGAATGTCGTCTGGTGCCATTGTTCAAGCCATTTGGTCTAAAGACAGCCTGAGGCTGAGTAGGTATTGAGGAGAGTGCTCTGAAGACGCAGAAGCACGACAGTAAATCTCGTTATCACATTCATCCTTGGAGGTAAGATGTACATACCTTGTCAAGACTCACAGATCAGAAACCCGATTTGGCTCTAACTGTTAGTTCTGACCGCGCGTTTCCAAACCCACTTTGAATCATCTGCCAGCCTCTCTAATGTGTGACCTGCATACTTTTGTGTACAAAAAGCAAATAACTATTATGCACCCTATTCAAGGAGAAGACCGCTATAGGTGGAATCACTCAAGCAGAAAGTCACATCTAGAATAGCTGCCCCGCCGTCTGCCCTGTGTAAAATGTGGGCTAATTCGCGATTTCACACACACCTGGATACCGGAAGAAACCTAACATCAGAATTATTTATTGATTCAGAGCCTCGTCCGGTCCGCACTGAGCACTTCCTCTCAAACCGGAAGGCACAGCCTGGATATCTGCCTGAATGCATGAGCAAAATGACGCAGTCTGCGCCCAATTGTACCCCAGGCTTTTGTTGTATGCTCTAGATTTTAGTATTCATATGCACCTTCAGAATCCACAGAGTGCCTATAAGCGCCTGCCTCATTGAGCACGTACATGCAAGTTATGCACATCTGAAAGAAATAAAACCTCAGGTAAATAATTGCATTATTTCCATTGGATTCTGAGGGATCGAAAGAGGATTCAAGATGAATATTCTAATGTTCATGAAACTCAAGCTCAGGCAGCCGCGAAATACCATTTTCAATTACCTTGATCAGGCCCTGAAATACATACTCGTGCTCAGTGGCTATAATTTTTCGGGATACTCCGGCTTGTTTTCTTTTTGGCGCCAAGAGTGCATATGCTGAGAAATTCACACCGAGAACAGCAGTAAACTTTCCTGGTTATTACAATTGCAACATTAAGGCGAAGTAAGAAGTTCTTTGGCAGGTACACCACAGTGTGTCCCGGCCATGCAAGATTTCCCCGAGAAGCATGAGGAACCCAACTCGGCTCACGTGACCATTTATTTGCGTTTTTACAGTTATTACAGTAGCTTCCTCAAATCTCTCCCCACCATACTGATATCGTAGGCTATGAACAGGCTCTAGAATATGTTTACTGCATGTACGAACATCTAGGGGAGCATCTCTCCATTGCAGTGCGCAGTTGATGTTGTGATATTGAGGTGGGGCTCGGCCGCGGCGATAGTCGTAGGATGTATCATATTACTTTAAGCTAGGCATGCAAATCTTCTATCCTTTGTAGTATATAGGGACGATCATCCATCTTTCTTACTCCGCACCATTTCTCTCTCTCTGTATTTATGTCTCTTGATTCTAGGCATTAGGGTTCACTAAATTCCAGCGGCGTTTTGATCCGGCCTACTCAAGCATCTACCCTTAAGGCGTCATCTGGATTAATTAAATCGTCTATCTACTTAGTTTACTCTATTGCTGGCGAGGAAGTAGGGCTGAGAAGCTGGTAAAAGGTTTAGTCTGCAAGTTCGTCTTGAGAAGCTTGCCGATTATCTTGGCCCTGTTTCCTCATGTATTCTTGTCATTTCACTGTTGCTTTTGTGGTTATAAGTATACTTAGTAAGGTTGGTGTTTTGAGGTCATTTGTGCGTAGCTGCTGTGGTATATTAATTTCATGCACACGCGTGCACGTACGAACTATGTTCACAGTAATAAAAAATAAGTATTCCATACTCGTACCAACTACCATTATACCCACCACTCTTGATCCATCCTCACAGTTCAAATTGCAACTTTGTAGGCCACTTCCACCCATACCAAGCCCATCCTATCAAATTTTCGAAGAATTATCTAGGTACCTCACACTCAATCACGAGACCATACTCGTCCATACCCGCACAAAAAATACCATCACGGACCCTCCAGCCAATAATAAATCGCCGTCCCGGCATCGATTGCTTAAAACAAAAACAAGAGAAACGACGTCACATAAAGACTGCCGTACGAACCTTGATGTTCGGTACAGTAGTCTGTTGACAGGGTTTTTTTCGCTGGCGGCTACGCCCCGCCGTATCTAAGCCCTTCGACAAACTAGTCTTCAGAAGCTCGCTCCGTCGTTAGCTATTATCATTCACGCCTAAATAAGAAAAATTGAATAGTGAGTGCACGTGATAAACCCTGATAAATACATATTAATCCCTTCTGTTCAGACTGCGGGGTTCTCTCTCTCTCTCATGCTCTCCGTTCGCATACATAGGCTAAATTCTCAATAGTCAACTGGGAGGTTTGAAAACAATGGGCGTTCGCGAATATACTCGCAGCAATTGCTTACTATTCTACTTCCCCCCAGGGCGCCGGCCTGTATACTCTAGTTGTACATCTGTATATCATTGTTGCACATACGTAGATTACCTCTCCGTAGCACTGCTGTGGGCATAGCCCGAGCTCTGGTAACACAGATATAAATAGATAGTTGGAGGTGAAGCCCTCTACCGAATAAGCTACTATCATCATGTGACACACCCGCCTCAACAGGTGATACCGAGGGGGTTTATATGCATCGCTAGAGACCATCGTTAGAGACCATCGTAAGATCCTCCCTAGTCTTGTTATATGGCTAAAGGAATTTTAATACTGAGTTGAGTTAGGTTCGTTATGTAGTCATTTCTTTCAACCTACTATAAAAATACTCAGCCAATCCTTAGTACAGACCATTAGTATAGCAGTACCGGAGCCACTGATCAAGTATTTTTGATGGTAGTTATTTGAAAAGGTACTTCAAACGTGCACATGATGCTGTTGTCATTCCAAAGGCCTCTATCGAGTCAACTCGATTCACAATGCTTGATTCAGCTAGATGCTTTCCTCATCTAGTAGTACCATTTGATTTTAAGAGATACAGTCAATGGGTTTGATCTTTGCATCTCCCAAAATTGTAGGGAAAATTGTGGCGAGTTGCTCCTTGAAGTGTTTATCCTGAATGATCCTTTTCTTAGCGCCCAATGGAGACTGCATGCCCTGTTGATATGGCGATGATGTAAGTACAGAAAATTCAACACGTGAAATATCCATACGTTGTCATAGCCTCACTTCATCGTATATGCACTAGATGAAAGGAGTAGTAATGCCAAAGAGATGGTGCGTGCGTGCCGAAAGTTCGCAGAATAATCGAATATTTAATCTAATGTACGAAAGCCTTATCAGTTAGTTATTCGAAGTAGGATCTAATTTGCTGAGACCCATTCATCGCGCAATCAACCGCACCGCCAGCTCATCAGGTGCAGGAGGCTTGCCTAGCATCAACCTGGTTTACCACAGCCCCATCTCTCCGCCCACCTCAGGTAGAAAAATAGATACAATTTAAGCCTCAGGTTGTTCAACATCCCAGTACCAAGAGAGGCTCCGGCATACTGGCAGGAGTATTCCATGTTTTTCCGTTGTTGAGTGGTGATTTCACAGAAACCGAATCAACAACGTGTACGCCTGGAGAAAAGAACTGGTGAAAATATTCTTTATGTAGTCTAGTCCGGAGCCTAGCTAGATATCCTGATATAGTGCCGTAGAGTCCTTAATCAAATCGCAAAACACCCACAAACAACAGAGGAAAACTTGCGATTAACTACACGAAGCTTATCCGAAACATTTTCAGACAAAAAAATAAGCATGAATCTCAAAGACGAGGAATTTCCGAAGAGATATAACCAGCATCAATACGGATCGGGGGCATTCATGGTGCCTGGTATCGTGAGTAGTACGGCGGCAATGGAACAAAGATCGCAGCATGACTCCCATCTTGGCTGGAGCAACCACTTGTCAAGGGTTGGTTTAACTACCTCTCAAGTTGGAAAGAAAAGGAAAGGAAAACTGACTTTCTCACGCAGGCTAATTCGCAGTATCACTATTTTCCTGAATTCAGCATACCGACAGCCATAGAAGAACTTCACATTAATGTTTGCTTGGATTTTGTGACTTCACTGAGATGCTGGCTAATGTTAATGTAGGTTAGCTCTGGTAGATCCTCCGTCTCCGCCTGCATAGATTTCCCTAGGGATTTCAGTCATGAGAGGCATAATAACCCTTCTGATTGGCTCCCTCAAAATGTGAAGACCAATTTTCATGATGTGGACAATGCCATGCTTGAGCTGGAGTGCCAAAATCATCAAAAGTTGGGCCCTATTTTGTCATGGTTGGATGCAGCTGATCATGGTTAGGGTCCTCCGAGGCGGCCCCCAGCTTTATCATGACAATAACGATGAGACGATGAGATCATATAACGCTGCTCAATTAACACGCAACTCGCAACATGACACATCAAACGCAGACTCACTACCTCCCCGTCCCTTGAATTGTCGTTCGACTACTCAGTATGTCCTGCTAGGGCAACATAAAGCCTAAGGGGCAGTCAGCTGAATGGTATTGTTAGGTATAACAAAGCACACTCACTAGAGGGCAGGAGTGGTACAGGCTTTGGAGGATGGTCCCCCCATTGCGACCCACCTCGGCACACCCCACTAGATACATCTAGATCATCTGCCTCAGGGCCCTGTGGCTCGCTTCAGGGAGGCTCTAGGATACTAGATGGCTATCTTGAGAACCCGTAAGCTACGATTAGATAGTCACTAGAAGAAGTATGAAGCTAAAGACTGTCAGCACTTTAAACAGCAGCTACCAACCGCTATATTATGGACATGTAGGCTATAGAACCGAAATTTGCCAGACTCCAACGGCCACACGAGATAATGATAACTTAATCAATATCAGTAGTCCCTGGTCCCTTAGTATTCCTTCCACACGGTACGTTATAGGATACCGAATAGTGAGATGTACTGATGTACTGAAGATCCGTGTCCTTTAGGAAGACGGAGAATGGCCCCCAAGTACAAGATAGAGCGATCCCTGATGGAGTTACAAACTTCCTCCCAGGTTCACAGCGGTAATTCTTTCCTCAGTCTGCACCTCGATGGCATAGAGATCTGGGTGGAGCTGATGTTGATTGTAACCCACAAACAGACCAGTTGCCGAATCCTGTGAATTTTGTGGCGGATCGTACAAGTTATTGAGCAGACATGTACGAACGAAGCATCCAGAAACATTTAAAGCCCCGCCGAGTCGGTTTGATTGCCCAGAAGCCGGTTGTAATAGAACAGGAAGCGCAGGGTTTTCCCGTTCAGACAACCTCGCACAGCATCGACGCTTGGTACACAACCGGTCAGTTCCAAAAAGGACTCGTGGCAGTAGAAGGTGTATTGATGGACCGGTGTCGTACAAGTAGTCTGTCGAGATGGATAGGTAGATAGTGATGGGATAGGATGAGGCAAGCGTCTGGTGGACAGGAGTTGGCGGAATCGAGATTGGCGGAATCGAGGTTGGCGGAATCAAGGTCGGTGGCTCGTGGTGGGCGCATTTGTGAGGGTAGAACTGGGTATGTCGCAGATACAAGATTCAGGAGTCTTCTCGTTGTTGAATAGTTGTTATAGCTCGTGGATTCAACGGCTAATAGATGAATATGGCCTTGCGTGTTTTATAATCGGAATTCTCGCTTTTGTTGTCTGGATGTTGTTTTTAATGGCTAACAGGAGTTTGTAATAATCGTTCGAATGCTTGATGTCTAATTGCCGTCAGCAGAGACTCTAATGATTTCATGGAAACCTGTGGTGATATCGGAATATTGGATAGTAACAGAGAACAGGACGACCCTGATAATTTACCCTTGATGTTGGGGGGGCGGAAGTTGAGATGATATTGATTTAACTTGAGCAACCACCCAGCCACGGCAGAACTACAAAGGCAACAAGCATAAGGCAACTTCTGGGCGACGGAAGGGGTATGATTTGCGAGTCTTAAAAACTAGGAGACAGATTTCAATCGAAATTGTGCTTTTGGGGCGACGCCCGAGAGGAGTGAAATGTACTATTGGAGAGAGAACGTAGAAGCACAGTTGCTACAGGTGTGATGTTGGACAGGATTTAAAAGCACAGTTGCGCGGTAATGTTTCGGCACAGGTTGCCGGCTGATTTAAGTATGACACATGCTAGCGCGATCGAAAAAGCGTAGCAAGACTAGGATACATGTGCTTCTACACCAAGTCATTATTTGAGCGGCTAGAGGCACAATCGGCTGCAGCGTTGAGGCCAATTGGTTAAAGTGCATATCGGAATTCCAGGGTTGGTTGGTTAGAAACACAGCCAAAACAACGATCCACTCACTGACTACATTTGCATGCATCCTTTTGGACGGCAAATATCGAGGCTGATAATAGTCTGACAGGCAGGCTGCAGCAACTACCTCAGGTAACTCTTACTCTTTCCTGATGCGACGACCCTTACCGATAGACCAAAATCTTTACTGGATGCCATATACTGCCAATGGATGGCCATCTATGGCTATGAGAGATCGCCAAGAGATTTGGACCGTTGGAAGTTTTCATTAATTTTTCAACCTCCCGGATTAGGGTTTTACATCTTATAACCCTTCTCTGAGAACTTTGAAAAGTTGACGAATAGAGCAACGATTACACAGGTCTAGGCAAACTACGAGAAAACTATAGGTTTCGCTGTACCCGTAAGTTATGGATTGGGACAGCACTCTCTCGCTTTAATACCATGTAATCCTGAATATAACGGATCGCATACGGGGAGTGTAGGGTTCTGACTTGCCCAGAGACTGTTCCTGTCACATCACATGCACTGGCCTATGTAGGATAATGCAGTAGGTCACACTGCCTTGCCGCCCGACCTGAGGTTCAAATATCTTAAGCACACAGCCCGGCGAGCACTCTGAGGCAATTAAAGTTGGTTTCAGAGGACCCACCAACCTGAAGCTGTACGTTTCATGAATCATGAGTGGGATCAAGAGACCTCGCATACAAGATCTTCTAACTGTGGTCAGCCTGCGACTAGCGCTATGTTCGGGTGTACGTGGGACTCCCCAGAAGTTCTGAATCTAAGAGCAACTATCTCTCGGCTTGTACGACGGAATGTATAAGGCATCGCCGGAGTCTGGGGCACACTTCTGTCGTCTCGACGCAGACTTCCACTCCTCGTCCCTGAAGTTCAATATAAGGAGATCGAGGTTCTCAAGCGCCGGGCCTACTCACTTAGAAGCTAGTACAATGCCACCCAGGCAGTTCTTTATTTTGCGATGGTGGAGCTTCGTGTGCCAATAGAATTGCCATGACAAGATCTAGGGCAACAAGGAGCGGTTGCAGTATCATCATCAGTCGCAGTAGCGAATCCTTACTGAGACATTCACAGTTAACAATGAAGTCAAGACGGCAAGTATGATTGTTCGAATGATAGGATTTTTATAGCTAACCTTCAAATTGATCAAGCGCTGCTGAAGGATCTTTGGGGAGAGGGTGTCTTACGTTTAAGCGTTGTCATCATTTTCTTTGTTTCGCGCATGAGTATTATTGCTTTCTTTTTGTTTTGACACTATTATCATCATGTATTTCGCGCTTCGTTTCTTAGGCATCATGAAGTGGATTGTAATTGGGATTTTCCGGCAAGCAACTTTGCTGCTTCGTGACCGTCGAGACGATAGTTTTGCGTCCCTGGATCCGCACACTCCTACACTACTATATCCCTCCTCTAATAAGGAGCCTTCCCTTCCTTGATTTTTGCGGCGCTAAGTAAGTAAAAGAATACAATATACTATACCAGCAATTGCGGAAGATACGTCAGCTGTCAGGACCCGTGTATGTATCTCCCGATCAAATACAACGGTCAGTGTCAGAATGGATTTGTATTAGCAGTGGGATCTGTCAGTTAAGCATGTGTCAGAGTAAACACAGGTCAGATTACGGTAAATACAAAAAGTACAAAGCACTACAGGAGAATGACATCCTTGGGATTCAGGCTTGCTGCTGGTCTCACTTTTACATCCCCAGTACGTGCTGTTGTGCGTCTACTACCCTATTTGAATGGCGCAATTGAAGCGGCTTCTTCTAACTCATTCTCTACCACAAAGTCCACATCGTTGTCCTCATTGGGATCTTCGTCATCACTTTTGTAGTAATCCACAGATATCTGCCCCGCAAATCTGGTACTTCTGTAACATCCATTAGACAGAATAAATCTATCAGTAAGTACGGTATCTTGATATCTATTTTTCAGGCAACGAGTGTATCTCGAAAATTACAGGTCAGAAAAAAAGGCGTATCATCCGCAATTGCCGGTACAGTAATGTCGTACTCAAGAATGTGGAAACTTAATAAAACCCCAATAATCAGTTACCGGTTTAAGCGGGTTGTTTCCGAATCCATAGAGGGCATAAACCCGCATACAAATGCCCTGTTTAACGGTATTCAGTTCAGAGACCACGTTGAATTTTGATGCGAAACCATAGAGTCTCAAACAGCCCCAAAAATTACATGAAAATTTTGTAGGGGCGATTAAATACAATGAGGTTGTGTAGTGCTGCCGATTTTGTTAGGGAATTGGTGATTTGCTCTGATGGTGAAAAGGGCCTCGTCTCACGAAGCCTAGCCAGCGAACCGAACGATCGTCCCCTCGCTAACAAACTGGGCTTCACTTCACCCCTCCAAAAGCTCAATTGGCTCTTTTGCTCCGGACTAGTACGCTGACAGTGTAGTAAATAAATACCACCGGTATATCCCCACTTCTGCACCCCACAGCTGGCTCCTGCATTGATTAAACTACAGAATCTCAATTTAAGCGTGTTTTAATATCACTAACCACTGATGTGCTCCATCTATTCCACCATCCGCGTCCTTCTCCCATCTCGGCATCAAGGACACAGCATGTCTACAACCAAAGGTTACCAAGTGTTTTGAACCTGCCGGTTAGCCTACTGATTCGCGAACTAGTTGGATACAGACCATTACATACTCGGTCCGAGCCGATTCAGGAGATGCTAGACTATAGGGTAGTCCAGCTCAAGCCTCCTTTTCTGCAGGCCAGGCTGGTGTTATGGCATTGGATGGGAAGGAGTAATGTTAATGTGTACCCACGTGATGACGAAGGTCTCTTTAAGAACCCTTCGAGGGCAATAAACCGGATCATCCTCCTGAAATACAACAGCTAGGACACCATCTTTCTAGTCGAACTCCCCGGTGTAGCAAAACAATATCTGCATCTTGGAGAACTATATTTTGGTGTTGGTGAGCAAATCATGTCCGAAGCTAGCTATTCCTGTTGGAGCAAAAGGGGATCTTGGGATCTCCGACCATCGATATATACGGTTATGCGCTCCAAATACATCTTGGTGCCTTTGAACATCACAATTACATAGTAAAGATGGAAACGTTTCGTCTGTTCATGGAGGCATCAACATACCAGGCTACGGACGTCACAGATTAGATTTCAATTACTGCTCCCCCCAAAGAGCCGAGGACCTTTTACGAAAGGCCCCCGCTGTCTAATGGGTTGCTAATTGAGACCATGAGAGTGCTGGGGAGGAATTGGCGGGCTGGAGGGGGTGGGGGGTGAGCATTATCGATGTCTCGCCAGGGAGGGAGGCAGGATTCAGGGAACGGTGTGGGGAGTGGTGTGACGAAGTGCGTGTGGATTTGTGTGCAGCGAAAGGCAAATTATTCATTTTGAGGTTGGTGGGGCATTTTGAAGCGTACGTTGCATGTGCACCTACATCGTGAGTCTCAGCTCCGTTTGCGTGTGTGAGTATCAGTTCCGTTTGATGCCAGCTTGTTTGAGGATATGCATGGTCGGCATCAGAATCAGGGAGAGCGTCTCAAGATAGTGCAAACGCGTATGCAAACGGATATGGGAGCTTGTACATATACGGGCCTTCGGCCCTCGAGAGATCAGTCAAGTCACCAAACTATCTAAAGTAACAGCGTAGGAGCACTAGTAACTAGCATCGCAACTTAAGGCACTGTCAGCATCGTACTCGTAGTCTTAAACACTGGGAAACTCATACTTGACACTTTCTGTGATCCTGAACAAACAAGCAAAAACATCGACAATTTGCTGCCGGCAGAACGATTTCAGGCATCTAGGCCGGTCACAACTGCCATTGTCTTGTCCAACAGTCGACGCCTAGTTGAATCTGCCTACAGTGCAAGGCCGGCGGTGAAGGGCAAGCCTTCCGAACGCCAATCGAGCACGGAAAGTCCCAGCACTCAAATCGAATACGTACTTTTGTAGGTTGGCACAGTTCCTTAGGATTTATCGTAGACCCGGTTCGCCTAATCCTGCTTTACTACCTCACGAGAGAAGCATATCTACTCCGCTTCTTAAGCTAACTACTAAATCCCTAGCCGGTGAAGAAAGTTGAAGGGACTACACAAGATTCTGCGGAAGAACCAATGGCGATGAGCGGAGCGAATAAGATTTGAAGGACAGGCCTAGAAATAAATTTGTTGTTCGGAAGCTTTACTCTATTCCCAGCTCATCTGTTCGGGCCCAGTGGTGGATCCATGAGTAGACTAGGTGTACTCAGTTAGGGTATTCGACCCTTTTCTAGGCTTCACATCGCGCAAAGGCCATTCTCTTTATAGTGTGCCGAGTATTATGATTGCGTCCTTTGGCTGCCTCAATCATTTATATTTAACAGAAGTTCTAGCTTGTGAAGCACATGGTCTTTGCAAGCATGGTCCTTGCAAGGGCCTTGTTTAGTAGTGGCTACAACCGATGGGCTGCAGCAGCCGCAGGGAACTCAGGGTGGGCTACGCAAATACTCTTGTTAACCACGGCATAATATGTCAACTACAATGCAGCGCTGCTAGATTTGCAGCTTGCAGCATCAGGTCTATCATGTGCAACGGAACACCGCCGAGAATTTTGAACCCAATTTCCTGCTACGAGGATATCTAGAACTGGATTCTAAACACAGCCATCCACCAAGACGTTGACCTAGGTATATAACCGGAGAGAGGTCTTTGCGCGATGTGAAGTCTAGAAAAGGGTTGGTTATCCTAACCAAGTGCACCAGTCCACTCATGGATCCACCACTGGACCCGAACACATCCCCGCCCTCCTCCCCCAAAAGCGAGATACCTTTCCCATAGTGTAGTCTTGCCTCACTTCCCCTAATGTAGCCCCTAGTTATCGAGTAGATTGGGTACGACGGGGGCATAACCGACTGCAGCGTAGACTCGCGATTCCGATATCTGGACGCTATTAATAGGTAAAGGGCCTACAATGGTCGCTGAGCACTTGTGGCATTAGAACCGTATCCAATGCAGGATATTTCCCATCTATAAACCTATTATACATCCTCCACTCTCCCAGTCCACCCGCCGAACCTCTAACCATATAATACACCGCCATCCCTCAAAACGGCATCCTCCTCC
>Ga0307512_10005629_pt1 | contig 12971 bp, 11 predicted proteins | sample 14_EM_MG_FD_200267 | JGI IMG/M metagenome (GOLD analysis project Ga0307512, IMG submission 200267) | Populus trichocarpa ectomycorrhiza microbial communities from riparian zone in the Pacific Northwest, United States - 14_EM | ecosystem: Host-associated > Plants > Roots > Unclassified | place... | reverse complement strand
CGGCCGGCTGGTCGGCGCCACACTGCTGGGCGACGTCGACAAGGTCGCCTTCCTGATGCAGGCCTTCGACCGGGGACTGCCCCTGCCGGAGGAACGGATCCGGCTGCTGTTCAACCTGGGCGCACCACCCGCCGAGACGACGGTGGCCGAGTTGGGCGACGACGCACAGGTGTGTAACTGCAACGGGGTCAGCAAGAAGACGATCGTGGACACGGTCAAGAGCGGCGTGCGGACGGTGACCGGTGTCATGGACGCCACCCGGGCCGGCAAGGGCTGCGGATCGTGCAAGGGACTCACCGCGCAGATCGTCGAATGGGCCGCCGGCGGTGCGGTCGAGGAGGATGCGTCCGCCAGCTGGTACGTGCCGGGAGTTCCCCTGGCGAAACCGGAGCTCATGGCCGCCATCCGGGAACAGCGGCTCCGGTCGGTGTCCTCGGTCTTCGCCGCGTTGGCCCCGGACGGCATGGAGGACGCCAGGAGCAAGATGGGCCTGACCTCCCTGCTGCGGACCATGTGGAACGACGAGTACGTCGACGAACGGGACGCCCGCTTCATCAACGACCGGGTGCACGCCAACATCCAGAAGGACGGCACCTTCTCCGTCGTGCCCCAGATGAAGGGCGGCTGCACCACTCCGCGGCAACTGCGCACGATCGCTGACGTGGCAGAGAAGTACGACGTGCCACTGGTCAAGCTGACTGGTGGGCAGCGGATCGACCTGCTCGGTATCCGCAAGGAGGACCTGCCCAAGGTGTGGGCCGATCTCGGCATGCCGTCCGGCTACGCGTACGGCAAGAGCTTCCGCACCGTGAAAACCTGTGTCGGCAGCGACTTCTGCCGCTTCGGGCTCGGCGACTCGACAGCACTGGGCATCGCGATCGAAACCAGGTTCCAGGGGCTGGAGAGCCCCGCCAAGATGAAACTCGCGGTCACCGGCTGTCCCCGCAACTGTGCCGAAGCCTACGTGAAGGACCTCGGCGTCGTCGCCGTGGAAGGCGGCCGGTGGGAGATCTACGTCGGTGGCGCCGCCGGCGCGCACATCCGCAAGGGCGACCTGCTGACCACAGTGGACACACCGGCCGAGGTGATCACACTGACCGGCCGGTTCCTGCAGTACTACCGGGAGAACGCCAACTGGCTGGAACGCACCTACGCGTTCGTGCCACGCGTCGGCATAGATCGCATTCGAGCGGTCGTCGTCGAGGACAGCGAGGGCATCGCCGAGCGACTCGACACCGCCATGCAACAGTCGGTCGACGCCTACCGCGATCCCTGGCTGGAAGGCGAGGATCCCGCGACACCCGGACAGTTCCGGCCCGCGCTACCACTGATCCCGGTGCCTGAGGTGCCGGCCCGCAACGGCAGTGTGGGATCGGCTCACTCCGCTCCCGACGGTGGTCCGGCGTCATGACCACGTCACTGACCGAACACCGCCTGGGCCCGGCCGACGAGATCCCCACCGGCGAAGGCCGAACCTATACCGTCGGCGACGACCAGATCGCCGTCTTCCGACTACGCGACGGCCGAGTGCGCGCCCTGTCGGCGATCTGCCCCCACGCCGGCGGCCCGATCGCCGACGGCCAAACCGACTCCGCCACGGTCATCTGCCCACTACACCAACACATCTACGAACTCGACACCGGCCACTGCCGCACTGGACAACCGCCACTGCGCACCTACCCGGTCCGCGTGGACGACACCGGCCACATCGTGGTGTCCACAGTGGTCACCAACTAGAACACACCCCAACCCCACCAGAGACGACGAACCTCAGTCGTCTGGCATCGTTTCGAGGTGACGTTCGAGTGCGAGGAGCCGGTCGCTCCACAGTCGACGGTAGGGGGCAAGCCACGCGTCAATCTCAAACAGCGGTTCAGGCCGAAGCCGGTACACCCGGCGCTGGGCCTCTGAGCGCACCTCGACGAGTCCGCACTCGCGGAGCAGTTTGAGGTGTTTCGAGACCGTCGGCTGCGCCAGGGACAGATGGCTGACAAGCTCACCGACCGGACGCTCGCGCTCGCGCAGCAGGTCGAGAATCTGCCGCCGGTGAGGCTCGGCCAACACGTCGAATGCCGACTGGTCAGCCAAGCGCACGGGCATAGTCGTCCTGCAGGTGTTCCCATGCGGAATGATCGCTCTGCCGACCGTTCAGGAGCGCGGTCAAACTGTCCAGACCGGCATGCCAGCCAGGCGCCACCGCGACGGCCGACGGTCGGTCGTCGAAGATGTTCGTGAAGACCAGCAAGCAGGCCCCTTCACCGACCGCCTCAAGTTCCCACCGCAGCGTCTCGGCGTCCCAGGTGTACTCGAGCAGGTGCGGCGGGTTGATCCGGATGACCTCGCCATATCCGGTTGCCGCCTGGCCCTCGCCCTTCGACACGAAGGTGAGCTTGGCGGCTTCGGTGAAGTCAAGACACGAGCGGTCGTAGTCGAGGATCTCCACGAACCACGCCCGGAGTTGATCGGTCTCGGTGATCGCACGCCACACCTTCGCCTGAGAGTGAGCGAACCGACGTTCGAACCTCAAGGCGAACCGGCCATCGCTTGTCACGTCCAGAGTGCCCAGCACGTTGCCTCCACGTAATATTCCCATCAGGCAATATTGCCCAGTTAGAATACTGGACATCAGCCTCTCGGACAACACCCCCTCCCGTTGCGGGTTTCTGTGCCGGAGGTTCTCAGGACACGGTGACGCCTGCGAACGTGCTGGTTGCGGCGAACGTGTTGAGACCGAACCGGCCACTGGTGTAGGTCGAGTCCACGGTGTCGATGACCGGGGTGGTGGCACCGTCGAGGTAGACCCTGATCGTGGGGCCTGTGGCGGTGACCTTGAGGTGGTAGGTCTTTCCCTCTCGGATCGGTGTCGCGTGGGTGGCGATGTCCTGGCCTGGTCGCCACAGCTTCACCAGGCCTGCTTTGTCGATGGTCGCGGTGTAGTGCTGGGTCCCGTCGGCGTTGGCTCGGAACGTGAGGCCGGCCGCTTGCCCGTTGACCACCCGGATGTCTCCTTCGTAGGTGAAGTCGGTGCCGGTCTGGTCGGTGAGTAGGAAGCCGTCGCCGGCGGCGTTGCCTTTCCGGTGGCCGGCGGGTTCGGTCCAGGTCCCGCTGGTCGGCGTCCAGCGTCCGGTGATGGTGGTGGTGAGCCCGCCGGTGTTCACGTTGAGGTTCTGGACGGTCGCCGTCGCGTTGAAGGCGTTCACGCCGAACCGGCCACTCGGGTAGGTGCTGTCGGTGACGTCGATCAGTGGGGTGGCGCCGTCATCGAGGTAGACGCGGATGCGTGGGCCGGTGGTGACCACCTTGAGGTGATAGAAGCGGCCAGGCACGATCGGCGTCGGGACCGAGGCGAGGACCTGACCGGGACGCCAGAGTTTCACCACACCCGAGGTGTCCACGTTGGCCGTGTAGTGCTGGGTGCCGTCCGCGCTGGCGCGAAAGGTCAGCGCGGCGGCGGTCCCCTGGTCTACCCGGACGTCCCCCTCGTAGCTGAAGTCGGTGCCCGTCTGGTCGTTCAGAAGGAACGCGTCCCCGGTGGCGGAGCCCTGTTTGCCCGCGGCCACGTCGGTCCAGGTGCCGCCCACCGGGTGCCAGGCGGCGGGCAAGCTGCTGTCCAGTGTGGACTCGCCGGTGCCCCACGCGGAGGCGAGCCGGTGGAACTCGAGCGAGTCCAGCTTTACGTTGCCACCGGCGGAGAAGAGGCTGACACCCAGGCTGCTCGCGTCGAAGTCGACGTTGTCCGAGATGGACAGTTGCCCGTCGTTGCCGAAGATCTCCAGTTGGCCGCGGTCGACCAGCAGGCGCAGGGTGACGGTGGTCCCGTTCGGGGCCAACGGTTTCCCGTACAGGGTGTGTGCCGCGGTGTCGTAGGCCACCGTCCGGTCAGTGGTGCCGTCGGCGTGCTTGTGCAGTCGGAAACCGAACTGTGTCGCGGTCGCGCCGGTCAGGTCGAACCGCGCCGTGATCTCGTAGGTGTCGGCGGTTGTCCCGGCCAGGGGGTCGGTGGACGGCGTGATCGTCAGGTCGCTCCACGACGAGGAGGTGGTCCGGAGCGAGGCCAGTTCGGTGACCGGGTTCCGGGTCACGCGTACACCTTCGGAGAAGGTCCTGAGTCCGAGTTCGGCCGGGAAGGTCGCGTTGCCGGACCAGGTGCTGCCCTTGTTGGACGGTTGCCAGGCCATCTGCACGACCCGACCGTCGGGCATGTTCTCGAAGGTCAGCCCCGCGTAGAACGTTCCGTTGTCGAAGGCGGTGACGCCCTGGTCGATCTTCTGTGGTGTTGACCAGTTCGTGCTGAACGCGGTGCCGGTGAAGTCACCGACGACGTAGTCGCCGTCGGCGTCGGTCAGCACCCACTTCGTGTTCGCCGGGTCGCCGTCCACCTGCAGTGGGAAGAGGTCCGGGCACTCGTAGAGCCAGGACGCCGCGAATCGGCTGGCGTGGGTCCACGCCAGCAGGTTCGGCGAGGTGTAGACGTCCACGCCGTTACCTCCGGAGTCGGACCACACCACCATCACCCAGCGCCCGGACGCCGCATGCCAGAACACCTTCGCGTCGCGGCTGGTGCCCGCGGGTGTCACCACCGGTGTGCCGTTGTCGTAGCTCTGGAACGTGGCGGCCCCGTCGGTGCTGTAGGCGACACGGACGCCGTTGGTCCCGGTGAACACCACGATCGGGTCGTCGGTCCCGTCCTTGAGCCCGGAGGTGTTCGCCGTGTCCACGACCCCGCCGCCGGACCACAGGTCCCCGGGGTGCACACCAGGCTCCAGCGCGATCGGCTTCTGGGTCCAGTGGACGAGGTCGGGGCTGACCGCGTGGCCCCAGTGCATGGTCTCCCACTGCAGGCTGTGTGGGTTGTGCTGGAAGAACAGGTGGTACTGGCCACGGTAATACAGCGGCGCGTTGACGTCGTTCATCCAGCCACCGCGTGGGCTGAAGTGGAACTGACCGCGAAACGGCTCGGCATAGTTCGTTGGCTGGTAGGGGAACTCGGGATAGTCGTTGACGGTGCCGGCGGTGCTCGCCTGCGGAGAGAGCAGCATCGCGGTCAGAACCACCAGTACGAGGATGACGGAGTGGGTGCGTGTCGTCGCCATTGACGAACTCCTGGTCTACGGGGTCGCGCGGAAGGTGTAGTTCGAGCTGTAGGTCGTGAACTCCGCGGCGGTGGCGCTGTCGATCACCTTGGTGCCCGTGGTGCTCGCGTCGAGGACAACGGCGTTCGCCGTGACGTTGCTGACCATGTGGTTGTTCGAGACGTGGTTGTTCGAGCCGCCTGCGACGAGGATCATCGTCGGCTTCGCGCCGGCCGGGGTGATCTTCGCGGAGTCGACGAAGTACGAGAAGTGGTTGGTGGTGACCATGTTGCCGTCGCCGGTCAGATGGATCAGCCCGTACAGGTCGTCCTTGCCGTTGTTGTACGGCTGCATCGGCGCCCATGGCTCGGCCTCGCGCCGGAAGATGTTGGCACTGATGAGGTTCTCTTTGTTGACACCGTCGGAGTCGATCATTCCGGGATAGAAGTTGTGCAGCCGGTTCGCGGTGATCGACGAGCGGTTCGTGTTCCGCAGGTGCACGGCGCTCTTGCCTCGGGGGAACACGTTGTTCGCCGCGACCAGCAGGCCTTCGTGTCCTTCCGCGAAGATCGAGTAGCCGGTGTACCCGGCGCCGATGAGGTTGTCGGTCACCTTCGACGCCTGACCGGATCCGACGAGTTCCACGCAGTTGCCGCATTCGGCGACGAAGTTGCCGCGCACGGTCAACGCGTCCGCGTCCCGCACGATGAGGCCGTGTTCGAGGTAGACGAAGCCCATCCGCTCGAACCGGAACGAGTCGTTCGCGGTGTCGACGCGGATACCGGTCTTGCCGTTGGTGTACGAGTTCTGGTTCGGGGTGAAGGACACGCCGTCGAGACAGAAGTTCTCGAAGGCCACCGAGCTGAGCCGAGGATCCCCGGTGCGGGAGACGAGGAAGGCGGCGGTGTTGCCGTCGGTGTTCTCGACGCGGACGCGGCTGCCGCCCGGCCAGATCTCGTGCCATGCCGAGGTGTCGCCTGCGTTGTACCGGATACTCGAGGACGTGAAGCCGTGCCCGTCGCCCCGGATCGTCAGATAGCTGACGTCGACCGTGACCATCGTCTTCAGTGAGTAGTCGCCAGGCGGAAGGTAGATGACCGCGCCGGGTTTCGAAGCCTGGTTGGGCTGCTTGGCCTTGATGTCGGCGATGATGTCGTTGATCAGCGCCCCGATGTCGGTGTAGGCGGTGATGGTGGGGTTGGTCGAGTGCGTCCAGGTCGTCACGTCGTACACCGTGGACGGCGCTGCCGCCGCCGACGCCACCGACGGCGCGGCGAGCGCGGTGACGCCGATCGCGGCCACGCTCACCGCGGGCGCCGTGAGCAGAACTCGCCGGGTGATGCCGGATTTCTCGTCGCTCATCAGGGTTCCTCCTCGTGGTGGGTCTGCAGGGTGGTCAGGTCGTTCGTCCAGGCGACGGGTGTGGGGTCGGTGAGTTCGCCGATGAACTGTCCATTGTGTCCGTTGTTGCGGAAGGCGAGCAGCATCCAGCGGCCTTCTCGGTTCTGGATGAGGCGTCCGCTGTAGAGGGACTCGTCGGTGAGTCGGACCGCCTTGCTTGTGTCGTAGGGGCCGAGTGGGTTGTCGATCCTCACGCACCAGCTGCCGCCGGTGCTGCCGCGGTGTCCGTCGGCGAGTTGGGGGCCGAGGCAGGAGAACAGTAGGACGGGTTGGCCGTCGACGGTTTCCACCTGGGGTACTTCGAGGTGGCCGAAGCCGGCGCCGGGTTGGCTCAGGGGTGGTTGTGCCTGCCAGTGCAGGAGGTCGTCGGAGGTGGCGTGTCCGATGACGCCGCGTTGGTCGGCTGGGCCGGTGTTGGCGCGGGCGGTGAGCAGCATGTGCCAGCCGTTCCCGGCGGGGTCGCGGAAGACCCACGGGTCCCGCCAGGCCTCGTCGTGCCATTGGGCCTCAGGCAGGGTTTCATACCAGTGGGGGTCGCTTTCCAGCACGGCGTCGGGATGTTTGTGCCAGGTGTGGAGGTCGGTGGAGGTGGCGAGGCCGATGCGTTGTTTGAGGCCGTCTTCGGCGGAGCACGCGCCGGTGTAGAACATGTGCCAGGTGCCATCGTTGGCACGGACGATCGAGCCGGTCCAGGTGGCGACGTCGTCGAACGTCTTCGGTGGACCGGGGGCCAGCGCGTCGGCGACCTCGGTCCAGGACACGAGGTCGGGTGAGACCGCGTGTCCGACGGTGACGTTCCAGTGGCGGCGTTCCGGGTCGCCGAGGGCGCGGGAGGCCTTGAGGTAGAAGACGTGGTAGTCGACGCCGTCGTCGGCGAGCCAGAAGTCCCAGGTCCAGGCGTCCGGGAGCGTGAGCACGTGGGTGCCCTTTCTTTCGTTGGGGCAGCAGGGGTTTATTCGTCCCAGAGGCCGTGTTCTGGCCAGCGGCGTGGCAGCCGCTCCTCGACCGGCGCCAGGTCGGGCAGTGGGCCGTGGGGTTCGAGCTGGTACCAGTAGGCGACGCTGGAGTAGTCGTTGCCCTGGTCGTTGGCGTGGCCGTGCTCGATGGTGACCTTGATCGACTCGGTGAAGCGGACCGGGTCCTCGATGTGGAAGCGGTACATGCTCCACAGTCCGAAGTGTTCCTGGACGCTGCTGCCGAGCGTGATGCCGTGGTACGGGCCGGCATAGGGGCCGCTGGGGAAGCCCCACGCCGCGTTGAAGTAGTCCTCGGTGCCGGTGCCGTGCAGCGACGGCGGCCACTGCTCGCCGTCGATGAAGATCATGTCGTCGCCCTCGCCGGGCCAGGTGAAGGTCTGGTTGGAGGCGTCGAAGTTGTCGATGGACCGCACGCAGCCGACGTAGTGCCCGGTGCCGACGGCGTCGAGGATGACGTAGTTGTCCTTGCCGGTCAGGTTCGTGCCTGGCAGGTCCCAGGGCGCGGGTTTCTCGACGTCGCTGGGGTGCACGACCTTCTCGCACGGCTTTTCCTGCCGGTAGTAGGCGTGGAACCGGCCAAGGTCGTCGGGGGCGGGTTCGCCTGTGAGCTCGTAGTCGATGTAGAAGAACAGGTTCTCGATGGGCTGGTCGCTCTCGTTGCGGAGCTGGATCCGCGCGCCGGACGCGAACGGCATCGGGAAGTAGGCGTTCATCGCCGCGGCGAACGGGCCCTTGGGGCCACGACGCGGGCCGAAGACCATGTTCAATGGCAGCGACACGTAGTGGGTGCAGGTGGCGTGGCCGACACCGAAGAAGTCGCCGAGCGGGGCGCGCACACTCGGGGTCTCCGCGCCGTCCCAGTACATCTCCAGCACCAGCTTGCGCAGGTACTGGGGCGAGTAGCAGCGGGTGGTGAGCCAGATGTGCTCGATGATCCCGGTGCCCTCGATGTCCGCCAGGACGTGGGTGGCGCCGGGTTCGACCTGGTGGAAGTCGCGGTTGCCGCCGGTGCGGTCCCAGCTCGAGGACCGCAGTGACCGGCCCTGCTTGACGTAGGGCAGTCCGCCGAGGGGACTGTTGGGTTGCCAGAAACGCATCATGAACTCCTCAGTGGACGTTTATCCTTTGACCGCGCCGAGAGTGAGGCCGGCGACGATCCGTCGTTGCAGAACGAGGGTGAGCAGGATGACCGGGATCGAGTAGACGGTCGCGAGCGCGGTCATCGGGCCCCACTGCAGGCCGTACTGGGTCTGGAAGTTCGCGATCACGATCGGGGTGGTCTGGGCCTTCACCGCGGTCAGCAGCAGGGAGAACAGGAACTCGTTCCACGAGGCGAGGAACGCGAAGATCGCGGTGACGGCGATGCCACCGGACACGACGGGCACCACGACCTGGACCAGGGTGCCGAAGCGGCCGCAACCGTCTACTTTGGCCGCTTCCTCGATGTCGACCGGCACGGCCTCGAAGAAGCTGGCCATCAGCCAGATCGACAGCGGCAGCGAGATGGTGGTGTGCGCGAGCGCCAGCCCGGTCGGCGTGTCGTTCAGGCCGACAGCGCTCATCATGCCGACCAACGGGACGCCGATCGCGACCGGCGGCACCATGCGGGTCACCAGTGCGGCCATCATGAACACCCGCCCGCTGACCGTGCCGAAGCGGGTGATGCCGTAGGCGGCCGGGACCGCGAGCAGCAGCGACAGCACGGTGCTCAGGACGGCGGTCGTGACACTGTTGATGAAGGCGGCGGGCACGCCGGGAGTGGTCAGGGCGTTCTGGAAGTTCGCCAGGCTCCAGGTCGACGGCAGGACCGACGGTGGCACCGCGATCGCGTCGCTCGGCGTCTTGAACGAGGTGAGCACGAGGTAGACGAACGGGAACGCGTACAGCACGACGATCGAGATCAGCAGTGCCCATAACAGGGTTCGAGTCGTGGTGCGCCGGATGACGGGCGTGGTCACATTCACTCCTTCCCCGGCCGCCAGATGGTGAACACGGCGACGAAGGCGACGGCGAGCATCGCCAGCAGGTAGAGCGTGCCCATGGCAGAGGCTGTGCCGGGTTCGCCGAAGCGCACCATGGTGCGGTAGATGAGCAGGCTCAGTGTTTCCGAGGCCTGCTGGGGTCCGCCGTTGGTCTGGATGGCGATGATGTCGAAGGCGCGGGCGGCGTCGATACCGCGGACGATCAGCGCGACCGCGATGACCGGTCGCAGCAGGGGCAGGATAATCCGGGTCAGCTGCTGCACCGGGCCGGCGCCGTCGAGTCGGGCTGCTTCGAGGAGTTCGCCCGGGATGTTCTGCAGCCCGGCGAACAGGACCAGCGCCATGAACGAGGTGGTCAGCCAGATGTCGGGCAGTGCGACCGAGAACAGCACGATGTCCGGGTTGGACAGCCACCCGATGTCGGCTGGGCCGGCGAGGATCCCGAGCCGGACCAGCAGTTCGTTGACCAGGCCGAAGTTGTCGATCAGCAGGAACCGCCACAGCAGGCCCGCGACGACGGGCGCGATCATCAACGGGTACAGGAACACCGTCCGCAGCACGCGGGAGCGCTGCCCGAGGCTGTTGAACAGCAACGCCGTCGCCAGCCCGAGGACGAACTCCGCGGTGACCACGACGACCGTGTAGAGGATCGTGCGCAGGGCCGCGCCGCCGAAGTCCGGTGAGGTGAGCACGTCGGCGTAGTTGCCGAAGCCGACGAAGATGCGGGTGCCGGCCAGCGGCGCGATCTCGTAGAAGCTGTCGAGGACCAGCTTGACCAGCGGCCAGGCCACGAAGATCGCCAGGAACGCCGCGGCCGGCAGCATGAGCAGCAGCGCGAACCGCTTGTCCGGCATCGGCTTGCGCCCTCGGGCGGGCCGTGTGCCGGGTGGCTTCGCCGGCGGCGCCGTGGTGACGGACCGGTCGGCGAGGCTACTGGACAAGGCGTGTCACGTCCTCCCTGGCGCTGGAGAGCAGGGCCGCGTAGTCGGCGCCCGGCGTCACCGACTTCTGCAGCATGGGCACCAGCACGTCGTCGACGATCTGTTGCCACTTGGGGTGCGCGGGCCGCGCTTTGGTCGCGGGTGCGGACAATGTGGTCATCAGGGCGGCGAAGTGTTCGTAGCCCGGCTTGTCGGAGTAGGCGCTGAAAGCGGACTTGCGGGCGGCGAGGCCCAGATCGGACTGGATGGCCAACTCGTTGTTGTCGTAGGCGAACTGGATGAACTCCGCCGCGAGGTCCTTCTGTGTGCCGCCGGTGGGGATGCCGAGGTACCACGGGCCGGGGATCGCGCCGATCCCGGCGCTGCCGGCGATCATCGGGGCGACGCCGACCTTGCCGTGGACCGGCGAGTCCTTCGGGATCAGCGGATACGCGTGCGCCCAGAACCGGAGCATCGCGGTCTTCCCCTGGTTGAACAGGTTCTGCGCACCGGCCCAGTCCAGCTGGGCCGCGCCGGGCGGTGCGACCTTCAGGGTGTTGTTGAGGTCGCTGTAGAACGTCAGCGCGGCCAGGTGCTGCTCGTCGTCGATGATGACCTTGCCGTCGGCGTCGAGCACCACGCCGGGCGCGCCGGCCTGCAGGACGTGCGCGAGCCACTCGGTCTCGACCGCGCCCTTGACGTCGGTGCCGTAGAGGTCGGTGCCTCTGCTGAAGAAGACGGCGGTGTCGGTGAACTGCTGCCAGGTCGTCGGTGGCGCGAGCGGGTAGCCGAACCGTTGCTGGAAGGCGGTCTGCTCGTTCGAGTCCTCGAACAGGTCCTTGCGGTAGAAGAGGATCTCGGCGTTCGTCCACACCGGCATGCCGACGTACTTGCCCTTCACCCGCGCTTCGCTCACCAGCGCCGGGAACAGGTCCGCCTTGACCCGCGAGGTGAACATGTCGTCGAGCGGCTGCAGTGCTCCCGCGAACGTGGACAGCCAGATCGCGTCGAGGGCGGCGATGTCGAACGACACGCTGCCGCTGGACAGCTCACTGTTGAGCCGGTTGAACAATCCGTCGTAGGGCAGTTCGACGAAGGTGACCTCGCGGCCCTTCTGCCGCTTGAACGCCTCGGCGATCTTCGTCAGCTCGGCCTTGCCGCCGGCCTCACACAGCACGGTGAGCGTGCCGGAGCCGGACCCTGCGGAGCCACCGGCGCCGCAGGCGGCGAGCACCGCGGCAGCACCGGCGGCACTGCCGGCCTTCAGGAAACTCCGACGGGACAACGCATCCATGGTGGACTCCTTTGTCTGTAGGAAAATGAGCGCGCGTTACCCCTCACGAGTAGTCCGAGGTGGCGCTGAGTCGAATGAGATCCCAAGTTCACACGCGGAGAGCACGCCGAGCCGCGTTCACCTGCTGGGCGGTCGGCGGGTCAGCACCGGGCCGGGCACAGGCCAGCCCGGCCGCGACGATCGCGTAGTCAAGGGCCTGCGCCAGTTCGTCCGCGGTCGACCGCGCCAGCGCGGCGCGGTTGAGTCGGTCGTGGGTGGCGAGCCAGTGCAACAGCCCACCGCTGAAGGCATCCCCCGCGCCCACTGTGTCCACAACGGACACCGTAGTGCCGCCGCGCCGGACCGGCCCGGTGGCGTGCACGGCGACCGCACCGGCACTGCCGAGCGTCACCACCACCAGCACCGGCCCCAGCTCACGCGACCATCGCCCCGCCACGTCCACCGGATCCTCCCCCGGGTGCGTCCACGCGAGGTCCTCGGCGCTGACCTTGACGATGTCACTCGCCGCCACCAGCGCACGCAGGCGCGGCAGATACGCGGCACGGTCACCGACCAGCTCCGGCCGGATGTTGGGATCCAGGCTGGTGACGCGGTGGCGCCGCTGCCGCTCGAACCACCGCACCAACGCATCGGAGCGCGCCACCGCCAGCGATCCCGTGTGGACCGCCAGCACCTCGGACGGCAGCGTGTCGGGCAGCTCGCGGTCGGTCCACGCCCAGTCGGCGGTGCCGGAGACGTGGAACCCGTAGGTGGGCACACCGTCGGCGCCCAGCGTGACCACGGCCAGACTCGCCGGTTCGGCCGCCTCCACCGCATGGCTGAGATCGACCCCGTTGTCGGCCAGGTTGGCCAACAGCAGATCACCGAACCGGTCGTTGCCGAACCGGCCCGCGAACGCCACGGGTGTGCCCAGCCGCGCGAGCGCGATCGCCGTGTTCGCCGGACTGCCGCCAGGACACGCGACGGGATGCCGCGGATCCTCCGGCACCAGCAGGTCGACCAGCGCCTCTCCGGCTACGAGAATCCGGGCACTCATGAGCCACTCACCCGTGGTGCCGCCACCGACTCACGCCGGACCAGAGGGCACGGCATCCGCTTCTGCTCAGGCCGCGCGGCGTTGTCGGAGAGGTGACGCAGCACCTGCTGAGCCGCCCACACACCCATCTCGTAGTGCGGCAACGCGACGGTGGTCAACCCGGGAACCAGGCCGTCGGCGACGTGCTCCTGGTCGTCGAACCCCACGATCGAGACGTCTTCGGGAACCCGCAGGCCCAACTCGCGGGCCGCCCGGTAGGCGCCCATGGCCATCCGGTCGTCGTAACAGA
>Ga0307512_10005628_pt1 | contig 12972 bp, 14 predicted proteins | sample 14_EM_MG_FD_200267 | JGI IMG/M metagenome (GOLD analysis project Ga0307512, IMG submission 200267) | Populus trichocarpa ectomycorrhiza microbial communities from riparian zone in the Pacific Northwest, United States - 14_EM | ecosystem: Host-associated > Plants > Roots > Unclassified | place... | reverse complement strand
TGAAAAGGCAGGAGAGAATCGCCATCTGAGTTCACCCCGAGCTCTAAAATGTAGGGGAACTGGTCGTCGGGTTTGTCGTCGAACTTGAAATCCTTGTTGCGCCAGTGCGCGTAGAATTGCTGCCACTCGTCGGGCGCTACTTCCCACATTTTCTTCCTCGCCTCGGACCAGGCCCATTTGGAATCTGGAAGAGGTGATTAGCGTTGATACGTGGCAGATGGACGCCGACGTGCCCACCCGTGCCACAAGCTGGTTTCAGCAAGCTCTCTCGAAGCTCCTCCTTTTCAGACGAGGTCAGTTCAGGCAAGATCTTCCTATCCGAGTAATTGGAGGGAGGACTCTGCATGGCGAAGCAGAGGAGAAAGTCGTCAACGAAGAGGACGGCGTTGAGGAAGGTAGAAGTGAGAGTGCCAGGGACTTATGCCGGTTACAAGGTCCGCCGCCCTGGAGGGATTACAAAACACGTGAGCATGAGGTCATGGCCACGCAGAGGTTTGCATCTTTAAACTTTTGCAGGACGGAAGAAAAAAAAACCTGTACAAGACCCGGTACTCTGAGAGTCCTGAGGATGAAACGACGCAGGGCAACCTCTTCTCTCAAGGGTGTTAGTGACCCCGAGTCCCGCGAGCCGGCGTCGAACGCTGAGTAAATGCGTTGCATCCTTGCAACTCACTGGTAGGAGAAACCACTTGGGACAACTGATCCCTCTTTCTCTCCTTGGTCGCAGTCGCTCTTCTTCTACTGAGGATCATCTCTGCCTATGTAGTGGTTTAGTTTCCAATGCAAGCTGCATTTCATGGAGTCGCAGCGGGGAAACCAACCACAAGGAAGTGCAAGAGCGTTAGTTATCGTGTGGGGACAGTGGTAGCTATGGCAGAAGTGAATTGATACAACTGCCCTGTACCCTCCCCTCCTGAGTCGTCCTTATGCTATTGGTAAAACTATCTTGGAGCTTCTCTTAAGTGATAGTAATTTGAACTCCTGGGTAAGGGTAAAATAAATATCTTCCCCTCCCCTGGGCTACGAGACGGGTTTTACCCCTCTGGTGGCTCGGGGGTGTCCGATGGGGTTCCCACAGGTCATTTGCCCCAGATACTGGGCCCCCTGGCTGACCGGGGGATATCCCCCATTGATCAGGGATCCCAGGCGTTGTACCTGTGGGAATTCCCGTCATCATGCGGGTGGGAATACCCTTCCGGATGACCATACGGGGGTCCTGCCACTCGAAATTTAATCAATATATTTGTTTTATCTGATATAAGCATAATTTTACTTACAGGTTCGAAAAGCACGCCCACAAAAATATCGAAAATAAAATACAAAAAAATATGATCCTATGTAAGACTACAAACACGGCCTCAAACGGATGAGAATTGAGCTCGAAATGCTCAATTCTCGCCCTGGGGGAGAGTGATAACCCTGACTATGCAGCGATCGAGTTGCCTCACACCAAAAACAATTGCCAACAAGTCCATTCCTCGAGTGTAACGATCGTATGAAATGAGCAAAAGTACATAATGATAGTAAGTGTAAATAGGAGAGCGTTGGTGGCGGAGACCGTGGAGTAAAATCGAGATCGAAAGTCTAGCAGAAACGAAGAACAATCACGACGCCGTGGCGATGACGACCCTCGAAGCCAGATCCATCTTCCCCTTCTTCCCCCTCCCTGGCCCACCTCTCTTCTTCATCACAACAGGGGCATCGCCTGTAGTACCGGCCTGTCCGGGCGTTCCTGCCTGAGTCATTGTCGACGTCTGCATCACCCCGATGGTCCCTCCGACATTTCCCGGTTGAGATCCTGCCACAGTCATCTGCTGAACGCTTGTGCCGTTCCCGACGTTCATATTGATAACTCCATTCATCCCACCTCCAACCAACCCACTCACAACACCGGGGATGCCGCCGCCAGTTGTAGATGATGAGGGATCCTTCTCTTTCTTCGGTTTCTTCTTTGTGGTAGCGTTCGTCGATTTCCCACCAGCAATCTGCCCGAGCGGTCCCATCTTCGTTTGAGCCAGGTTTGGCACATCGTCCAGAAGGATGAGTAGTGCTGGTGATTGAGACTGTGTAGGCTGCTGTATAGCCGGTTGCGGCAGTGTTGGAAAGGAGAAAGACGGCTGTGACAACTGCCTTGAGATGTACGGTATCCCGGCCGCTGTGGCGCCACCCGCATTGGGGAGTGGGGGTTTTGGGTTGGTAACTTGTGACTGCGCAAGAGCATCGAAACGAGACTTGTAAAAAGGTCGCAAGAGACCGATGACCTCGTCTTCCATCCTCGTTGACTCGAGTGGGACAAACGGAGGTGGTGGCGGGAAGAGTGGCGGAGGTTCCGTTGGCTTGCTTCTGCATGGTATGAAGAGGTATCATAAATGAGTGCGCGAGAAAGTTAGGCACGGGTAGCGGTTCCACGTACGGCAATGAGCTTCCGGCGCCCATTCTCGCTCCTTTTGGCCGCAGGAGCTTCTTCGGGACAGAAAGGCTTGATACTCCAACCTCGGAGGTGATACCGAGCTCGCGAAGACCCAGGAAGTCCTCTCCAAACATATCGGCAAACCCACCCATGACGAACGGGTTGTCTTCACCCTCGACCTCGTCGCCAAAGAGTGCGTCATCGTCGATAACACCACTTTCGTTTGTCTGTCAAGTTATGAGCGAACGAACGCGAGAGGCACGGTTGGATGGGACTCACAATCTCTTGGTATGCATTGTCCAACTTCTTCCCAAGTTCGGACAACCTACCGCCGTACCTGACGACGTCGTCCTGGATATACCGTTCCAGATCTCCTACTTTGGTGATACCGCTCTCAAACAATGTATGTAGAATAATTTCCTGAGTGACGCGATCAGTATGATCGAACCATGGAACCCAACGACGCATATTCTAGACCCACCTCAGCAGACATCTTGTTTGCGTACTTGTCCGATAGGAATTGTATCGTCCGCCCGACGTTCAATAAATATTCTGAAGCGACACCAGTAAGCACATCTAAAGCTATCTTCGACGTCCCTATATGGTGAGTGTAAGCATTGACGGATAGCGCGCTGGATGAGATATCGACCTTGGAAACCAGCATGCTCTAATACCTTCTCTCCCATCCAATGTAAGCAGTTCTCGGCTTCCTGCGGTCCGATATCGCAATCATCATCCAACCGCCGCGACCACGGATTGATGTTGCTCAGCGGTTCCAGATTCGTCAAAATCGGACCTCCGGAGAAATCAAGAGGTTCTGTCGGTCCACCAAAGGTGGCAGAAGGGCCAGGTAATGCAAGGTCACTCTCCTCATTCGCAGCTTCTTTGCTCTCCTTGAGGCTAGAAAATTTTGCGTGTGTGACTCGGAGGTGTCGCATCGTAGTGATGTTCTTGTTGAGCTGCCCAAGAAGCGTATTGTTGGCAGCATGAGAGTCCTCCTTCGGAGCCTTCTTCCGTCGTTTCCGCCGGGGCTTCGATGTCGATAGGCTTTGTTGCTGTGCCGTGGCAAACGGGGGCGGGCCACCTGGGTTGGATGAAGAGTGCTGCAGCGTAGGGTAACCGTTGCCAGTGAACTGATCACATTGCATGACCTCCCACCACAGGTCAACCCTCCGTTTCCCAGCGGACAACCGTCGAGAACGTTTTCGCGGTCTTTCCGCGCTCGTACCGTTCCTGTAAGTTCTGTGTCAGCTAGTCCCGTGCAGCATACATGAACACCTGCATACAGCTTCCGCTTATCACCCGTAAGAGCAGTCTCTTCCTCCGAGTCCGGGTCCACAAACTCATCCGGGTCCTCAAGGATAAATTCCCTTAATCGACTCTCAATATTCGACTCCTCGACGTCCAGCTCCTCGTCGGCAGTCTTGAAAAAGCCCATCCCTTCCGCCGTCCGAACTATTGCAGGACTTTCTGGGAAGGAAACATCCTTCGATCTCTTCTTCTTCGAAAGCGTGCCAGGCGGGATGCGGATCGTGGATTTCGCGGGTGAGGGCAGCGGCGCAGGGGTACCAGACAGTGATCGCGAGTGACCGTTGATCCCGTTAGGTTTGATGAGGATCGTCGAAGGTATTCGCCCAGGGAGGTCGCTGGGGATAAGTGGGTCCGAGCGTTCTTTCCGATCTGTGATGTTCTTCAATAGTCGTTCTGCCTTGATTTGAAGGCGTTTCGCGCATTGTCGTAGAGGATGGTCCTATAAGTTCCACATGAAAACGTGAGTGATCAAAACGCGACGCGCGTGATTGAAGTGGCGAACCGGAGCGGCGTTGTAAGTCAGGCAATTTGACCAGATGAGGTCGAGGTCGTCCTTGAACTCTCGTTTGGACTTGTAGGTTCTCGCTTTGACTCGCTTGAGCATTGTCTGGAAGTCCATTGGCGTCGAAATCACTGCGTTGGTAAGCGTCAGCTGTGACCAATAAACGGATACTTGAGTTGATCGCACTCACCCTCATGGTAATCCGGGACATCACTCCTCGAGACCGGCTTCAAGAACGCCTCAGCGTCGTGGTTGTCCTGTTGAATTGTAGTCGCTTAGCCCTTAGTTATACCATGCCACTATCAGCCGGATTGACTTACCAAAGTTACAGTGCGAAGGTCAGTCAAAAGACCTTCAAGCGATTCGTAGAATGCATCCGAGATTTTCGCATCCTGACTTTGGCGCTACAAGGTGGCATAAGATTGTGCGATAAGGGGTGGGTTTGTGAAGATGGCATACTCTTCCCTCTTTGACGGTGGATAACAGAAGCTTTAGGTCTGTGTCGGCTAACGAAGCCTTGACCTGACTCTCGGTCAGGGTGCGTAACAAGTTCTGATGCACGGCGAAGTCAGAAAACGAGGGAGAAATGGCACGGAAGGCGCGTACGTTCATGTGGCTTTATCCGTGGTGGTGGAAGCGGAACAACATCAAGCGTAACCGTCGGCATTTGCCGACGCTGCAGAAACGCCGCAAAGCGCATTGCCCCATCCTCGGAATTTCCCAAAATTTCTGAGCATTTTTTGTGGACTTGCATCACGACTCCGCCTTGCGTCGAGCCTGCAATAAAACTTTTTTTTTAAATAATCTCGTATCTTGTTGGGGTGGAACTTCGAAATTAAAAGTTTCAGGCGTTGTAAGCGTGAGAACCCCGTTCCTTCGAGTCGATCTCACACCGACAACATGTGGTACGCCATCCAGCGCTCTCTCTCTCTGCCTGTCGACGCTAAGAGATGACAGCAAGCACATTCTGAATGCCCAAGTTTCCATCCGTGCGCCCTGCTGCAAGGAGTGGTTCGATTGTGCCGAATGCCACGCAGAAACACAGTCTCACAGGCTTGCAAAGTCGACGGAGATGACATTCATCTGCAAGAAGTGCAAGAAAGCCTTCAGGAAGGACGTCACGGAGTTCGATGAGAGCGATGAGTACTGCCCTCACTGTGACAATCACTTCGTGAGTGTCGAGTCTATGTCCTTTGCCGCTGTTATTGAACACGACATCCCAGGTTCTGGACGCCTTGACACCCAAAGCCGCGTTGAGAGTAGAAGGCGAGGACCCAAGGCTGGACGCGAGGTATGAACTCTTTTGCATTTCTTCATGGCCGGGTCGTTGACTTTGTCCCTAGGATGCTCAAAGACGAACGCACGAAGATCGACCAAAGCCGCTCGATCTACAATCAAGATACATCAGATAAGCTGGGGTGATTCGAGGCCACACGCATGCAAATTTTGGCCCATTTCATTTCCTACTATCTGCCACACGTGTAGGAGATCCATATGAGCCGGTTCTGGCATCCTCAGTACATCGTCACCGCTCTCGATTACCCACCTTGTGCCCCTGAAAGCCAATTACAAGATTTCCACATATTTCAATACATACGCGGTTTACAATCGATTTCACGTACATATCGGTATTTACCAAGAAAAGTAACAAGTCCACACCATCGAACAAGGACTCATCTAAACCTGTCCGATGACCTAAGCACCCCCATCGATACTACCATTCAAGAACACCCCGAGATCCCTAACGCTCGACACGGCCATAAGCAGCTCGTGAGTTTCGCCGAAGCCCTTCAGCATCATAGCGATCTCGTCCAAAGCATAATCCTCAACCTCCTCGGACCACATAAGCAGCTCCTTCTTGTCTTCACTTCCCGGAGCCCTAGCTTCTTCCGAACGTTTCTTCCTCTTATCAGCCATGCTCTGGAGTTGTCGCCTGGTGCCCTCCATGATACCATCGTGGATCTGAGGAGGGAGGTTGGCAGCGCTACCGATGACGTTCATGCAGCCTGTGAAGCATTTATACAAGGACGAGAGGAAATTGATGTCTCGCTCCGTCGCAATGCAATTGACGAGCTGGGAGAAGGTCGCAGAGACCATCTCATTCGTTAGCGTGCCGCTGTTCTTGCCACACAACAGCAACCGCGGCATCAACCTACCAGAATCGAGTCGATGAATCGATGCAAAAATTGAGAAAGGAACAACCCACAGAGCAGCTGTCTCCTGGACCCCAACATGGAAATAGAACCGCAGCGCAGGCAGTACAAGTTCAAAGCTCTGCGTCAGATAAGGTGCAAAGCTTCCGCCAAGAGTCGACACATAGACGAGGAGCATCTCCAGGGCTTGGCACTTCTCTTCCAACACCGCAGATTTTATCCCTACACTTTGACCCTCCAGCTTGATCGTGGTCCAAGCGTCACTTTCATATCGCTCGTCTTCTTCGTCTGAGAAACAGTAAGCGCATAAACCCGAGGATCTACCAACAGACAAACCTATCACAGATACATCCGCCTTTGCACTCGCGGCTCGCAGGAGAGGTGGCATCACGACGGGTAAGTACGGCTCAAACTCCGGCCCCAGAGCTTGACAAATCTTGGCCCAAGATGCAACGAGGTATGAGCTCAGGAGGGTATCTTCGGGTTCAATGGGGCTATCTGTTCTCAGAGCCGTTATCCCCTGCGTACTGTCGATGGGATGGGATGGGATAAGACTCACTTTGAATTTGCATGAGGAGTTCGCACAACTTGCGAGAATCTTCCCGGAACACATCTCGGCCAACGGCAATTGCTAGTCGAACTTTTGAGGGGGGGTACGATAGACAGTAATACACAGAACTCACCAACCAATCCGGCACATTCCATGGCCTTCAGCCGCAGTTTATGGTATTCCGATCCCTTTGCGTTTTGCAACACGCTCAAAAGCAAGGGCATAATCGCAGGGTAGTGCTGATCGAATGCAATCCAGATGAGCACAAACACGTGAGGATGCGATCGCCGATTCGTACCTTTCCAAACGCTCTCTCGCTAACGTCCGCCACCATGGCCAACGACGTAATGACCTGCTCTTGGACATACCTCTTCGGCTGTTTTCCAGTCTCAGCGGGGGGGTTTAACAGTTTCAACAACCGTTCCACTATTGCATCCAAATATAAAATTATAATGGTCGATCCCGATCCTTCACAGAAGTTGATCAATGCAGCCGCTGCGTGTGAGTGCACACTATAGTCAGAAAGGAATAGTCCGTGTGCGTCAACGTGTGGATGATTGATATGGAGATCGCGTTTTACGTACCGGGATTCTGGGGCTTCTAACGTGGGTATCAGAGCAGCGAAGATTTGCTGGTGGTACCCAGCCTGTATCACTTCCTGAGGCATGTCGTCAGCACAATTGCGAAAACGGGTGATATACACTCAGAGTTACTTCAAGATCTGTGCACAGCTGACCACTAGGGTTTGCAATTATCAGCGATCTTGCGTGGGGTAGGTGGAATGATCGATCTTACATGCACTGGCAGGCAGCGTGTCTTACGCGTGGGTGGCTGTCCTTAAATCTTGGGGTGACGAGACTGATTTGGTGAGGAGTCAACGAGAGCCTTAAGAGGGTATCTGTGTGAAACGTACTCGACCACCGTTCCGAGCTCACGTTGCATGACCTGTCCAAGGGTTCTGTCTGCGGCGAGAGACCCAAGTGACGAATTGAACGAACCTGGGAAGTTCCCTCAGCCATGGCTGCTATAGCCATAAGACCAGCATGCCGTTGCCTCCAATCGTGGCTTGCCAGCATCGCGGGTATTTGCTGGAATGCCGACGGAAGGACAGTTTCCCCTCCACATGCGCAAGCTATTCGATCCAGTGCTTGTTCGTACTCTTGCGGGTATGTGTCGTCCGTGGGATCGTCGGATGGCTGGGCGTTGGCTCCTCAGTTATCAACCTGGGAAAATATAATATCCGATTTGCTTACATCAGCCTCCAGCCAAAGTGGAGTGGAGTCCTCTTCGAGCTCTCCCATCCCCTCCAAGCACCCTTTAATTATGACCGGGATCCACCCCTCCACCCGTTTTACCATAGATGGCTTACTTTCACTCAAGCTCACCATAAACTCGAGAGCCGCCTTCCGAACCTCCTCGCCCTCTTCATCTTTGGGCTCATCTTTTGCTTTTCCAGCACCTGCTGGAGGGAAATCGAATGAGAACGAACCCTCAGTAGGGTAAGGTTTTGAGATCGTCGGTGTCGGCCCAGGGTCGGCAGAAGGGAGCAAAAGGGTCGGCACAAATGAGAGCAACGCGGGTAAATGAGGCGCGAAGAGATCTGGGCACGTGGTCAAAGGAGTTAGTGTGGAGATGAACTTGGCGATTTGGTTGTGAGGGACGGATGGAAGGGTGTTAAGTATTGGATACATCAGGGATAAGGACTGCGCTTGTTGGTGTTCGTCACAATGGGAAAGATATTCAACTGCGGCCCCTAAGGCGGCAAGCCGGACCTGAGAAAGAATATAAATTCTGGGGACTCGGGTCGGTATGAGGACGACGGACATCGATACTCTCCCTGTCTTCCAGGCCGCGCTGCAGCGTTCCGAGGACGGTTTCGACTTGCAGGTCTAGGATTATGTTGGGGCTGCTGGTGAAAACCCGGTAGGCGATCTCTCGGCCCATGGAGTCAGAACTCTGGACTAGCTTGAATATTTCGGTTTGGAGTGCATGCCAGGGGCGTCCATTTCGCATGGCGTGATTCGCGACGTCAGAAACGGTGTCTGCAGCCTTTCGCCTGACGACTAGGACAGGTTCGTGGGTAACGGATTGTAAGAGTAGTCGTTCCAAGGTCGCCAGTGTTTGCGCGGAAAGATGATCATAGAGGGTTGTTGCGACCGAATTAGACAAGTGCTGGGGTGATGGACGGAATAATAGTCGACGGAGCAGGACGAGGGAGAATGATCTCATCTGAAATGGAGAGAAAAATTAGACGTTGATCCGTCGACGCAGATGAAAAGATGTGGAAGATCATTCTGAGATTGGGGTTTTCCAGTTGCGCCAGGGTGGTCATCCATTGGCAGGGTGACCGGAAAGATGCCCTTCCGCTGGGATGGGATCATGGAAAAGTAATTTCGAGGGCATGGGCAGCAAATGGTTACGTGTACACCCGCAGGGATATGGGCATACTCACCACTTCTGTATCTGCTGCCGTGGCGAATTGTGCGAGCGCAAGGAGGTAGAGTTCTGGCGTTTGCGCCAGTCTCTCATTGACAGCATTTTCAGCACTGGTAGAAGGGTCAAAGGCGAGCATGGCGGGGTCTTGCGCGATTCATACTTTGAGCGTATCTGGTTGTCTCCCAGGACGAGATTGGAGAGAATCTGGGTCAACTCGGTGGTGACTTCTTGCGGCACGACCGAGTCCATCGAGCTGAGTCGACCGATTAAAGAGACGGTATGGATTTCGTGTTCAAGGACGGAGGGTGCTATGGAGGTGGAGGATGAGAAGCATGTATCCGGAAATTATTTCATCGGTAGAAATAAAAACAAATTGTATCCTGCTGCTACCCGAGCGCCTCGGCGGAACGCCAACAAGCGTCTAAACCGCCCCTGCTGAGACCAAAGTTTCCAGACGAGGATAACTGGGCATAAGATGGGTCTTTTATAAATCTAATTCTTGGGATATGGCTGGTCGCTGGACGGTTGATCTGATAACGAAAAACGATTTAAAGTTTTCGCAGCAAGCCCACGTTTTTTCTGCCGAGCTGTACAGACACCAGCAACGAGGGTGGGCACCACACTGGACCCCTCGGCTTGGCGGCTCACTTCCGGTTCAAATATCACCGGTCATGGAGAGTCAGGTGCGAGCCCCTGGCGAGGTCTGTGCAGTGGTTCCTGATCGGATGATGAACTCATCACCGCTGCCACATGACCCTGTCCACGGCGTAACATCAGACCGTGTATTCACGGCGGTCCGTAGAATAACGTACTAGGCTGTCATTGTGTCGTGTGAGACCTTTTCACCAGCAACCGAACATCTTGAAAGCACAAAGGTCTGCTGATGAAACAGTTACGATAGCAACGGTAGCTGAACGATCTACCTCGGAATCAAACCCGTGAACATCGCAGGTCTGACTACCCGGCGGCGAATATACACAAGAGCCGATTATCTCGGCTGTGGCTGGTAAACAGTTGTTGGCAATGAGAAAGATAGTAGATTGTTGATCTCTTGATCTGCAACACTTCCGACGTCATCCATGGAACGTCTCCTCTTTCCGACGGAGAAGCAACTCCAGAATGCCTGGACAACCTGCTCAAAAATCGAAAAACCTGAGGTGGAGATACTACCTTTGGACGACCACAAGCTACAAGTACACAAAATCACATCTTCAAGTTCAACATCTCACCATCTCGTTTCACCCCCCGGCGCTGATGGATCAACGGCCCCGAACGCCGCCTGGGAGGCTTTCTACCCGAAAGGAAGTATCAATTTCAAGAGCAAAATCCCTGGTGGCTTTGGATTTTATCTCGCCGGACCCCCAGGATTCCAAGCCGGCCTAAAAACCGCAAATGAAGTCTTGTTCAGTTACTCAGTGATGTTCGACAAGGACTGGGACTTTGTCAAAGGCGGTAAACTTCCAGGTATCTGTGAGTGTGATACGGTTACTCTCATCCGTATTTCCACAAGTATGATTGTCTTATAGTCGGTGGAGAGGGCGGTTCCGCATACGAGTGTTCGGGCGGGCGGAAAGACGACAGATGTCGATGCTTCTCCCTTCGGCTGATGTGGAGGTTCGTCGTTATCATATCCCCCAGGAAACCCGAAGAATTCAGCTGTGCTATTGTTATTTACAGGCAGGGGGGATCCGGCGAGATCTATACCTACATGCCAGAATTCGAGAAGAACACCAAGCAACTTCTGGCCGTCCCACCAAAATCCTACGGGAACCACCAATATGGGTTTTCTGTCGGCCGCGGCGCCTTTGTGTTTCCGCGAGGGAGATGGGTCACAGTCGCCGAAAGGGTCAAATTGAACGACCCAGGAGAGGAGAACGGTACCAACAACGATCCCTTCATCCTTTGTAATGCGCTTTAAACGCAATATCCAGGTGAACTCGAACTTTGGGTCGAAGGAAGAGTTGTAATTTATGTGTCACGGTTGGTATATCGCGCGAACGCTGCCTCCAAAGTCCAGGGTGCACATTTCCAAACCTTCTTCGGCGGTAAGGTCCTCACTGCTCTGCCCATTTTAAATTTCCCTGAGAAAACTGTAGGACACACTGAGGACTGGGCGTCACCAAAAGACCAGAGAGCATGGTTTGCCAACGTGTCCGGTGCGATACTGGGCTAAGGGGTTAGGTGACGACGCGTAGCAATCGCGGAAATAGTCTACTGTGGTCATATTTACCTACGGTGCTCAATCAGTCATCGCTGGCATCCAGACAATTCTGTAGATTATCTGTAGCATTTAATAGCTAGGTTGACGGATAACACAAGAGGCAAATAGCAAACGACGAGTGGTAGGACAACAATACAAACTAATGTGAGTGGAAGAGACGAATAGAAGGGAGAACATTGAAGAGGAAGGAAGCAGCGATATTAACGAGTGCAAGGGAAGACGGGAAGAGAGAGGGCTTTGACGAACTGCGGGAAAGTGAATCTGAAGAACTTAACGCCACCATCGATACCACCGTTTGGTTCCCCGAGCTTAGAATGTAAAATCAATACACGTAGGAAATAGCATCATTTACAGGAACTCACAGGATTGACCAGAGGCAACCGGGGTGTTTGAGTCCCTCTCTATATAGTGGAGGGGCTTTCTACAGCGCTCCAAATCCTTCGCAACCGCAAGCTTCTCGTATACATCAACCACACACAGAGCCTCAGACCTCGCCTCTTCAAACCTCTCGTGATGGTACCAAATCCAGGCCTGCAGCTCCATCGCATAACCCAGGTAGTATGCGTTGTTGACCGCGTGCGACTTGGCCTGTTCGATATGAGCCTGTGCGTCGTCGTCCCTGTCTATGGTTTCATAGTGAAACAGCTGTGCCAGGTCATGATGGATCCAAAACAGCTGAGTGTGCCAGTTGGTAGAGGATGCGATCTCGAGAGCTACCTCGAAATGGTGAATGGCCTGTTCGGTCTCGCGCTTGGACCGATATATATTGCCAAGGATTTGATGAGATTGGTGGACGTTAATTTTTTTCCCCTTCTTTTGGAGGAGATCGATCGCGTGAAATGCGGTTGATTCTGCGGCGTCGAACTGTTTGTCTGAATGCAACAAAAAAGCGAGGCTGACCAAACAATTTCCCTGCTCTACCGTGTCACCGAGCCGTTCGTAGATCCGCATTGCTTCTTTCGCCTGCTGTATTCCTTCCTTGGGGAGGTCCATTTGTCGATTTACATCAGATAGTTCCTCCAACGTCTGAGCGACCTCCTTGACATCCCCCCGCTCTCTCCGAAGCTTCAAGGCGCGAGTGAGGAGTTGTTTACATTCCGCGTGGTTTCCAGCCGAGTAGAACAACCGTGAGAGCTGAAGTAAGGATCCTGGCTTGGAGCTATGATCGTCCGGGAGCCCTTCAATCTTCGGCTTCAGGATGGTGGGCCGATTTTTGTGCCAACAGAGGTACGCCATGAAATCGGCGCAGGCTTTCCAGACGCTGTCCGAGTTCTTGTCGATCGTTGTGAAGACATCGAGCAGGTGCTCGATATTTACATCCTCCAGCATGATCCATCGAGTTTCTCCAAAGTTAGGCATGTCCGGATCAACCTTGACTGACATCCGGGT
>Ga0307512_10005627_pt1 | contig 12976 bp, 18 predicted proteins | sample 14_EM_MG_FD_200267 | JGI IMG/M metagenome (GOLD analysis project Ga0307512, IMG submission 200267) | Populus trichocarpa ectomycorrhiza microbial communities from riparian zone in the Pacific Northwest, United States - 14_EM | ecosystem: Host-associated > Plants > Roots > Unclassified | place... | reverse complement strand
ATGCGCCCGTCGTGTGCGATGGCGCACAGCTGGGGTGGCATGTTTAGGGCATTGGTCGTGAGCACGCTGTAGGACATGACGCTCTCCGTGCGTTCGGCGTCCATCATCCAATCGCTGCTCCGAGTCTGGGTGGCGGGACGCTTGGCACTGCCCGCCCGGTCCCTACGCTTCGGCGCTGCACAGTTTTTTCACAGGTCGGTACTTGGACCGGTCGGGAATTGATCTACGGAGGCCCCGGAGCAACTGGACGGCTGTGTCATCACGAATCGCGAAGGGATCCTCCAGACCCCGAAAACACACGACAGCTCCCCAAACCTGCTACGGATCCAAGAAGGACATGAGGGCACGGGACGGACCAAACCAGACTTCTGCAGAACATGCAGTGTTACATACTCCACCCTTTTCGTCCCGAAAAAGATCTTCCCCCGCAGATCGGCACCTACTAACTAATACGCACAACGTCGCTACATAGATATCCCTCTATAGATAGAGTGTCAAAGACTGGTACTCGGAATCTATCTTCTATCTATTTCCTAACTACGTACCTTGCTAGGTGGCGGGCTGTTGCATGGATGCATTGCGCGTATCGGACTGACTCGATCCTGGCGGCAATCTGTGAGGGAATTGCGACGGAGCAGGTATATATATACACAGATGAGGATATCCATCGCTGTTCCGTGTCGTGCGACTCTTTCGCCGACGTCTCTGTGCGTCACCAACGGATGCCTTGCCAGCAAACGCGGGCAGAGTAAACACAAATCCATGCGGCTTAAGCCTCGACCGTCGCCACGGAGAGCCGCGCCAACACGTCTCAACACCCGCAAAGACCGTGTTTCCATCGAGCTCACACGGTTTATTAGGAACGGAAACCCCCATCGGCGCTATTTCGACGAAAAATTGGACGCAAACGGAGAGAATGAAATCCGCCGCGTTGCATGTACATACATAGGTAGACGCGTAAATCTTGCTCGCACATTAGTTAGTAGTACCATAGCAATATCCGCAGACACATATCCTCCAGCGGGGACAATTTCCTGGTTTCATCGATCGGTGCCGGAGTGAGATCTGAGTTGGGACGAGCACGGGAGATCTGGGGTACGCGGCGGCGTGAAGAGATCATGTACCTATATGAATGACCGGTCCTTCGTTTGTTTGTTTTGTCATTAATCGCGTGCGACCCATCTACGTCATGGCGATACACACAGTCCGTCGCCGTCCACTGTCCTTCCGGCTCGTTGTGGCTCGCTCTTTGCCCTCCGCCCTGGCCTGTCTTGAGAAAGATAGAGCGCACCAAAGGATTACAAGGGAAGACAAAAGGAAAGACCAACAAAGTGCGACGTCCTGCTCTTTTTCCGCAGAGGCCATGACGGAAGGCGGGGAGGAACAACGATCGTTCCTCACCCTCAGCGCCCCGCTTCGCGGCCTCCTGCCTCCTCTCCTCTTCCCTTTCATTCCCACTCTAATGTCTCGCTCTAGACGTCTTCTTCAGCCGGATTCGAGACCAGCCTCCCCACATCTGTGGCGGCAAGCAAGTCCAAGATCGCCTGGCTGCATCGTTCGTCAGCGAAGAGGTCCCGGATCTCGGGCCGGCCGTCTCCCCTCCCAGTCTCCCTCCGCACTCCGTCCACAGGATCCCCTGTTGGGGCCGGCCCTTCCTCTTTCGCTTGCGGGAAACAACTTGCAGTGCACGGCCCACCGGACGCTATTCGGCACATGGACTTGCCGGGCTCCGCCCCCCCGCCATCACCACCCGCCCTCTCGGCGCCGCTAACTTACCGCGATGCTCACGGCTTTCACCGTCTCGCGCGGTCACGTCTTACATATCTCGACATTCCCAACCCCCGCGCCAACAGCCGGCTCAATCGCGAAAGCCGTCCGGCGCGGCGTGCCCAGGACGGCGCTTGATCCGCCCAGGTATGCCAAGGCTGTCCCGGCCCGGGTGCGGAAAGCCGAGCACGGTCGAGAAGCTATTCTCCGTGTCGATCGGTTGTGGAAAGTGTCGGCGCACGAACGGCCGCGGCGGGGGCCGGTCGAAGCGGGGCGATGAGACAGTAACAGCAGAGCTGGAGCAGCGGTGGCAACGACGATGTTGTTACTCCGAGCTCCACCTCGACGGCCGTCCACAGAAAGATGTACCCCTCCCACGTTATATCGTAGGTTGCCTCGAGAGTCCCGTGCAGGTAGTAGACTCGCACGATGCCACCTAGCAGCAGCCGTATCGGACAGTGAAACAATTTCCTTGTTTAGCGTTTGGCAACCGATCACATTAGATCTCATTCATCTCCCAGCACCACCAATCACCACTTACTACAGACAAAATCGACGCTTACATGAAGTGTGGAAACATAAAAAGGATATACCTGTAGACTTATAACATGGATAAAAATCGACAAAAAAAATGTGACCGAAATCCCCGCAAATCGGCTAGAGCCATACCTTCTCTGGCACATTTCTAAGCCAGTCCGCCTTGACGCCATAGTAGCTGCGTGCCCAATCAATATCGAAGCCACTCGGCTTCTTGCGGAAGTACGCAGCCGCCTTAGTAGTCCATTTCTTGCATTCCTCCAGGGTGCGCCCGCAGACGAGAAAGACGTCGACGCGATGCTTGACCCAGTAGCTGCGTAATACGATGTCAGACTTGGCATTCCGGAGAGGGTGTGGGAGCGGAAACAAACCTAATCTTATCCTCCTCGGTCCTACTGCCTTCAAAGTCCGGCGCCTCGAGCATAAGCAGCGCCATTCGCATGTGCATGTCAACGTCGGCAAAGGGAAAGTCCTTGGGCATCTTTTCGAACTCCCAGATTCTCCCAGTAGGGTCGAGGACCGTGCCCAGGCTACGGGTTTCGTCGGGCATATCGAAGGGCCAACACTCAAGCTCACTTTTCATCTTGAGCAGCGAATAGGTGCTGTCCGGATTTCGCGCTTCCCATTTCTCCATCTCGCGTTTCAGCTGGTCGGGACCCTTGGGGGGCCTCACTCTGAGGCCTTCGGGGGTATGGCTGGCGGCTTTGACTATTCCAGATTGCAAGTAGGCGCGGAAATCGCAGTAGAAGTGCAGCGGGCCGTTGGGCTCCTCCCTGCCGGCGAAAACGGGCATGCACGCGGTGTTGTACGAGGGCACGATGAAACCCCGTTTCCAGAGCAGCACGATACGCTCCATAATGGCCTCGATCCACTCCTTCGGCAGGTGCGATTTGGGATCTGCGAGTCGCTCGTTCGATGGTTTCCCAAGCTCCCAGTGCCTCATATGCTTCTCCCAGTCATCGATCACGCTCTTCGGTATAGCGTTGGAACGTCTCGGGGGAAGGTTCTTCGCCCGTAGATCGTTATTTCGCAGCAATGCGAATCGGCTCCATTCAACGTCCGCTGCATTTCGTTTCCACATCTCGTACATTTCGATGTCCTTGAGACTGCTGCTCATGATCATTTGCACCATATTGTGGCAGAACCAGTAATTCGCCGGAATAACAGCGGGCACCTGAGTAACTTGGGCAACTGTCAGCGACGAAACAACGCACACAAATGCTTCATACCCTGCTTGAGTCTCCGGGCTTCCCTCATGCGGTCTCTGGGTGAGAGAGTCTTGTTCAGGTCGGTAGTGATGCTGCGCCCGATTTCGCGCCGGCTTGCCTCGTATTTTTTCTTGTCGAAGCCAGGGGTCATCATCAAGGACATTTCGTACAGATCCTCGCTAAGGGCTACGAGAGATTAGCGATCTAATTCTACGTAATAGCTGAAGAACGATGATCTTACCATCTGCAGTCTCCTCAAGCACCTCAGCCTTCCCCTCCGCTTCCTCCCAGATCTCTTCGTGCCGTGATGCTGTGTCTTCGTCCTCCCAGTCGGACGAATTGTCGGCTTCCCCAACTTCGTCATCATCAGAGTCCGAGTCGTCAAATTGCTGCAACATCTTTTTTCCTTGCAAGGCATCTTCGACGAAGATCTTCTGCATGACATCTTTCATCATCCAAGCCAGCTGCTCGGAGTCATTTATCTCACCTATCTTCCCTTTGATCTCGGCCAGACCCGCTTGGAGCGCCGGCGATCGTTCATCCTCGTCGGCCGTGCTCCAATACCGCTCGTGCCACGGCTTGCATTTCTTGTCAAGATACTCGTCGAGTTCACCGTACCACATATTTGGATCCGGCGAAAGCAGCTGCGCCTTGAACTCCTCCCGCTTTCTCAGTTTTTTCAGGTTCCTCCTAATCTCCTTGGCGCGCAGTGCATGCTCTCCGTCCGAACCGCCTTCCTCGATCGCAATGCGCTGGAACACATCGAGAGTGGAACACAAACTAGAAATCTGATCGATCAGGAAGTATGCCTTGTTGAGCAGCCTCATGATGACGCTCATCATGTCCATGAAGTGACGTCCCGCATGCGCGTCCCATATGTGCACTTCCAGGTAATCGGGAAAGGCCAACTTCCACGGCCTCGTAGCTCCGATCTGTTCGCGGAACTTAGAATCCATGGACTGCAGTACCTTCCATTCCTTGTTGGTTGACTGCGATTTCCCACCAACCGTTTTGGTGCGAACGATCCACCTCTCCTCTGACGGCGGCTTATAGATGACACTGCCCGTCCTGCAGTCCTTGACCCAGATGCGGAGCTCGGACGAAGTGGCTTCCAACATTTTGACGAATCGACGAGCTCGCGGGTCTTGCCTCGACATGTTGCCGCAGATGTAGTTTCGCGCCTCGTTCACCATTTGTGCCCCTCCCGGAATAGGGAGAACGGAGGTTGCTTTGTCGGCGCGGCCTGACCGTGCATACGTCAGGAAGCCGATACGTCTCGCATCCCGGATGATGTCTGGCTCATTCATCCCGGCCCAGCTCTGAGGTAAAGCACTAAAGTACCCATGCATGCTGAGAATTGACAATTCGATCGCTTCATCCCAAGATCTACAGAGCGAAAGTGCGGTCGAATAAGACGCGAACGTCAACAGACCGAACTGGAACCATCCTCGGCGTGGTAAACGGGACTCCTCGGGGTAGTGGTGAAGCCATTGACCGCATACGCGGACACGCTTCAGCTTCTCTTCCTTGGAGGCATTTTCCTTCGCCTTGCCCATGTCTTTGGCAGTTGCTGAGTCGTCTCCGTTTCGGTGTCCCTTCAGCGCTTTGTTCAGCCAGTAATCCGAGCATGCGTTGCGCACGTCCTGCATCGTTGTCTTCGCCATGCCGAGAGCCAGGTCACGGAGATCGGTATTGCGCACTCGGTCGGTGTCCTTGAGGAATTGTTCTATCGATTCGCACTCTAATGCCACGCAGAGAAGGGACGGATTGTTGAGGACGAGGCGAAGGATCTGGTACTGGCGGATAGCGCGTGTTTGCTCGAGCAGTTTTTGGGGCGCCTTCTTCAGGTCCTCCTCCACTGGATAATCGACATCGTAGAACCGCGGTTTGATCTCATCAACGAAGTGCCACAAGTGTCGCACCGCTGTGGTGATCTCCCTGTATGGGCTAGCCGCTTGCTCGGGAGTTTCATCAGTGTCGGGGCCCTTCCTGATGGGCTTACCGTCCTTCATGGTCATCAATGAGAAATCAGGAGGGATAACCAGTTTTTCGAGATCCACGTTCTCTGGCCTTCCAGTCTTAAGCATCTGAAGCATATTGACCAGAGCCTCCTCAGTCTCTTCCTCCTCCCCCTCAGCCCCGCCGCCGTCTCTAGTGATTTCCTCTACGTCGTTCTCCTCTTCTTCCACATCTGCATCTGTGCTCTGTGTGGCCTTCTTGCCCTTATTTTTCCCAGTCTTCCGCCCCTTCTTGCTACTCTTCTTGGCTTTCACCACACTAGATGCCTTCTGCTTATTCGCACGCAGGGCGGCAAGCTTCTCATCGAGGACTTTCCGGGTCGGCTCGTTTAGCTGAGTGTGGGGCAACGTCTTTCCGAATGGCAGCTGGGAATCCAAGTCGTCGGTGAGGCCATGGTCTTCGCCCTCACCGAAGGTCACGAAATCGTTCTTGGTGCGTTTCCGCCTGGCCCGGACCATCTCCAATAGCTCTTCTCTGCTGCCCGTCACCTTACCCAATCCTCCACCCTTCGGCAGCGAGGCTCCAATCTCACTCGCACGCTCCTTCGCCGCCGCCTTGTCGCTGTCCGCCAGGTCCGTATCGCTCAATATCGCCCTAATCAGCGCGATATATCCTACTCGGGCCCCGCTGACCGTGGACTCTATGGGGTCCCAGACTTCCTCGTTCTCCAGCTTTTCGCGGTGTTCCGCCTCCTCCTGGGCCTTCAGCATCGAGATTCTCGCCTGATGCTTCCTCTCCAAATCGGCAGCCGCCTTGATCCTTTTCTTTTCGACGACCGCACGCTCCTCCTCTTCCTCCTGCAGCTTCCGGACCCAGGTATACCACTCCTCCTGGGCGTACTTCGCCTGCAGCATGCGTCTCTCTAGTCGTCCCAGCACGCCGGTCAGCAGCGCACGCGCGGTCTTGAGTTTGTCTAGGTACGCCTGATGACCGAAGTCGCTTGTGTCCTTGTAGAAGTGCTGGTGGTGCACCTCGCGGGCGAGAACACATCTGCTGACCAGATTGTACTTCTTGCGGAGGTACTCATGGATCGCCGTCAGGACCCCGACGTCGCTGATAGACGAGAAGTCATTGTTGCCCACGTTACGGGGCAGGACCGCTGGGGGCCTGGATTCGAGGGCCGTCAGCTCGGCGCTTCGAGATTTGTAGCCCAAGTAGAGGGCTCTGCATTGTTGCTTGTGGAAGTCGCAGAACGGTGGTTGCGGTACGACGGCGGGAGACTCGCACTTCTGGGTGGACTGGAGGGACAAGGCCGTGCAGGTACCACAGTTCGGATCATGGACGGGGGGAGCATCCGCGTGATCTGAGGATTCCTCCATGGCGGCGAAGGAGATATCGATTGAATCGCGTTAATTGATATCTATGGGGGTTGTGTTGACTGGAGTTCGGGGCGGGAGGGGAATGTACTGCATAAAAGGCGGGGATGCATGACTCAAGGTGATGGACGGTTACACGAGATTTACATGCCAAGAGCATCAATCCAAGAGCAGTTAGTAGATATATGAGGCATCTATCTCTCTACTGCTCCCACAGCTTCACGCTAATGTCACTGGCCACAGAAAGTCTGAAGGAGCCAAATCTCACGACAGGCCATTTGCGTATGGAGCCAGCTCCTATGCTCTTTACGAAACTCGTATGCGAGTGCTCACCGCAGTCCGCTTTCGGTGGTTCCGCAACGACGGTCAATATCGAGCCTCGAGTTGCGCCTTATAATCTATATATGTACAACCAATGGCATTCATAAGCTTATCAATGAAGACATATATCATACGCAGTGCATAATTATCCTTTTAAGCAAAGAGAGCGATGACGTCAGAGCGTTTTTCCCGGAGTATGTACATAGTTCTTCGGCTTCATGGCATGACTATGCGGTCTTGTCACGAGTACAGTTGCGCGCTGTCGCACGCCTTCCCGAGCACTTTGATCAATTGCTACATAATATATCACTTGCTCACCGGTCCATGTAGATATGTGCGTTGCAGCATTTCGCCATAGTCTAAGTAGACTGCATGCGAGAATAAATTGATGCTCTCGCTCTCCGCATATAGCACCGTCGTACATTTGTGTCTAACTTTCAAGGGCACAGTGTTTTGGCGGGCAGTGACGCCGCACAGAACTGGCAGCCTCCTCAGAAATGGAGTGTGCCAGGCTACATGCGAAAATATTGACTTCCCTACAGCATTACTGAATAAACCGCAGAGAAATTTTTTTTATATATGTAGCAGCACCACGCACGATGCACTCTCCGCTCCGCCTCTACCGCCTGCAACGCCGCGCCATGTGCACGGCAGCTATCAAGTTCACGCCAAAGGCGACGCCTGCGACGCGCGAGACAGCGCGTGCGCTGCTCACGTCTCCTTCGCCTTGGATCCTCTCCCGCGCCGGCACGGGTCTCGAGAAGACCTACAAGTTTCCGTCGTTCGCCAAGGTGATGGAATTCGTCACATCCGTCGCCGAGGAGAGCGAGAAGAAGAAACACCATCCCGAATGGGCTAATGTATGTAAATATTGCGGACAATTGGACGTGCGAGGGTGCGGTGCACATGGCTGACGACAAGGCAGGTCTATGATCTTGTAACGATTTGCTGGACAACGCATGCTCCCCCAGGATTGGGCGGTAAGGATGTTGCCATGGCTGGTTTCTGTGATCGGGAGGCAGAGAAAGCGGGTGCTGCTGGGATGGCTGTAGAACGTCGGAATAAAGACGGGCAGGAGGAGAAAGATCTGCTGGGCAGACTGGTGGAGGGAGGGGCATGTGGAGCCTGTGCTGTGGGCTCTAAAAACTCTAAAAAGAAGTCGGCATGAATACATGCCAGGGGAAAAGGATCGCATTCTGCTGTGTATCTCAGAAGGCCGAAGCATCGTGATACCCCCGTGGCGACTGATGGTGTCGGTGAGTAGTTAAGTCGAGCAACGCCACTTTTTTTTTTGCACTGTAGTCCACTAGTGCACTCAGAGACGGATGCAATCGTTGGCCCGCCAGACATCATCGCCGTGCATACTGCCTGACAAAAAGCCATCGTTGCCCAGCCAGCTGTCATCCAATAGATCCAAGGAACTCAGGATCCTGAGGCCGTGTAGAATCCTTCATCACGGGTACGCACGCACCAAAAACGACGAGAGCCTTCCAGAATACGTTCGGTTTCAAGGAGCACTCGAGAAGGAATCATACAGAATCACTAGAGGAAGAATGCGCCGAACTTGGAGCGAATGATTCTGATGGCGAGGGCGGAGGTTGTGCTGAGGAGGACGACCAGGAGGTGCTTGAATTGATTCTTCCATAGATTTACAGCACTGCATCTGGGGAGCTTTTAGACTTTCACTTGGATGAAGACAGGCCGAGCAACGATGGATTTTGTCTGGAGCGGCGGCGCAACACGGACTTTCAAGCAGAGCTGATTCCTCAAACCTAGAGAAACCAGTGGACTACTGCGCCCCAAAAGTGGCGCTGCTCGACTTACCGACCCACCGACATGCTCGACCTAACCCATATACCAACACCCTCTCCAGCCGGCATTGGATTCCCCCCAGATCGGCATGACATTGTCCACCCGCTCTCGTGGTCCTGACAATTTCCTCGGCCCGTCGCCTCTGCACCCCTCCTCCCGAGGGCACAGCCAAGCCGAACTCCCAAATCTCGGTGCACACGACCCACCGCAATGTTGCATCTTCTCCCCCGCCTCTGTCCTCTCTTGCGGCGATATAGCAGTCGTGCACGCAGACCACCTACCCCAGCGCCTTCGCCACCGACGCAAGCCTTTCCTCTAACGGGTTTCTACGCCGACCTACTGCTCCACCCGCTCACTCCTGCGAACGCGCTCCCGCCGGGCGCACGACCGATCACTCCCGCGTCGTCCTCAGACCCAACGCTCCCGCCGACCGAGCCCTTCTCGCCCAACAAACCCACTACGACTGCGGAGCAAGAGGAGCGCGAGGCGCGCGCACGCATCGTGTTTGGGTCGAGATTGGCGGGGCCCGGAGATGACGAGGCGAGGCTCAAGGATAAGCAGGCGCGTGGCCAGATGATCGCTGGCGTGTGGGTGCCGCCGAAGCCGGTGGAGCCGGATAATTGCTGCATGAGTGGGTGCGTCAACTGCGTGCTTAGTGCATTTGTGGAGGACCTGGAGGAGTGGAAGCTGGCAAAGAGGCGGGCGGCGGAGCGACTCAGGTTGGCGCAGAGGGGTGGAGAGGATGCGGCGGGAGGGACGGAGGTCGAGGGGCTATGGGACGGATTTGAGGATATTCCGGTGGGGCTGAGGGTGTTTATGGAGACGGAGAAGAGACTCAAAGGGAAGGCGTAGTTTACACGGGCCGGACGCGTCGGCCACGATAGTTTTGGATACAGACTCGGCGACAAGATTGAACCATGATACCACGCTATGCTGCACACTCTACAATGCCTCTCCTCCCTCTCTCTCACTCCATTACAACTACACGCAAGCATCGCCCTCTGTATGACGTTCCCCAAATACTTCAATCCACCGTCACGCCTCTGGCCCGGAGGTCCCTCTTAGCCAGATCGATCTCCTACACGCGGAACACACACGTCAGTCCATGCGTACCCCTTCCTACCGGGGAACAAACCGTGACAAGCTCGTCATATGCGCTCTCGGTATCCTTGAACGTGAGCACGCCCATTCCGAGAGAGAACAATAGGTAAGCGCCGAAGCTGACTACGACCCAGAACGGGAGGACGGGAATGATTTCGGTTTGGATTTTGGTGGAGAAAGGGATCAACCCGAGGAACGCGGCGAGGTAAACCTGCAGGAAAGTGTTAGCCATGCGTCAGAAGAGGGAGCTGCAGTATGTAGATGGTTGGACGGGGATTTAATGTACCGAGGAGAGGATAAATAGGAACGAGATATGCTGCGTTGCACGAGTCATGGTGAAGGTGGGGTATCTGCTTCTGCGCTTGAGATTGTTTGGAGGCTCGTGGCAGTGGTGACGATGAAGGAGCGTGGTGGTCGTTGCAGCGGTACTGGAGTTGATGAGAATAGAGGACAGTTGTTGAAGTGAGGCTTAAAGGAGAGATGCTGTGCGACTCGAATGCGGAGCGTATTCGATCGCCGAGACGCTAAGTGGATTTGGTGTCGGTATTGAATTTTCATTTTCGAGAATTTCTTTTTTTCAGGCGAGCAAAGATGGGCGGCAGATGTATGTAAGCACTCTACATATGTAGCAGCCGGACTCCAAAGAAGTATCCAGCCTCATCGGCACGCTGAGAACAGTTGGATTTTGTATGTATTCAGAGGAGGTGGAGCCCCACACTGGCGACACTTGCTCGCCAAGAACGCCAAGCATAAACTAACTGCTTTAGAGAGTACGTCAGATAAGTAGATTACATTGTATCTGCCAGTAAGTCGAACCATATTCTTTTTTCGGGGCGCCAAGATGGCGCTAGTGCTACTCTCGGCAATTGAGCACCAACCTGATTCGAGCACTCTAACCCACTCACCCCACTTCAACCCATCACCATACACATCAACAATGTCTACCGATACGCTCACAGCGCTCAACAATATCCTGCAGGCGGAGCAGGAGTCTAGCGATGCCCTCGAACAACTCCTCGAGACCTTTAATAGCCTGCCCGAAGAGACCTTGGGTACTGTCTCAACACAGCTCTGGGTGGCTAGTCGTGATGGTATCACATCCAGTCCGTTTCAGGAAAGCTCCCCTAGCTGACAGAAGGTCATAGAGAGATGGCGGATACCAATTGGCGAGTCTGGAGTACTTGCCTTCTTCCAGAGCTTGGTACCTGTCGCAAAGGAGTCAAACCTCAGGCTTAACGCGCTCAAAATTGTGGGAAATGCTTGTGCGGAGAGAGGTCAGTCCATACTCGGATCACAGCGATGGGAGATAGCTAACAAGCGGTTAGATGCAAACAGATATCGCGTAATTCAGCACCCTCTTGGCATCGAACCCTTTGTCAATGCACTCAGTGACCCCGAGAGTCAACTGATCGCATCGGTGGTACTGTTGAACATCTGCACTGATTGTGGTTCGTCTACTTGTCGGATTACCGCAGATTATCAATCATAGCTGACTCGTTTAGAGAGCCCTCACAGTTAGCTGCCATTGAGAAAGGCGCTTGCCAGACACTCTTTTCCTTCATCGACACCGCGGACTTCAGCGGCGATCTCGACTACTTCCTCCGAGTCCTCGAAATGCTCTTGACTCACGACGCCGGCAAAGCGGTGGCCCCAGATTCGGCCCTTGAGACTCTGCTTGGCCACCTCGAGACAGGCCAGGAGAGTCTTGATACTGCGCTATCCCTCATATCGATTATCATTTCTCTACTCACCACACACCGCTTCCAGGCGTTCGTATTGAAAGGCGATGGATTGTTTTCGCGAATTCTGGACGCCATCGAGAAGACGTACGAATTGCCGGTTGACCCCGAGAATGAGGCCAAGGATAAGAGCCTAGCTGCATACGCCCGTAACCAACTCACAGAGATGGTGGGAGACATCGCGACGGAACCAGATTTCCTAGACAGTCATCCGCTTGGCGGTGAGGCGATGAAGCGTGTCCACGGATGGCTTGAGATCAAGCCCGGACGGGAGGAATTGGCAGTGGCGGCCTGTATGGTGTTTGGAAATGTGGGCAGGAGTGATGAGGCGTGCGCAAAACTGGTGCAGACGGGGTTGCACCTGCTATTGTTCAAGGTGGTCGAGGAAACCGTTGCCAGATTCGAGGAGTCAGTGAAGAGGGCCAGGGAGCCAAAGGCAGAGACCGAGTCCGAGATGAAAAATCAGTCTCCCGGTGCTGTGTCGGTTGCCGTGATTTATGCCGCTGCTGGAGTGCTGAAGAACTTGGCGATCTCGTCTCAGAACAAGAAGGCGCTTGTCGATGGCGGTTCATTCAGGGCGATCAGACGCATGTTAACTATGGAAGGCGTGGGTGTTGCACAACTTTGGTACTCCGCGGTGAGTCTAGGGCGACTGACCATCATTAATACTTGTGAGCCTTTGACCCCCCTCTTGTTGCTATCGCATAAACTGATATCCCCCAGTTGAAAATACCGAGAAGCTGCTAGCTTCCAGCCCTGATCAAGAATCTCTCCTCTCGCTCTTCCTCAAGCGATACAGCGAAGCCGAAGAGCTTCCTGTGAAAGTCGAGATCTCGCGCACGGTCGCCGCTATCCTCCGCAATATCTACGCTGGGGAAAAAGACGGAGCGAACCAGCCCCTGCTCACCGCGCTCCTTTCGCACTCCCCCGTCGTGGAAGAGGCCCTCTGGGACATGGTTCGGCAAGACAAGTACCCTGTGGTGCGCAGCGAGGGCTGGTTTGCACTCGCGCTGTTCGGACGAGAGCCACAGGGAGCGAAACGGATGCTTCCTCACCTGGAAGCGGAGAGGGAGCTGGTCAAGACTACCTTGGAGGGCGAGAAGAAGGAGGACAGTGACAACGTGGGCGCGATAATCGTCGAGGTCAAGAGGAACTC
>Ga0307512_10005626_pt1 | contig 12976 bp, 10 predicted proteins | sample 14_EM_MG_FD_200267 | JGI IMG/M metagenome (GOLD analysis project Ga0307512, IMG submission 200267) | Populus trichocarpa ectomycorrhiza microbial communities from riparian zone in the Pacific Northwest, United States - 14_EM | ecosystem: Host-associated > Plants > Roots > Unclassified | place... | reverse complement strand
GCAGGACAATCACCTCAACGTTTCGGTGTGAAGTAGTATTGTGCATATCGATAGTTTTTGTCAGTTATGTTTCTTGGAATTAGCTGATATGGCTGGTCCAGACCCGGACTCAACGTCTGAATTGCTCCAACTTCCTGTCCACCCACAGTTAGCTCTGACGATCGGTTCCTTACTAATACTAATCGATTACCGGTCGCTGCTGGCCGATAGGGAGCCCCTGATAACTATATGCATGTGTGTTGACCGCTCCAAAATACTTCTTGACAGCGCATTTAGAAGTAATGTGGCTGTTTGTCACTGGAAGTCCCTGGCCATGCAATGTTCTGGAACTTTAGAATCAAGGAGTGAGACATTTCATTGTCCCAGTGTCAGGCTGCTACGCAAGGACGTACCCCATTATTTCCCACATTTGGAGATACCGCTTTCCGACTCTATCTATCGCCTCTCGGCATTCCACCGTCCGTTTCTCCGCTCTGACAGGCCGTCCACGCCCAGTCATGAGCTAATGTTCTATCCCCCCTGTATCTGTCCCACGCTCTGGGAGTCGCTCTCAGGCTTGCGGGGCGATAATCTTCTTCCGTCCAACTGAGCGATGAACTCTATTCGACGGGACACTGTGCTAGGAAGAGTAGTCGAGATGATTGCACAGCCGCACAGAATAACGTTGTCCATATTGAGTCAAAGATTTAACACATGGAGATTGGGTAACCTACGCGACAACCAAGGTACCGTACCTAGCGCCATGAGTTTAATTATGAGTGGAAAGGGGAAAGGGGGATAAAATAAGGCAAATCGATACCACGACGCAACATAGGACGATATTCACCAAATTTCTCAATCTTCATAGAGGACAGTCACGGGACGACCAGAGAGCTGCCGGGTGGCGATGAACTGTGCAATGGCTTCTTGGGTAGAACCTGATTGTACGGAAACCTTCAAGAAGAGATTTTGTAGGGCGGGTAGTATGTCTGTCACGTTTTCCGCAGCGAGCCCTCCCAGGGCAGCCGCGACATCCCCTGTTGCTGTGTCGGAAAGGACCAGATCCTTCACGGAAGTGAACAGACGTAAAAGATTTAGCCATAAGGTATCACTAATGGGCTCTTGCCAATATCGTCCAGACTTGCGGATATCCAGGCGTTTTAAGGTAGAGAGGGGAGGCAAGGCTGAAATACAGAACTGCGCAAAGCTCGAAAGCAGCAGTGGGGTCGTGAACTTTAGAAATTCGTGGTCAGCTGTCGCTCCACGCGAGAACACTATGAGAGACACAGAGTAGTCAGCTATGTCGATGTCGGCTCGGTGGAGCGGCTTGAATGCTTCCGTATGGCCGATAAAGTAGCGGATTTGTTGAGTGTCAGTGTCGGATACTGGTGACCCAAGGGTTCCTATGGTCATATTGTCGAGAAGAGGGGTATCGATTTGAGACACAATGTCCTCCATGTACTCGTAATAGTCTAGGAAATGGAGTGAGGTGAGGGCTGGGAGCACAGTGCGTGTGAGTGTGAGTGGGGGTAAAAGTCGGCCTGCATTCTTAGCCGGAGATTGAGAGGAAGGGAATCCCAGGGAAAGTTTTTGGAGTTTTGTCAAGGTGGATAGGCTGGTGACCATCGTCTCGGGTGATGGGTGTGAGGAATGAGGAATGATGGAAATATAAAGGGTGACAAGCTCAGCGGTAGACAAAAGTAGTTTCGGCAAGGCCGGAAATGGGATACCAATCAAGTGGAGTGATCGCAGGCGTGGGGCAGATCCGCCCAAGAATAAATCCGGAAGGAACAGTTCTGTGCCATAATTCGACGCAAGCTTGAGATCTGTCAGCATCGGAAGTGGCTCCTTGATCTCCGTTATTTTTCTCAACAGCCAATTTGGAATAGGGGACAGGTCGATTTTGCGAATGCGATCGCGCTGATTTAATGCAGTAATAATATTGCTTGATGAAACGTGAAGCCTGGACATTCCTGAACGGCCGAACTCTACGGCAATGGGCAATGCCGGCCAGACATCCAACATCATCTGAGTTGATCTTTTATTCGTACAACGAAGTTGCAATTTGAGGCGATGTGGTGACGCAAACACAATGTAACGCCATCGTCGGCAAACATGCACTAGCGTATGCCATGCGTCTTCATCCGGCCAGGCGACACAATCCACATAAATGCTGAATATTTCGAGAAGGACATCGTCGGGGAGTGTGCAGATAGGTGTAGCTACCGCTCTTCGGCATACTCGGCGAAGCTGGTCTGTGCACCTGTAGTTAGTGATCGTTTCAAAATAGGCTGAAACAGAGAATACCTGAGTCCATGAGCGACCCAGTGCTGTATTGAGCCCTTGACGTCTGGTATTACAGAAGCGCCGAGTGTTGAATAGTTGGCGATAGAAGTAGAGTGCCTAGTTCGCATTAGGCAGTAACAGAGGTAATTAGTAATTGGGTGCAACAGAAATGGTGTGACTTCAGACATACATGTCACTGGCAGAGCCTCGCCATCACCGTACACCATCAAGTTACGTCCCTAGTACCCACACGCGTGCGCGAATGTACACGTGATCTCGGCACCAGTCCGCGTCTTTCCTTTTCCGTGTCAACACAACCTTTTTTTTTTTTGAAAGCGTTTGTCAACAACTTTTTTCTCATCCTGCCAACTATTCCAAGTCGTCTTCATTTCTCCAACCCGGATTGTCCCCCTTCTCCACTCTTACAATGCCAACTTTGCGTACAAACTCGCTGTTTCAAGCGTTTACCTCAATTTGACCCATTCATATTCAATCCCCCCTTTATTCCCGTCGAAGCGCCACCACATACATGCCCCATTCACACTGCCGATTCGAGTTCCACCCTTCTACCACCCCCGCTCTCCTAACCACTCGCGCTACCGTGTCCCGGTTACATGGCGCAAGGTCACTTATCTATACGTGATTTTTCTGTTTCTGTTCTCTGGCTCATATTTCCAATCTTATGTCCTACCTGTTCCTTGCGCCTACTGTTCTCATTATAGTCCGTCCGTCATGCTTTAGTCTATCTTGATGTGATCCTCTTCATAAAAGTCGCCCATCGTCGGGTCGTGTAACTGCGTTTATACACAACCATGTTCGCCAGGACATTCTTCCCCCCATCCGTTCCTATCTTTTCCCTTATTTACGATTGGACTATCCACGACAACAGTGTGGCTTTTGGATGGTGATCAGCTCTCCGAGTACCGTCGTGAAGGCTTGGCGCCAAGAATGATGTCAGCGTGGAATGTGAAGTATCTCCCAGTGTCATCGGTCTGGATTTATTTCTATTACAGGTACACTACCGTGCGTGGGAGTTAGTCGTCCGCCACTTCCCATTGCGAGCCCCGAATGGTCGCTCCGTGCCGAGTCAGACACACTCATGTGGCCCGTTTACCACCCGTTTCTACCTACGAACATCACTGGGCGCATCGTGGCAACCGTACCGTCGCATACCCGGCCCACATCACCAGCTTTCCCCCTCTGAGGTGCAAGACATCACCCCCGACGAGGGATTACTGTGTGTCAATCACAGCTCCGGGTGCCGTGGCGCCATCCTTCCAGTTATCAGGAGTGGTTTTGTCCCCCGCACTGGCCCCACAAATCACTCGATGCCATTGGTTGGATGATCGATGAGCGCTTGAATGCTCCTCAACCTGGAATACCCACCTGCTCTCCAAAAGTAAGTACAGTCCCCTAATACCTCTAGGATGGTGACCAGTCCTTGCCCTGGCTGAACTACTCAGTGATATTGTTTACAAATGTAACTGGTGGCAGAGGGCAGTACTGCTGGTGAGGCGTAGGGTGAGTGCCTGTTTAGTGGGATGTGATGTGGGCGCATAAGTATGACTGCTATTCTTGGTTGCCAGAGCGTTATTAGGGTGCAACGCCGCGGAATCGGCCGTCCTACGTATTTGTAGTCGTGTGAGTTGTCCTAGCTGCGGATGGACCCTCATCGGATGTATAACCTGATGAGGGTTTGGGGTATTCGTTATTAGCTGTGGCAGGCTTACAAACATGGACAAAACACAGTTCGAGGGGTCGCGAAGTAAACGCTAGTGTGCACACGACCCGATCGTGTCCTAGGGCTTCCCTAGGAGCCGTTTCAAATGTCGGGTAATATATAGAAGCCCCTCTACTCGTTGTATAAAAGTCGCGAGGTCAGTTGATTCACAGCTTTCATAATCAGCTCTGCCAAGTACGTCTAAAGCGCTACATCCTAGCTTCGCGACGTGGGGTTCTGGTTTGACTTATATGTTAACCTGTTCGAAACCGCTGCTTTATCACCAACCGCGCATCCCGCAGCACATCCCCGATGCCCGCTGTAAACCGCCTCGATCCAGGAAACGGTGTCAAACGTCGACGAAAGGAGTTCTGGGTCGAAGGTAGCTGCCGTAAGTGATGACGCGGTGGTATGTTTTGTAACAATTACTAATGTGGGGGTCGGTACAGGTAGGGTGTCCATCGCCACACTGCCCGTTTACGTCCTGTTAGAAATATTCAGCTTCCATGTGGCTACAGCTTACCACGAGGATGAATGGCATACATTAGTACACGTATGCCAAAAATGGCGAAGCGTCGCTTTTGCGTCACCACGTCGTCTGGGCCTACAACTTCTCTGCAGCGAAGGAAGACTGGCAAAGACGACGCTGGAGGTCTGGCCAGCGTTACCTATCATCATAAAGGACTACTATGCCGAAAACTTACAACTGGAAGATGTGAATGCCATGGACATCCTCAAGTACAAAGATTGCATACGCGAGGTCAACATCCAGTTCATCCCGAGTCCACTATTGGAAGGAATCGCGACGATTAAGGTACCACTCCCCGCGCTGACATCTCTAACGCTTCAGTCCAAGGATGAAAGCGCGCCAGCCCTTCCCGATTCTTTCTTGGGTGAATCCGCTCCACTGCTCCAAGAACTCAGCTTAGACGGAATTCCAGCTCCTGCTGTACATAAATTCCTTTCGTCTACTGAGAGCCTCGTCAGCCTTCGCTTGTGGAATATTCCTCCTTCCGGGTACATTTCACCAGAGGAGATGGCAACTTCCTTTTCCACGCTGACCAAGCTCAAGAGGCTCGTTCTTGGGTTCCGATCCCCTCGACCTCAGACCGACACAGAGATCGAAGGCCGACACTCGCCCCTGCTCCCACGGATTGTCCTCCCCGCTCTCGCCAGGTTTCAGTTCAAAGGCAATAGCGAGTATTTGAACGACTTCGTAGCCCCGATCGACGCCCCCATGCTCGACAATATTGCCATAATGTTGTTCCACCAACTCATATTCGACACTCCACAGCTCTCCTATTTCCTTGGTCGCACAAAAGGATTCAACGTCGCCTGTCGAGCGGACGTCGTCTTTTTCGGTTACCGCGTCCAGGTCAACCTCTTTCGACAACATGGGACCGACTATCGTAAAATGTTCGAGCTGGGCATCTCGTGCGCGATGTCGGACTGGTAGCTCTCATCTCTCGCACAACTCTGTAGCCTGTCCCTACCCCCGCTCTCTTCTTTGGAACGCCTTGGAATCCATGGCGGTCCATCCTCGCAACCGCAATGGCAAGACGACGTGGAGGACGTTCAATGGGCAGAGCTTTTTCGCCCATTTACCACTGTGACGAGCCTGGACATATCGGAGACGTTCGTTGGACGCGTCGCACCATCCCTGCAAGTCCTCGCTCGAAGGGAGGGCGCGACAGACGTGTTGCCCACACTGCAGAATATCTTCTTGGAAGGGCAGCAGCCACCAGAGCCCATCTACGATGCCATCAGGCAGTTAGTCGCCGTGCGACAGCTTTCTGGTCAATCCGTAGCTATCCACCACAGGGAAAGAGGGCGTTATTGGCACATGCGCGATGAGGTTTACTGATAGGTTCCCTCCACTTTCGACTTCGTTGATTTTCGTCCGTCATATGCTTACCACCTTACGCCTTTCCCTTATGCTCTTTGTTCCGTTCTTGGAAACCCCAGTTGTGTTTTGAGTACGGTCACCGTGGTTTTGTCTCCTTGTTTGATAACTCGACCTCAGTATGGGGCTGTGGCATCCAGTGTAGTAAGGTAGCGGTCTCGACGATTCTGCGAAATACTATGTTGTATATATGTTTTTGCGATATGGTTTGGAATTAGGGTGGTATTGTCCCGCCTTGGACCAAGTAACAAGTGTGATCCCCGAAATCTAATAGTCGAGATGATTACGATTACGCAGCCGCACAGAATAACGTCGTTGACCGTTGTAAGGTGGGCAACTTTCGGGCGTCCCTCGCTGCCACTCGCTGACCATCCCTCGGTCTGGACCTCTCTATGTTTTGGAAGGTATCATGCTGTATACAGTATTGGATCGCTTGGGTTTCCTTTGTACGTTTTCTTTCCTTTTTCGATTTAGACTCATTGCCCTCCAATTCCCGCCTTCTCCTTTCGACTTAGACTCCACCATCGAGTACCGCCCCCACATTCCTCACCCTCGTCGTCTTCGCGCTTGACATCGAGCGTCGAGCACCTCACAACGATTCAATAAAACTTTCATTATTCGAAGGCGACGCATCACCCGATGTGACTACATGTATTACACCAGACACGGGACATGAAAAGAGCGCCCCTTACAAATTTGGAGGTGCATGGTTTTCAGTTCGGGGTAATGTCCTCCATGATGAAGAGAGAAGAAACTATGGCTTGCATCGATAACAGGACCAGACGAGTCGCGAGGTTGAGATTATGACCAGAGAAAAGAGATCAAAGAGATACGATCAATGAGTGTTATGAGCAAGCAACTGGCTTAGAGGTAGCAGAAGGGGTTCTTTCCGAGAATGGAAAAGGGGCACAAGGAAGAAGGATAGGAAGACCAGGGACGTGGGATGAAACGGGAACAAGAGGGACCCGACAGATAAAACCAACGCTGATCGGCGGCTCCACGGCTCAGGCGCAGCATTGGGCGAAGTCGCCAGGACGGGTCGAAGCGAGAACTGTGATAACAAATTTAACCATGTCACGCAGAGCCATCGAGACGTGAATGAGAAACCCAGTATTTATGAGGAATCGACAACATTTGGTACAGGAAAATACGGTGTAATCTAAGAGGGACCGCGAAAACGTATCGAATCCAAGGGTAAGCTTACCGGCACATCGGAACGTCAGTGAAGGAAGTCTAGATGTGTTGAATATCGAGAGATGAGTCAAACGTAGGGAGAGGGGGGAGATGGAAGGTACAGGGAGCGCGGAGGGTGGATATAAGGATGGATAAAGAGACATGGAGACCTAATTAAGGATAGTAGGGTAGCCAGAGAACGGAAAAGGACGAAATGGGAGACCATGCAGGCAAACGTGTCGAAATAGGATCGAAGGCGAGGCGGAGAGACTAGGCACGAGACTCCCAGACAAGAGTGTCGCGTGACAGTATGGCGCGGCGGTCAGAGTCGGGGACGGCTGACAGCTTGAAGGACGAAGAGTCAGGTCGGACGCGATAAAATAAATGGGAAAGAATGACACGGGCAGGCAGGAGGCGCGAGCTGATGGTGATTGAATGGGACGGCCTCGACACGCGAGGGAGACGGATGCGAAGGTACGATGAGGTCGAAGGGAAAACGAAGGCAGATGTAGTGTTCGTTTGATCAACTTGGTATCACCAATACCCCCCGATATGAATGCTTTCCGAGATGATGGTGAGTCCCACCATTCAGTGACGAGATTAGCATAGAGGGGGTGACGCAGGGAATGCGCAGATCATCAGTGTGGTTGCGAGCGCTGACCCAATGGGAGGTAAAGATTGCTTATCAACCATCGGACACCTAAGGATTGCCGCCAAATCCCCTAATCATCGTAAAGGACAGCCACAGGACGACCAGAAAGCTGTCGGGTGGCGACGAACTGTGCAATGGCTTCCTGGATTGGTCCGGATCGTGCCGACGCCTTCAATGAAAGGTTTTCTAGGGCAGGTAACGTGCCTGTTACGGTTTCCATGGTGAGCCCTTGGAGGGCAGGTGCGAGATATCCTGCAGCTCTGGCAGATAGGACGAGGTTCTTCACAGAAGTGAACGGGCGTAGAAGTTCTAGCCACTCGGTATTTCCCATGGGATCTTGCCAATGTTCCCCATACTTGCGGATCTCGAGCCATTCCAAGGTGGGGAGGGGGGGTAAAGCCGAGCTACAGAACTGTATGAAGCTTGAAACCCGCCAATACCATGGTATTCGCGAGGTCTTCAACTCCAGTAATTTGTGATCAGTCGTCGCACCTCGTGAAAAAACATTAAGGAAGAAGCACGAGTCAAAAAACTCTACGACCGCCCGATGGGGTCCCTTGAATGTTTCCGTGCGACTGATAAAGTGATGGAGTTGTCGAGTGTCGAATACCAGTTTCCTGAAGGGTTCTATGTTAATGTAGTTGAGGAGAGGGGTATCAATTCGGGACAGGGTGTCCTCCAGGTACTCGTCATCGCCTATGAAACGTAGTGATGTAAGAGCGGGGAGCACAATGCGTGCGGGCAGAGGTGGAAGTCGGTTTGCTGTGTCATGAGATCCAGGGAATTGGAATCCAAGGGAAAGTTTTTGGAGCCTTGTCAATGAGGCCAGGCTAGTGGCCATCGCCTCGGGTGAAATGTATCCGAAACGGGGAATATTGAGGATTTCAAGGGCGACAAGTTCAGTGGTAGACAAAAGCAACTTCGGTAATGCTGGAAATGGAATGCCATCCAAGTAGAGAGACCGCAGACATGGGGCAGATCCACCCAAGAATGAATCGGGGAGTACAGGCGCTTTTCCACTTTTCGTCGAGCAAAGCTCGAGGTCTGTCAGCGCCGGAAACGGCTCCTTTATTGCGCGTATTCTTCGCAGGAGTGAAATTGGAGTCGGAGAGAGGTCGACTTTACAAACACGATCGCGCTGCTTCAGTGCGGTAATGATGTTTCTCTCGACGTGTGGTCGCGACATCCCACAACGACCCTCTACGACAATGGGCAATGCTGGCCAGACATCGAGCATCATTTGAACGGATCTTGTGTTTGTGCAACGGAGTCGCAGTTTGAGGCTACGTGGTGAAGCAAACACGACGTATCGCCATTGTCGACATACTTGGACTAGCGTATGCCATGCATCTAAGGCGTCTTCAGGAGGCCAAAGAAATCGATCCACATGAAAGCTAAATATTTCAAGGAGGACGTCGCCGGGGAGCGCGGATACAGTCACCCTTTGGCAGAGTTGGTCTATACACCTCAAGTTAATAATCGTGTCAAACAAGGCCTGCGCATTACCACTCACCAGGAGATTCCCTGGAACAAAGCTCATGTTGCCTGTGTGCACCGCGATTTCTGGCATCTGAGCCTCCAACAGTTTGGCTTACGGATGTAGTGGAGAAGGAATCGGTGGCGATGGAATCAGGTCCTCGGGCTTCGGAGGGTGAAAAATAGAGGTTACTAGTCGGTGACAGGTTATCTGCAACATGTAACCTTGAATCTGATTCCCTGACGGCCGACACGAGCGATGTGGTGTGCGGTGAGTTGTCGGTGATAGAACTGCGGTTTCGAGTTTCGATCGGACAGTAACAAAAGCTACGAGTAAAAGACGAGTCAGAGCCTGTTGAAACAGAGTAATGACGTAACTTCATACGTACTTGTCAGGATTCATGGTCACAGTAGGGAATCAACCTGACGATCAGAGGGGCGGAGCGCCGACCTTTCTGCCATCAAGGTCACGTTCCTAGGAAAGCTTCAAGGTCGCGCGTCGTTCAGGTGGTATATGTGCACGTGATCTCAGCATCAGTCGCGCTTTTCCATTGACATCAATTCATCTCCGGTAGTAATATTGTTTCAGACTACAGCAGTTCGTAGAGGTATTTCGTAGAAGTAACAATGGCGTAACTGGCGTCTCGGGCATTGGCCGTAATTGTAAAAAAGAATTTTCGGCAGACCATGACGTGACATGTTAGTGGGACGAAGAGGAATTACTTATCAGTCACGGGACCTCAACGGATCTATTGCCCCTCTCCTCCTTCGTATAATGGACGGCTACAGGGTGGCCATAGAGCTGTCGCATAGCAATGAACTGCCCAATGGCTTGCTTAGCAGGTCGCGATAGCCGGGGCCTCTCCACGAAAAGGTTTTGTAGCGCAGGTAACACCTCTGTGACTCTTTCCCCGGGCCCGGCTAGACCTTGTACTAAGGCAGTCGCGACATGTGGAATCAATTTACCCGAGAGACCCACATCCTTCACAGAGGAAAAAAGGAGTAATAGATCCATCCATTGAGTCATCATGGTCTCCGTGTTGCCTTTCCAATGTCCCCGCTTTGGTTGAGACTCGCTGATGTGGACGCGTTCCAAAGTGGGGAGGGGAGGCAAGGACGAGCGCCAAACCCGCACAAAAGCCGAAAGTTGCCGTTCTCCCTCTCCAGATAGGATCCCCAATGTGAGCGCAGCCGTCCCATTTGGCGAGAGAAATTTAACGAAGGCTCCGCCAGATCCAAAGGTTATGTCTGCTTGATGGAGCGCTCTAAGGGCTTCTGTTCGATCGATGAACTGGAAGAGTAGTGGCATGTCGGGTACTACTGTGTCATAAAAGAATTTTATAGTGAAGGACTGGAGTAGGGGGGTATCGATACGGGACACGATAGCCTCCAAATACGTGCTACGGCCTTGGAGGTGTAATTTGGTGAGAGCCGGAAGGGAAGCACGTATGAGCGGAGGCGGGTGCCGATTTTCTCCATCCACCATAAATAGAGGGGATCGGAATACAAGGATAAGTGATTTGAGCCTCGTCAACGTGGACAGGCCGGAGACCATCGCGTCTGGTGCAACATGTTCGGAATGAGGAAGATCGAACAGGTGAAGATTAACAAGGCCACTCGTGGACGAAATGAGCTTCCGTAATGGCAGAAATGGAATTCCCTTGAATATCACTTCTTGTAGACGTGGCGCAGACCCACCCCAGATCGAATTGGGAAGGAACAGGACGTTTTCATTGTATGAGTGAAGCTTCAGACTTGTCAGCGCCGGGTATGGCATCTCATTGGCCGAGAATGTTTCCCAAAGCTCACTTGGAACGTTCCAGATGTCGATTTTACATATGCGATCGCGATGTTTGAGGGTTGCAATGATGGTATCCACGTCGTGTCCAAAAAGCAAAGCTCCCCGGCCACTGCATGATATGACAATAGGCAAGGATGGCCACACATCCAACGCCTTGAAGAGTCTATGTTGCGTGCAGAGAAGACGCAAGTTCAGGCGTTGCGGTGATGCAAACACGACACCTCTCCACCTTCGGCAAACATGTACTAGCGTATGCCATGAGTCTTCGTCTAGAGCCTGGTCCACATAGAAGTCAAACATTTCTAGAATGACCTCATCTGGGATCGCGCTGATGGTCATTTTTCGGTATTGTTGGTCTGTTCCACCCAGCTCAGTAATTGTTGCAAAGTATATCTTCAGGTTACCACTTACCTCGATCCATTTTGATGACTAGTCCGTTTCGGCGACACGTAACACCATTTCTCGAATTTGAGCCCTCAAGGGTTGGCATTGCATTAGAGGGGTGCTGGCAGATGAATTGTCGGTGATGGAGGTAAGGACTCGAGTTCCGATCAGGCGGGGATAGGACAGTGCCAGGACTACAACGCAAGTTTGCTTTTGCTACCCTAAACCTAACCCTACTGGCTAGGAATATAGTAAGCGCCCCACAAAGTTCGTCGGCTCTTACATTTTTTCGCATTCTGCCGACTGTTCCAAGTCGTCTTCATTTCTCAAACCCGAAACCCGGATTGTCTCCCCACCCCCACTCTCACAACACATCACCAGCTTTGCATATGAATTCGCCGTTGCGATCATTTGGACCCATTCATATTCCCCCCTTTTCCCGTCAAAGCGCCACCGCCCCGTTACGGCCCCCGTACCGTATTCACATTGCCGTTTCGAGTTCCACTCCACCCCCTAACCTCTCGCGTTACCGTGTTCCAGTTGCATGGTGCTAGGTCCCTTATCTATGATTTTCCTTCTGTTTCTGTTCTCTGGCTCCTCTATTTCCAATCCCAATCTCACGCACCTGTTGTTCTCATAATAGTCCGTCTGTCATCCTTTACTCTATTGGTGTGATCCTTTTCTAACCCACTCATCGTCGGGCCGTGTAACTTCCTTTCTGTGTTTCCATTTATACACATCACGTTCGCACCACGTTCGCAAGGACATTCTTCCTCCTCTGCTCCTCTCTTATTCCCTTGTCTACGATCGGACAATGGTGTGGCTGCGGATAATGATTGGGTTTGGCGCCAAGAATGATGTCAGCGTGAAATGTGAAATGTGAAGCATCACCCAGTGTCATCGGTCTGGTACAGTACACTACCGTTTGTGTGGTGGGTCCGCCACTTCCTATTTCGAGCCCCGAATGGTCGCTCCGTGCCGAGTCAGCCACAGTCATGTGCCTGTTTACCACCCGTTTCTGCCTACGAACGTCACTGGGCGCATCATGGCAACCATACCATCGCATAACCGGCCCATATCCAGCTTTCCCCCCTCTTGGCTGCAAGACATCCCCCCTGACTAGGGATTGTTTGCGCGTCAATCACAGCTCCAGGTGCCGTGGCGCCATACTTCCAGTTATCAGGAGTGGTTTTATCCCCCGCGCTGGTGCCACAAATCACTCGATGCCATTGGTTGGATGATCGATGAGCGCTTGAATGCTCCTCAACCTGGAATACTCACCTGCTCTCCAAAAAGTAAGTACAGTCCCCTAATACTTCAGGATAGTGACCAGTCTATCTGTGTCCCAGCCCTAGCTGAGCTACTCAGTGATGTTGTTTACAAGCGTAGCCGGCGGCAGCGGGGGGCTGTGCTGATGTGGGGCGTAGGGTGAGTGCCCGTTTAGTGGGACGTGATCTAGGCGCGTAAGTGTGACTGCTATTCTTGGTCGCCAGAGCGCTATTAGGGTGTAACGCCGCGGAATTAGCCGCCCTGCCCATTGTAGTCGTGTGAGTTGTTGGACCCTCATCTCCGTAAAGAGAACGTAAAATCTGATGAGAGTTG
>Ga0307512_10005625_pt1 | contig 12977 bp, 10 predicted proteins | sample 14_EM_MG_FD_200267 | JGI IMG/M metagenome (GOLD analysis project Ga0307512, IMG submission 200267) | Populus trichocarpa ectomycorrhiza microbial communities from riparian zone in the Pacific Northwest, United States - 14_EM | ecosystem: Host-associated > Plants > Roots > Unclassified | place... | reverse complement strand
GTTATCCGTGCCTGCTTACCACGACCTCACACCAAAAAATAAGTCATATGAGGAAGTTTCTCAATGGAATGGGAAGGAGATGAAAGAAATGAGCCGGTACTTGCTTGGAGTTGTAACCCAGTCTCTATGAGGCGGAAGCCCCGCTCAGCGTTCCATATTCAATCGCGCAATTGAGTGCACACTGGCATTGTTAAAATTCTATATGTATGCTCGATATAAATCTCACGATGATGCAACTTTGAGCTACACGGAGGACGCCTTGCATCGTTTACACACTTTCAAAGATGTTTTCTTACTCAGGCGAGCCGGCAAAAAGGCGAAGGCCAAAGCCAATGCCCTGAGAAAGGAACTCGTGAAGAAGCGAAAGGTAGACAAGGAAACAAATGCTGAAACTTGGACGCCATCCAAGAAGCAGCGCGAAATGAACGCCTGGCGGGATTATATCAGCCACAAGATAGATGTTTCCAAGCAGTTGGATGCCGACTTCAACTTTCCGAAGATCCACTTGATGTCTCATTGGGTCGAACAGATTCGTCGATACGGAGCCTTGCAACAGTATTCTGCTGAGAGACATGAACAAGCACATAAAACGAACCTCAAGGACGGTTGGAACGCCTCCAATCACAATCTCAACTACCTGCCGCAAGTAATCACCTTCCAGCGTCGCATTCTCTGCTTCGAAATCAGAGAGCTCAATCTCCAAGCCCTCGCTCAGCCTCGGGAGAACAGCGTTGCCGCCTGCAAAGTGCTCCCTTCCGGTGCTGATCTGGCTGCCCCCCTGGGCTACCAGTCATATGCGAAGCCTGAATTCATGGGGCCCTAAAACCGCCGTGATGGAAAGCATCCTGACGCTATGATCAAAGACTTCAGAGCATTACTCGACAATACACAAGATGTAACGCACCGCGTGGCAATATACAGCGGCACGCGGAAGTTTATCAAGCATAAGAGTCATAACAAGACGTATATATCCGAGGAACAACTGCACGCAATGGAGCTCTGTATCTACCATGGTATTGAGGTTCAAGTTGAGGGTTTAGATGGTGAACGCATATCTCAGATGTGTCGATGCACAGGAAGCCAGAGCTGGCGCGGAGGGGATGGACGGAACGACTGGGTGTGGGTAAAGCAACGCCCGGGGAGGTGTTATGGCGCGCTGAATGGGCGTCTTCCGTGGCAACTGCAATGACTATTCAAAATCAAACTCCTAAACGAGGATGGAGCTTTCGTTGAGTACTGGTTAGCCCTGGCGCTCACCACAATACCTGAACACTCGGGTAACTTGGATCCCGTTTCGAAATTTGTACAAGTGAGAAAAGCACCGGCAGCAGTTGCTTTGCAAGTTTTCAGCGTGGGAAATATTGTCGGCTGCGCGCACGTCATTCCAGAGATAGCTACTAGTAGTAAGACAGGAGACGGACGGAACGAACGATGGATTGTCAATAGCCACATAGATCTGGCGACGTGGAATGATGTGTATAATTAGTAATGAGAGAATGGCATTTTGCGCGCAGGTAGAAGGAACGCGAGGAGAGATATTCCCAGCATCACCCATCACCTTGCAATCCCGTATAATAAGTCAAGAGAGAATTGCATTTGCGTGCAGGTAGAAGGAACGCGAGGAGATATTTTCGCAGCGTCACCCATCGCATTGCAATCCGGATGCAGGCGCGTACCCAATGAACCCATTCCGATGTATAGTCACAGTTAGCCACAACGCCAGAGTGATCGTTTCAAATAGGAGACCGACAGAACGAGAAGAAACGGTGAAATAGCGATCAGAGGGCGATATGGAACGCGACGCCTTGAATCGACGCCAGGTGCGGAGTAATCCGCCACCGGGGTGTCTGTGACGGCTCTGACGGAGCGCGTCCACTCTGACGGAGCCATTCCGCCCGGACGGAAATATTTTTTGCTGATGTGGCCTCGCTGAGACTTGTGGTCTGCGCTGTCGTTAGCCCAATCGGAATCTGAGTATCCAACGAGTGTACTGCTGATATTGATGCAGTTGAAGCAGAGTTGAAAATCGGCTGTAAATTTGAGGTACTGAAGAACTCTGTTAGCAGCGGTCATATGGCTGGTGAATGGCCACGAATTGTAATGAGAAAGAGCAGCAACCACATATGAGATATCTGGCCGGGTTGCAAGTGCTGTGTCCAAAGTTAGCGATCCCACAACTTTTTCATAGTCTATGATATCTTCCAATTCCTTCTCCCCCTGATCCTCGGCCAAGTCCAATTTGACATTGGAATTCATGGGTGTTGAGACATCGAGAGTGCGCTCCATGCCGCATCGTCTGAGAATTGTGATAATATACACTTTCTGTCTGAGAGTGACCCTGGTACCATCGCAATGGATTTCTATGCCGAGGAATTGGGCTGCCGGGCTGAGGTTCGTTAGGATGTATTTCTGTGAGAGTTTCGCATTGACTTCAATCGCAGCTCTGGCGGCAGCCTCCGGATATCACATTGAGATATCGTCGACATAAAGAAGTATGAGAATGCTGTCACTGCGAAGATAGAGGTTAGGATTTGCAAGGGATTGAGTGAACCCAAGAGAGAGTAGAAAGGCATTGATATCATCGTGCCACAGCGGTGGAACTTGTTTAAGGCTGTCGAGAGCTTTCCTGAGTCTGACAACGAACTTTGGTGCATTGAGGGCCTCTGGCCATCCTTCTGGCAAAGTCATATAGACATCGTCATCGTCAATTTCGGGGTTGAGGTAAGTGGTCACCACATGCAAGTGGTCTATATTCGACCTGCATTTCCCAATGAGAGAGATGAGATATTGAAACATAGGTTGCATCCCAACAGGAGCATCAGTCTCACCGAAATCCGCCAGTTCGTATTCCATCATGACCCGCTGTGCTTTGTAACCTGTGGACCCATGAGGATTGTTTTTAGTCTTGATACCCACATAGAGCCAATCAGCTTGACTTGCAGTTGCTGAGCTTCCCGGGAGTTGAGAGTAGAGATGTTGTTATTGAGCAGGCTCGATGTGCTTTCTTCCTCCATGGCTCGTTTCCAGTGATCTCGTTGAGGGCTCTCCATATCATCCGCGGAGGTGAATGGCACTGTTGCGGACGCTCCCAATGCTTCTGCGGAGACTTTACCTTCACTTCTTGTGACATAACCCCCTATTGTCGGAGCTGAAGCTGGAGCTGGAGCTGCTGGCGGTACTTGGCTTGATTTTTTGATTGCTGCTGCCGAGCCCCAGGCAGTCTGACCTGCTCTGCGGAGGCGCCGGCTGTGGGCAATGTTTTCTGCATGGACTGCCGAACACTGGGCAGTCTGATCCTCTCGGCGGAGGAGCTGCCTGTGGGTGTTTTCTGCTTCCTCATCAGAAGCTTCATGCATGTGAGATGTGGATCTCTTATCTATCTGCATATGTTGACTATCTTGTCCTTGTTAGTGTTAGCAACAGTTCCGGACCATCACTTCAGGTCTGGGTCTGGGTCCAAAATGAAATGTTGCCAATGTGGCAAGCTAGGTTGTCAATAAATCTGGACCATGAAATTGTGTACAGTTCGATGGTAAACTCCAACCAGTCTGAATTGGGCAGGTTGTCAGCAGGTGGCCCAGTGTGTCCATCTATAGATTCGTATATGGCTCTTGTTTTGGCAATTTATTAATAGTATCTTATCAAAATCCCATTTTCAATAACCAATATTGCGCTTTTGCATGTTTTGCAGTTTGCAATATCAATTAATTTGGAATCTGTGTTTTACCTTTGATAAATTGTATTGTTGCCAATCAAGGCGGTCAATAATACTGTTATGCGCATGAAGATTCCCGCAATGCCTTTATTATCAAATATGTAAGACATAAAACTGTTAACGCTCTGTTGACAATCATTTCCAGGATTTGGCAGTGAGCATGTTGCTGTTATTTTGGTGTCCAAAGGCTGCCAATATCTTATAAATGGATGTCTACAACCAATCGGAATATAAATTACCCAAGAGGCAAAGCTAACAATCGTTGACGCTCAGTTGAAGCTCATTCTAAGATTTGGGCAGTGACCATGATACTTTCTCTTTTGTCTATACAAGGAGTGAATATGTCGGCTATGAATAACAGTGACCAAATCACTGGTGAATTCCCATACTTACAAGATCACAAATTGTTGATGCTCCATTGACACTCATTCTAAGTTTGGGGCACTGAACATATTGGTATCTCTTTTGTCTATAAAAGCTGGCAATACGTCGGTTATGAATAAAAGCAACCAAATGACTGCTGAATTACTGTTCTTACAAGACTACAAATCATTGATGCTTCATTGACGCTCATTCTAAAAATTGGGCAGTGACCGTGTTGCAATCTCTTTTTCCAATGACAGCCGCCAATACGTCGGTTATGAATGACAGCGACCAAATCACTAGTGAATTACCATCCTTACAAGACCACATATCATTGACGCACCATCGATGCTCATTTTAATGTATTGTCCATTCAACATCTGCTGCCATCGATAATAGATTTCATCATGATTTGAACTTATTGGTTATCTTTCTGTCAGATTCACATTCAGCCCTGTGGCAAAGCTGGGTGCAGTAACATTCTTGTACTGTTCATTCTCACACAACTAGAAATGATATGTCTTGCGAAAAGATTCATTGTGCCTACTGTACATCTGTTTATCAAGGGATATTCACAAGCTACTACTCACCATTCGCCCATAATATATCTCTAACTGAAACTGTTGGTCAAGCTCCATAAAGATGCTGGTGAACCATTGAGAGATTCTGCCCTACTTGTGCTTCACTCCCATGTTCGTCGTCGTTTCTATTGCATTGACTGTCACCAACCCTTTTTCAGACTGTATCTTTGACTTCCGTGTTGGCCGCACCAATCTGGGATCATTTGGCGTGGCACTCTCATCCTACTGCTCTGGGCATTCCAGATCCCTAATCACATTGTTCTGTTGTATATCCAATTCATTGTCTGCCGCGCAATCGTCTTTGCTGTCATTTGGATTATCCAAGTCGCAATTCCAGTTAAGCCAATTTTCAGTGTCCGACATCCTTTCAGGTGTGCTATTCTCATCATATTCTACTGGATGACGGTTGATTCTTCTGATTCGGCAGATGTTCAATATTTGGGTTTATCCTTCAGGGAGGTTCTATGCAGACAAAGCTGGTGGCAAAGGTGATCTTCCTGACGATTTAAATGCAGCCGTACCATCTTGTTGAAAGAGTGACCAGGATGCTTTGACGATTTCTTTTATGTCTGGAATGTATCCTATGGCTGTCATCTGCTTGTTTTGAGCTCGAGATTCTGTCTGTGTATCACGTAAGTTTTGACTGCCCTGCCACTTCTCCAAAAAGTCGTGGACCTTGGCCATTCTGTGCAATTTCCTTTCCTCCACCTCATTCTGCATTTCCGAGTTATTTTCAGTGTCTGTTGTATCCAATGCTGGGTTATCACCTGTCAAAATCCCGTTATTGGCTCGAACAAACTGCCTAAGAATGACTTTTTCGTGAATGGTCTCGCCTACGCTTATTGACTTCCTCTAGCCAAACACAACTCGCACAAGGGAATGACTGGCCACCAGTCCGACACAATGTGGTAAGAAAGACAATTTGTTGCATGGCAGATTGGAGAGATCGGCGTACTTTGAGCGCATTTCCTCTTGCTGGCACCACCTGTTGGTTATGTCCTGTATCCAAAATGCACTGCTTATCTCTATTGGGTCAGAGTGGTAATCATTGAGATTGGGATTAATTTGCACACAGTTCTTTGGTGGTTCCGGCGGTGAATTCAAATAGAGCCTGGTGGTGGTCATCAAGCGTGCTGTCCGATCGCTTTATCTGGGTGTCATTTTAACCAGATTGTGAGGCATTAAGTATTCTTCATTATCACTGGACAAATTATATGGATTGAAGGATGATTGACAAGATCCTGAAGCTGTTGCGGAGTGGACGAGATGGCTGCACAGTATGCTGTCGAGTTTATTGACTGGCACAAGTCGATGTTTGGCACAGTATTCACTCTCCACATACTCCAGAGAGGCCTCTGGGTATTGGGTAGTATAGGATGTCTCGTCCTCAGGATTAATATCCATTCCCTTGTCCCACTTTCTAAACGATTGCAACTTCCGGAATGGATTGACGATGTTTGTACAAATCAGAAGCATACCCGTTTTTGGAGTCACTGTAGTATAATATTTGGACAACTTCTGTCGAGCTAGGTTTACTGCTGTCACGGCGCAAGACGGTACGAAGATACTTGGGAATAATAGAAGAAAGATACGGAAGGTGTGGGAGGAATTGTGTTACGGAAAGGCGGAGACGTTAGAAGACGCGGAGGAAGCGGCAAGATGGTGGCGGTATAATTTAGTAAGATAAAGAAGTGGTCTGCGGTGTTGCGACGTCAGGAGAGGTGGCGTGGTTGTTACGATAAGGAATGATGGAGTGGTGTGTAAGATCATGGGATAAGATTCGGATGGTACATCGGAGCATGAGGAATGATTCGAGGGTGGCAGACGAATTGTATATAAAGAGAGTGTTGATGGTATTGGAGGTTTTCCTTTTCTTCTCTCTTTACTCGTTCTCTTGTATAGCAAAGCAAGCTACGACTTTGAAACAGTTTCGACTCTTGTCCTGTCTTGATTCCCTCGAAACGAATCTCGAGCGTCTTGCCTTGTTCTCCGATATCACATTTGTGTTACCAATATCACCTACGCCCGACCCCGCCCGTTACACTAGAACGAGTCTTACAACATCGTACCTGATATTGAATGTGCCTACATCCCTCGACGGGGTGTAAGTATTGTTCCGAACCTTGTTCCGTTTCTTGTTGGGTTTACTTAGCATCGAACCATCGTTGGATTCACGTATGCGACGATTGCGTCGACGAGTTACCACGACTTACCGGATTTAATATCCATCAGTACCCTCACCGATCACCATATTCGAATTCACCAGTACGACAGTAAGTGCACTTCTCGAACGAACTGGTTTGATCTTGCTGGAGTTCCTTGTCTTGTTTTTGAACCCGAACCTTTGGACGCTTTTGAAAGTATCAGAGAGATACTTACGGCATCCTTCGAGGAAGAACCCCTCGAAGCCGATTTTTGGGAACAGTCAGCCCTCCCCTCCCCGTGGTATACTTATTGGACAGACGCAGCTAGGGAAGGCGGCGGACTCGACATTAACGATCCTGTGTTTGGACCACATTGGACTCGGTATACAGGAGCACACTCCTGGTTTCCTTGCGACCCCGAACAACTGTGCGATTGCGAAGGCCATAACTGCGCCGGAATACATTCGACAATTGGACACGCAGCAGCAGCAGCAACAACAGCAAAATGTCTCGGGATCCCGTTGATTGTTATCGTACCCCCGACTCCAACCCCTTCTGAGATTGACGCATATAATTGGCACTGGTAGATGTGCTTGATTCGTTGCAATGTCAAGTTCAACGGAACCCCGAGCGGCCCTGGTATCCATCGAGGATCAGGGCACCATCATGGCACTCATCGACATCGACAAAGACAACATCGGATACAAACAGCTGACAGAGGCGTTCGTACAAACACAGGAAGTATTGATGCGGGTGGCGCAATACTCCCAACCAATTCGAGAGGTACAGAGGGTCTGCGAGCACCCACAACAGATAATCGACCTACAGCGGCAGATCACAGACCTGCAAGCGAAACAGTTCCTGCCCCCACAATGCGACCATACCGAGCTGGAACAACAAATACAGACTCTGAGGACCGAGCGGGACGAAGCCTTGAGGAGACCACCGGCTCCCGGAACCAGCGAGGACCTACAACAGGAACTGGACGATATGACCCGGGACGCACGGCAATCTGGAGAGGAAGTCCGCCGTTTGAGGACGCAGTTAGCGAATGCGCTGATGTTAGCAGCCAGAGCAGCCCCGGCTGCCCCTCAGGCTCCGGAAGACAGAGGCCAGAAATTTCCCGACTCCCCGGACCTTTCAGGGTCAGATCGAACTCAGTTGAGAGGCTGGATTGCTCAACTCCGGATGGTCATACGACACAAGCCCGCCAGCTTTCCCGACGAACAGTCGAAGATGCGGTATGCATTTAACCGCCTGAGGGCAATTGCCTTAGGCCAGATCCTGCCACACGTCCGAGAAGACGGAACGATAGGGTTGGAAGACCTACCAGCTTTTATACAACTCCTGGAAGCAGCTTTTGGGGACCCGGACCGAATAGCCACCGCCGAACGAAAGATGAGGGAGATCAAACAAAAGAACCGTGAGTTCTCTCAGTATTATGCTGAGTTTCAAGTTATTGCTGCCGATCTGGATTGGAATCCCTCGGCTCTTCGAAACGCTTTGAGGATAGGGCTGTCTGAAGAGATGAAAGACTCCTTTACCTATAGCGATATGCCTGAGGAACTTCCCGCGTTTGTGACGGTTTGTCAGAAACGGGATAACCAGATACGACAACGACGTGCAGAAAAAGCGGCACAAAATAAAGGAAGCGGGATAAGTTTCGCTTCCTCCAGACCCCCTCCGGCTCCGAAAGCCCCGGAAACAGCCCCTGCGGGAACGGTCGCCAGATATACCGGACCAGCACGAATGGTTCTCAGCGCAGGCAAAAGAGGGATTTCGGCAGAGGAGAGAGCGAAGAGGTTCGCAGATGGAAGGTGTTTATACTATGGTGGGTTTAACCACAGGGCAGCGGAATGTGCGGCGAGAAAGAAGGCTCAGACGTTCAAGGCGGATGGAGCAGAAGTTAAGGAAGTAGGAACCAAGGATGGTTCCGAGGAATCGGGAAAAGATTAGGTCGACCTAAGCAGGATGGGGCTTTGGTTGACGGAAAACGTTTTGTTTTAAATGCTTTAAAATGTTTTGGAATTTCGCGATTATCAGTTAGCAAGGTGGAGGTATTGGAAGGATCAATGGAAGGCAAACATTTAGTTATAACCTGTTCCTTGATCGTGAACAACCAAGAGATACCTACACACGCGCTGATTGATTGCAGAGCTACCGGCATCGCATTTATGGATCAAGATTTTGCTCGCCATCATCAGATACCACTTCAAGAGCTGAAGGAAAAAAGACAAGTAGAGGTCATCGACGGAAGACCTATTGAATCCGGAGATATTACGCATATTCCTAAAGTTGGAATGAAGATAGAAGAACATATGGAACAGCTACCCATGTTCATTACGAAGTTAGGACATTATCCAATTGTCCTCGGAATTCCCTGGCTACGGCTACACGATGTAGCTGTGCGTTTTGCATCTAATACGGTTACGTTTGGTTCACAATATTGCATTACACACTGTCATGATACATCAGTAACAATTCAAGGAGTTACAGAAGAACCACCGGAACCAGTATATCAAGTGAAGGATATATTCGAACCAAAAATCCGACCCTTAAGACCGTTTCGAGGAGATATTGTTATGCTCAATATAGCTTCGTTTTCTAGGGTCGTTAAGAAAGGAAAACTTACGTTGTTTAAAGCCTCCCTATATGATATCAATAAAGCCATCGAAGCAAAGGATTCGAAAGAACGCCCCCTTGAAGAAATTATCCCCGAACAGTATCATGAATTTCTCCCGTTATTCAATAAGGTGCTGGCAGACCGGTTACCACCACATCGACCAGGGATTGATCATGAGGTTCGCCTGAAGGATGGAGAAACGCCAACGTGGGGACCGTTGTATTCAATGTCCAGGGCGGAGTTTGTTGTCTTGAAAGACTGGCTGGAGGAAAACATGTCAAAAGGGTTTATTCGACAATCATCCTCACCTTTTGCAGCCCCAGTATTGTTTGCAAAGAAACCTGGAGGAGGGCTACGGTTCGGTATCGACTATCGGGATATTAATAGTAAGACGATACAGAACAGATACCCCCTCCCGTTGATAAAAGCAATGTTGAACCTTTTAGGACAAGCCCGGATATATACGAAGTTAGATGTTAGAGGAGCGTATAATTTACTTCGGGTTAAAGAGGGGGATGAGCATAAGTTGGCATTCCGGACGAGATATGGGTTATATGAACCTACGGTAATGCAGTTTGGTACAACAAATACACCAGCGGATTTCCAAGGCTACATTAATAATGCCATTAGAGAGGCTTTGGATGACTTTGCTTCAGCATATCTGGATGATATTTTAATATACAGTGATTCCGAGGAAGAACATGTTGGCCACGTCAAATGGATTATGCAACGGTTGCTAGAGGCAGGGCTGTATTTGAAGCCAGAGAAATGCGAATTCCATAAGGAAAGAGTAAGGTATTTGGGACTGATTATATCAACAAAAGGCATCTCGATGGACGAAGATAAGGTTGAGACCGTACGAAACTGGAGCAAGGAAAGAACGACGGAGAACGGACGGCTAAATAATCTCTTCGAAGCACAACAATTTTTGGGGTTTTGTAATTATTACCGACGATTCATTTCTAAGTATTCTGAGAAAGCGGAACCATTGACTAGACTCACGAAGAAAGATGAACCGTTTGTATGGGGAACAGAACAACAACTCGCCTTCGAGACGATGGTGACCGCGTTCACTACAGCACCAGCACTTCGACATTTCGATCACAAGAGAGAAGTTATCATCGAAACAGATGCGTCTGATTATGTATCAGCAGGAGTGTTGTCTCAGCGGGATGATGAAGGAGTATTGCACCCAGTGGCATATTATTCAAAGAAACATTCACCGGCAGAGTGCAATTATGATATATATGAAAAGGAATTAATGGCGATTATTAAAGCACTTGAAGAATGGAGACCTGAGTGTGAGGGCGCCGCGTACCCCTTGAAGTTGATAACTGATCATAAGAACCTCGAATATTTCATGACAAAAAAGCTTTTAAATAGGAGACAAGCACGACGGTCCGAGTTTTTAACACGTTTTGATTATGAGATTGTCTACCGTCCGGGAAAATCGAATGGAAAAGCAGATGCGTTAATGAGGAGGGCGGGAGACCTCCCTGAGGGGGGGGATGAAAGATTAAAAAATATGGAACAGGTTGTTTTAAAACCGCATAATCTTCCGGAACAGTTGAGGATATCAGCCAACGATATGCCCGAACAAGATGTTCCTTCGATAAATGACCTTTTTTCTCAAGCATATGTGGACGACCCGCTACCGAAGAAGATATTTGAGGCTATCAGACAGGGAGGTAGCTTGAGGGAGATTACAGTAGGAGAGTGTATAGAAAAGGATGGACAGATATGGTATAGAGGGAAGCGGTACGTTCCTGAAGGAGACCAATTACAATTACGATTAATACAGGAGCATCATGATACCGCGTTAGCTGGGCATCCAGGAAGAGCAAAAACCTTCGATCTTTTGCACAGACAGTATTATTGGAAGGAAATGCGAAAACAGGTGGACCAGTATGTAAGGAACTGTCATAGCTGCCAACGGTCTAGGACCACAAAGCATGCAACATTCGGAGTACTTCGACCTTTATCGGTACCAGAGAAACCATGGGAAGACATTTCGATGGATTTTGTGGTTGGGCTTCCAGAGTGCGAGGGGTTTGATGCAGTCTGGGTGGTGGTAGATCGACTTTCGAAAATGCGTCACTTTATTCCTTGTCATACGACAATAGACACTGTAGGGTTAGCTAAGTTATTTCTTCGAGAAGTTGTACGCCTCCATGGGTTGCCAGGATCTATTGTTTCGGACCGAGGACCTCAGTTTGCTTCGACCTTCTGGGGACAAATATGCAGCCGATTAGGAATTGATCTAAGGATGTCTACAGCTTTTCATCCACAGACAGACGGTCAGACCGAACGAATGAATGCAGGAATGGAACAATACCTCCGTGTATTCGTTAATCACCAAGAGGATGATTGGGTGCAGTGGTTACCCCTTGCTGAGTTCGCTGCGAATAATGGATTATCCGAGTCAACTAAGTGCACCCCCTTTTTCGCAGTTCAAGGCGTGGACCCACGAATGTCGTTTGCCAGAGAACCGACTCAGAAAAGAGATCAACGACGATGGGAAGCAGATCAGGTTCAGGCCACGATGGAACAGATCCATGAGCATCTAAGAGTAGAGATGAAGCGGAGCCAAACGATACAGGAAGAAGGTGCAAATAGAGGACGTATTCCTGGACCAAATATTCAGGTCGGATCCAAGGTATGGCTGGATGCACGACATGTACGGACTACTCGCCCTACCCGTAAGCTGGATTGGAAACGCCTGGGACCTTTTCGGGTGAAAAAGCAAGTATCCCCGTATGCCTATGAGCTGGATCTACCGGCGTCAATTCGGATTCATCGAGTACAACCTGTTTCGCTCTTGGACCCCGTTGTTGAGGATCCGCTGGAGGGACAGGTAGTACCCCCTCCACCTCCTGTTGAGGTTGATGGCGAGGAGGAGTATCAAGTATCAAGCGTTGAGGATAGTCGAGTGTATCGGAGCCAGTTACAGTATCTTATTCGGTGGACGGGTTATGATTCCCTTACTTGGGAACCAGCGAAGTTCGTTAATGGGTTACAGGCTGTGGATGAATTTCATGTGAGGTATCCAGGGAAACCCGGACCGTTGGAAGATGTTCTCGGAGGACCTCGAATCTAAGAGGGGGATACTGTCACGGCGCAAGACGGTACGAAGATAGTTGGGAATAATAGAAGAAAGATACGGAAGGTGTGGGAGGAATTGTGTTATGGAAAGGCGGAGACGTTAGAAGACGTGGAGGAAGCGGCGAGATGGTGGCGGTATAATTTAGTAAGATAAAGAAGTGGTCTGAGGTGTTGCGACGTCAGGAGAGGTGGCGTGGTTGTTACGATAAGGAATGATGGAGTGGTGTGTAAGATCATGGGATAAGATTCGGATGGTACATCGGAGCATGAGGATTGATTCGAGGGTGGCAGACGAATTGTATATAAAGAGAGTGTTGATGGTGTTGGAGGTTTTCCTTTTCTTCTCTCTTTACTCGTTCTCTTGTATAGCAAAGCAAGCTACGACTTTGAAACAGTTTCGACTCTTGTCCTGTCTTGATTCCCTCGAAACGAATCTCGAGCGTCTTGCC
>Ga0307512_10005624_pt1 | contig 12978 bp, 11 predicted proteins | sample 14_EM_MG_FD_200267 | JGI IMG/M metagenome (GOLD analysis project Ga0307512, IMG submission 200267) | Populus trichocarpa ectomycorrhiza microbial communities from riparian zone in the Pacific Northwest, United States - 14_EM | ecosystem: Host-associated > Plants > Roots > Unclassified | place... | reverse complement strand
GCGGAGGAGGGAGGGGGGCAGCGGCCACCCCGGCCCAGGGCGGCTGTGAACCGAGGTCGGTCTGCGTGCGGGCGTACGCCTCGGCCTGCGGCGTGACGATCCGCGACAGCGCCGCCTCCGCCTCCGTCGCGGACGGCCGCCGCCCGGGATCCTTCACCAGCAGGGACTGCAGCACCGGACCCAGCGCGCCGGCACGCACGGCGGGACGCGGCTCCTCCATGACCACGGCGGTGACCTCCGCGAGGTGCGACTCGCGCTCGAAGGGGCCGCGGCCCTCGACACCGTGGTAGAGCGTGCAGCCCAGTGAGAACAGGTCGGCGGCCGCGGTCGGCGGCCCGCCCGTGGCGCGCTCCGGTGCCAGATACCCGGACGTCCCCACCAGCACGGACGCCAGCGTGTACCGGGTCTCGTTGGTGTCCGGCTGTACCGAGATGCCGTAGTCGGCGAGCAGGATGCGGCCGTACGGCGCCCCGGTGCGGTCCGGCGCGAGCAGGATGTTCGCCGGTTTCACGTCCCGGTGCATGACGCCCCGCTCGTGCCCGGCGGTCAGCGCGTCGAGCACGGCGAGCCCGATGCGGGCGCACTCCGCGGGCGCGAGCGGGCCGCGCGTGTCGACCAGCTCCTTCAGGTCTACGGCGCCCACCACGTACTCCATGACGATCCACGGCAGGCCCTCGTGCTCCAGCACGTCGTGCACGGTCACCACGTTCGGGTGGCCGCGCAGCCCCGCCGCGTGCCGGGCCTCTCCGCGGGCGCGGGCGACCCGGGCCTCGCGTTCGTCGCCGGCCGGCTCCGGGTCCCGGAACACGATCTCCTTGAGCGCCACCTCGCAGGCGAGTCTCTGGTCGTGGGCGAGCCACACATGGCCCATGCCGCCGCTGCCGAGCTGGTTCAGCAGCAGATAACGGCCGGCGATGATCCGGCCCACTCCCGACGTCGGTGATCCTGAATGCATCCGGTGGCTCCCGGGTTCGGCGGGGGTGTTATGCGATCGCGATCGAGGCGGGCCCGGAGGACGCGGGCCCGGAGGACGCGGGCCCGGAGGACGCGGGCTCGCTCGTGGTCCCGGGCGGCGGGGCACTGGTGGTCCCGGGCGGCGGGGCGCTCGTGGTGACCGGGTCGCTGGGCGGCGGTGCGCTGCTCGTCACCGGGTCACTCGGCGGCGGCGCACTGCTCGTCACCGGTTCGCCGGCCGGGGGCGAGCTGGTCGTCGGGGGTGGTGCGCTCGACGGCGGTGACTGGGAACTGGGCGGCGCGCTCGACGACGGCGGCGCGGAGGACGACGATCCGGGCCCGCTGCCCGACGAGCCGGGCGAGGACGGCGGCGCCGTGGACGGCCCGGAGGACGAGGACGACGGGGGAGTGGTCGACCCCTTGGAGGTCCCCCCGGACGAACTTCCCGGCTTCTCTCCGGACGAGTTCCCGGGTGGCGTCCCCCGGGCCACGCTCAGCGTCACGTACGCCCCGAACCCCAGCTCGGTCCCGGCCGGCGGATCCGACGCCGTCACCCGCGCCTGGTCGGGCGGCCGCGCCTTCTCGTCGTACCCGACCGCCAGCCCCTTGTCGGCCAGCCGCCGGCTCGCGTCCCCGAACGTGGTCCCGGCGAGGTCGGGCACCGCACGCTGCTGGGCCGTGTCGAAGGTCTTGTCCTGCGCGCCCGTGGTGCCGACCGGCCGGTTGATGCCCAGGCCGGGATCGTCGACGTCGACCAGGGCCAGCCGCGCCATTTTCCGCGGCGCCGGCTGCACGGCCACCACGGAAGAATGCCTGTATCCCGGCCACTTCTTGTTGCCGTCCCCGAACTTGACCGAAATCCTGTTCGTGTCACCCGTGAAGGGACGGAGCGGATTTCCGCACGAGCACTTCACAGCCGGAAGTCCCTGTTCATCGACAAGAATGGCGATTCCGGCCTGGAGCAGCGAGTTGTACGGGACGGCCCTGCCCTTCTTGTAGTCGTGATTCTTTACGAGAGTGTCGTGACGCAGGAGAACAGGAGTGAGCCGGTCCAGATATTCCGGAATCTCGGCCGTGCTGAGGTCCAGGGCTTTCGCCCACGCCTGCGCCTTCTGATGGTTCCCGGGGTCCGTGAGAAATGCCTTGAGCTGCTTGACGTCGCAGATGGTCGGCTTCCGCGTGCCCCCGTACAGGCCAGGCGTGTCCCCCTGCTGCAGGCTGCCGTGCACCGCCTGCGACCTGACGCCCACGGCGTCATGGCCCAGCCCGCTGCTCTCGTCGAAGAAAGGCGCGAGCGATGGAACTCCCGCAGCCACCGCCTTCACGACGAACAGCTGCGCACTTCGATCACACCCACTGAGCGCCAGAACGAAAACGAGCAGGACGGCGATCCTTCGAATCACCGATTTCCCGGCCCCTTGCATAAATGCGCGAAGTATCATCACCGCTCCCCCCTGCGGTTCCCCCAATGCGCTTCATGCTACTGAAAGGTTCCGAACGGCGAAGCCTTCAGCGCCCGCGTGCGTTCAATGAGGCCAAATAGGCGTTGTATGCCTCGAGTTCCTTGTCGCCGTCGCGGTCGGCGGCCCGGTCCTGGCGCTTCGCCTGCCGCTGCTCGGAGCCGTACCACTGGAACAGCAGGGCGAGCAGCACCAGCACGGAGGGAACCTCGCTGAACGCCCAGGCGATGCCGCCGGCCGCGGTCTGGTCGGAGAGCGCGTCGATGCCGAGCGAGGCGGGCGGGTTCTTGAACGTCTCCACCATCGGCGTGGAGGCCATCATCAGCGCGATGCCGAAGAACGCGTGGAACGGCATGCCCGCGAACAGCTCCAGCATCCGCATCAGATAGCCGGGCCGCTGCGGCCCGGGATCCACGCCGATGATCGGCCAGAAGAAGACGACACCCACGGCGAGGAAGTGCACCATCATCGCGATGTGCCCCGTCCTGGAGCCCATCAGGAAGTCGAACAGCGGGGTGAAGTACAGCGCGTACAGGCTCGCGATGAACAGCGGGATGGTGAACGCCGGATGGGTGATGATCCGCATGTACCGGCTGTGCAGCAGCATCAGCAGCAGCTCCCGCGGCCCCTTGCGGCCCTTGCCCGCGGTGGGCAGGGCGCGCAGGGCGAGCGTGACGGGGGCGCCGAGCAGGATCAGGATCGGCGACAGCATGCTGATGATCATGTGCTGCACCATGTGCACGCTGAACATGACCATGCCGTAGTCGTTGAGCTTCGTGCACATCACGAGCCCGATGGTCAGCACACCGATGACGAACGACACCGTCCGCGCCGGCGACCACTTGTCACCGCGCCGCCGCAGCCGAACGACACCGTAGGCATACAGCGCGAGCCCCACCAGGCAGGCCACGAGGAAGAACGGGTCCGCCGACCACTGAAGACCCCGCCCCAGCGTGAACGGCGGCAGATCCATGGTCATGCCGTGCCCGCTGTGATCCATCCAACGGCTCCTGATTCGTGGGGGTTGTGCGCTGTCTGTCCGGACCCAGAGTAGAACCGCCCCCGGCCGCAGCTGCGACCGGGGGCGGACTCTTCAATTCCGTACGGGATCAGTCACGTACCGCACGTATCGCACGTCCTAGAGGACGCACTCCGCCTCGTCGTAGCGCTCGACCGGAACCGTCTTCAGCGTCTCGACCGCCTCCGCCAGCGACACCATCGCGATGTCCGTGCCGCGCAGTGCGGTCATCTTGCCGAACTCGCCCCGGTGCACGGCCTCCACCGCGTGCCAGCCGAAGCGGGTGGCCAGCACGCGGTCGTATGCGGTCGGCGTGCCGCCGCGCTGGACGTGCCCCAGGATGACCGGCCGGGCTTCCTTCCCCAGCCGCTCCTCCAGCTCGATGGACAGCTGGCGGGCGATCCCGGCGAAGCGTTCGTGGCCGTAGATGTCCTTGCCGCCCTCGTCGAACTCCATGGAGCCGGCCTTCGGCTTGGCACCCTCGGCCGCCACGACGATGGCGAACCGCTTGCCCGCCTCGAAGCGCTCGCCGACCTTGCGGGCCAACTCCTCGATGTCGAAGGGTCGTTCAGGTACGACGATGGCGTGCGCGCCGGCCGCCATGCCGGAGTGCAGCGCGATCCAGCCGGTGTGGCGGCCCATGACCTCCACGACCAGGACGCGCTGGTGGGACTCGGCGGTGGTCTTCAGCCGGTCCAGCGCCTCGGTCGCCACGCCGACGGCCGTGTCGAAGCCGAAGGTGACGTCCGTGACGGCGATGTCGTTGTCGATGGTCTTGGGAACACCGACGATCGGCAGTCCGCTGTCGTACATCAGCCGGGCCGCCTTCAGCGTGCCCTCACCGCCGATGGGGATGATGGCATCGAGGCCGAGCTCCGCGAGATGGCCCTTGGCCCGCTCCACACCGTCCCGTAGATGCGAGGGCTGGACGCGGGAGGAGCCGAGGATGGTGCCGCCGCGGGCCAGGATGCCGCCCACCGCGTCGAGGTCGAGCTTGAGGTAGTCACACTCCAGGAGGCCCTTCCAGCCGTCCCGGAAGCCGATGACCTCGTCGCCGTGGTCGACGACGGCTCGGTGCACGACGGACCGGATGACCGCGTTCAGGCCGGGGCAGTCGCCGCCGGACGTGAGGACACCAATGCGCATAGCCCGAAAAACCTTCTCCACGTGGTCGGGTCCGGACCACGCTGTCCGGCTCGAACCCCGCCACCCTAACGGCAGGAGGGGGCGGGACCGAACCGTGCGTCCGCCTGCTGGACGAGCCCGCTCACCTGTGCAGACGGGCCGCCAGACGGGCTGGTTACGAGAAGCCGACGCCCAGATGTCGGACAGTCCCGTTGCGCGACTGTGGCGGCGTAACAGTGACTACGCAGGCTGCTGCGCGGACGCGATGCGCTCGTTGCGCAGTGCCTCGTACCAGCGGTCGTCGGTCGGGGGCAGCGCGTTCACGTCGAGCGCGAGCTTCAGCAGATGGTCGGCGATGAGCGGATTGCGCGCCAGCACCGGGCCGTGCATGTACGTACCGAAGACCGTGTCGTTGTACGCGCCCTCCGTACCGTCGCCCGTGCCGTTGCCGTTGCCGAGGCGCACCTGGGCGAGCGGACGGGCGGTGGGGCCGAGGCGGGTGACGCCCTGGTGGTTCTCGAAGCCGGTCAGCGGGGGCAGGCCGAGGCGGGGGTCGATGTCGCCGAGGACATCGCCGACGCAGCGCTCGCCCTCGCCGCGCACCGAGACCACGTCCCGCAGCCCGAGGCCGGGCTCCCGCTGGCCGAGGTCGTTGATGAACTCGTGGCCGAGGATCTGGTAGCCGGCGCACACCGAGAAGACGATCGCGCCGTTCCCCACGGCCCGGCTCAGACCGCCGTCGCGGCGCAGCCGCTCGGCCGCGAGCCGCTGCGGACGGTCCTCGCCGCCGCCGATGAGGTAGATGTCCCCGGAGGTCGGGATCTGCTGGTCGCTGCGCACGTCGAGGCGGGCCACGTCCAGGCCGCGCTGCTGGGCCCGGCGCTCCACGACCAGGACGTTGCCCTGGTCGCCGTACGTGCTGAGCAGGTCGGGGTAGATCCAGACGACCCGCAGGCTGTTGTCGCTCACAAATATCCCCTGAGTTGTCAGTTGCCGACGCGGCGGCGCAGGTCCTGGAACGCGGTGTAGTTGGCGATGACCTCGATCCGGCCCGGCGGGCACATCTGCACCGCCTGGTCGAGGTCCTCGCAGACCTGGAAGTGCTGGTTCGCGACCTCCAGGCGCACCGCGAGGTCCAGCTTCCGGTCGCCGACCACGCAGATGGGGTGGCCGGTCAGGCGGGTGTAGTCGACGTCCCACAGCCAGGAGGTGTCGGTGCCGTCGGCGCCGCGCGCGTTCACGGAGAGGATCACCGGGGTGGGCGGAGGATCGATCAGGCTGAACGTTTCGAGCCAGCCCGCCGGGTTCTTGGCGAGCAGGAGCCTGAGGTCGCGCTGCTGGAACTGCACCACGTCGTAGCGTCCGGCGACGGCCTGCACCTGGTACATGCGTTCCAGGGCGACCTGCGGCGGCACACCGAAGACGGCGGCCACGGCGGCGGAGCTGGCGGCGTTCGCCTTGTTGGCGCGGCCGGGCAGCTGGAGGTGGATGGGCCAGGCGGAACCGTGCGGATCCAGGACGTGGTCACCGGAGAGCGCCCAGCTCGGCGTCGGCCGGCGGAAACCGCACTCACCGCAGAACCAGTCGTCGCCCGGCCGCTGCATCACACCACCGCACGACGGGCAGGACCAGGCGTCGTCCTTCCACATCTGCCCGGCGGCGACCCAGATCACATTGGGCGAGGAGGAGGCGGCCCACACGACCAACGGGTCGTCGGCGTTGGCGACGATGACGGCCTTCGACCCGGCGAGCCCCTCACGCCAGTTCTCCGCGAGCATGCGGGTCTCGGCGGCGCGGTCGAGCTGGTCACGGGAGAGGTTCAGCAGCGCGATGCACTTCGGGTCGGTGTCCCGGGCGACCCCGGCGAGGTACTTCTCGTCGACCTCGATGACGCCGTACCGGGCGTCCGAGCTGCCGGCCAGGGCCGAGGTGATACCGGCGGGCATGTTGGCGCCGAGCGCGTTGGAGACGACCGGACCCGCGGCGCGCAGCGCCTCGGCGATCAGCCTGGTGGTCGTGGTCTTGCCGTTGGTCGCCGAGACCAGGGTGACGTCCAGGTGCTGGGCGAGCCGCGCGAGGAGGTCCGGGTCGAGCTTGAGCGCCACCCGGCCACCGATCACCGAACCGCTCCCGCGCCCCGCGGCACGCGATGCCGCCGCGACCGCCTTGCCCGCGGTCACGGCCAGCTTGGCCCGCGGCGTGAGCGGGTCCGAGTTGCCTGCCATCAGTTCTCGATCCTCCTTGCGTACGCGCCGCGCCTCTGCCTGACGGCAACGTGGTGTGGACCTCAGCCTATCGAGATCTGTTCACGCTCCCGAACCGCGGCACCGCCGATACCTGCGCGGCAGGCGTGAACCTACGGTGACCGTAATCTTGCGGCCATGCGAAACGGCTCCATCCCGGGCGCCCGCGGGCGCGTGCGGCCCCTCACCCTGCTCGGCGACGCCCCCCTGCACGCGCCCTGCGCCGAGGTCACCGACTTCGGCCCCCAACTGGCCGAACTCGTGGAGGACTTGTTCGCCACCATGTACGCGGCCGAGGGCGTCGGTCTGGCGGCCAACCAGATCGGCGAGTCCTTGCGGGTGTTCGTCTACGACTGCCCCGACGACGACGATGTCCGGCACCTGGGGCATGTGGTGAACCCGCGGCTGGTGGAGGCGGACGGTGTGGTGGTCCGCGGTCCGGAGGGCTGTCTGTCCCTGCCGGGGCTGGAGGCGGGGGCCGAGCGCTACGACCATGCGGTGGTCGAGGGCCGCACCGTGACCGGGGAGCCGGTGACGGTGCACGGCACGGGGTTCTTCGCACGGTGCTTGCAGCACGAGTGCGACCACGTGGAGGGCAGGGTCTACGCGGACCACTTGACGGGCTGGCGCCACCGCCGCTTGATGCGACAGGTGACCCGGGCGTCGTGGCGCCGGACGAGTGCGCCCTAGGGGCGCGGGGAACCGCGCGACCAGCCACAACGCACCCGCACCCGGAACGCGACCGTCAGAACCCCGGACCGCCGATCTTGTCGCCCGCCGCTGCCAGCCGGCCCCACAACAGGTCGGCCAGACTCCGCACCAACTCCGCCCGCGAGCAGGGCCGTTCCCCCAGCCACCAGTCGCCCGCCGCGTGCATCATGCCGACTATCCCGTGTCCCCACACCCGGGCCAGCTGCTGACTCTCCGGTCCCAGGTCCAGCCGGTCCTCGATGACCTGGGCCAACTCCTCGCCCATCCGCCGGAGCAGCGGAATCGAGTGCTTGCCGACGTCGAAGCCCTGGTCGCCCACCGGGCTGCCCTCCGCCGGATGCATCAGGAACCGGTACACCTGAGGACGTGCCTCGATCGCCGCGAGGTAGGTGTCGAGCGTGGCCTCGACCCGGTCCCGCCGGTCCGCCGGGGCGTCGAGCGCCGCCCGCAGTGAATTCAGCAACGCGTCGGTGTGCCGCTTGGCCAACGCGGCGTAGAGTCCGCTCTTGTCACCGAAGTGCCGGTACAGGATCGGCTTTGTGATGCCCGCCTCCGCGGCGATGGCGTTCATCGAGGCCTGTGGGCCGTCGCGCAGCACCACTCTGTCGGCGGCCTCCAACAGCTCGCGCCGACGTCGGTCGGCGGACCGTTGCTGCTCGGTCCGCTGTGTGGTGTCCATGAGCTCTCCCCACCCGTGCCAATTCGGTGACGCCTGCGCAAACTAACACTCAACATGCCCTCTGCATCGAACGGGCTGCCGACCCGTCATCGGGAGTTGACTTTTCCTACCCGCGGGTAACAGACTCGGGTTACCGCTAGTAACAAGATAGTGCGCCGCCGCTGGAGGGGACATGCCCGAGTTCACCATGGAGCTCAACGACGAACAGAGGGAGGTCCGGGACTGGCTGCACGGCTTCGCGGCCGACGTCATCCGCCCCGCGGCCGCCGAATGGGACGAGCGTGAGGAGACTCCCTGGCCGGTCATCCAGGAGGCCGCGAAGGTCGGCATCTACTCCCTCGACTTCTACGCCCAGCAGTACTTCGACCCCACCGGCCTGGGCATACCGACGGCCATGGAGGAGCTGTTCTGGGGCGACGCGGGCATCGCCCTGTCGATCGTAGGCACCGGGCTCGCCGCCGTGGGCGTTCTCGCCAACGGAACCGAGGAACAGATCGGCACCTGGATCCCCCAGATGTACGGCGACGCCAACGACGTCAAGGTCGCCGCCTTCTGCTCCTCCGAGCCCGACGCCGGTTCCGACGTGGCCTCCATGCGCACGCGTGCCGTGTACGACGAGGCCAAGGACGAGTGGGTGCTCAACGGCACGAAGACCTGGGCGACCAACGGCGGCATCGCCAACGTCCACGTCGTCGTCGCGGTCGTGGACCCGGAGCTCGGCTCCAAGGGCCACGCGTCCTTCATCGTCCCGCCGAGCACGCCGGGCCTGTCCCAGGGGCAGAAGTTCAAGAAGCACGGCATCCGCGCCTCGCACACCGCCGAGGTCGTCCTGGAGGACGTCCGCGTTCCCGGCTCCTGTCTCCTCGGCGGCAAGGAGAAGCTGGACGAGCGCCTTGCCCGCGCGCGGGAGCGCGCGAAGGCCCGCGGCGAGCGGGTGAAGAACGCGGCGATGGCCACGTTCGAGGCGAGCCGCCCCGCGGTGGGAGCCATGGCGGTCGGCACCGCCCGGGCCGCGTACGAGGTGGCCCTCGACTACGCGAAGACCCGCGAGCAGTTCGGGCGCCCGATCATCGACAACCAGGGCGTCGCCTTCCAGTTGGCGGACATGCGGACGTCCATCGACGCGGCTCGTCTGCTGGTCTGGCGGGCGTCCTGGATGGCGGTCAACGGCAAGCAGTTCACTGCGGCCGAGGGGTCGATGTCCAAGCTGTTCGCGAGCGAGACGGCGAAGAAGGTGACCGCCCAGGCGGTCCAGATCCTCGGCGGGAACGGGTACACCCGGGAGTACCCGGTGGAGCGGATGCACCGGGACGCGGCGATTTACACGATCTTCGAGGGTACGAGTGAGATTCAGCGGCTGGTGATCGCGCGAACGCTGTCGGGGATGCCGATTCGGTAGCGCCGTAGGGGTTGCTGCGCGATGCGGTCTGCGGGTTGCAGGTGGCTGGTCGCGCCCACGCGGCGGAGCCGCATATCGATACAGCCGCGCCCCTTGGAGGCGCTTTCCTCACCGGTGTTTCAGAGGCGTGAGCTGCTCGATGTCGTAGCGGCGCCGTAGGTCCTCGATCGCCCGGTCGTCCGGTGGGCCCCCGCTTCCCAGAATCTCGAGCAGCTCCTCGAAGTAGCGCTCGTGATCCGGGGGCGGGGATGCCTGGAAGAACATCCTTGCCGGGGTGTCCGTCGGGTTGGCGAATGCATGCGGGCAGCCGGGCGGGACGACGATGACCGTGCCCGGGGTTGCCCGGACCACGCGGTTGCCCGAACTCGACTCCCATTTCTGCCAGTTGCCGGGGGTGCGGATGCGGGGCTCGAAGGCGAGAACGTCCAGTTCGCCGTCGAGGACGTAGAACAACTCCTCGCTGCGGGTGTGCACATGGGCGCCGACGTCGAAGCCGGGCGGGACCTCCACCTCGAAGGTGGAGGCGGTGCGCGAGTGGGTGCCGGTGACCTTGAACGTCACGCGCTGGGCCGGGGTCTGGACGACCCGGCCGTGGCCCGGCGGGACCAGCAGCCCCTCCGTCGCCGTCACCGGCCGCTCACCATGTGACCGGCAGGGCTTCGGGACCGCGGATCAGTGCACCCTTCTTGAAGGGCACCTGGCCGGGCGGCACGGCGAGCTGCAGGCCCGGCATCCGGTCCAGCAGCGCGTCGACGAGCAGCTCGGACTCCAGCCGGGCCAGCATGCCGCCAGGGCAGTAGTGCGGGCCGAAACCGAACGACACATGGGGGTTCGGGGCGCGGTCGAAATCGATCCTCTCCGGGTCGGGGAAGACCTCCGGATCGCGGTTCGCGGCCAGGTACGACACATAGACGGGGTCGCCCGCCCGGATCCGTACGCCTCTGATCTCCACGTCCTCCGTCGCGATGCGAGAGAGGCCCACCGCGTTGCGGTGCGGGATGTAGCGCAGCATCTCGTCGATGGCCCTGGGGCGGATCTCCGGCTCGGCGCGCAGCCGTTCGGCCAGGTCCGGGCGGGTCAGCAGGAGATAGAACAGCTGGCCGCTGTTGTTCGTGACCGCCTCGCCGCCGATCTGGAGGAGCACGGCGAGGCCGACGGCCTCCTCCAGGGTGATCTCGCCGCGGCCCACCGCGGCGCCGAGCAGGGATGTGACGTCCTCGCCCGTGGCTCCCTCCCGCCGGCCGATGAGGTCGGCGAAGTAGGCGCCCATCTCGTGGTTGGCCTTCTCGCTGACCTTCGCGCCGTGCGAGGAGGACAGGATCAGCTGCGTCCAGGTGTGCATGCCGTGCCGGTCGGCGGCCGGTACGCCCATCAGCTCGCAGATCACGGCGATGGGGAAGGGACTGAGGACGGTTTCGGTGAGGTCCGCGGGCGGCCCGTCCTGCAACAGCTCGTCGACCAGCTCGTCCAGCATGCGCCGGGATCTCTCGCGCACCCGCTCCACGCCCTTCGACGTGAAGGCAGCGGCCACCGAGCGGCGCAGCCGGGTGTGGTCCGGCGGGTCGAGGAAGCCGACCGCGCCGCGTTGCGGGATGAAGTGCGGGGCGAGCCGGGTGACCGGCTGGTCCATGACCGCCTCGCGGCTGAAGCGGGGGTCGTTGGTCACCATGCGCACGTCGTCGTGGCGCGTGACCAGCCACGCCCAGCCCTCGCCGTTGGGCAGCTGGATGCGGGTGACGGGGCCCTCGCGCATCAGCTCGGTCAGCACCGGGTCGAAGTCGACGCCGGTCAGGTCGAGGGCCGGCCAGTGCCGGACCGGGGGCAGGGCCTCGGTGAGGGTTTTTTCAGCCATGCCGGGTCAACGACCTCTCTCCGTCCGGGCTGCGCCAGCGGCCCAGGGACATCTCCGCGGTGATGCCGGGGCCGAACCCGGCCAGCAGCCCGCGGGCCCGGTGCTGGGCGCTGCCCTCGTCGAACAGCCGGCGCAGCGCGTCCAGGACGACGGCGCTGGCGATGTTGCCGTACTCGGTGAGCGTGGCCCGGCTGAACCGGAACGCGTGCGGGTCGACCTGCAGGAACTTGCTGAGGTCGTCGAGGATGCGCGGCCCGCCGGCGTGGATGATGTAGAAATCCAGGTCGGCCGCGTCCCAGCCGTGCATCCCGGCCAGGTCCTGCAGCGCCGGAGCCAGCGGCTCCATGGTGCCCGGGACCCGTTTGTCCAGCAGGAAGTGGAAGCCGGTCTCCCGGACGTCGTACATGATCCACTCCTCGGTCTTGGGGATCAGGTACGAACCGTTGCGCTCCAGTTCGATGCCCTCGCCGCCCTGGCCGCGCACCACCGCGGCGGCGATCCCGTCGCCGAACAGGCCGTTGGAGAGCAGGGACCCGATGCCCAGGTCGGTGGGCTGGTAGCACAGCGAGCAGAACTCGCAGGCCACGATCAGCACATTGGCCTCCGGGTAGGCGGAGCAGAAGTCGTGCGCCCGGTTGATCGCCGCGCCGCCTGCCGCGCACCCCAGCTGGGCTATGGGTATCTGGCGGGTGGTGCTCTCGAAGGCCATCTCGTTGATCAGCCAGGCCGTGAGCGAGGGCATCATGAAGCCCGTGCACGACACATAGATGATCACGTCGATGTCCGAGGTGAGGAGCTCGGCGTCGTCGAGCGCCCGCTGGACGACGGCGGGGACCCGGGCCTTGGCCTCTCCCTGGTAGACCTTGTTGCGCTCCTCGAAGCCGGGGTGCTTGAGGGTCTCTTCGATGGGCTGGACGATGTGCCGGGTGCGTACGCCGGTGTTCTCGATCAGCCGGAGGGCCAGCGGCAGTTGTGGATGGTCGGCGTGGCGGGAGCGAGCAAGCTCCAGCGTCTCCTCCATCGTGATCACGTGCTCTGGGACGGACACCGAGGGTCTGCACAAAGTCGCCATGAACCGCGCCTGCTTTCGCCGTCCGGAAGCCTTTCGGCCCCCGGGTCAGAAAGTGGTTCACCTCTGCGGGTGGTCCACCCACGATCACCCAGGCGGGCGACGATCTCGCGCCGGACTACTCCAAATCGGGGACCCCGTGTCAGGGTCGGAGGCAGGAGCACCGCATCCGAACCCACGGAGGACGCGATGACGCGCACGGCCACGGAACTGCTGGAGACGACCACCGCGAAGCTCGCCCCGGACCCGCAGGCCAACCCTCTCGTGCCGCTGATCGCCCGGGGCGAGGCCTCCCGTGACACGCTCGCGACGCTGGCCCTGGAACAGCGCCGGGTGATCCCGGCGGACCGCCGCGCGTTCCTCCACCTGGCGCAACGCGCCGCGGAGGAGCCGGACGCCGCCGCGTTCTTCGAGATGCTCGCCGTGGGCGAGGCCCTGGCAGGGGAGCGGCTGGAGCCGTTCGCGGCG
>Ga0307512_10005623_pt1 | contig 12978 bp, 13 predicted proteins | sample 14_EM_MG_FD_200267 | JGI IMG/M metagenome (GOLD analysis project Ga0307512, IMG submission 200267) | Populus trichocarpa ectomycorrhiza microbial communities from riparian zone in the Pacific Northwest, United States - 14_EM | ecosystem: Host-associated > Plants > Roots > Unclassified | place... | reverse complement strand
GTACATTGAACAAAGTCCATGGATGTCGGTAGATGACCGCCGGGGACTGCCGGGGACGGAACTGATCCGTCCCCGGCCGTCCTTGCCGTCCGTCCCCGTCCATGATCCAAATGTCGGCAGCGTCCCGTCCTAATCTTGGGTGATGTCGGACGGACGGGACGGTTGACCACACTGGTCTCTATATAGCTACCCATCTACACTCGGTATATCTGGACTGGCTGCAGGCGGTGCTTGAGAGCAATTCGAGGTGCGCCTGTAAATGACGACCGAGTGAACTCAGAGATATACTCCAAGGCCGTGATCGAGCGAATTTGGAGATGCACTTGGAGGCGGTAATCGAGCGTATTTGGAGATACACTTGGAGGCCGTGATCGAGTGAACTTAGAGATGCACTCCGAGATCGTGATCGAGCGAGTTTGGAGATGCACTTGGAGACCGTAGTCGAGCGAGTTTGGAGATACACTTGGAGGCCGTGATCGAGCGAGTTTGGAGATATGCACTTGGAGGCAATGATCGTGCGATCTTGGAGCCCGTAATCGAGCGAGTCTGGAGATACACTTGGAGGCCGTGATCGAGCGAGATTGGACGAGTACTTGGAGGCGGTCGATGGACGGCGCGCCGGGTGCTGGGACTCTATTCATCAGTCAGTTAACTCGCAACTATGGCAATGTGACAAGGTGACTTTACGTTTGAGCTCTCATGGAGAGCTGGCTGATAGTGGTCGATCGTGTAGGGAGGCACGCCGGAAGCTGAAGCTAAATTCAGGGGTCAACTCGTAATCATGAGAATGAAGGGAAGACAAACAATCTTGCGTGGATGCTGTACTCAGTGTATGCTGTACTTGGTGTATGCTGTACTCGGTGTCCACTCATGATCATGGCATGGAGAGATTGAGAGGGATGACTTAACATTGTGTTCTTGCGATGATGGTAGAGTTGTGGACGAGAAAGAGAGATGGGGGATGAAGATGCGAATGATATGCAGGATAGGAGCGGATATGAGAATTCAGGGTTACGACATGCCTGATTGAGTTTAGAAGACCTCGTATGGGTGTTATTACCCGCCGGATCGGGACTCGTACCTGCCGTATCGGGCATGGTAAATTGACTTTCCCCCGAAATTCTTGTGCGTCCCAGTTTCTCATACTGATTTGCCCCATCTCCTCTCATCTCTCTCTTTCTCGTCCTCAACTCTACCATCACCTAAGAACACGAAGTTAAGTCATCCCTCTCTATCTCTCTGGAGTCTACCTAAAACGGTTCGGCCACCGAGAGGACGACAAATGCTGGTGGTGCGATGAGGCAGTGGCCCAGACGCGAGAGCACCTCTTCCACCACTGCAGCCGGTGGTGAGACCAGCAGAAAGCACTCTGGAAGGCGGTGGGAAAGGTGACAGGCTGGAAAGCGGGCAGATGCCAACACGCGCAGGTCTCTGAGCTATTTTCCATGGAAGAGTGCGACCAAGCTGTGATGGACTTCCTGTTGACACGAGAAGATGATTGAGAAGAAGAGAAGAAGATGAATTGTCTGTCGATCCAAAGAGAAGGAAAACTATGGACTTATATATGAAAGAGAGAGAAGGAAAACCCAATGCCGACTGCTAAAGCCGGAGCCCAATGCCGAGTACCAGTGTCGAACCCTCCTCCTCGCCATGGGGGCAGGCGAGGCCGATGGGGTCAGGCGAGGCTGGTGGGGGCAGGCGAGGCCAATGGGGCCGTAAGCCACCGGCCTCATGCCCGAGCCCGCCAGCACCAAACACTGGGGAAGCCACCGGGCCAAATCCCTAGTCAACACTTCCTGGCGGCTACTGAAGTCGGGAAGTTCCCGCCCAAATGAATGACGGTATGGAGCAGACGCAGAGGCTGACTCAGGCGCGGGCGGCGGCGGTGGTGGCGTTCATGTCCGTTCTTTTCTTCTTTCATTTCTGTTCTGTTCTATCTATCTTTCAACTTACAACTTTCATTTGTCAGCGGGGATGAAGGGTAGCGGGGGGGGGAACTCCGCCATCTAGCCGGCTCACCCGGAGGCGGAGGGGGTATTAGGTCCTGTCATACTCTAGTAAGAGTGAACACAGTATGAATAAACAACAACAACAGTACAGCATACACCGAGTACAGCATACACCGAGTACTATATACACTGAGTACTGCATACACCGCGTACTGCATTATCCCAACATCGACTGTCTCCCGCTCCCAGCCAGTCTCTCATCTCTTGGCGGACCATGTTGTACTCAATTCTCTGCCTTCCCACAATTCAATGATTCCACCAGTCCGGACGGACCCGGGCTCGGGTAGGGCTCAGTACGGTCCAGTCCAACCTAACGGTTGGACTGGACCGAGCCCAAGACTGGCAGTCTGGGACTGGACAGGCTTAGTCTAGACCAGTCCGCGCACACTTGAAATTTCGACATTGTTTCGTAGACAAGTACCACTGAAAACATGACTCATCCTCACATTTATCACCGCACACCTCTCGATACCCACTCTGGGTGAAATTATGACAGTTCTGGCTGTATATTTGGTGCCATCGAGATATATTCTCCACATTGAAAGGCCAATACAGTAAAAAAATACCCTAAACCTGGACACTGTGCTGGACTGGTCCAAATCAGTCCAGGCCAGTTCAGTACAAGTCCAGAAAAAGTGGGGATTGGTCCGATCCCGGTCCAAAAATTACTCGGACTGGATTGGACTGGACTCGGACTGACCCGGTCTGGACTGGCCCAATGCTGGACTGGTGCATGCAATGCCACAATTACGAGTTCACCAATGAATAGAGTCTCAGCTCCCGTCGCGCCTCCCTCCCGAACTATCGCCTCCAGATTGACCGCCTCCAAGTCCTCCTCCAATCTCGCTCGATCCAGTGGATCGACAAAAGTCTTGCCGAAACACAAACAGCACGATTAGCCGACAACAGCGATAGCAACAACAAAACGAACAGAGGCAATCGATTCTGGACGTCGAATTGACCCCGGAGTGAGCGTCCCAGCACCGGTGAGACCGCAGGAGGAGGGCGCGCACACGAACCCACGGAATTGAGTGGAGTCGCGTAGATTCTTGGCACAATACGCGATTGTGCGACTCGTCGGCCAACCAGCAAGCAACGACGAGGACTACCCTAGAAAGGGAGGTTTGTTTCACAGAACTGATGACCGAAGCCAGAGGAAGCGAGAGGAGCGACCTGGACACGGGAGAAGTGGGAGACAGGAGGAGCAACGCGCCTGTGGATGTGGCGATGGAGATGATGACAGTGGCGACACCCACCCACGCGGAGACTACGGGCGCAACCATGTTTGAGCCGATGGAGAGAAACGAGAACGGGATGCGGAGAAGGAGGAGCGAGGCCCCTGCGACCCCCAGGGATTGGAGGAGCCGCATGGAGGGAACAATGCGACAGCGAGCGGAGGAGCTAACGCAGCTGCACCAAACTGTTGGACACCTAACAAGCTTGGTGCAAGCGGAGGCAGCCTGCGAAGAAGCACAGTGGTTGGGAATGAGGCCGTGGATGCAAGAGAGAGAGCAAAAGTGGGATGCCAGCCACGAGGACGACAAGATGTGGGGGGCGGGCATCACAAATATGATCGCGAACATCATTCAAGGAGTACCACCAGGCCAGGAAGCGAGAAAGAAGGACAAAGGCGAAACCGCGAGGATGGACGGCGGAGAGCTGTACGCCTCGCAACATGCTTATACACCGCAGGTAGGAGGACCAGCGAAGTGCCAACAGCTGCAGCAGCAACTGAAGCCCCGACTGTCGGTCAAAGTGCAGCAGAAACCGTAGGACAAACTCAAGCCAAAGTCAGCACCCACACCGACGAGACTGTGGGAGACAGTCCCACCACGCACCCAGAGCCAGAGAGCACCCGTCGGCCCAGGTGGATCGAGCACGACAGCAAGACGCCTGATATTACAGAGAGACGAGAGCGTCCCGCTCCCGGGCCTGGCTCCGACTTCCGGGTCAAGCATAGCAGACAGACGGCTGATCTTGAGGAGGGACGAAAGGAGCCCTCTACCCAGAAAGATGGATGAGGAAATAGCATCAGCAGTCAACAGAGCACGGTTCCAGCAGCCGGACCCAGCACACGTCAAGATCATCAACGTGAGAAGGAACGCGAAGGGCACAATAACCGCAATCACGCACCGAAACGGAACGGCAGAGATGCTTCTCCTGTAACGAGATATCATTATTCAGGGAGCCAGATCAGTGGACAAGGGGATCATCGACGTGGAAGGAAACGAATCTTGGGAAAGACTGAAAATCCACACCAACACGCTCATGAGATACATGGGCAAGGGCACCGAAAGACTACAAAACATGAGGGTGGAGATTCTGGCAGAGAACGAGGGGGTGGCGATTCCTGCCCAAGTGAGATGGCTATCGAACCCCCGAATCAGCAGAGACAGAGAGCAGAGAGGAGAGATCAAGGCATCATCGGTGGTCTTCATTGTGAGCGGGAAGAAGGTGGCACAGAGACTAGTGAACAATGGCGTAATTGCTGCAGGAGTACTATACAAAGTCAAACCGTACACGAACACGGACCCGGACAGCCTCTGCGAGCTCTGCTGCGGATGGGGCCACATTCAGAGCAAGTGCAGCCACCGTCAACCGAAGTGCGGCTACTGCAGCGGACCACACCGATCGAATGGGCACAGGTGCAACGTGGTCAGGTTCACATCGAAACAAGGAGCAGTATGCAGCCACACACAAGAAAAATGCCCGAACTGCCAAGGGAATCATATTCCATTCAGCGGAAAGAGTACGAAGAAAATCAAGGCGATCTCAATGGCGCGGCAGAACAGGAATGTGCAACCGAATGGACGTGAGACGAGGGAGGTGACAGGGGCCAACAGTGTAGCGCTCGGCACCACGAAGGCTGGGGATACGAGAAACATACAAGGAGATGAGGAGCCAACGGCCAACGAAGAGCCAGGCAATACCGGCGAGAAGGAGGGGGCGGAGATGGAGATGCAGAAAGACGTGACGATCAGTGAGACCACTGCAGAGATGGAAATGGAAGCTGCCGCTTCCAATGATTAGAGTTATCCAAAACAATTGCGCCAGGTCGTACGCTTGGACCATCGCAGCGTTGGAGACGGGAGTGGATCGGAAGGCAGATTCGGTACGTTGCAGCAACCGCCAGGGTTGAAAGCGACAATCGGAATCAGTCACCCGGCATATGAAATTAGAAAACAAAGGAGAGTTTGGACGGTGGTGCGCAAGGGAAGTGGCCTTGCAACGGACAAACGGCCAGACCTGAACAGGGGCACGAACGACGATGTCATGGTGACTGACGTAAAAAGAAGAGGAGAAAACATGACGAGGATTATCAAAGTGTTCGATCAAAGAGATGTACAAACTGGAGAGTGACGGGCGCGGAAGCTAAACTGGCACAGAGCCATCCAACAGGGAGGTGGCACAAGGATCGCGGGCGACGTGAATTCACACAGCCGAAGGTGGTACCCGAGATGCCGGGAGCAACGCGATGCGACGTTCTGGGATGAGATTATAGACGAGCACGAGCTAGAGATTGGGAATGATGACGACCGGCACACTTACCACTGGGCGAGAAACGGTGACGAAGGCAGGTGGAGTATAGCCCTGACCCTGGCCACCCGAGCAATCATGCAATGGCCCACCCTGGATGGCAGCCATGCTACAGGCGCCGACCACGAGGTGATCGAGTAGGAGTTCAACGTCGACGCACAGGAGGAGGCATACCACGTGCAGGTCATAAAATGGTACCTGGCCGCCATGTCAAAAGAGGACAAGGAAGCAGCAGAGGAACTTTGGTGGGTGCTGGAGAGAGACAGAGCCCACCTAGGCGAGGAATGCATAGGAGACGATGTATATCGAGAGCCGGAATGCTGTCAAGAAACACCGAGCAAAGTTCTAGATGCCAAAGCGAAGAAAATCAGACTTTGCGCTCGATCGAAGATGTGGTGGAACGGCGAGATCAAGGAGAGGAGAAGCGCACTGGGGAGACAGAAGAGAAGAGGAAGGAGGTCAGATGCGGCAGCGCGCGCGAAAGCAGAACTGCAGAAGACAATTCGATTGTCCAAGAGTCGGATGTGGGATGACTACGTGCAGAACCTTAGGGTGGGCAAGGTCCGGAGGGCGGCAAAGTTCACCAACCCTCGAGCGGGAGCCACCGTGGAAGCGCTGACTGACAGAGAGGGGAAGCAAGCAAATACGATTGCCGAAAAGGAGGATATGCTCAGAGGAGAGTCATTCCCCCTGAATGACGGGGACCAGTATTACACACTACCCCCAGCAGGCCTAGTGCACGAACGCATAACTGAGCAGTCAGTCGAACAAGCTTGGTTGTCCCAGTCGGTTAAGAAGGCCCCGGGCCCAGATAAGCTGTGGTTCGGAGCCATACGGGGACTCTGGAAGTGGGACAAAACGCGAAATGTAGGACAAACGAAGACAGCGGTCTGAACGGGCCACCACCCAGCCGTCTGGAAACTCGCGAGCGGGGTGGTGATTGGAAAGCCACGAAAGGAGGATCCGACGAAGCTGATGTCGTACCGAACGATCGCTATGCTCAGCTGCATGGGGAAAGTCGTTGAGAAAGTAGTCACAGAGCTGCTATCCGACGAGGCCGAGAGGAGAGCACTGCTAAGCGATGGCCAATTTGGCAGCAGAAAGAAAAGGTCGGCCATCGACGCTGCGGCCATCATGGACGACAGTGCGCATGCCATGTGGACAGATGACAACATCACGGGAGACCTCCTGATGAACATCAACGCAGCGTTCCCAAGGGTAGCAAGAGGAAGGCTGATCCATGCGATGAAGGCCAAGAAGATAGATGGAGATCTCATACGATGGACCGAGAGCTTTCTCTCAGAGAGGATGGTGGAGATGGTAATTGAAGGCAATGTCTTACACAGTGACCCCGGGGAGGCAGGTGTCCCGCGGCGCTCACCCCTATCGCCGATTCTCTTTGCGATACACACCGCTGGACTGACAAAGTGGGTGGAAGAGCGAGTGCAAGCTGAAGGCCTATCCGTCGTAGATGACCTCGGATGGGTGGCAACCAGGAAGGACGTGAACCAGGTGGTCGAAAGACTTGAATCCTGCGCAGCAGAGAGCATCGAGTGGGGCAACTGACGAGATCTCCAGTTCGACACTGCAACGACGGAGGAAGCACTCTTCACATGCAGGAGAGGCCACAAGAAGCACCTCCAGCCAAAACTCACAGCCAAAATCAAGGTAGGAAACAGCTTCGGCCGATTCAACAAAGAGGCGACATAATGGCTGGGACTTAGGATGGATGCCCACCTGACGTTCAATGAGCATCACAACCGGTGCATGAAGAAGGCCAGGGCAGCAGAAGCCCGATTGCGCGTACTCACGAAGATGCACGGAATCATCCCAGACCAAGTAAGACCATCCCAGATAGCCTACGTTCAAGCTGTCGCGCTATATAGAAGCGAGCTCTGGAGGAATCCGAGACAGATCGGCAGCCAAGAGGATCTTCAACTCCTGCTCAATCGGCAAGCTAGATCGACCCTGGGCGCCCTCCCCACAACGCCAATGGGCGCACTTATGAGAGAGTCAGGGATCACACCTGCGCCAGTAGCCCTGGACGCCAGGCAGCAACGATTCACAGCAAGAGTCGCAAGCGCGTGCGATGGCTCCAAACCGATGGCAGTGCACGACCACCCCAGATCTGGCGCACCTATATGCAGAGTTATCACAAAGGAGCACGAGCAAGGCCGGGAAGCAGAGACCATGGGCTGGCCTAACCCTGACAAACAGCCGGCTGGAAAGATGGTCGTACTGAGCGAAGACACAGCAACAAAGAGAGAGGCGATCAGCCGGGCGAAAGAATGAGAGGCCAAATTAGGCGCTGGGGTCTGGATCTGGTGGACGAATGGGACGTGATCCGACGACGGCAGAGTAGCAGCCGCCGCAGTGTGCAAGCACGGAGACCCCTGGAAAGCTTTCCACAGCAACCTGGGCACCGGAGGAATGGAGGTCTATGATGCAACGCTGTAGGCAATCGGACACGCTCTGCGGGAATCTGTGAGGAAGAGGGACACACTGCAGACACACTGAGTGATGAAGGTAGCCGTTTTCAGCGACTCGCAGGCGGCCATCTGACAAACGGAGCACCTAGAAGCGAGGCCATGGCAGCCAAAATCCAGGTGGATTAACCGGAGCGCGAGGACTCTTCGCGAAGCCGGTATTGTAACAGAGATCCACTGGGTCCCAGGAAACACCGGCAACCCCGGAAATGAGGAAGCACACCACAAAACAACTCTCGCACGAGAGGGCCGCAGGACAGGCACAGTGAGAGAATGAGTGTACACCTCGACGGTGAACAGGACCAGACGAATCTCCGAAGCAAAGATGGCGGCGAAGGCTGGGTGGGAGGCCGACAAACGCTGTAAGCACCACGGCTATAGACTGAAAGGCAAAGCTGGAAGCAAGAGACCCATCCCAATGAACAGTGTGAAGCCTCTGGCAGCCAGGTTGTACCGACTGAAGTCCGGACATGCGCCAGGGGGGACGTACCTAAAACGGTTCGGACACCGAGACGATGAGAAATGCTGGTGGTGCAGCGGCGGATGTAGGACTGCCCAGACGCGCGAACATCTCTTCCTCCACTGCAGCCGATGGACAGACCAGCAGAAGACGCTCTGAAAAGCAGTGGGAAAAGCGACGAGATGGAGAGCGGGCAGATGCCGACACTTGAAAGTCTCTGAGCTGCTCTCCATAGAGAAATGCGACCAAGCAGTGATGGACTTCCTGGCAGCCACTGATGTCGGGAAGTTGCCGCCCAAAACGAGCGGAGGAGCAAGAGCCGGCGCAGATCGGGCCGAGGAATAAGGCCCGGCGGGCAACGGGCGGAAGAGAAATGACCGGCTGGCTCTCCTTCATTTCATCCCTTTTCCTCTGTATTATATATCTGCCACTTCTGGATGCTTTCTTTTGTCAAGAAGGGGACGACGGGTAGTAGGAGTGGAGCTCCGCCATCTAGCCGGCCAGCCCGGAAGCGGTGGGGACTAAGGGGCTGTCATACTCTAAGTAGAGTGAATACAGTATGATTAAAACAAAAAAACAAATCTCGCTCGATCATGGCCTCCATGTGCATCTCCAAACTCGGTCGATCACGATCCCGGAGTGCATCTCTAAGTTCACTCGATCACGGCCTCCAAGTGTATCTCCAAATATGCTCGATTACCGCCTCCAAGCGCATCTCCGAAGTCGCTTGATCACGGCCTCCGAGTGTATCTCTGAGTTCACTCGATCGTCATTTTCAGGCGCACCTCGAATTGCTCTCAAGCACCGCCTGCAGTCCAGATATACCGAGTGTAGATGGGTAGCTATATAGATACATAGATACATAGATACATAGATACGCAGATACATAGATACTGTACAGTGTTCCCAAGCGGCCCGGCCGGCCGCCAAGAAAAAGCTTGCAGATCGGCCGCCCGGCTGCCAAGAAATAGCCTACAGGCCGGCCGCCCGGCCGCCAAGAAAAAGCCCGCAGGCCCGGCCGGACAAGCCTTCAGGCCCGGTGTGGCGGGAAAATCCGTTTCTCACCATCACCGCCACTCAGCGTGGCAGAGGACTGAGCGATGGCGGGTGTATGGAGATAGAGGGATGACGGAAGTGGACTGGGCTACGAGGAGTATATAACTGAGAGACCCCGGAGTAGAGAGACGTCATCTCATCTTATTATCATACAACGAAATACACAATATATCTTTTCCAACTTGTGATCTCACTTGCTCGTTCCGAGATTTCGTGGATCAACATGGCCAGGTTGTATCACACTTTCTTACCTTCTTCCTACCCTCCTCGAGCAAGTCCCGCCCTTTCTTACGACTTCCATGTGGATGCCGCGAGAGGAGCGGCAGAGTGTTCATGATGGGCTGTCTGCCTTCTAGCTCCCGCCATTTAACCACAATGGATGGCAAGGTTATGAACTTATGATGGACGATGGCTGAGTTTACTTTGGTGGCTTTCTGAGTTTAAGACTGTAGGCAGCAGCAATAGGTGTCATTTAAACAGAATATGTTTATGCTTGTTCAATTGAACTTATACGTTGGCAAATAAAGCCTGCAGGCCGGCCGCCAAGAAATAGCCTGCAGGCCCGGCCGGAAATGTCTGCACGCCCGTCCCACATTTAACAGCCGCCGCTAAGGGCAACCCGGCCTGGCCGCTTAGGAACACTGTAGATACATAGATGAGAATACAAACTAAATACATGAGTTTTAAAAATCGTTGAACGATGTTCTAGTCCAGTCACGGAGGATGTCCCTCCGCGGAGAGACCGGTCCATTCACGGAGTCCCACCCTCCGTGACTGGACTGGTTCTTTCGCGGAGTGTACCCCTGCACCCCACCTCCGTGAATGGACCAGTCCATTCACGGAGCGTACACTCGGTGAATGCTCTGCAGGCATATATGCCCACGGATGTATACGTACTCAGCTGGCCATATCCAGCTGAATTTAATCAACGCAACTAATTGCGTTCAGCCCAGCGCAACTATGTGCATTCAGCCCAGCGCAACTACATACATTCCGCCCAGCGCAACTATGTACCTTCAGCCCAGCGAAATGATGGAGTTCATGCACAAATAATGGTATTTCTGCAGCGCCATCTGGTACTTTCAGTCTTAAACGGAAGACAACACACCTGGACCCAGTCACAATCAAAAGCGACTTCGAGCAAATACACAGGGAGAGGCAACAGCGCAGACATACTCCACTTCTGTTGATGATGTCAACAAGAGCGTAGAGGAAAACGACGAAAGTGATTTGACAGAGCTGGATATTGAGGAAGGAGAGGGTCTCGACGAGTACAAGGATGTGGACGAGGAGGAGGAGGAGGATGAGGATGAGGACGATGTAGAAGAAGAGGGCAACGAGGAAGAAGAGCTGGTTTCAAGTCAGGATATAGAGCACAGTGTAATTGCAGTTGCCCCACGACGTTGAGTGTAATTAGCACTTTGTATGTATGCTCCGCGAATGAACCAGTCCAGTCACGGAGGTGGGGTGCAGGGGTACACTCCGTGAATGGACCGGTCTCTCCGCGGAGGGACATCCTCCGTGACTGGACTAGAACAACAGGTACAGGTCCTGGTTGCCCTGCCAAGAAGCAGCTGGACAGGGTTTTGGCAGGGTCTGGAACTGAACCGGGCCGTGCTTCCTGTCCCAACCAGGACCACTCGGCGGTCACCAAGACCCGTTGGTAACACTTCACAGGTACCGAGGAAATACTGATGGCGTTGGAAGCAACAGTCCTGCAGCCAAGTCTTTAGAGAAGTGTAGCCTTGGGCGGAGGTACATGACAATGTGCTGGGATCCTCAGGTGTGTCCGTACATGCACGGAAGATAGTGATGTGGCAGAAATCCACTCCAACACTACAATTTAGCACATTACATGTTATTTTGACTATGCCTGCAATCCAGCATCCATGTACCATCACTGAACCATCTACTATGAACTTGTGTCCTATGTTATTGTAAAATTCATCCCACTTTCAAAACAATTGAGCTTGTTGCAAATCCTAAAATATCCCACAAGTTCAGACAATGTAAACATTTATAAAGCATGTAACATTAATTCCCATTAACTCGGAATCAATAAATGGGGCTTGTTTGGTATAGCAGTCAACAATGAAGGTTAGGTATAACATGTTTTCAGCCAAGGTTCAAGATTTTCATGGTTTCCTTAAGTATACAAACCTTAGATTTCTCCCGTAGTTAGTTAAATAGACAATCACTTTTGTACGATAGTTAATCAACTACTCAGTGTACTCCATTGCTTTCAACTGATGGATCTCCATGATGGTGATGGTGGTGGTGGTGGTGGTGCTGTTGGTATGGCAGCGATGAGGGCAGAAACACCTCCACGCTCTAAGTCCTGCTTGCTGCTAGTCAGAGCTTCGGCCGTTGCCCAGAACTTCGCTAGAATGCATAACCATGTGAGAGCTGGAAAGCTAATTTAGGTAAATGTGCTACTGCCGGGAATGATGCTGAAAGAGGTGCATCGGCAAAAGTGCAAATCAACTATAGACAGCGCTACGCGCACACGCGCACACGCGCAGTTCATAGCAAGCTTCCCGTGGACCCCTGCGCAATGAGCAGCCTATAGTCGTCTATAGTTGATTCATAGAGATGTGCGCGTGGGCCTATGTAACTATATATGGCTGGCGGCCGGAGATGGACTTATACCAGTCTTCACTGCCTGCAGTCTTCGCTGCTACACCGGTACTGTACACTATCCTTGAGAGCCTGCTTGAGAGCCTGCTTGAAAGCCTCTTTGAAAGCCTGCTTGAGAGCCTTCTTGAGAGAGCCTTGCATCGGAAGGAGTAGAGTTTTCCACAGGAAGCTTTTGGCCGATGGAAAACTCGGAGTTTGTGGAAGCTTTGGCTCATAGAAGGCTCAAAGTTTGTGGAAGCTTCGATGCTGATGTTGAAGTAGCCAACCTACTTATCTAAGTGCTTCTAGTACTGTAATCACCATCACCAACCAATGATTCCACCAGTCCAGTCCAATCCAGTCCGAGTAATTTTTGGACCGGGATCGGTCCAATCCCCAATTTTTCTGGACCTGGACAGAACTGGATGGACCGCTTTGGACCAGTCCACTCGGGCCGAATCGGCCCGAAAACGCTGGGAGTTACTGATACACTGAGTCAACAAATAGACTCATACACATATACTCATACATGTAGACTCATCTTGCCATTCACATGTCACCATGCAAATCTCACCCCTCACCACTTGCCACTTGCCACTCACCACTCGTTTGGTATGGTTGGGTTTCTCGTGGTGGTGCTTACTAGCAGTGGGCGGGTTGGTTCATAGTGATTGCTCGCAGCGGGTGGTTGTTATGAAGTGACGTTGTGTCTGAGTTAGGGTTGCAGGGATTACTGTCTCACTTCTTTAGTTTTTCGGATCTACTTTGAAATTGATAAATATTATCCTGTTTGGACTGGTCCAGACCAAGCTCG